>Ga0068707_1002654_pt1 | contig 12574 bp, 10 predicted proteins | sample YNPNPMetaG_FD_66600 | JGI IMG/M metagenome (GOLD analysis project Ga0068707, IMG submission 66600) | Anoxygenic and chlorotrophic microbial mat microbial communities from Yellowstone National Park, USA - YNP NP MetaG | ecosystem: Environmental > Aquatic > Thermal springs > Hot (42-90C) >... | reverse complement strand
ACAGGACTTACGCAATGGATGGCATTTTCACCACAAAGACACGAAGGCACAACGTGTCCTGGTGCCTTTGTGGTAAGCCTGCCAGGTCAACTGCGTCACTCCTGTCAGTTAGCGAAGTTCATGGCCGCCTCAATCCCTTCCCGTAAGAAGAGCTCCACGGCCGCCACCACTCTCTCGTAGACGCTCTCCAGCGCGATTTGCTCCTCGGCAGTGAAGTCGCTTAAGACGTAGTTGACTGCGTCGTTGTCCGGTGGCCGGCCAATGCCTACCCGCAGGCGAGGGAAGGCCTGACTACCCAAAGCCTCGATGAGAGAGCGCATCCCTTTGTGTCCACCTGCGCCCCCCTCGGGACGCAGCCGGATGGTCCCCAGGGGCAGATCCAGGTCGTCGTAGATAGCCAGGATGTCCGCCAGAGATAGCCTGTAAAAGCGGACCAATGGTTCCACTGCCTGGCCGCTGAGGTTCATGTAGGTCAACGGCTTGACCAGAACAACCCGGACATTGGCTATCTTCCCCAGGGCCAGGGAGGCCTTAGCCCGTTGTCGAGCGAACGAAAGGCCGTAAGTTTGGGCCAGCCGGTCGAGACACTGGAAGCCAACGTTGTGCCGATGGTGGGCGTACTGGCGGCCCGGATTGCCCAGGCCAACGATCAGTTTGTCCACTGGCTCGCTCTGGACCCCGGGGCGCAGGAACCGCAACCAACCAGCCATTTTCCGTTTGCTCCAACACCTTTAGGGGCTAATCAAAATGACCAGCCCCTGAGATAGAACCGATCGAGGTGCGACGCACTTGCCAGGTGCGTCGCACCTGGCTTCCTAACGGCGGAACAATAGCGAAACCAACCGCCGTAGCAGGGCTAAAAAGCCCACCAGCAGAAAAAGGAAGGCGGCTGCTCCTGCCCCCCAGCAGAAAGCCCCCCCCAAATCGGACAGCTTGATATTGAAGAAAGATGGTGCGGACGTCGGCGTAGGTCGGATTGGCGGGGCAATGGTAGACAAGGGACGAGGGGTAGGAGACGGCAGCACGGGCAATGTGATGACGATAGTTGGAGTCGGTGGCAAAGGCGTAGGCGTGGGGGTCGAGGTAGGCGTGGCCGCCGGGGTAGGTGTGTCCGTTGGCCGGGCGTTGGCTACGACGATCTCACGCACGAAATACTCCTGGTAATTTCCATCGCGGCGCACAACTCTGAGGCGCAGACTGTAGTTTCCATCAGGCACCAGAGTTGTATCCCACGTTTCCAATACGTTGTCAACGACTGGAGTTTCATGCACGGCGCCGATCAGGACCCATTGGTCGCTGGGGTTGGGTTCCGGTCCGTAGGCGACCTCGTATTTCCAGAATTCAGGGTGAGTGGCTGTCCCCTTGATGGACACCCTGCCTCGTACTTCAGCGCGGTCACGGGGCGAGGTGATGACCGCTTGAGGCTCTTGTTCCTGTGGGTTATGACCAGGGGCTGCCTCAATGCCTGTCACCCAAAACACCCCCAGAAACCATAGACAACAACAAGCCACCGCTTTTCTCATGGCTGAGAACTCCCTTTAACATCCTGTTGGGTATCCTTAAGTTTAGCACAAAAAGAGTTTAAAGACAATATTTCCAACCTGGCAGTCAGGGCCCTGTCAAAGTCGTCGGGTCTGGTAAGGTGACGGTCAACTTTCAGAAGTGACCATCACCTCCGGTTTCCCAAGTGAGAGTAGCTTGACATTGTTACATTTCAGGGTAGTAGCCCAACCGTGTTGGGCGTTGGCGGGATCGCAAGCGCTCTGACGGCCAACGCGGTTGGCCTTCTACCCCGATTTTGAGGGTTTTGCGCCATTAAGAGCAGAAAAATCCGCCTGAAGGCTTTACTGGTAGCTCTACATGTAACCGTGACCAGCGAGCATAGTGGGGCCTCGCCCCAGAAGAAGGAGAAGAAAGTGAAGTTTTGTTGGGCGGCGGCTTTGCCGCCGCCCAACAAAACCCTCATTTCCCTCTATTTCTCCCCCTGAAATGGGGCAAACTCGCTATCCACGGTGATCTGCGGTGCTACCGCTTTACTCCCCATGGGTGCAAAATACAGGCAGGTTTGGGGAGGGGGGCTGCTGTGTAGACGGCGAGAAGCTGAAGACACTTCTAAACTGCCTGCGTCTTGTTCAACTGAGCAAGGCGGTTCAGCGCATCCAACGCGGCCAGGACCACGATCCTGTCATCGCCATGGAGGCAAATGTGGGGAGCAGGGTGCAGATCAATCTTGCCCCGCCCTTTGTAGAGGATGACAGAAAGGTCCAGTTCCTTCTCCAGCTCTTCCAGACTTTTGCCCACCAACCTGGACGCGGGTTGGACTCTGATTTCACTGACGTTAAGGAGTTCGCCATCTATGTGAAAGGAATGGGTGATCTGAGTCTGGGTGGCAGCGGCAGCAAAAGCGGGAGCAGCCAGAGCGGAGGTGCTGAAGGCAGCGTGGATGCCAAAGTTTTTCTCCACCTTCCTGGCCAGTTCACCGTCAAACATGCGCATGACCACCCTGATGTCTGACTTGAGCTCGCGAGCTTCCAGGGCAATGGCCAGGTTGGCCAGGTCGTCTTCGGTACAAATGACGATGGCACAAGCCCGCTCAACACCCGCCTCAATCAACGTCTCCCTTCGCCGCGCATCGCCAATAATCACCGGCACTCCCATCTCGTGAATAGACTTTACGAACTGCCCTTCAGGATTGCGTTCGATCCCTACCACCTCTTCATCGAACCTGACCAACTGTTCCACCACCCGTGAACCATCCCGGCCTAATCCGCAGACCACGATATGATTTTTGCAAGTTGATGCTAAAGCCACCTGCCATTCCCTCCTGCCAGTCCGTCGGCTAAAAAGCGTCGTCCCGAAGCGCACGACACTTTCAGCAATCACCCCCAGTCCCACCAGGGGTACAACAAAGAAAAAGAGCTGCAAGTACCAGACCTTGGGAAAGTCAACGGTCGGTTGAAAGAAGATCAGGGTGAAAACAGCGTACAGAGCCTCGGAGAAAGAGAGGTCCTGCTCAGTCCCAGGCGCATAGAGCCTGTCCAAAATGATAGCCCCTGCGAGAAGGATACCAGCGAAAATCAGCAACGAGACACGGAATTCCCGAAAGAGTATCTTTACATCCCGCCAACTGGCCACCAGATAATGCTTAAAAGGTTTGTTCACAATAACTCTCTTTCCACATAATCCAGGGCCTCTTGTCTGGTCCGTATCTCTCCTGCTGCCTGGGCCTCCCGTACTGCCTCCAGCAGCTCACCTAACCTGGGCCCTTCCTCAAGTCCAAAGGCTTCCATCAGTTCGTCTCCACTGATCAGTTTGGGCGGTGAGATCACTTCCGTGTAACACTCGTAGTAGTTCTGCAGGAAAGCTGCAACGAATGTCAAATCCTCTTCCCATGGAACCTGGTCAGGACTCATTCCCCGGGCAGTCAACTGATCGGCCAGAAAGAGCAACAGGAGGTCAAGGCCCACTCCCTCTGTGTCCCGGAAAAAGCGGTAAACGTCACGTCGGGTGAGGGTTCCCGCTGCTCTGAGTCGGCTGAGAAGTCCGCGGTGGGCAACGATGGCCTGACCCAGCTCCACTTCTCCCCGGCTGAAACGCAGACGACGCAGTACGAGGCCCACCTGCCCGGCATCCTTCGTCATACCATGTAAAAAGGCGACCAGCTTGAGCCACACCAGACGCTGCCGGTCACCGGAAGTGAATTGGGACAGATGGGACAGAAGGCGGTCAGAGGGGAGAAGGGTGGCGTACAGGTGTTCCAGCACTCTGACCACTTCGAGGGATTGTTCAAATTGACCTGTCCCCCTGGCGCTCTTTGTTTCGGGGAAGATCCCCTCTAACAGGCCCAGTTGGTCGAGATAGCGCAGGTTGTCGGCTGCGCCGGGTTGAGCCAGGATCTTGCTCAGTTCATCTCGCACCCTTTCAGCAGAAACCGTAGCGATCTGTTTCGCCTGGCGCTGGATCCACTCCTCTGTTCGGGCTTCGATGCGCAGGTTCAGTTCGGCGGCCAGACGCACAGCCCGCAGGGTGCGCAATGGATCGTCGCAGAAAGCTGTCTCAGACACAGCCCGTACCAGCCCGGCCTTCAAATCAGCGCGTCCGTCGTAAGGATCAATGAAGCGGCTGAGGTCATTGATGTCAAGGGCAATGGCGTCTATGGTGAAATCGCGCCGGGAGAGGTCAACGGTAATGTCCCGGCCTTGCAGGACGGCGAAATCAATGAACAGGCGCTGGCCGTGTTCGTCCCGGGTGACCACCCGCCCTGTGCCGCGTTCGGTGTCCAAAGGCACGAAAGAGCCTCGCAACCAATTGGCCACGGTCCGGGCCAGGGCCAGGGCGTCGCCTATGACGGTCAGGTCCACATCGTGGCTCTCTCGTCCCAACAGCCGGTCCCGTACATAGCCACCCACCAGGTAAGCCGGGATGGAATGGCTTTGCAGGAAGCGGCATACCTGAGCGGCGACAGAATCCGGGGGGACCAGGTTTTGTCCGGTCACGTTCGTCTACCTTTTGGGCGTGCGCCGCAGAGGCCCTGGGGAGTACGGGGGGTGTCTCCTCGCTCATCATCTGTGCCTGCATGTTGAGGTTTGTGCCCGTTCACTGCGCAGGCCCCTTTTGGAACAAAAAGGACTTGCGGTTCCTCTTTGGGCCGGTTCCGTTTAGCCAGGCGGCGGGCCTCCTCGGCTGTGCGCCCTACACCAGCCACCCATCCCTGCACGATGGCCACCCAATGTCCAGCGTAGGGCTTCAGGTCCAGTTTACTCTTTGTGCTCTGCTGACCTCCCACCTCTCGCCCTCCAACCACCCAACTACCTGACTCCCTGACAACCCATTTTTTTCAACTCCTCGGCCTTTTCAAAGCCAGCAGCCAGGGCTTTCAGATTCAATTCCTCGGTGCCTTTGGGGGCTCTGGCCTTGACCGCCGCCTCGATCGCTTTGCGGGAGACCACGCCTGTCAGTCCCACCAGAAGGCCCAGGGCGACGATGTTGGCCGTGATTCGACGTCCGGTGGCTTCTTCAGCCAGTTGCGTGATAGGCACCTGATAGGCTCTCGTCGTCGGCACCCGCTCCACGTTCACCGAGTCAACGATCAACACGCCGTTCTTTTTAAGGTCGTGGAAATATTTGTCACAGGCTTCTTGACCCAAGGCCAGAAGCACATCAGCCTGAATGACTTTGGGATAATCAATTTCACTGTCGGAGATAATGACCTCCGACTTGCTGGCCCCACCGCGAGCCTCGGGGCCGTAGGATTGAGTCTGCGCTGCGTTCTTACCATCGTAGATAGCTGCTGCCTCGGCCAGGATCAGGCCGGCCAGGATCAGGCCCTGACCGCCCTCACCCGCCAGGCGAATTTCGTATCGTTCTGGCATGGTTTCTACTCCTGTATCAGTTAGCTTTCCTTTCTCCGAACGGAGAAGAGAGCGGGGAGGTAGGGAGAGGTCAAATTTTACGCCGCCCGGGCACGTTCGATCACCTGGTTATACAGCTCTGTGTATTCTGGAATGTCCCGGTCTACCAACACCCCCCGCACAATCTTGCCTTCCTGCTCTTTCAGAGCACATTCGGCAAGGTCCTGCACCCTGACGCTGTTTTCTTTCAAGTAGCGCATCATGTCCACCGGTGTCCCCAGCTTATTGAGGCGACCGTAGGTAGTGTGACAGTAGCTGACCGCCTCGACGACAGAGAAGCCTTTCTTCTGGATGGCCTGTCCAATGAAACGGTCCAGCTCTGTGGCGTGGTAGACGGTGCTGCGAGCCACAAAGGCTGCTCCGGCTGCCCGGGCCAGATCGCAAATGGGGAAGGGCTGTTCGATATTGCCATAGGGGCCTGTAGTGGTCAATCCTCCTGTCGGCGTGGTAGGTGAGTACTGGCCACCGGTCATGCCATAAACAGAATTGTTGACCACGATGGCTGTCAGGCCAATGTTACGCCGCGCCGCGTGGATGAAATGGTTGCCGCCGATGGCCAGGGCATCGCCATCGCCCATGATGACGATCACTTTCATCTCCGGCCTGGCGATCTTGAGGCCGGTGGCAAAGGCCAGGGCCCGCCCGTGGGTGGTGTGCATGGTGTTGAAATCCACATAGACCGGCATTCGTCCTGTACAGCCAATGCCGGAGATCATTGCCACTTCATCTTTGTCCAATCCCAGGCGATCCACGGCGCGGATGATAGCGTGCATGACGATGCCAATGCCACATCCAGCACACCACATGTTCGGGAACTTTTTCTTGTGACGGAGGTAGCTATATACTTTTAGTTCTTCACGTTTCATCAATCATTTCTCCTCGATGGCGGCCAGGATTTGCTGTGGGGTGAGCATCTCGCCGTCGGCCCGGTTAACGCGCCGCACCTTGTGGCGACCGGCCACCCGCTCCACCTCCAAGGCCAACTGCCCCAGGTTTAACTCTGGCACGATGACGCGCCGGGCAGTGTGGGCCACCCGTTCGATGACCTCTTCGGCGAAAGGCCAGATGGTGAGCAGCTTGACCAGGCCCACTTTATGTCGCCTGTCCCGCGCCATTTTGACTGCGTGGCGGGCCGAGCGTACCGTGCAGCCATAGGCCACCACGACCGTCCTGGCCCCTTTGGTCCATTCCTCCTCGGTCATGACGATCTCGCCCAATCCCCGCTCGATTTTGCGAAAGACCCGCGTCAACCAGGGGTTGATCTCATCCAGGCGAAGGGTAGGAAAGCCAGCCCGGTCGTGCATCAAACCGGTTATGTGATAGCGGTAGCCCTGGCCAAAAGAGACCATGGGCGGCACATCCGAGGAGGTTTCATCATAAGGGAAATACCATTCCGGCGGCACGTCGGTGCCAATCCGCTCTGTGACTTCGACCATTCCTGCTGAAGGCAGTTCTACTTTTTCCCGCATGTGAGCGATGACCTCATCCATGAGCAGGATAACCGGCGTGCGGTACTTCTCCGAAAAGTTGAAGGCCTGTATGGTCAGGTGAAAGGTTTCGGCCACCGACGAAGGGCTCAGCACAATAATGGGGTGGTCACCGTGGGTCCCCCAGCGCGATTGCATCACATCGCCCTGGGAAGGGGCTGTGGGCAGGCCAGTGCTGGGCCCAGCCCGCTGCACGTCCACAATGACACAGGGTATCTCGGCCATCGCTGCGTAGCCAATGTTCTCCTGCATCAGCGAGAAGCCTGGCCCCGAGGTGGCGGTCATCGCCTTGGCCCCTCCGACCGAAGCGCCGAGGACAGCGGAGATGCTGGCAATTTCGTCTTCCATCTGGATGAACTTGCCGCCCACCTGGGGCAGACGGCGAGCCAGGATCTCGGCAATTTCCGTAGCCGGGGTGATAGGGTAGCCGGCGAAAAAACGACAGCCCGCCGCAATTGCTCCCTCAGCACAGGCTTCGTTACCTTGCATCAACTTGACAGTCACTGATCCTCCTCGTCCAGCTTCCGTACTACGATAGCCAGGTCCGGGCAATGGATGTAACACCACTCGCAGGCGGTACACAGTTCAGGATGAACCACCACAGGATGCCCTTCACCATTGGCTTCCAGAACCCCCTGGGGACAAAAAGCGATGCAAAGGCCACAGCCCTTGCACCAGTTATCAAAAACGTGAACTTCGCCCCTGGGGCGCTTCTTTTTGGGCTTTGCCGTCGCTTGCTCAACGTCTGTCTCCGACATGATGGGTTTCTGACCTCCATTGGTCATTGTTGCTCTCTATTTTACCACCTCTGGCTACAAAGTCAAAATGAGTTATGGGCAAAGGGTAGGGTAGGGCAAGGCATTGCCTTGCCCCGGCCCTTCAAGCCCTTTACAATCACCCGGAAATCTGGTACAATATTTCAGGGTACCATATGGCAGGATGGTCGGCGAAGGCCGACCATCGGCCGCAGGCCCGGAAGGCTGACTTCAGTCAGCGCCGATTGAAATCGCCCTCCTTGGGCACCCTGTGCCGGGCGTCGGCCTGCGCCGACGCAAACGATCGGCGAAGGCCGACCATCGGCCGCAGGCTCATAATCACCGCTGAGCAGTTACACGGAGGCTTTCTATGGAGACCCTTCAAGTGGATTTCGAGCCCATTGGCCGGCGTCATGCCTGCCCAAAGGGTGTGACTCTCCTGGAGGCTGCCCGTCAGGCAGGGATAGGCCTCATCTCCATCTGCGGCGGGCGGGGCACCTGCGGCCACTGCCGGGTGCGGGTTCTCACGGGCGCCGTGTCCCCTCCCACAGGAGCTGAGGATAAGCTCTTCTCAACGGAGGAACGGGCTGCTGGTTACCGTCTGGCCTGTCAGGTCGAGGTGCTGAGCGATCTGCGGATTTACGTCCCACCGACTTCGCTGACCATCCCTCAGCGGATTCAGGTGGAGGGTCAGGAGCTGACCGTGCCCCTTCAGCCCGCAGTACGGGCTTACAGGGTCGCGCTGCCACCCCGTGCCTCGCAGGACCTTCGCCCTGACGTCACCCGTCTGCGTGAAGTTCTGGCCAGGGAGTATGGCCTGAGGAGGCTGACTATTGACAGCCGACTCTTGCCCCGTATCCCCTCCTGTTTGCAGGAATGGGAGGGGAGAGCTAATGCCGTGGTCCGAGATGGCGAACTCATTGATCTGTTGTCCGAGGGACGACTCCCCCTGGGCCTGGCCGTGGACCTGGGGACAACCAAAATCGCTGCCCACCTGGTGGATCTGGCGACGGGGAGAACCCTGGAAGCCAGGGGGGTGATGAACCCTCAGATTGCCTATGGCGAGGACGTAATCGCCCGTATCGCTTACGCCATGCAGGGAGAGGATCAGGCGGAGGAGCTGCGGCAGGCCGCCGTCAGAGCGGTGAACGATCTGGCCAGCGAGCTTTGCGCCCTGATCGGACGCTCTCGCCAGGAAATCGCCGAGGCAGTCGTGGTCGGCAACACGGCCATGCATCATCTCTTCCTGGGCCTGCCGGTGCGGCAACTGGGTCTGGCTCCCTACCTGCCAGCGGTCATTGACTCCCTGGACTTCAAAGCGCGGGAGGTGGGACTGGAGATCGCTCCCGGTGGGTATGTGCACCTTTTGCCCAACATCGCTGGCTTTGTAGGCGCCGACCACGTAGCCATGCTGCTCGCGACGGGCATCTACCGCGCCGGGGAAACGGTCATCGGCCTGGACATCGGCACCAACACCGAGGTAGTCCTTCGGGTCGAAGAGCGGCTTTTGGCCTGTTCCACAGCCTCGGGGCCAGCCTTTGAGGGAGCCCATATCCGCCATGGGATGCGGGCTGCGCCTGGGGCCATCGAACGGCTGCGCATCACCGATACCCGTGTGGAGTACCAGACCATTGATAATGCCCCGCCGGTGGGACTGTGTGGCTCAGGCATCCTGGACGCCGTGGCCCAGTTGCTGAAGGCAGGGGTGCTGAACGAGCAGGGGAGCATGAAGGAGCACCCCCGGGTGCGGCGGGGGAAAGACGGGCCAGAGTTTGTCCTGGTGGCTCAAGGGGAGGGAGGTGGTGGGCAGGAGGTGGTTATCACCCGTGCCGATGTGGGAGAAATCCAACTGGCCAAAGGGGCCATGCGCGCCGGAATCAATGTCCTGTTGGACGAGGCCGGGCTCTCGGCTGAGGAGGTGGACAAGATTGTCATCGCTGGCGCTTTTGGCACTTACATTGACGTGGACAGCGCCGTGACCGTGGGCATGGTCCCGCCGCTGCCCCTCTCACGCTTTATCCAGGTGGGCAACGCCGCGGCCATGGGCGCCAGGCTGGCTCTGATCTCGACAGAACAGCGAGCCCTGGCTGAGGAAATCGCCCGCCAGGTGGAGTACATCGAATTGACCAACGACCCCCGCTTTGTGGGCCAGTTTACCCAGGCCATGTTTTTGAGATGAGCCTCAGTAGACCTCAATTGAGTTGTGGAGTCGAGGCTTTAGCCGGAGAATTCCGCCTGAAGGCTCCACTCCAGGTGATCCCTTGCGGTCTACTGAGCTTGGCTTACAATTCCCTTTCGATCTTGAACAGCCCCCGATAAGTTTCATCCCCCTCCAAATCCTGCCACAACTCCTGGACCCCGGCTTCTGGCTGCCAGGCGGTGACCAGCCGGGCTTTGCCCTTGCCTGTGACCTCAGTGAAAGTGACGAAGACAAAGTCATCCTGAACCAGCACCTGGAAGGTCTGATTGAGGAAACGAATGGTGTAGACGCCGTTGTTCCAGATGGGGGTCTCAAAGCCACCTTTCCCATGCTCAATCTTGGAACCACTGACCAGAGAAACCGTATTGCCCCAGGGGTCACTGATGGTCAGGGGGATACCGGCACGGGGGAACTTTCCGGCCAGAAGGCGCAGACCGGATTGTCGCTTAACCTTCATTTCCCAACCTGTCACTGCCCCCGGTGATCCCTCCTCGAGGGTGAAGAGGCCCCGGTACCTCTCGACGCTCTCCAGGCTGGCCAGCCAGCTCTCCGCTTCGTCAAATCTCATCCACTCCGTGACCAGGCGGGCCGTGACGGGCTCCTCTCGCTCGGTGAAGGTGGCAAAGACAAAATCATCCTGAATCAGTACCTGGAAGGTCTGGTCGAGGAAGCGGATGGTGTACATCCCGTTGTGCCAGATGGGGGTCTCGAAACCGCCTTTGCCGTGCTCAGGCTTAGAGCCACTGCTCAGAGAGACGGTGTTGCCCCAGGGGTCGCTGATAGTCAGAGGGATGCCAGCGCGAGGGAAGGTGCCAGCCAGGAGTCGCAGGCCGGGCTGCCGCCTGACAGCCATCTGCCAGGCAGGAGGGGGTGGCGGTGGAGGGGGTGGTGGTGGAGGCGGGGGAAGCGGCAGTTCCATGTCTGCCCAGATCACGGCGGTATCGGTATAGTAGTGGGTCAGAATCTGTTCGCAACTGGCTCCCTGCTCGGCCATGGCGATAGCTCCTTCCTGGCACATCCCCACCCCATGGCCGAATAAGGCGGGGAAGGGACGCACGCAATCCACACTGCGGCAGTAGGGCAGGGCCTGCATCCAAACGTCTTCGCTGTTACGGGTCCGGCCATCACAATGGCCGAAGTAGAAGGCCCTGATGATGACCGGTACCGCCGTTGCGCGGATGACGCCGGGCCTGGGGTAGATGGCGATGAGTCCCCTGGTCTCCTCAACGGCCTGATCGGTCCTGGCATAGTGTTCAGGACGCCAGATCTGGCAGTGGGTGGTTGTGCAGACGTCCGCACCCTCGCTGGGGTGCCGGGAGCCGGCCAGGGCATAGGAGCGGGCAGCGATGGCCTGGGCTTTGAGCGCCTCCAATGGTCGGTTCACGCCTATCTCGGCCGGGAGCACCCCTTTCAGGTACTCATCCAGGTCCATCACCTCTACGCTGTGATCAGGCATCAGCACCCGAATGGTGGAAGGTATGGTGACGTAGAGCGCCAACGGCCGGGGATGTTTGGGCATCGCCTCCAGGGCAGCCACAGAGTGGGGGAGAGCCGGTTGACCGGTGTCCCTGAACCAGCGGTGCTCCCGAAACGGCTGGTGATCCTCCGTGGCCAGGAGCCAGAAGGCATTGTTGAAAACATAGCGGGGCACCTGGTTTTTCATCAGCAATTGGCACATTTCGACGCTGCGCTGCGCGTGCCGCTCCTCGTCAATGGGTGGGTAGTCGCCATCCAGGTGCTCGCCCAGGCGCACGCCATTCTCACAGACAATCATGGGCAGCGACCACCCAACCCTCTCCCAGATGATCTGGTGGTACCATCGGAACAGGCGAAAGCCCAGGTGGTCCTGGCTCCAGTCAAGGGGCCTGTTGAAAGCATAGTTGTGGATGCCGACGGCCATCTTTTCCAACAAGTGGCGCCTGCCTCTGGCGTTGATGATATCAAAGGCTGCTTTCAGGAAATCGAGGTCGAGGTAGTGGCCGCCAGGAGCCAGGGGGGTGAAAACAGGGATGATGCCATCAATGCTGTGCATCGTCTCCAGGCAGGGGAGAAGATAATCCATGAACCGCTCCGGTAAGACTTCGGGCTCCCATTCTCCCGTGGCCCACTCGTCCACCAGGTTGGGTTCGTTGAAGACGTGAATGTAATGGACGCCCCACCTGGCATAAGTCTGGCATAATTGCCTTAAGTCTTGCTGATTCAAGGCCTGGACATGAGGGGTATAGATCCGGATAATGGGTTCGATGTTTCTCTCCCGCAAACCTTTGATAAAAAACTCGGGGATGGGTTTGGCCGGCTCTGAGAGCAGAAGCAGCCAACTGGTGCCCAGGCTCACCAGTCTGGGGACAAAAGTGTCGAAGTGAGTCTTGTGGTAATGGAATACGTCCGGGAACCAGTGAAATCCAATCCCTGTGTCGCCTGTGGGTCGTGGGTAGTCTTCTATTCTCATGGGCCCTCCCAGGTGGCTAAGTTAGCTTAAAGACTATTAAAGCATAGATTGGCCAGTTATGCAAGTCAACAGCCAGTGACCAATCCGTCCTGCTTGACATTTCGCTGAAATTGTGATATAATATTACCTGAAAAAGAAATACAACTTACGAGAAAGGAGCTATCATGTCTGACAAAGGATCGCCCAAAGTAGAAGAGCAGGTAGCCGGGGAGAGTGCGAAGAAGGCTACGGCTGCCAGAGCTGAGAGTTGGGGGTTTTCGGAGATTGCCGCT
>Ga0068707_1002653_pt1 | contig 12575 bp, 9 predicted proteins | sample YNPNPMetaG_FD_66600 | JGI IMG/M metagenome (GOLD analysis project Ga0068707, IMG submission 66600) | Anoxygenic and chlorotrophic microbial mat microbial communities from Yellowstone National Park, USA - YNP NP MetaG | ecosystem: Environmental > Aquatic > Thermal springs > Hot (42-90C) >... | reverse complement strand
CTCGCCCTGCTCCGCGACCTGCGGCGCGGCGCCGGTTGCGCGGCTACTGCCGCCTCGCGTCAGGATCGGGGGGAGCCGTGACCGAAAAACTGGGGGGCGGCAAGCTCCGCGTTCCCCTTGACGGTCCGAGGCGTCCGTGCTACCTGCGCTTCTCGCTGAGATGGTCGGACTTCGGGAAGAACGGCATTTCGCGACCCGGGAAGGGAGTGTGTCATGAAGCTGGATCCAACCAAGCTGGCCGACTGGCAGATTGCGGAGGAGGCGGAGAAGAGCATGAAGACCTGCTACCAGCTCGCGGAGGAGCTGGGGCTGGAAAAGGAGGAGCTGCTTCCCCACGGTCATTATGTGGCGAAGGTGGACTTCACGCGGGTCCTGCAGCGAGTCCGCGGGAGGCCGGACGGCAAGTACATCGACGTCACGGCCATCACCCCCACGCCGCTTGGCGAAGGGAAAACGACCTGCACGATGGCCCTGATCGAGGGCCTGGGAAGGCGGAAGAAGCGGGTCGTGGGGGCCATCCGGCAGCCGTCGGGCGGGCCGACGATGAACGTCAAGGGGAGCGCGGCCGGCGGGGGGTTGGCGCAGATCCTTCCGCTCACCCAGTTCAGTCTGGGGCTCACCGGCGACATCAACGCCGTGATGAACGCGCACAACCTGGCGATGGTCGCGGTCACGTCCCGGCTGCAGCACGAGTTCAACCTTTCGGACAAGTTCCTCGAGGGTCGCGGGCTCAAGCGGCTGAACATCGACCCGACCAACGTGCGGATGGGCTGGGTGATCGACTTCTGCGCCCAGGCGCTGCGGAACATCGTGATCGGGCTGGGAACCAAGATGGACGGGTTCCCGATGCGATCGTGGTTCGGGATCGCGGTTTCCTCCGAGGTGATGGCGATCCTGGCGGTGTCGTCGGACTTGAAGGATCTGCGCCAGCGCATCGGTCGGATGGTGGTGGCGTACAACAAGAAGGGGGACCCGATCACGACGGAGGATCTGGGTTGCGCGGGGGCGATGACCGCGTGGATGGTCGAGGCGCTCAATCCGAATCTGCTCCAGACCCTCGAGGGCCAGCCGTGCTTCGTGCATGCGGGACCGTTCGCCAACATCGCGATCGGCCAGTCGTCGATCGTGGCCGACCGCATCGCCCTGAAGCTCGGCGATTACCACGTGACGGAATCGGGGTTCGCCGCGGATATCGGCTTCGAGAAATTCTGGAATCTCAAGTGCCGGTTCAGCGGCCTCAAGCCGCACGCGGCCGTGCTGGTGGCGACGATCCGGGCGCTCAAGTGCCATGGCGGCGGTCCCCCCGTCCCGCCCGGGAAGCCGATCGACCCCGAGTATTCGAAGGAACACGTGGACTGGGTCGAGGCCGGTTGCGAGAATCTCGTGCACCACATCCAGACGATCCGGAAGGCCGGCATCAACCCCGTCGTCTGCATCAATTCGTTCCACACCGACACCAAGGCCGAGATCGCCGCGGTGCGGAAGGCGGCCGAGGCGGCGGGAGCGCGCTGCGCGGTGAGCGAGGGCTGGCGCCGGGGCGGCGATGGGGCCCTGGAGCTGGCGGACGCGGTCATCGACGCGTGCAACGACAAGTCGGATTTCCGCTTCCTCTACGACCTCGATCTTCCGCTCCGGCAGCGCATCGAGCGGATCGCCAAGGAGGTCTACGGCGCCGACGGCGTCAGCTACAGCCCCGAGGCCTTGGAGAAGGCGAAGGAAGTGGAGGCCGACCCGCAGCTGAGCAAAATGGGAACCTGCATGGTGAAGACCCATCTGTCACTCAGCCATGATCCGAACGTGAAGGGCGTGCCGAAGGGCTGGGTGCTGCCGGTGCGCGACATCCTGATCTACGCCGGCGCGGGCTTCGTCGTTCCGGTGGCCGGAAGCATCAGCCTGATGCCCGGGACGTCGGCGACCCCCGCCTTCCTGAAGGTCGACGTGGACGTCGAAACCGGTAGGGTTCGCGGACTGTTCTAGACAGGAGGCCCCCGCGGCCCCACACGCCGGGCCGGTCTCGGCGAGCCGGCCCGGCGGATGCGGTCCCCGGACGGCACCGACGGAGGAAGGCCAATGACGGCACGGATCATCGATGGAAAGCTCATCGCGGAAGAGATCCGAAAGGAGATCGCCGCCGAGACGGCAGAACTCCGGGAAAAGCACGGCATCGTGCCGGGACTGGTCACGATCCTGGTCGGCCAGAACCCGGCGTCCGTGAGCTATGTGACTGCGAAGAGCAAGACGTCGAAGGAAATGGGGTTCCATTCCGTCCAGGAATCGGTTCCCGAGGAAACCAGCGAGGAGCAGCTTCTGGCCCTGGTGGCCAAGTACAACGAGGACCCCAGGATCCACGGCATCCTGGTCCAGCTTCCCCTTCCCCGGCACATCCGCGAGGAGCGGGTCCTGTACGCCATTCGGCCGGAGAAGGACGTCGACGCCTTCCACCCCGTCAACGTCGGCAAGTTGATGATCGGCAACGCCGACTTCCTCCCCTGCACGCCCGCCGGCATCCAGGAACTGCTGATCCGATCGGGGGCAACCATCGAGGGTGCCGAAGTGGTGGTCGTGGGTCGTTCGAACATCGTCGGCAAGCCGATCGCCAACATGCTGCTCCAGAAGGCGAAGGGGGCCAATGCCACGGTCACGGTCTGCCATACGAAGACGCGCGACATGGCGGCGCATACCCGGCGCGCCGACATCCTGATCGTGGCCGCCGGCGCCCCGAAGGCCGTCACGGCGGAGATGGTCAAGGACGGAGCCTACGTGATCGATGTCGGCGTGAACCGCATCGGGATGACGGACAAGGGGAAGCCCAAGCTCTGCGGGGATGTGGACTTCGAGGGGGTGAAGGAGAAGGCGGCGGCGATCACCCCGGTGCCCGGCGGCGTGGGCCCGATGACGATCACCATGCTGATGCGGAATACGCTCAAGGCCGCGAAGCTTCGCGTTTCCCGGTAGCGAGCGGGGGTCGCGTGGGGACTCCCCGAGTCGCGTCTCCCGGCCCCGACGGGGCGGCGGGGACGCCGCCGACCCGCCGGCCTTGCGCCGAGAAGGCGCCGGCTCCCGGAGGTGCCCGATGGCGCAGGTGATCGCGGTCGCGGGAAAGGGGGGAAGCGGAAAGACCACCCTGTCCGCCCTGCTCGTTCGCGGCCTGCTCGCCCGCGGTGTCCGCCCGATCCTCGCCGTCGACGCCGACCCCAACAGCAACCTCGGCGAGGCGCTGGGCCTGGCTCCCCGCCAGACCCTCGGGGCCCTCGTGGATCAGCTCCAGGGCGAGCGCGACGGCATCCCGGCGGGCATGACCCGCGACGCTTTCCTCGAGATGCAGTTCCACGCGGCCGTCGAGGAATCCGCGGGATTCGACCTGCTCACGATGGGACGCGGCGAGGGTCCCGGGTGCTACTGCTCCGTGAACAACGTCCTGCGGGCGCTGATGGAGAAGCTGGCCGGCGGGTACCGCGCGGTCGTCATCGACAACGAGGCCGGGCTCGAGCACCTGAGCCGCCGGACGGCCCGCCGCATGGACGTGCTGCTGGTCGTGTCGGACTACGCCGTCCGCGGCCTGCGGGCGGCCCGGCGAATTGCGGAACTCGCGGACGAGATGAACCTCGTCGTGAACCACCGGGGGCTCGTCCTCGACCGTGTTCCCCCCGGCGCCGACCCGCAGGCCCTGATCGAGGCCGCGGGCGGCCTCCCGCTCGAACTCCTCGCGACCGTCCCCCACGACGACGCCGTCGTCCGCGCTGACCTCACCGACGGCAACCTGCTCCGCCTTCCTCCGGACGCCCCGGCGGTGCGCGCCGCGGACGATCTTCTCGACCGTCTCCTCCCGTCGGGACCCGGCAACGCGGGTCCGCCGGCGGGAGCTTGATCCGTTGCGGCGTGGGCGGACCTACGCCGGCCCCGTCCTGGCCCGCGCCGCGCGAACGAGACGAGCGACCGCGGAGCCGCCGACCACGACGATGTCCTCGGTGGGGAGGAACGCAGCGACGTCGGAAGAGAAGAGCACGGAGCTCCCGGCGGGAAACTCGTCGTCGCCCCGGTAGACAACGACGTACACATCGACCCGGGGAAGTGCCCGGATCGCCAGGGAGGCGTCACCGCGAATCCACGGCACCGCGTCGACCTGGTCCGCCACCTCCAGCAGTCGCGCGGGAGCATCGCCGAACGCCCGCGCCAGCGGGACGCAGCACCGATTGCGGAACGGCGAGTCGTAGAATCGGCCGTCGGCCAGGTCGGCGAACGCGATCGGCTCGCCCCGCGGCGGCGGAGGGGCGGTGGAAGCAAGGTAGTGCAGGATCGGAATGGCGTCCCAGGCGGAGGCGGCGCGTTGGGCCGCCGGAGCATCGGGCGGCACGGACGAGCAGACGGTGCCCTCGGGCAGGGAGACGACGAAGTCGATTCCCAGGTACCGAACCCGGTATTCGCCCCGCGGCGGGCCGCTCCCCGCCGCCTCGGCCGCGGCCCGCCACTCGACCCGACACCGCTCGGCAACGACCGCGGGGTCCCGCCGACGCAACGCCTCCCGGGCCAGCCGCAGAGCGATGCCGTACGTATCGACCGACGACGGCATGCGCGGCCCCGGTCGCGCTACACTTCGAGCCAGGATTCCGAGAAGAGGGTCTTGCCGGTGAGGACGGCGACGGTCTTGGCGACGGCCAGATCTTCGCCGGACAGGCCGGCGGGGACGGTGCCGCCCCCGTCGAGGATGCGGGCAACGAGGGCCTCGAGGTCGGGGCGCCGATGGCGGGCGATGTCCATCAGCGGCCGGTCGAGGACATCGACGATTGCGGCGTGGAGCCCGTGACGGAGGAGAATGGCGAGGTAGACCTGGTTGAGGATCGGGCGCTTGCGGGCGTCGGTCAAGCCGTTGGAGACATTGGACAGACCGCAGGTGGACCGGACGCCGGGGGCCAGATCGGGAATCATGGACACGAAGGCCGTGCACGACTGGAGCTGCACGCACTGGGTGGCGACGGGGACGACGATCGGATCGAACCAGATCCGGTCGTGGGGGATACCGTGCTTCTCGGCCTGAAACAACAGCTCGGCGGCCAGCGCCCCGCGTTCGTTCTCGTCGCGGGGAATGCCTTCCGGGCCGTAGCACAGCGCGACGAAGTCGCAGTCGTACTTCGAAACCAGCGGCAGTTCACGGTCCATCTGAGCAGGCACGGCCGAGATGGAGTTGATGACGGCCCGCCCCTTCTTCGGCTGGTAGGCCCGCAGCCCGGCCTCGACGGCGTCGGCGTTGGTCGTGTCGAGATAGAGCGGAAGGTCGGTCACCTGCTGCACGGTCCGGACCAGCCAGTCCATCATCTCGGGGCCGCCCTTGCGGGCGGGCCCGAGGTTGAGGTCCAGGTAGTCGGCGCCCGCCTCGGTCAGCCGCACCGCCAGCTCCTGGATCGGCCTGGCCTCCCGGGCTCGAATCGCCGGGCCGTAGGTCTTGGACATGATGTTGATGTTCTCGGCAACGCACAGAGTCATCCCGCTTCCTCCTCGAGGCGCGACCGTCGCCGCCGCTCAGAGACCCCGCAGGTACGGGGGGATGTTCGACGCCTCGCGCGGGCCGATCAGAACCTCCCACTGGCTCCCGAGCTCCTCCTCGACGTCGCCGGAGATGACGGCGACGGCGCCCGGCAGGACAAGACGTTTCCGGGTCAACCGGTCCGCGATTCCGACCTTCTTGACGAAGGGGCCGACGGTGTCGCCGACGAACTTCCCCGCGGCCCAACCGGTCAGAACGGAAAGGCCGTCGGTGTCGAGCACGAGCAGCCAGCTCGGCACGCGACTGGCTTCGATCTCCCCCGACACGAGGAAGTACGTCAAGGAGAAGTTGCTCGTGATGAGGACCGGCGACTCGGCGGTCGGCTTGTTGATCTCGTAGATTCCCGGATCGGTCTTCATCGGCCGCTGGGGGTCGGTGTAAATGTTGAGGCGCTGGAGGAGCAGCGGGAAGAGCAGCTCGCCGCGGACGTCGGAAAGCACGACGATACCCGCATACTTCGCGATGCCCGTGGCCGCGACCAGCACCTCCCGGGCGACGTCGCCGCCGGCGAGATCGGCGGCGACCAGCAGCGTGGGGAAACCGTACGACCGGTTCTTCTGCCACAGGGCGAAGCGGCGGATGGCGGTCTGCTGCACGAGGCATTCGCCGAGGCGCTTCGGCGCGGGGTCGAGGACGACATCCTTGAGGCCGGCGGCGACGGCCTTGTCGGCCAACGCCGCCACCGCCTCCAGGCCCTCGCCCCGAACCGCCAGCGGCACACCGGCTTCCTTCGCCAGGGCGATGACGTCGTCGGCGTTGGCGGCGGTCGCCGCGTGGAGCAGCGGCCGGCGGTCCCGACATTTCGCCAGCCCAGCCCGGAGCAACTCGGCCTTGTCGGCCATCAGGATCAGCGACGCCCGGGAAGCGGCGACGACCCGGCCCACCACCGCGGCGAACCGGCCGGGATCGCCGGACCGGGCCCGGACGGCGATCAGGTCCGCACCCAGCCGCAGGCCGACGCGCGGATACACCAGCCCGGCGAAGCGTTCCAGCTTCGCCGCGACCTCGCCGTCGGGAAGGTCGTCGTCGAACGCCACGGCGAGGCCCGTCTTGTGGAAGAAGGTCTTCTCGTGACGAAACAACACGGTCTCGCCGCCAACGCTCACCGCGTTCTCGCCGGTGCCGATCTCCACGAGCCGGATCGGCGGGGCGGACTCCGCGCCCAGCTTCTGCTTCGCCTCCTCGGAGACATACGGACACTTCGACAACTCGGCCTTGCCCGCCGCGAGGTTCATCGCGAACGCGAGGCAGGTCGGAACCCCGCACTCGCCGCAGTTGGTCCTGGGCAGGAACTTGAAAATCTGGATTCCGGTGAGCGCCATGCTTCACGCCTCCCCGGGACCGCCCGCCGCACACGCTGCCCGGCGGGCGGGCCCGTTTCCCGCGCCTACACCAGGGGTTCGAGCTTCAGCGCGGGATGCTGCTTCTCCTCGAGGAACGGCAAAATCTCCTCCTCGGTGGTCCCCGTCGTCTCGTCGGCGATCCGGTCGAGCAGATCGGGAATGCCGATCGCCTCGGCCCGCCGGACGAACCGTTCGCGCACCTGTTCCTTGAGCGCCTTCGGCATCCAGGTGATGCGGGCGATGCCGCCTTCGGCGCGAAGGAACTTGCGGCTCGTGATGTAGAGCTTCGAATGCCCGAGGAAACCGGGGTTGATCGCTCCGCCGCCCACGGTGCCAGCGAGGGTCGTGAACTTCATGCCCGAGGGGGTCATCCCCTGGTGGTCGCGGTCGACGATCATCACCCCGTTGGTCAACGGCAGGATCGCCGCGATGCACTCGAAGCAGCCGCACGACGTCATCGGCTCGCGCATGATCGAATAGGCACTGTACTGCTGGATCGCGCCGCGCGACGCCTTGCGGACGAACTCGTTCACCCCCTCCCACTGGCCGAGCACCTCGTCGAGGGTACGACCCTTCTCGATCGGCTGGTTGGGACCGGTGGGGTTGATCTCGTAGCTCGCCTTGCAATCGAGCCAGGTGTAGGCCCCGCACAGCCCGGTGCGCTCGGGAGTGATCACGCAAACGTGTGTGGGAGCGAACGACTGGCACAAGGTGCAGGAGTAGAACGTCTTCGTGTCCTCGTCGCTCATCCCCTCGATGCGCGCGTCCCGCTTGTGGTAGACGGCTCGCGCCTGTTCCAGGATCTCCTTCACGCGGGCCTCCTCCGTGTAGATCTTGACCTGCACCTTGTCCAGGATTGCACCGAAGTCGGAGTGATACTTGGCGTGGAGGATCCGGCCGATATCCCGCAGGCGCAGTCCCTTCTCCACTGCCTGCCTGGCGATCCGGATCCAGGCGATGTCGCGCTGGCCGATGTGCATCATCCCCTGCGCATAGTTGATCAGATGATGGATCTGCCGCTCGAGAATCGGCTCGAAGTCCTCCTGCATCGCCCGACCGGCCACCTCGACGACGATCGCCAACGGCAGGCGGGTCTTGGGCGGGACCTGGTCGAGGTCGGGTCCGACGAGCTCCATCCTGCCGTCCTCGACCTCGCTCATCGGCTTCATCGTGGTCCATTCGACGGCAATCGTCCGGCCACCGCCGAACTCGGCGTAGATGTCCTCCCCCCGCACCCGTTCCCCCTCGAACGCCGGGCCGTAGGCCACCGGCACCGGCACCTTACTCACCGTCACCTTCAGTCCGCGCACCTCGATCGCCTTCTGGACGATCCGGTCGTGGGGGACGTTCGACACCACGTGCTCGTAGGTGCAGATCCCCGTCGGCAGCACCTGCGGAATCGGGGTGTCGGCGATGACGGGGAAGCCGTAGTTCACCGCGCCCAGACCGTTCGCATACCACTCCTCGGTCACCGTTCCCAGGGTGAGGGCAAAGGCGAACACGCGGTCCTTGTTGTAGATCAAGACCTTACGGTAGTCGCCCGGCTGGATGCCGCCGAAGGTCAAGGCGGCGCGGGCAGCGAAGCCGAGGGCGAAGACGGCGGCGGACGTGTCGGGCCCGAAGGGGACGAGGCGGGTCGACCAGCCGATCTGCACCCCCGCCTCCCGCAGCTGCTCGGCAAACGACGGGCGGTCGCCGTCCCGACTGGCCATGAACACGTACAGGTTCTTTTCCTGAAGCTCCAGGGCGATCTGCCGGGCGACCTCCGGGTTGGGGGCGCTGCCAAGGATGGCCGCGAAGCCCGGCGCGGTGCCGTCGACAAACTCGATGCCGCGCCTGCGGAGGATGACGTCGTCCGCCGCCCCGACCCAGAGCCTGTCCTCCGGCGGATCCTCCGACGTCACATAGAAATCCGGTTCCTCCAGATACCGGATCGCCTCCTCGACCTCCTCCGCGAACAACGTCGCCATGCCGGCGTCGAGCGCCGGCCCGAGGTAGGGGAGATGATGCCGGGCCCGGACCGGCGCGGGAAGCAGCGCGCGGGCCCGGGCGAGCGCCGGGCGGGCGTCGGCCAGCGTCTTCACCGGGATCCCGAGCATGCTGTAGATGATCGGCAGGTAGTACCCCGTGTTCGGAAACGCCAGCGGCGTGTCCGGGCCGTGCTTCCGGATCGCCTCGTCCAGCTTCTTCTCCGCCCGCGCCACGATCTTGTGCGCGCCCCGGATGCCTGCGGATGCAATGATCTTCGACATCGGTTCAGCCCTCCAGCTGCCGCCGCATTGCCATGTCGAACAGCACGCGTTCCCGCTGCTTGTCGAGCCCCAAAGCCCTCCGCCGCTCGTCAATATGGGCGATCATCCGGTCCGCTGCCCGGATCGGGTCCGACTCGAAGTCCCAGCAGCCTCCCGTTATCTCCCGGTACCTGCGGAACAACAGGTCCGTGAAGCCCTTGGCACCGAGCGTGGGGAAGGAACCGCCAAAGAGGGTGTAGACGCCCGAGGCAACGAAGTACTGGCCGATCGCGATCGCCTTCTCGCTCATCCACTCCGGCGCCGCCCCGGCCGCCGGCAGGTCGGAGATGTCGTCGCCGAGACCGCCTTCCTTGACGACGGCCGAGGCGGCCACGAGGATGCGGGAGTTGTCCACACAGGAGCCCATGTGCAGGACCGGCGGGATGCCCACCGTCTCGCAAACCTCCGCCAGCCCGCCACCCGCAAACTCCTTCGCCGCCTCGGGGACCAGCAGACCCTCCTTGCCGCAGGCGATGGCCCCGCACCCCGTCATCAGCACAATAACGTTGTTCCGGATCAGATGCTTGACCATCTCGACGTGATAGCGGTCCTGCGTCCGCTTGGCCGAGTTGCACCCCACCACCCCGGCGATCCCCCGAATTCGCCCGTTGATGATGTTGTCGTTGAGGGGCCGGACGCTGGCGCGGAAGGCGCCCCCGAGCAGGTAGTTAATCGTCTCGTAGGAGAAGCCGCCGATCATCTCCATCGCGCTCTTGGGAATCCGCACTCGGCCGGGCGCACGGTTGGGGAAGTTCTCAATGGCGGTGCGCACGATCTGCCGCGCCGTGTTCACCGCATCGTGCTCCTCGAACTGGATGTGCAGCGCCCCCGGCATCTTGGCCCGCGTGTTCGTCGAGATGACCTTGGTGTGGAAGCCCTTGGCCACATGGGGAAGCGACGGCATCAGGCACTGGATGTCGACGATGATGGCCTCCACGGCACCGGTCGCAATCGCCAGCTCCTGGCTGAGGAAGTTGCCGGCAATGGCCACCCCGTGCCGCATCAACACCTCGTTCGCCGTGCAGCAGATGCCGGCCAGGTTGATTCCCTTGGCGCCCTTGGACCGGGCCAGCTCGATCATTTCCTTCTCGGCCGCCACCGCGACGATCATCTCCGACAGCAACGGTTCGTGGCCGTGGATGACCAGGTTGACCTCGTCCTCCCGAAGGACCCCCAGGTTCACCCGGCCGAGGATCGGCACCGGGGTCCCGAACAGGATGTCCTGAAGCTCGGTGGCAAGCATCGATCCGCCCCAGCCGTCGGCCAGGGCGCAACGGGAACCCTGGATCATCAGGTTGTACGGGTCGTGGTCCACCCCCATCGTGGTGCGGTGCATGCATTCCACGACCTCGCGGTCCACGCCCCGCGGCATCATCCCCAGGTCCTGCCACAGCTTCTGGCGCTTGAGCGGGGCGCGCTTGGTCATCACCAGCGGACCGTGCTGGCTGCCGAACTCGGCAAACGCCCTCTCCCCGATGTCGATCGCGATGTCCTTCGCCGACCGGTCCCCGATCTCCACCCCCATGTCCAGGGCCAAGCGAAGGAGCTTCATCTCATCCTGGATCGCGAAACCGGGCGCCTCGCCCTTGGCGGCCAGAAGGAACGTCTCGGCGACCCCCCGGCCGTGGTCGGAGTGGGCCGCGACGCCGCCGGCGATCATCCGGACGAAGTGCCGCGCGGCGATCGTGTCCGCCGTGGCCCCGCAAACCCCCGCCTGCGGCCCCTCCCCGAAGGGATCGATGTTGCACGGACCCATCGCGCAGTGGCGACAGCACAGGCCCAGCAGGCCGAAGCCGCACTGCGGCTCCTGCCGCCTCAGGCGGTCCCAGCACAGCTCGATCCCCGCCTCGCCGGCGCAGTCCATCATCGCCTGCGACGCCGGGTCCCTCGTCTTGATCTCGTCGCTCATCGCCTCGCTCCTCGCCGTTCGATGACAACCCCCGCAACGCAGAAGCACCGGACGCTACATGTGCCCTTCCACAGCCACCCGCCCGGCGTAGTACTTGCGCCGGCAGTCCGGACACCGGGTGAAGACCGCGTCCTCCGCGGGAAAGCGCGCGCGCAGCGCGGCGATCTGACTCATCGTCCCCACCACGCCACCGCACTCCGCGCAGCGGACCATCTCCCGGCGGACATTCCACCGTTCGAGGCTGCGCATCCCCCCACGGTCCTCGACCCGGACGCATCCGACGGGACAGACGTAAGCACACGCACCGCAGCCGATGCACCGCTCGGCGGTCTCGCCGTACGGGCTGCCCATCGTCCGCCCTCCGCCCCGGCCGCCGAAATCAATCGCGTCCACCCCGATCACCTCGCGGCAGACCCGGGCGCAAAGCCCACACAGGATGCACTCCTCGTCCCGTTCCCGAAACCGCGTCGCCCGGACGCCGTACCGGGCGGCCAGCTCGCGGACGACGGTCGAGCGGGGCGCCTCCGCGAGAAGCAACTCGAGCACCACCCGCCGGCGCGCCACGACCCGCTCCGTGTCCGGGAAGACCCGGATCCCCTCGAGCACCGGGTAGTTGCACGACGTGGTGAGCCGCCGGCGCACGCGACCGTGACTCTCGGTTTCCACCTCGACCAGACAGAGACGACAGGCACCATACGGCTGGACCGCCTCGTGGTAGCACAGCGAGGGAACGTCGACGCCCGCCGTGCGGAGGGCGGCCAGCAACGAACCGCCCTCGGGCCCCCGCACCGCCCTGTCGTTGACCCAGAACGTGACGTCACGCGCCATCACGCCTTGCCTCCCGCGGCCTGCGCCGCCTTGCGTTCCGCGACCGTCTTGCCCTTCTTTCCGCCGGAGGTTCGGGCGTACGGGCCGGAGGAAACGCGGATCGCGTCGAACTTGCAGCCGTCGAAACAGACACCGCAGCGGATACACTTGTCCTGGAGAATGGCGTGGATCTCGTTCCGACCGCCGACGATGGCCTGCGCCGGGCAGTCCCGCGCGCAGACCTGGCAGCCCGTGCACATCTCCTCGATGACGGTGTACCGGACAAGGTCCTTGCAGGACAGCGCACGGCACACCCGGTCCCGCACGTGCTCGGCGTACTCGTCGGCAAAATACCTCATCGTCGACAGGAGCGGATTGGCGGCCGTGCCGCCAAGGGCACACAGGGAGGCATCCATGACCGTCTCACCGAGATCCCGCAGGGCGGCAAGATCGGCCTCCTCCCCCTGGCCCGCACAGATCCGGTCCAGGAGGAAGCCCATCTGGCGAAGCCCCTCGCGGCAGGTCGTGCACTTGCCACACGACTCGTCGGCGAGGAACCGCGTGAAGTAGCGGGCGACATCGACCATGCAGGTCGAGTCGTCCATCACGATCATGCCGCCGGAGCCCATCATCGAGCCGGCCTCGGTGAGCTTGTCGAAATCGACGGGCATGTCGAGGTAGGC
>Ga0068707_1002650_pt1 | contig 12580 bp, 7 predicted proteins | sample YNPNPMetaG_FD_66600 | JGI IMG/M metagenome (GOLD analysis project Ga0068707, IMG submission 66600) | Anoxygenic and chlorotrophic microbial mat microbial communities from Yellowstone National Park, USA - YNP NP MetaG | ecosystem: Environmental > Aquatic > Thermal springs > Hot (42-90C) >... | reverse complement strand
GGCGGCATGCCGTCCACGTCGTGGATTTCGCGGAGGCGTGGGCCCTGCTGCCGCCGGGCCGGCTGCACCAGACCGCGAATGTACACCCCTTCGCGGAGGTTGTACTTCTCGATCATGCTGCCCGGCACAAAGGGATCGCTGAGCTGGCGGATGTAGTTGGCCTCGGGGTCGCGAAGGAACCCGTAACCGTTGGGATGCATCTCCAGGACCCCGCCTCCAGGCCGGAGTTCGCCCGGTTCGCCATTGTCGGCCGGTTCCGGCTCCTGGCCGTTGCTGCTGGGCACGGGGGTCAAGGAACTCTCCCGCAGCGATCGGAAGCGGCTGCGGGCGTAACTTCCGTGCAAGCCGTTCTTGCCGTAAACACGGCCCCGTTTCTTCTTTCCCATGATCGAACTACCTGAGCATTGACAAAAGAGGGAACCTGTAGGCGCACCCTGTGCGCCGGCTCGGCAGTGCCCCTGAAGCACCGAGCGGACCGGCGGCGACGGCCAGCACCGCTCACCGAGAAACCAATTTCCGTCCTGCGACGATTATCGCCTCATGTCCGGCAGGACGCCTTGCGAGCGCTTGTTCTGCGACCAATGCGAAGTCCGCTGGCCATGCCCGTCGCCCGCCATTGTGGTCCACCTCCCTACCGAGTAGGGTCAACGGCGATGACCGGCGGAATACACCAGGTCGAGAAGCCTCTATATCTCCATTGCCGGCACACACTGGTCCCGGCGAAGACCGGCCCCGAGATTCGAGATCAATGGGCCGCAGCGTCAACCTGCCAGGGAGAACTCAAACTATCGCTATCTTACCGGCCTTGTCCCGCGTGTCAAGCCCCGGGGAGCGGAAATCCGCGGGGCTGCCGCCCGACCCCTCCAGCCCCCTGCTTACCAAACCCCCAGAGGCTGTCCAGCGCGGTCCTGCGCCCCACCGATTAACTTATACCCCGTTTTGTGGCTCCGTGCAAGAGTTTGCTCCGGAACCACACTTTTAGGCCCCTCCGGCCCGCCTTGTGTGGCTTGCATCGGCAAATTTGGCCTCGTCCATTAGATTTCCCACACTTTTTGCCACCCTGGGTCCGATATGGATAGGGCCGATAATGTTCGGCCCTTTTCCCCCGTTTCCCATCTACACCCCTTCGAGCGAGGGTTCGGCACATGCGGGCGCACTGCCAAGCGCTGCTGGTAGGTATGGCTATGCTGGCGGCCGCTTCCACCGTAGCAGCTCAGCAAGCGGTCCGCTGGCAAACCAATTTGGAGGCCGCCCGGCAGACGGCGGTCCAAACCAATCGGTTGCTCCTCGTGCACTTCTGGTCCGAAACGTGCGAACCCTGCGCGCGCATGGATCGAGACGTGTTTTCTCGGCCCGATGTGGCCGCCGCGCTGGAACCGAACTACGTGCCGGTCAAGATCAACGTCCGCCAGTTCCCGATGACAGCCCAACAATTCCGCGTTACTTCCTGGCCCACCGATTTGGTCGTTACGCCCCATGGACAAGTGCTTGACCGGAGCGTGGGCTATCAGCCGGCCGGGGCGTATGTGAGCCGGCTTAACCAAGTGGCAGCTCTTGCCCGCACCCAGCCGGCCTCTCCACAAACCGCGTCCGCCTATAACGCGTCCCAGCCAGCCCCACGGCCCGCCTGGGACAGCCAAACTGTTTCTCCTCCCCCTGCCCAAGCAGCGTATTCCCCTGGCCAAGCCGCATCTCCGCCGACCCAGGCGCTATCGCAAAAAACCACAACCACTACTCCTGCAATCGATTACGGCGTCTCTCCGACTACCGCCCCGGCGGCCGGGCAGCGCTGGCCGGGCGAAACTTCCGCGCCAAGCACCCAGTCGCCACAGACGGGCGGATCAGCCCCCGTTTGGCAGCGCAGTCCTGCGGCTCAAGCAGCTGCTGAGGAAAGCACACGGCGGTATGGCTCAGCCGTTTCGGCCGGCAATGGCGGTGGGCAAGGCCCGGGCGCTGTGCTCCCAGGACGGTTTTCCTCCCCGCCGTTGCAACAGGCCGCTGCCAACCCCAATGGCAGTGCCTATTCCGGCGGTTTGGACCCGCAGGGGCAGCGCGGCCACCCGCCACAAATGGGTCCATCGTGGCCCTCCGCCCTCACTCCGCGCGCCGAGGACCCAGCGACCGGCGCGGCGCAGGGTGCTCCGATCGGAGGTATGACGGCCCAGAATCCGCCTGAGACGAGGGTGTCTGGCGCTCAGGGTGCTTCGTCAGACATGGCCACACAACCGGTGCCCACCGGCCCGACTGGTGGGGGGTACACGCGTCCTGAGCCTCCAAGGGCCTCGGGAGCGGCGCCCAGGGCAAACCCCCCGTTGGCTCTGGACGGCTATTGCGCGGTGAGCCTTACGGAAAAAGAACGGTGGGTGCGTGGGAACCCGCGGTTCGGTGTGATCCACGAGGGCCGGACCTACCTCTTTGCCGGGCCCGAGGAAGCCCGCCGATTCTACAACGATCCGGACCGTTATGCGCCCGTAGCTTCAGGCAACGATGTGGTACTGTTGGCCGAGCGAGGGGAGCGAGTCCCTGGGCGCCGCGAGCATGGGGCTTGGTACGAAGGCCGGGTCTATCTGTTCGCCAGCGAGGACTCTTACAGCAAGTTCGCTGCCGATCCGAGGCGATACGCAGCGAGCGTTTCTTCTAACGGTTCGTCGCGGGACGGAGCCTCGTCGGCTTCAAGCAGCGATGCCTCTGGGGCGCCTGGTAGCGCGGCGGCCGGACCTTTCGCCGCTCCGCCGGCCAATAGCGCGGTGGTGCCGGGGGCCTCGCAAGGGGCCAGAACCCCTGGCTCGCAGATTTCGGCCGGCGAGCCCAATGCGCTGCGGCGGGAACCGCCGTGGCGGTATTGAGGATCAGCCCCTTCGAGCGGCGTCTACCGCGAGGCGCCCCTGCCTCGGCCGGCCTGGCAGCGGCGGATGCGGCCTGAAAGAGCCTTCGCCGGGCAGGCATGCGTGGGGTTGGCTGGTCGGGGATGATCTGTGATGGGTATTGTGGGGGCGGTGGTTGGGAGTGGGCTCGCTGGGAATGTGTAATGCATTCCGGCGCTGGACGACTTCTCCATCCCCCGCTTATACTGACCACGTATCCGCAGATCCACGCCAACCCCTGCATCCCGCCTTGGAGCCCGCCCCATGACATCCCCGTTGGCTTACTCAACCCGCGGCACCACGCTATCGGGCGCAGTAATCGCCGTCGTACTGCTGTGCCTGGATAACTGGGGCCTGTCCAGCCTTGCCGCCCATGCAGGTTCGGCCCCCCGGCTTTTCCGCGCCGGTGCCGCCGCCGTGGACATCACTCCGCAAAAGTTCCCGGTGCTGGTCAACGGCGGGATGCTGGAACGCAAGGCCACCGGGGTAACCGATCCCATCTACGCCCGGTCGCTGGTGCTGGACGACGGTATGGTCAAAATCGCGCTGACGGTCGTCGATAGCTGCGTGTTGCCCCGGCCGCTAATCGATGAAGCCAAGGCCCTGGCCAGCCGGCGCACGGGCATTCCTGCGGCGCATATGATGGTTTCGGCCACGCATTGCCACTCCGCCCCGTCGGTCTGCGGGGCGCTGGGGACCGACGTGGACGAAGATTACGCGCGGTTCCTGCCGGGCAAGATCGCCGAGGCCATCGTGGCGGCCCACGAGAAGCTGGCGCCTGCCCGGATTGGCTGGGGGGTGGGCAAGGATCCTAAGAACGTGTTCTGCCGGCGGTTCCTGATGAAACCGGGCACGGCAGCCACCAATCCCTTTGGCGGTACCAAGAACGACCAGGCGCAGATGAACCCCGGTTATCAGAATCCCAATGCGCTGCGCCGCACCGGGCCGGTGGATGATGATGTTTCGATCGTGGCCGTGCAGTCGCCGGAGGGCCGCCCGATTTGCGTCCTGGGCAATTATTCGACCCATTATGCGGGCGCGCCGCCGATTTCGGCGGACTATTTCGGGGTTTTCTGCCGGCGGATTGGGGAGCTGATCGGGGCGGGGCCGGGGTTTGTGGGCATCATGTCCAACGGCACCAGCGGCGACGCCAACTGCTGCGATTTCGTCAACCCGCCGCGCAAGTTCGACCGCTTTACCGTGGGCGAGGACGTGGCACAGGCCGCGTTCTCGGCCTACAAGAAGATCGAGTATTACCAGTGGGTACCCTTGGTGGTGCGGAACAAGACGCTGACGTTGGGCGTGCGCATGCCGTCGGCCGAGGAAGTGGCGGCTGCCCGGGCCCATCTGGCCGGCCTGAAGGATGGCAAGTTGCGGAGCGTGCCCGACGTCTACGCCCGCGAGACTGTGCTGCTTAGCCAGATGCCGTCCACGCGCGAAGTGCCGCTTCAGGTGTTCCGGGTGGGGCCGCTGGGCATCACGGCCATTCCTAACGAGGTGTTCGGCAGCACGGGATTACGGCTGAAGGCGCAAAGCCCGCTGAAGCCGACCATCAACATCGAGTTGGCCAATGCGTACCACGGGTACCTGCCCCCACCGGACCAGTTTCCGCTGGGGGGATACACTACGTGGCGGGCCCGCAGCAGTTGCCTGGAGGTCCAGGCCGAGCCGAAGATTTTTGCCGCCCTGCTGGAACTCCTGCACGAGGCGGCTCGGGCCCGCACCGACGAGCCGGCTCAGAAGGCCGTCGCCCAGCGGTAAGTCCCGCGACTTTGCCGCCTTAGCCGGCACCGCCTGTTGAGAAGAATCCGGCGGCAACCAGCTCGGCACAACCCGGCGACATCAGGAGCATGCTCCCATGCAATGGATGCGGGGAACCTTTTGGTTCAGTAGCGTGAGCGTGATTTTTTTGGCTTGTGAATGCGGCCTGTTTGGGGCACAGGCCCAGGCGCCAGCCCCCCCTCGCCTGGACAAGCCGCTTTTGGCCTGGTGGACCTTCGACGAAGCCACCGGCGGCATGTGTCGCGATGCCGCGGGCCAGGGGTGCGACGCTACCGGCGCAACTCCGGAGCGGGTGGCGGGCGTCTATGGCCTTGCCGCGCACTTCGCGGGCCAGCATCGCCTGCGCACGGCCGGACCCCAATTCGGCCCCCTGGCCGGCATCGGATTCTCGGCCTGGGTGATGCCTACCCACTTCGACCGGTACAACGAGATCTTTCGTAAAGAGGATGGCGACCAGCGGGTGTTGTTCTCGTTCCAGGAACACGGCCGGGTGCTTTCGCTGGGGCTGAACATCGGCGGCTACGTGGAGTGCGACGCGTCGCTGGAACCCCAACAGGTGCTTGATGGTGGGTGGCACCACGTGGCCGCCTCGTTCGACGGCAGCACGATGCGGGTGTATCTGGACGGCCGGCAGATTGGTGCCTTGGAGCGGCCGGGCAAGATTGTTTCCGGGGGAACGGCCGAGGGGTGCATCGGCTCCAGCGAGGGCAGCGAGTGCTTCCAGGGGTTCATGGACGATTTGCGGATCTGGGGCGCTGGGGTTTCGGCCGAGGAGGTCCGCACCCTGTACCTGGCCGGCGTGGAATCGCTTGCGCGGCGGGCTAAGGAACTCGAGGCCCGCTTGGCCCCGGTGTACCGGCCGGGCAAGACGTTTGCCGAAACATTGGCCGAGTGCCGGCAGCGTCTGGCGCAGGGCGCCGGGCCGCTGCCCCCCGAGCTGGCCGAGGCCCTGGCCACGCGGCTGAAGGCCTCGTTCCCCGAGCCGTATGAGCAACTGATGCGTTACACGGGCCGCAGCCCGATTGCATATCTGCTTGGGGCCGACGACGCCTTCCAGCGCGATGCCGAGCATCTGATGGAGCTTCTGCTGGAGTACCGGCCGCTGACAGAATCGCAGCGAGCCAGGCTATCGCCCGAGGAGGCAAAACAATGGGCCGAGGCGGAAAAGCTCAAGGCCCGCTTCGACGCCCTGCGGGCTCAGGGTGCCGCCGCCCGCCACAGCCCAGAGTGGATCGAACTGATCCTGGCGGCCGGCCCGCGGATCCAATTCCGCCCCCAGATCCATGAAGCGGTAGCCCCCTACGTCCGGCCGCACACGCCCCCGGTGCGGAACCTCTCGGCCGAGGAAGCACGCCAGCAGCTCCAGCGCGATTGGCTTCACCAGTGCGGCGGACACCCTACGCCCGAGCGGATTCGCCAGGAAATCCAGTGGGCCCGCCAGCTCGCCGCGCGAATCCGGCAAGACCACCCGGCCGTCGATCTGGCCAGCGAACTCCAGGAACTGGAGTCGCTGGAGCCGCAGGCGGCCAAAGCCCCCTCGGCCGACCCCGCCTTGTATTTCCGCGTACGGAAGATCAAGCGCGCTGTGATGTTCAAAAACCCCGTCGTGGATTTCCACCGCGTGCTGTTTGTCGATATGCCGTTTCCGGCCGGGTCCGAATGGCCGCACGAGACCCGCCATCGGCTGGGCTACATGGCCGTGCCTGGCGGCCGGCTGCTGGTGCTGGACGGCTTGTCGCCGGCCGGTACACTCAGGCAGCTCATGCCGCGTCCGCCGCTGCACGGGTCGTTTTGGCGGCCCGACCTGTCCTTCGACGCCCGCAAAGTCCTCTTCTGCTTCAAGCCCCACAACGAAAAGTCATTTCATTTGTATGAGATCCATATCGACGGCACCGGCCTGCGGCAGCTTACCGACGGCATTTACGACGACCTGGACCCCATTTATCTCCCCGACGGGCACATTCTGTTTTGCACGGCGCGGGCGCATACCTATGTCCGCTGCATGCCGCCCACCAACGCCTTTGTGCTGGCCCGCTGCGATGCCGACGGCAAAAACATCTACATCCTCTCGCAAAACAACGAACCGGACTATCTCCCCTCGCTTTTGCACGACGGCCGAGTAATCTACACGCGATGGGAGTACACCGACAAGCCCTTGTGGCGCGCACAGAAACTGTGGACCATGAACCCGGACGGCACGCAAGTGCTGATGTACTGGGGCAACCAGAGCGTGTGGCCCGATGTGATGAAAGATGCCCGCGCCATTCCCGGCAGCCACCGGGTGATGTTTACCGGCAGCGCGCATCACAACTGGTTCGCCGGCTCGGTGGGCATCGTGGACCCGCAGCGCGGGTTCAACTTCCCTGACGGGCTAACGAAGGTGACGGCCGATGTGCCCTGGCCCGAGTGCGGCAACGGCCCGGTCGATCCCATCGAATGCGCCCAGTACCACCCGTCGGGCCACTACGCGGGCTACTATTCGCCGTATCCCTTGGGGGAGAAGGATTTTCTGGTTTCGGCGCACCGGGGCGACAAGTTCGTGCTGTATCTGATGGACGTGTATGGCAACCGCGAGCTGATTTACGAAGGGCAGTATAACATCTTCCATGCCCTGCCGGTCCGTCCGCGGCCTCAGCCGCCGGTGATTGCCGACCGCGTGGCCTGGCCCGAGCGCCGGGACCGCCTGAACCCCAAGCCCGGCGTCATCTACAGCGGCGATGTGTACCAGAACGCCCCCCCGGAATTGCGGGGCAAAGCGCAATTCCTGCGCGTCTGGCACATCGATCCGAAGACGTACACCTATTGGTACAAACGGCCCTATATCTCCACCGGGCCGGTGGTCTCGGCTGTGCAGTCCGAAGGGGTGAAACGCCTGCTGGGCACGGTGCCGATCGAGGCGGACGGCTCGGTCGCGTTTTACGCCCCGCCGGGCAAGGCCTTGCACTTCCAGTTGCTCGACGACAAACAGCGAGCGCTTCACACCATGCGGAGCTTTGTGGGCGTCATGCCGGGAGAGCGCCGCGGCTGCCTGGGATGTCATCCCTCCCACAGCCGGGCCCCGATAAGGGGCGCAAGCTGCCTGGCGCTCCGCACGGAGCCGCGCCCCATCACGCCACCGCCGTGGTCGGACGATACCGTGAGCTTTCCCCGCTATGTGCAACCCGTACTGGACAAATACTGCGTAAAATGCCACGCCGGCTCAGGACCAGGCCAAGCCCCGCCCGATTTGACCTTCCGCCCCGGCAACGAGGTGTTTACGGAGCCTTATCTGACACTCATCGGCCGGCCCACTTGGGGCGCTCCCTACCAGGCCCCCAAGGATCCGCCGCCGGGTTTCGGCATCGCCGATATGTTGATGGTCGAGGCATACCACACCCTCGATCCGGCGGCGTACCTGACGCCCAAACCCATGACCAAACTGTCGTACGCCAGCCGATTGGTGGAACTGTGTGCCAGCGGCAAGCACTACGGGGTGCAGGTCGATCCGGTAAGCTTGCTACGGATCATCGTGTGGGTCGATGCTATGTGCCCGTACCGCGGCGAGGACGAAATCCGCCAGATCGACGACCCGGTGTTCCAGGGCGTGGAGTGGCTGGCCATCCGGCCGCGGATCAGGACCGCGCCCCGCATCGTGCGGCCAGGCCCGGTCGATTAAGCCAAGCGGCGCCTGCCTGGGCAGCGTGGTCCCACCTGGCGGTTTGCGACTCACGCCATGAGTGTCGAGGCTCAGCTGGCCAGGGCCTCCTCGATCAGCTCCAGCGTCTCGTCCAGCTCGGCGATGCTGCGGAAGCCGATGGTAAAGGCATCGACGCAGCCCAGGCGCAGCACGTAGCGGAGCGATTCCAGGCGGCGCTGGCGGCTGCCCAGCCCGTTTTCGCCAAAGATCTTCATCCCTAGCACCCCGCGGCCCTTGGCGTGCATTTTCTGAAGCAGCGGGGCCACCTCCTCCGGCTTGCCATCCATCTTCTCGCCGAAGGGGTTGATGCGCGCCAATTGCACGTCGATCCAGTCGCAATCGACCGAGGCGGCCAGCGGCTCCAGGCCGTGGCAGGACACTCCCACGGCCCGAATCCGCCCCCGTTGTTTGGCCTGCTCAAGCACGTCCATTACGGGGCGCATGTCCTGGGGCCAGGTGCCGGTGGTCATGCAATGCATCAGCACCGAATCGAGCGTCTCGACCCGCAATTCCCGGCGGAATCGCTCGATATCGGCCTTGGCCACCTCGGGATGCCGGGCCATGGTCTTCGTCTGAATGAAATACTTGTCCCGCGGCACGCCCTGAAGTGCCAGGCGCACGAAAGTGTGCATCTGGTACATATCGGCCGTGTCGATATACCGGATGCCGCGTTCCAGGGCGTAGCGGACCAGGCGGGTAAATCCTTCCTGGCCCAAGGCCAATTGCTGGCTGCCGCCCACCGTACCCGTGCCGATTCCCAGGACCGAGGTCTTAATGCCGCTTCGCCCCAGCACGACCACATCGGTTCCGCGCCGGACGGCCGGTTTGCTTTCCGCCGACCATGCGAGGCGTTGGCCCAGCGTAGCTGCCCCCACCGCCATGCCCAGCCCCGCCAAGAATCCGCGACGATTCATCACGTCCATCATTTCGCCCTTTCGGAAACAGCTTCAGATTTGGATTTCTCCCAACCGCACCGCAACGGACAGGATCAACCGGTTGCGGCTCATGCACAAGCCGAGGGGCCGTCGGCCTGCGCCCGTTCCTGGCACCCGCCCAGCCGCGCCCCGCAGCCTATACCGGAATCATATGTGCGTAATCTAGCCCCCGCGGGGGTTGCCCGCCAGCGTCCCCCCGGGCGGCGGCCACTTGAGTGCAAGCCCCACCTTGCCGCCGCCATTGCTGGCGTGCCCCCGCAAGTACCTTGTTGCACCTCGAATCCCACGCGCGTGCGCGCAGCGTGCGGCCAGCATTCTCCTCAAAAGCCGCCAACCTCGGCCCTCTGCGAACAGCCCCGGGGCTGGTTATGGCCCGGCGCTGGAGCGTGGCATCTCCACCGAAAGCAGGCGGGGCCATTCCCACGGTTCCTCGACCACATACCGGCCGAGGTGAACAGGCGATTCGGCGCGCAACACCAGCCCTATCAGCAGCGGTTGCTGCTGAAACGCCAGCGGGCCAGCCAGCAGACACCATGGTGTGCCCGTGCCCGGGGCACCCACCAAGTGGGTCTCGGCGAAGAAGCGATGGACAAACCCCCGCGTGCTCACTTGGGGTGGCCACCGCCGATACAGGGGACGGTGGGCCCGGATGACATCGGTCAGGCCCGGCAGCAAGGCCTCGAATACTTCTCCCAGCCGGTTGATGGGGGGCAGTTCGCGGGCCAGGCCCGGGGGGGCCAGCACCACGGCCGCCAAGCGCACGGGCACGCCGCGGTACAGCAGCCGTGGGCCTTGGAGGGGCGGCCCCAACTCGGGCAGCGCATCGACGGCGATCTCCGTATCGGGCTGACGGGCCAAAGGGGGCCACTTGCGGCGACGCATCCACCGTACCGCCGCGACAGCCAATGTGGCCAGCACCGCCAGCACCCCCACCGCCCGCAGCACCGGCCCCCAGAACCCTTGCAAAAGATCGGCCATGGCATCGCCGATCTTTTGGATGTCGAAGGGAGCTTCAGAGGGGATCATCATGGGACTTTGCGCAGGCCGTCAGCCCGGCGAAAGTTGCCGGCCGAACCGCTCCACTTCCTCCGCCGTCGGGAGCGACGGTTGGGCACCCATGCGGGTAACAGATAAAGCGGCGGCCAGGCTGGCATAGCGGGTGGCTTCGGCCAGCGGCATTTCGCGGGCCAAGGCGCAGGCCAACGCCCCGCTGAAGGCGTCTCCGGCCGCGGTGCTGTCCAAGGCATCGACACGGAAACCGGGCACGAAGCCCCATTGGCCTCCGCCCAGCCAAACGGCCCCCCGGGCCCCCAAGGTGACGATGGCGTTTGCCGCCCCGCGGCGCACGAGGTCTTCGGCGGCGTGGCGGGCCGAGGTCTCGTCCTGGACCTCAATGCCCGTCAGACGCTGCGCCTCGGTTTCGTTGGGCTTCACACAGGTTACTGCGGTCAGAAGCTCCGCAGGCAACGGTTCGGCCGGTGCCGGCGCAGGATCCAGAATCACCCGGACCCCCGCAGCGTGCGCCAGCCGAGCGGCGTGAATCACCGTCTCCAGCGGAGTCTCCAGTTGCAACACCAGCACGTCGGCTTGGCGGATGCATTCGGCTGCCTGGTCCACATCGGCCGGGGTGAGGTAGTGGTTCGCTCCGGAGGCCACGGAAATCAGATTTTCGCCTTGCTCGTCGACCAGAATCAACGCCACGCCGGTGGCATGGTGCGGGTCGCGGAATACGAAACGGGTATCGATTCCCTCCTGGGCATAGCCCGCAATGGCCTGGTCGCCGAAGATGTCCTCACCCACTTTGGCCACCAGCGTGACCTGGGCCCCCAGCCGAGCGGCCGCCACCGCCTGATTGGCGCCTTTGCCGCCGGCGGCCATGACGAACTGGCCCCCCACCACCGTCTCACCCACCCGCGGGATGCGGCGGCTTTTGACCACCATGTCGGTATTCGAACTGCCTACGACGACGATTCGCGGCCGTTGCATTGGCAGATCCTTGAGTTCAATCTCGAGTCATCAAAGGGTCCCAGCGGCCCTGTTTGGGTGCTCCAGGCCCGCTACACCACGCGGGCCAAAATCACCAGCACCAATCCCACAAGGTACGCGGCAAACATCGCCGCCAACAGCCGGTTCGTCCCCGGCGGGGCGTCCCGGAACTCTCGCCAGATGAACACACCCCAGATGGCGGCCACCATGGTGGCCCCCTGCCCCAACCCATACGAGACGGGGAACGTGGCGGCGCCGGCGGCAATGATGCTGAACATCATCCCCACGGCCCAGATCATTCCCCCCACCAGGCCCCAGAGGTGATCCCGGCTGGTCCCCTGAAAGTACCGGGCAACCGGCACCGGCTCGCCCACGAAGGGCTTATACATGATGGCGGTGTTGAAAATGAAGTTGCTGGCCAGCATCCCCAGCGAAAACAGCACCATGGCCGTATAGGGCGTCAGCTTGCCCGCGGGCATCTGGGGAAACTCTTTGGCCTCGGGCATGGCCTGGGCCACACAGAGATAAAAGGTTCCCATGAGCAGCCCGCAGACCAGCGACAACACCAGCCCCTTGGTGCTGGTGCCTTGCTGCTGGCCCGGCAAGCGGCGGTAGGCGACGGCGTCCAACACGATGGCCACGGTGATAACGGCCACCCCTAGAAACAGCACCAGGGGGTTGGTCTCGCCCGGCTTGCTCAAGTAGTTGACCATCACGCCCACGATCAACGCCAGGCCGATCCCCACGGGAAAGGCCACGGCCATGCCCGCAATGGCGATAGCCGCCACCAGCAGTATATTAGCCGCGTTGAAGATCACCCCGCCCAGAAAGGCCAGGCCCAGATTTCGAGGCTGTGCCTGCCCTAGATCCGCCAGGAAGCTGCGGCCTGCCTGGCCAAAGCTGCCCAAGGTCGCCGCGAACACCAGGGCCATCACCACCACGCCGAACACGTAATCCCAGTAGAACAGCTCGAATCGCCAGCGCGAGCTGGCCAGCTTCTGGGTATTCGCCCACGAACCCCAGCAGAGCATGGTGATGATGCAGAAGACGACCGCCAGCGGATACGACTCGATCACAAACATGGGAGCAGGCCCTTATGCAGCCGGAGGATGGGGCATCTATTGGCCCCCGATAGTACTCCGGGGCTGGTGCGGCCGCAATACCCGGGCAGACATCACCTGGCCCGCTGTCCCACTTCGCCCCAACTTCCCCGCTGGGGCGGCGTTACGGCCTTACCCCCCCATCCCGGCCCACAGTTCGATCTTGACCTGCACCGCCGCAGCGGATACTGTCCGGCCCACGGAAAGGCCCCGGGGCGAGGGACACCCCGGCCGGCC
>Ga0068707_1002648_pt1 | contig 12586 bp, 6 predicted proteins | sample YNPNPMetaG_FD_66600 | JGI IMG/M metagenome (GOLD analysis project Ga0068707, IMG submission 66600) | Anoxygenic and chlorotrophic microbial mat microbial communities from Yellowstone National Park, USA - YNP NP MetaG | ecosystem: Environmental > Aquatic > Thermal springs > Hot (42-90C) >... | reverse complement strand
CCAAGGAGAAGACCGGCCTGAAATACATGATGGCCGAGACGAGCTATTACTACGCCGCCTGCATGTTCGCCCGGCAGCTGTGGGCCGAAGGGAAGTTCGGCAAGTTCCTCTACTCCGAGGTCGAGTATTACCACTCCAAGGTCCATTGGGTGGGCTCCGAAAAGGCGATCTGGAAGGGGAAGGAGACCCCGAAGGGCTGGCGGTGGGGATTCCCCCCCATGTTTTACGCCACCCATTCCACCGCCTTCCACATCGGGGTGACCCGGGAACGCTTCACCACCGTCTCCTGCCTCGGCTGGGGCAGCCCCGACGAGCCCAGCCTCAAGGACAATCCCTACGACAACCCCTTCAACAACCAGGTGGCCCTCTTCCGGGCCAGCGGCGGGAACATCTGCCGGTGCAACGTCCTGTGGTGGATCCATGCCAACGGGGAGCGGGCCCAGTGGCTGGGCGAGAACCTCTCGCTCTACATGCCCCATTCCGGCGGCCAGTCCTTCGCCGTCCGGACCGCCGCCAAGGACGTGCCGGAAACCCTCCCCGACTACACCCACCGGCTCCCCCCCGGCATGGTGGGCGACCTGGGACACGGGGGTTCCCACCCCTTTCTCACCCACGAGTTCGTGACGGCCCTGGTCGAGAACCGCGAGCCGGCCATCGATCTCTACGAATCCCTGGCGATGACCGTGCCCGGCCTCGTGGCGATGGAGTCCGCCCTCAGGGGCGGGGAACAGCTCAAGATCCCGAGCTTCGACAGGGCATGATCCTGCTTCTCCTGGCGGGCCTTTCGGTCCCCTTCCCGCAAACCCGCGCCGATCCTCCCCGTCCCCTCCCCCGGATCGGCATCCGCGCGGCCGGTGGAAGGGCCTTCTTCGTGCGGGGGGACGACCCGGCCCCTTTCGTCATCAAGGGATTCAACTACATCCGCCTCCGGGGCGGCGACCACGCCACCTTCGAGGCGGATACCGCATCGACCCGCTCCCATTACGACCCCGATCGGGCCGAGTCCCTGTTCCGCCTCCTGAAGGAGGCCGGGGCCAACACCGTGCGGGTCTTCATCACCGGGCGCTCCCGCGTCAACCCCGGCATCGCCGGGAATCCCTCCTCCACCAAGGGCCCCTTCGGACCCTACATGGACAACGTGGCGGACTTCCTTCGACGCGCCCTCCGGCACGGGATCTACGTCCTCCCCACCTTCGGGGACGGCGAGCTCCCCATCAGCCGCCACTACCAGGACCGCCTTTCCGCCGACCCCCGAGGAAAGAACACGATCTACTTCACGAGGCAGGGGATCGAGGCCAAAAAGGCCTATGTCGTCGACTTCCTCCGGGCCCTCCGGGATCGGGACCCCGCCCTCCTCTCCGCGCTCCTGGGAATCCAGTGCCAGAACGAGCTCTACGTCGCCGCCGACCGCTGGCCGTTCACCGTGCGCGAAGGCCCCCTGGTCCTGCCCCACGGGAAGACCTACGACATGGCCTCCGCCCGGGACCGGCGCCTCCTGATGGAAGAGGGCCTCCGGCACTACCACGACGAGCTCGTCCGGGCGGTCAAAACCGTGGACCCCTCCCTTTTGGTTGCCGAGGGGATCTTCACGCGACGCGCCGTGGGGCGGACCTCCGCGGCCCATGAGGAAATCCGGCCCGACACCCCCGGAGACAAGCGCCACCCCCCCACGCTTCCGGAGCTGGGACGGAGCCCCCTGGACTTCCTGGACATCCATTACTACCCCGTCCGCCGCGGCGCGGACCTGGGGGAGGACTTCCGGACCGACCTGGAGTCCAGCCTCCTCCACGCCCCCGAGATGGCGGGGATCCGGGCGAAGAAGCCCCTCCTCCTCGGCGAGTTCGGGGCGTTCCGGAACGTCCAAGGGGACCCCACCGAGGTCGAGCGGCAGATGCTCGCCGTGCGCGACCTGGCCCTGGCCGAGGGATTCGCCGGCTGGCTCTACTGGACCTTCGACTGCCGGGAACAGGAATCGCTTTGGAACGCGATGGAGCTGGGGGAGGGCTTCGTGCGCCGGCTGGCCGGCCCGGTCCGCTGATCAGCGCCGCGACCGGAGGATGTCCCAATAGGCCCCGCGGGCCCCCGCGGCGATGGCCTTCTCCAGCACGTCGTTCCCGCCGTAGTGGTAGCTGGGAATCTTCCCCCCGCCAACGGTCCCAAGGCAGAAGAAACGGCGGTCCCCCGAAACCTGATCGGCCAAGTACTCGGCGATGTCGTCTCCCAGGCCCGGCTCGAGGAAGAACGCAGGATCCAGGAGATCCGCCGAGGCCCCCGTGACGCCCGGATGGACCTTTCCCCCCGGGGGCGCCAGCTCGTCCCCCAAGGGGGTCCCCCGGTAGAGCCGCACCCCCAGCGCGATCCCCGCGGCCTCCGGGTCGAGCGCCCGCACTCCTTCGATCGTCTCCCGGATCGTCCGGCGCGTCTCCCCGGGGGCCCCGAACAGGAGATCCATCATGACCGCCAGCCCGGCCCTCCGGCACGCCTCCCGGGCGGCCCGGACGTCCTCGATCCGATGCGTCCGCCCCAGCCGACCCAGCATCCCCGCCTCGAGGTGGTCCACGCCGAAATTGACCCCCACGCAACCGGCGGCCCGCATCGCCCCCGCCAGCCCCTCCGGGAACCGATCCGGCCGCGCATAGGCATACCACCGGATCTTTCCGCCCAGGCCGCGTTCCGCGATCGCCTCGCACACCGCACGGGCATGGACGGGATCGGCGTTGAATTCGCTGTCGCAGGTGTGGAAGACGTCCACGCCCGATCTCAGGAGTCCCTCGAGCTCCGCGGCCACGGAGGCGGGGGACCGCCTCCGCACGCGGCATCCCTTCGCGAGGGGATCCGCGCAATAGGTGCAGGTCCCGTCGCATCCCCGGGAGGACTCGAAGCCGACCTGGGCACCCTCGCGCAGGTAGCGCGCGTTGTCCACGTAGGTGCGCCTCGGGGGTCCGAAGGCGCTCAGATCGACGGGAGGCCCCCCGGCGGGACGCCCCTGCGCGAAGGATACGATCGCCGCCTCCCCTTCCCCCCGGACCGCCGCATCGGCCCCCAAGGCCCGAAGGGCCGCCCCGGGGGCGATCGAGAGCCCCGCCCCGCCCACCACCACGGGGGCATCGGTGTGCTTCCGGATGAGGCGGACGACCTCCCCGTGCTCCGCGACGTACGAACGCCGCGAGGCGGCCGAGGAATCGTCCAGGTTGCGGAGGGTGAGCCCCACGAAGAGCGGCCGCTCCGCCAGGGCCCGCGCGAGGTCCCCTTCCAGGTCGCGGCTCCAGGCCAGGTCCAGGACGCGGACCCCGAAACCGGCGTCCTCCAGGGCCGTCCCGAGATAATCGATCGCCACCGGGGCGACGGGCGGCCGGAGGCGGTTGGCGTTGACCAGGAGGACCGGCGGGGCCATCGTCCTACTTCCCGACCCCGAGCAGCTCGTCGTCCACCGCGACCGACAAATCCCGCAGGCGGAAGTAGGGCGCCCTGCCTCCCGGGTCGGGGAATTCGGTGAGCGTCAGCTCCAGATCGCCCCGTGCCGAGAGGTCGAAGCTGGGCTTCCAGGCCCTCACCCGGCAGGCCAGGCCCCCCGGCCGGACGGCGTCGCTCGGAAGGGGCTCCCCCAGAGACGCCGGATCCAGCGTGATCCGGGAAAGGTCCGCGCCGTCCCACGCCTCGAGCCCCTTGGCGGAAGCCGGATCGAGACAGAAGACCATCGGGCCGCGCAGGACGGCCGCGCGGCCGGACTGCCGCTTGCGCCCCTTGACCAGCCGCCACGCCATGGGGAAGTCCAGCGTCGCGACGTCCCCGGCCCTCCACTCCCGGTCGATCTCCAGGAACGTCCCGGGGCGGGCCTCCTCCGCCGCCGCCTGTCCGTTGACGGCGACCCGCGTCCCCCGGGCCCAAAGGGGGATGCGGAGGCGCAGCGGGAACCGCACCGGCGCGGAGGGATCGATCCGGAGGGCGACCTTCCCGGAATTCGGGTAGTCCGTCTCCTGGCGCACGGCCAGGAACACCCCGCCGCCGAGATCGAACCTCGCCTGGGACGCCGTGTAGAGGTTCACGGCGAGGCCGCCCCCGCTCCGGTAGTAGATCATCTGCGGCAGCTCCGCCACGATCCGCCGGTAGTTGCAGGGACAGCAGTAGGTGTCGCCCGGCCAGTACTGGCGCTTCCCCTCCAAGGGGGAAAAGTAGCGGAGGCGCCGCCCGTCGGGGGACTGAGCCGCGAAGAGGGCGTTGTGGATCGTCCTCTCCATGAGGTCCCCGAGGCGCGCGTCCCCCTCGAGACGGAGGAGGCTGTCGTAGACGCGCAGCTGGTAGGCCGTGGCGCAGGTCTCCCCGAGCTCGCCTCGAACATCCTGATCGTCCGTCCAGATCTCCCACATCCCGGCCCCGCCGGTAAGGGCCAGGCCGTCGCCCCGGAGGAGGAAATCCATCGCGCGGCGCGTCTGGCGGAGGAGTCCCGGGTCCGGCCGGAGACGGTACAGTTCCAGCTGGGCGAGGCATCGGGCCAGGTAGGCGTAGACGTGGCCCTCGATGAGGGGCCGGCGGCCGATGACGATCCCGAGATCCCAGTCCGCCAGGGCGCGTTCCCGGAGGACGAAGTCGAGGTAGCGCCGATCTCCCGTGGCCCCGTGGAGGGCGACCATCGTGCGCTCCAGTCCCGTCACGGCCACATCCACGGCCACGGAAGTTTTCTCCGCCCATCGCTCCGGCATCGTCCCCCATCGTCCGAGGAGGTAGTCGGCAGCCCGGCGGGCCCCCTCCAGGGAGGACTTCTCGCCGAAGAACCGGTGGTCGCTCAGAAGCCCCCAGGCAAGGTACTGGACCTCGTGGACGTCCCACAGGCTCCACATCCTCGAGGAGGGCTTCATCATGCCCGGATAACCGTCGTCCTCCTGGGCCCGGAGGACCTCCTCCACGAGGCGTCTCTTGAGAAGGAGGGCCCGCTCCTCCCCGCTGTAGGCGGCCAGGCGGACGGCCGCGTCGATGAGTTTTCCCAGCCCGATGTAGCCGTCCGCGCGCGACTTCTGGCGGAAGGGGGGGAGGAAGTCCCTCTCCACGTCAAGGACCAGAAGGTTGTTCCTCAGGGTGATGTCGATCCGCCGGCCGATCTCGCCCCCCGCGCGGACCTCCCGGAGATCCAGCGGGCGGAGGGCATCGTCGGCAAGAACAGGAGTCCCCCCCAGGGCCGCCAGAAGGAGGATGGCGCCGTTTCTCACGGATGGATTCCTCCGCGCCCGCTCGAGTATACCAAACGGGCCGCCCGCGAAACCCGGTCGAGGGACGCCCCCCACGGGCGCCGCCCCTCCCGGTTCCCGGGCCGCCTCCGGCGGATCGCCCCCCGATCTTTCTCGATCCTCCGGCAGGGGCTATACTGGTCGAACGGTCCCGAAATCGAGGTCGTCATGATCGCCCTCCGGCGCCTCTCCGGCCTTCTCCTTCTCGCGACCGCCTGCGCCTCCCCTGTGGAGCGCCCGCCCGGCGGCGGGATCGCGACGGTGCGGGAGTACCGCCGGACCTTCCTCACCTATCCCTATTCGGACCCCGACCCCCTTCCTCCCTCCCCGCGGATCTATCCCTACTTCCGGTTCGACGGTTACACCGACACGCCGGTCCCGCGCGAGTGGAAGGTGGTCGAACTCTCCAACGAATACCTCAAGGTCCTCATCCTGCCCGAGATCGGGGGAAAGATCTGGACCGCCATCGAAAGGTCCACCGGCAGGCCTTTCCTCTACTACAACCACGTCGTCAAATTCCGCGACGTCTCCCTGCGGGGCCCGTGGACCAGCGGGGGAATCGAGGCCAATTACGGCATCCTCGGCCACGCCCCCCACTGCTTCTCGCCGGTGGACCATCTCGTCCGGCAGGATCCGGACGGCGGCGCCACCTGTGTCGTGGGCGGGCTGGACCTCCTGACGCGCACCCAATGGCGGCTGGAGATCCACCTCCCCGCCGACAAGGCCCTGTTCACGACCCGCACCGTCTGGCACAACGGCTCGGGGCTGGACCAGCCCTACTACAGTTGGATGAACGCGGCGATCAAGGCGGCGGGCAACCTCGAGTTCATCCATCCCGGCACCCATTACCTCGGGCACGACGGCCGGACCTCGGAGTGGCCCGTGAACCCCCGGAACGGCCGGGACCTCTCCTGGTACGAGCGGAACGATTTCGGCAGCTACAAGTCCTACCACATCCTCGGCCGTCTCTCCGAATTCTTCGGCGGCTACTGGCACGACGAGGATTCCGGCATGGCCTGCGCCGCGGCCTATGAGGAGAAGCCGGGACGGAAGATCTGGATCTGGGGGCTTTCGCGCCAGGGCATGATCTGGGAGGACCTCCTGACGGACGCCGACGGCCAGTACGTGGAGGTCCAGTCCGGCCGGCTCTTCACTCAGGCGGTCCCGGAAAGCTCCCGGACGCCCTTCAAGCAGCGGGGATTCCCTCCCTTCGCCACCGACGTCTGGACGGAATGCTGGTTTCCCGTCCGGGGGATCGGCGGCTTCGTGAGCGCCAGCCCCTACGGGGCCATGAACGTCACCGCCGAGAGGGACCGTCTCCGGATTCGCCTCTCGCCGGTCCAGTCCCTGCGCGACCGTCTTGAGGTGTCCGACGGGGACCGTCTCCTCGAGGCCCGCACGGTGGAGCTCCGCCCGCTGATCCCGGCGGAAGTAACGGTGCCCCTCGGGGGGGGAGAACCGCCCCGCCGCCTTCGCGTGCGCCTCGGAGGGGACAAGCTCTGTTACGAAGCGGGGGACGGCGACCTGCTCACCCGCCCCCTCGAATCTCCCCCCGGCTTCGACGAGCGCTCCGTCCAGGGGCTCTACCTGCGGGGACGGGACTGCGCCCGCCGGCGCGACCCGGCCGGGGCCGAGGCCGCCCTGAGGAAGTGCCTGGTCAAGGATCCCCACTACCTCCCGGCGCTGGCGGCGCTGGCGGCGCTGGCGAACGGTCGGGGGCACCCGGCGGCGGCCCGCGACCTCGCCCGGCGGGCCCTGGCGATCGACGCCTACGACCCCCGCGCCAACTACCAGTTCGGCCTGGCCAGCGCGGCGCTGGGAAGGGATGCGGACGCCCACGACGCCTTCGCCATCGCCTCCCTCTCTCCCGAATGCCGGGGGCCGGCCCTCACGCAGCTGGCGCGGCTCTTCCTCCGGCAGCGGCGTCTGGACCGGGCCCTCGGGGCCGCCCGGAGCGCCCTCGAAGAGAATCGCCGGAACCTGGATGCCCTCCAGATCCGGGCCTGCGTCCATCGCCTGCGGGGGGAGCCCTCCGCGGCGGCCGCGGCGCGGGAGGAAATCCTGGCGCTGGACCCGCTCAACGCCTTCGCCCGGTTCGAGAACGCCCCCGGCGATCTTCCCGGCCGGGTCCGCAACGAGCTCCCCCACGAAACCTACCTGGAGCTGGCCGCGTGGTACCGCGGGGTGGGCCTCGAGGACGACGCCGCCCGGGTGCTGGAGCTCGCCCCTCCCACGGCGGAGGTCCTGTACTGGCGGGCCTTCCTCCGACGGGATCCGGCCCTGCTGGCCCCCGCGGGGGCGGCCTCGCCCGCCTTCGTCTTTCCCTTCCGCACCGAATCCATCCCCGTCTTCGAGTGGGCCCTCCGGCAGGGAAAAAGGCCGTGGACGGCCGCCTATTACCTGGCGCTGGTCCTCCACCACCACGGGGAGACGGCCCGGGCGCGGGACCTGCTGGACTCCTGCGGGGACGTCCCGGACTTCGCCCCCTTCTACGCCTTCCGGGCTCGCCTGAACCCGGACAGGGCCCTCCGGGACCTCCAGCGGGCGGCCGGACTGGATCCGGGGCAATGGAGGCTCGCGGTCCGGCTTGCCGAGGAGCGGCTGCGGCGGGGCGACCCCGCCGGGGCCCTCGAAACGGCGGCGGAGGCCGCGCGGCGCTTCCCCGCCGCCACGCCGGTCGCCCTCCTCCATGCGCGCCTCCTCCTGGGGAACAACCGTCCCCGCGAGGCGGCGGACCTCCTCTCCCGGCTCCGGGTCCTCCCCTGCGAGGGCAGCACCGAGGCGCGCTCGATGCACCGGGAGGCCCACCTGAGGTTGGCGGTGGAACGGATGAAGGCGGGAGACTGGAAGGAGGCCCTCCGGCACCTCGAGAGGGCCCGGGAATGGCCGGAACGTCTGGGCGCGGGACAACCTTACCCCGAGGACTGCGACGAGATCCTGGAGGACTGGCTGGCCTCCGAATGCCACCGGGCCCTCGGCGCGTCAGGAGAGGCGAAAGCGGCGCGGGAAAGGATCCTGGCCGCCCTTCCACGCCTGAAGGAAGCCGGCTCGAACCTCCTGCCGGCCGCCCTGGCGCTTCGGGACTCCGGACAGGCCGAGGCCGGGGCACAGGTCCTGAAAAACTGGGCCGAGAAGGAACCGGGGAATGCAGCGGCCCGATGGGCCCGGGCGGTCTACGAGGGAACCCCATCCCCGCCGCCCGCCCCGGGCGATCTCGTCGGCCGGATCCTGGCGGACTGGCTCGGTCGCTAGCAACCCCGGGGGCCCGCCGCGGACGCCGCCCGAAACGCGGCGCCCCGGCCCGCCGGGACACGATTTTCGAGGAGGATCTCCATGCGCAGGGCCTTCCGGAACATCTTCTTCTTCCTGGCCGCCGCCGGGGCCCCGGCCGCCGCCCAGGACCTCGCGCCCGCCGCCCCGGGACTCGAGGACAACCTCTTCGTCTGGACCGACACCTGCAACGCGTACGTCCTCCGCGACGGCGACGCGGCCCTGCTTTTCGACCTCGGGGACGGCGGTCTTCTCGAACACCTCGACCGGATCGGCGTGAAACGGATCGAATGGGTCCTCTTCACCCACCACCACCGGGAGCAGTGCCAGGGAGTCCCGAAGCTCAGGGAGTGGAGGCCCCGGATCGCCGCGCCCGAGGCGGAGCGCGCCCTCTTCGAGAGGCCCACGGACTTCCGCAAGATGAGGCCCTCCCTGGGCGACAAGTTCACCGTGTACGGCGCCAGCTATGTCCGTCCCCCCGTCGAACCGATCCCCCTGGACCGGGGCCTCAAGCCCATGGAAACCTTCCCCTGGCACGGGCGCGAGATCCTCTGCCTGGAGACGAAGGGCCACAGCCCGGGAGGGATGTCATACTTGCTGAGGGCCGGAGATCGCTGGATCGCCCTGAGCGGCGACGTCATGCTCGACGGGGCCCGGATGCACTACTGGCCGGACTCGGAATGGGACTACGGCTTCGGGGCCGGGATCTATCCCCTGGCGGCGGGGGCGGGCCTCCTGGAACACTGGGATCCGATCCTGCTTTTGCCCTCCCACGGCCCGCCCGTGTCCGCCCCGGCCCGGCAGCTCCGGCAGTACATCGAGAAGCTCCGGCGCTTCGAGCGGCTCTACCTCCGGGGCTACGGGGTCAACACCTTCGGAGCGGCCGACCAGGATCCCGTCTCGAGGCCCACCCCCGTGCCGGGGCTCGGCCGGATCTCCCGGCATCTCTACAAGCTCCGGGGCCCGAACCAGTGGGCCAACTTCGGCCTGATCCTGGCCGACAGCGGCCGCGCCCTGGCGGTCGATGCCGGCCTGGACCGGAAGACCCTGGAGCGCGTGATCGAGGGGATGACGGAACATCTGGGGCTCAAGGGGATCGACGCCGTCCTCGTCACCCACATGCACGGGGACCACATCCTCGACGCCCCCGCCCTCCGCGAGAAACACGGCACGCGGATCTGGACGCTGAAGGGGATCGAGGACAAGTTCGAGCATCCCGAGCGTTTCGACTTCGCGGCCCTGGTGAATGCCTACGGGGCGGGTCTCGACTCCGTGCGGATCGACCGGACCTTCGAACCGGGGGAGAAGCTCCTCTGGGAGGGATTCACCCTCACCGTGGACTGGCTGCCGGGGCAGACGAAGCACGGCTGCGGCCTGTGGGGCCAGATCGACGGGCGGCGGGTGATCTTCACGGGGGACAACATCTTCGGATACCCGGAGGATCCGTCGCAGACGGGCCACGAGGCGGTCGTGGCGCACAACGACGCGGTCCTGGAAGAAGGCTACATGGTCTGCGCGGACTTCCTCCGCCGCCTCCAGCCGGACCTGATGCTCGGAGGGCACTCCTGGGTCATGGACCGTCCGGCGGGGTTGATCGAGCGGTTCTGGACCTGGTCGCGGGCGATGCGGGAGGCCTACCGGGAACTCAGCGCGGAGGAGGACTACCGGATCATGTTCGACCCCTACGGGGTGCGGGCCGAACCCTACCGGGTCACCGCCCGGCCGGGAGGGACCGCCGAGGTCGTCCTTCACGTGAGGAACTTCAAGGACCGCCCCCAGAGGCACCGGATCTCCCTCCGGGCCCCGGACGGGATCGCCGCGGACCCGCCGGTCCTGGAAGGGACGATCGAAGCCGGGAAGACGGGGACTTATCCCCTACGGCTTCTGCCCCCGCCGGGCATCAAGGAAGGACTCCGGATCGTGGCGCTCGACGTCACCCTGGACGGGAAGCGCTACGGGGAGCGCTTCGATTTGATCCTGTACGTGGGCCCGTAGGCCGGTGGAGGGCGGGACCGTGCTCGGGTGGATGACGATCGCCGCCGGGGTCTTCCTGGCGGCGGGCGCGGGGGGACCGGAACCCCGGCCCCAGGCCCTACCGCAGCCGGCGGAATCCCTGAACCGCGGCGGCGTGGTCCTTCCCCTGGAGGGAGGTCGGGTCTTCGCCAGCTGGCGCCTCCTGGGGACCGACCCCGAAGACGTCGCCTTCAACCTCTACCGGGCCGCCCCCGGGGGTCCTCCCGAACGGCTCACCCCGCAGCCCCTCGGAGGTCCCACCGGCTGGCTGGGCCCGGGTGGCCCCGGCCTTTACTTTGTCCGGCCCGTCTCCGATGGCCGCGAAGGCCCTCCCAGTCCCCCCTTCCTGTCCCCCTCCGCTCCCGTTCCCTACCTCTCGATCCCCCTTCGCACCCTCCCCGGCCACACCCCCAACGACGCCGCCGTGGGGGATCTCGACGGCGATGGGCGATACGAGATCGTCCTCAAACAGGAGATGAGCCCGCGCGACAACTCCCAGAAGGGGGCCACGGGAGAGACGAAGCTCGAGGCCTACGGACTGGACGGGACCTTCCTCTGGCGGATCAACCTGGGAAGGAACATCCGCGAAGGGGCGCACTACACGCCGTTCATCGTCTACGACCTGGACGGAGACGGCCGCTCCGAGGTCGCCTGCCGGACCTCGGACGGCACGGTCGACGGAACGGGACGCGTCCTGGGCGAGGCCGGGGCCGACCACCGGGATCCCTCGGGATTCATCCTGAAGGGACCGGAGTTTCTCACGATCTTCGAGGGGGCCACCGGCCGGGTCCTCGCCACGGCCGGCTACATCCCCCCCCGCGGGGACGTGCGGGCCTGGGGCGACGACTACGGGAACCGGTCGGACCGGTTCCTGGCGTGCGTGGCCTACCTCGACGGGGTCCGGCCCAGCCTGGTCCTGTGCCGCGGATGCTACACCCGGATCGTCCTGGCGGCCTGGAACTGGCGGGACGGGAGGCTGACCCACGTCTGGACCTTCGACAGCGACGCCGATCCGGCCTCCCGTGCCTTCCGGGGCCAGGGAAGCCACAACCTGGCCGTCGGGGACGTGGACGGGGACGGGCGGGACGAGATCCTCTACGGCGCCTGCACGATCGACGACGACGGGAAGGGGCTCTACACCACGGGGCTGGGCCACGGCGACGCCCTGCACCTCTCGGACCTCGATCCGGACCGTCCCGGCCTGGAGGTCTTCAGCGTCCATGAGAGGCCCGCCCATGTCAATGCCGCGGCTTTCCGGGACGCCCGGACCGGCGCAATCCTGTGGGGGAAACCCTCCCCGGACGCGGGGCGGGGCATGGCCATGGACCTCGACCCGCGACACCGGGGCTGCGAGCTGTGGGCCTCGGGCGAGGGTCTGGAGGGGCTGTGGGACGTCGGGGGAGAGAGGATCTCCGCCCGCAAGCCCCGCTCCTGCAACTTCGGGGTCTGGTGGGACGGGGATCTGCTCCGCGAGATCCTGGACGGGACTTCCATCACCAAGTGGGACTGGGAACGAGGGATCGAAATCCCGCTGCTGAGGGCGACGGGCTGTTCTTCCAACAACGGGACGAAGGCGACCCCCGCCCTGTGCGCCGACCTCCTGGGCGACTGGCGGGAAGAAGCGGTCTGGAGGACGGAGGACGGACGGGAGCTGCGGATCTACACGACCCCGATCCCCACGCCGCACCGTCGGGTCACGCTGGCGCACGACCGGCAGTACCGGCTGAGCATGGCCTGGCAGAACGTGGGGTACAACCTTCCGACCCAGCCGGGGTTCTTTCTGGGGGAGGGGGCGGAGACCCGGCGCCGCGCTCCGGCGCGCCGCTGAGGGATCTCAACGCCGGGGCAGGCGGATCGTGAAGACGCAGCCGGATCCCGGCTCGCTCTCCACGGCCACGTCGCCTCCGTGAAGCTGGGCGATGTGCTTGACGATGGCCAGCCCCAGCCCGGTGCCTCCGAGCTCCCGGGAGCGGGACTTGTCCACGCGGTAGAACCGCTCGAAGATCCGGGGAAGGTCGGCCCTGGGGATCCCGGGACCGTTGTCGATCACCTTGAAGACGACCCGCCCCTCCTCGGCCCCC
>Ga0068707_1002645_pt1 | contig 12600 bp, 6 predicted proteins | sample YNPNPMetaG_FD_66600 | JGI IMG/M metagenome (GOLD analysis project Ga0068707, IMG submission 66600) | Anoxygenic and chlorotrophic microbial mat microbial communities from Yellowstone National Park, USA - YNP NP MetaG | ecosystem: Environmental > Aquatic > Thermal springs > Hot (42-90C) >... | reverse complement strand
CCCGCGTCGCTGCGGACAAAGAGGACCTCCTGTTCCTCTCGAACGCCTGCGAGCGGGTCACGATGCGCCAGACCCTGCGCATCGAGGACCCCACGGGCCAGCGGCCCGATTTCCGCATCACCCCTGCTGGCGGCGATGAGGCTGTTCGCGTTTACCCCTCGACCGGGCGCGCGCCGATGGAGGTGACCGTGGAGGTGGACCCCGTGCGCTTCCAGAGCCAGCAGGGCACGGTGAGCGTGAACCTGAACATCACCTCGAAGGAAGCCGTCAATGTTCCGATGCCGGTGCGCGTGCTCGTCAACACGCGCGATTTCGACCAGCGCGGAAAGATCGTCAACTTCCCCGGACGCAATGTGGACGTGGTGGCCGACCCCGCGCGGATGCGCTTCTATCTGCTCCGGCAGGACCGCAACGAGGTCATCGTCGTCGACGGCAACTCCATGGAGCCGGTGGCGCGGTTAAAGACTGGCAACACGCCGGTGCAGATGGCCGTCACCCGCGATGCCCGCTACCTGCTCACAACGGCGGACAACTCGCAGTACATCGCCGTCCACGACCTGTTCACCCTGGAGGAGCTCGACCCCATCCTGATGCCCGCCGGTTACTATGCCCGCTCCATCGCAGCGACGAACGCACGGATCTGGGCGACGACGCGCACGGTGACGGACAATTTCCAGTGCAGCGGCCCAGGCACCCACCAGGTGCTGGCGGTGGACGTGTTGAACCGTTACGCAGCTCCCCCTCCGCGGCTGGGTATCTACGTCAACTGCATTGACGACGGCTCGCTGGTCACGGCCAGCCCTACGGGCGAGACGGCGCTGCTCGCCATGCCGACCGGCCACACCTTGCTCTATGAAGCCGCGGCCAACACCTGGGTGGCGGGCCGCCATGACTTCGATGCGCTCGGCGGCACGGCGGCAGCTCTCGCCGATCATCTGTACCTTGCCGGGACGAACCTGCTCGACATGGCCCTGTTCCCGGCGCTGAAAATCGACGGGGAACTGACGGCGGCCGGCGCGACGACGCTGCGCGACGGCATGTATCTCCGCACCTACACGTCAGCCCCCGGACCCGGCTACATCGAGAAGTTCGTCTTCGAGGGGTCTTTCGATTCGCGCAGCGTCCGGCTGATCGAAGCTCCGCTGACGCCGTACACCCCGCCGGAACCCACAAACCTGATCGGGGCCACGGTGCTGCCTTTGCTGCGCACGCTGGCGGTTCTCGTCTGGCCGAAGCAGATCATCTCGCTTTCGACCTCGGGCATCATCGCCATCGACGAGGACTTCGACGCGCCCACGCCCATCCCGTCGATCGAGACGGTGTTCAACGCCGCCGACCTGACGCCGGCGCTGGCGCCCGGAAGCCTGGTGGTGATCCGCGGGTCGGGTCTCGCCACTTCCGCCGCATCGAGTCCCGGATTGCCTTACCCGACGGCGCTCGACCAGGCCTGCGTGCAGCTGAATGGCATGGCCTTGCCGCTGGTGCGCGTCTCGCCCGGCGAGATCGTCGCGCAGATCCCCTATGACGCCGCGCCGGGCGGCTCGCTGGTGGTCAAATCCTATGGCGGCATCAGCTCGTCCTTCAGCCTGCCGATGTCGATCACCGCGCCTGCGATCTTCCGCAACGGCTCGGCCGGCCCGCTCACGGGGCTGGCGACCATCGTGCGCGGCGAAAACGGCCAGCTGGTCACCTTCTCGAACCCCATTCGCCCGGAGGACCGCATTTCGATTTACCTCACCGGCATGGGACCGGTGGACCCGCTGGTTCCTGCCGGATACCCGTCGCCCGCCGACCCGCCGGCCCGGGTGATTCTCGAGCCGGAGGTGACGCTCGGCGGCACGGCGCTGCCGGTGACTTTCGCCGGGCTGGAACCGGGCCAGGCGGGCGTTTACCGCATCGACGCCAGCGTGCCGTGGTGGGTGAAGACGGGCACCGCCATGCCGCTCGTGATCCGGCAAGGCCCCTCGGAGACCGCCGTCGAGGTGCGGGTGGTTCCGAAGTGAGACCGGCGTGCGCGCGTTTCCGGCCAGGGAGAGGATGAACGCATGAGAGTCCGGCTTTTTCTCATCGCCGCGCTGGCAGCGCCTGTTGCGCTGATGGCGCAGTCTTTCGAGATCGGCGGCGCAGGCGGCTTCGCCGTGCAGCGGGGAATGAGCGTCGAAAAGGGCGGCGTGTCCGGAACGGTCGGGTTCAAGGACGCGCCGCTGGCGGGCGCCTGGGCCGGCCAGGCCGGCGACCATTGGGGTGGGGAAGTGCGCTACCTCTACCGCTGGGGCGACGCGCGCGTGGAGGCCGGCGGCGAGAAATACAGCTTCGCCGCCCGGCAGCACATCGTCACCGGCGACCTGCTGTTTTTCTTCAGGAGCGGCAAGGATGCGCCGGTCCGGCCCTTTGTCGTGTTCGGGGGCGGCGTGCGGCGGGTTGAAGGCACCGGACAGCCGCAGGCCTTTCACCCGGGCAGCCAGTATGCGGCGCTCACCAGGACGAGCGAGACCTTGCCGGTGGGCGACTTCGGCCTCGGCGTCCGCGTCAAGGCGGGCCGGAGCGGCGTGTTCCGCGTCGAAGTCAGGGACTATCTGGGCCCGAAGACCGACAACGTGATCGCCGCCGCGCCGGGCGCGAAGCTGAAAGGCCTGATGCACGACGTGGTCGTGATGGCCGGCGTCGGCTGGGTGTTCTGAGCGGGGCGCTCAGACATCGAGGTTGCGCACGTCGAGCGCGTTCTCCTCGATGAACTTGCGCCGCGCTTCCACGTCCTCGCCCATCAGCGTGGTGAAGATCTCCTCGCACTCGACGGCGTCCTCCAGCCGCACCTGGAGCAGCGTCCGCGTTTCCGCGTTCATCGTCGTCTCCCAGAGCTGCTCGGGGTTCATCTCGCCGAGGCCCTTGTAGCGTTGCACGACGCAGTCGCGCGTGCCTTCGGCCTTCAGGTACTGGATGAGCTGGCGCCAGGAGTCGATCCGTTCCCGCCGCGACTCCCTGGCCACGATGAAGGGCGGCCTGTTGTACTTCTGCGTGCTCCGCGCCAGCGCCCGCAGCCGCTTGTACTCAGGCTGCTGGGCCAGCTCGATGCCGATCGTGCGGTCGCCATGCGACTCGTCGTGATAGACGATGTTCCACGTCGAGTGCTCTTCGTCGAACTCGATGCGCGTTTGCAGGCGCGAGCCTTCGGTCATGGCGCGGGCGGCGCGCTCGACTTCGTCGCGGTTGCCGAAGTCCGCCTTGGTGTCGAGCGCGAACGACGGGTCGGCGAGGACTTCAACGACGCGCGGCTCGCGCAGCCGCTTCTCGAGACGCGAGAAGATCTGCTGCAGCTCGTCCAGCGACATCAGGAAGCTGCGCAACTCCCCGCCTTCGAGCACGCCGTGCTCGCCGTTTTCGCCGACCAGCACCTGCACGTTTTCCGTGGCGCGGCGCAGGATCTCGCGGACGAACTCCTGGTCGTTCTTGATGTACTTCTCGCTGCGGCCTTTCTTGATGCGGTACAGCGGCGGCTGCGCGACGAAGACGTGCCCTCGCGTGATGAGCTCCTGCATGTGGCGGAAGAAGAAGGTCAGCAGAAGCGTGCGGATGTGGCTGCCGTCGACGTCGGCGTCCGTCATCAGGATGATCTTGTGGTAGCGCAGCTTGCTGATGTCGAAGTCTTCCTTGCCGATGCCGGTGCCGATGGCGGTGATCATGGCGCGGATTTCGTCGTGGCTCAGCATCTTGTCGTACCGCGCCTTTTCGACGTTGAGGATCTTGCCCTTCAGCGGCAGGATGGCCTGGTAGCGCCGGTCGCGGCCGCTTTTGGCGGTGCCGCCGGCCGACTCGCCCTCGACCAGGAACAGCTCGCAGCGCGACGGGTCCTTTTCCTGGCAGTCAGCGAGCTTGCCCGGCAGGCCGCCGGAGTCCAGCGCGCCCTTGCGGCGGGTGAGCTCGCGCGCCTTGCGCGCAGCCTCGCGCGCCCGCGCCGCGTCCACCGCCTTGCCGATGATGCGCTTCATCACCGGCGGGTTTTTCTCGAAATACTCGGTGAGCTTCTCGTTGACGACCTGCGTCACGTAGCCGCCGATGTCGGAGTTCAGCTTGCCCTTGGTCTGCCCCTCGAACTGCGGCTGGGGCAGCTTGACGCTGACCACGGCGGTGAGGCCCTCGATGACGTCGTCACCGGAGAGGTTGTTGTCCTTGAGGTCCTTCAGCAGCCCGGCGGCCCGCGCGCAGGCGTTGAGCGTGCGGGTCAGCGCAGTGCGGAAGCCGGTGAGGTGCGTGCCGCCATCGCGCGTGTTGATGTTGTTGGCGAAGCTGAAAATCTGGTCGCTGTAGCTGTCGTTCCATTGCAGCGCGATCTCGATGATCAGCTTGCCGCCGTGCGGCAGCTCGCGCTCGCCCTCGATGACGATGGGCTTCTCGTGCAGGACGTTCTTGCCGCGGTTGAGGTGCTTGATGAACTCGGCGATGCCGCCCGAGTAATAGAAATCGTGCGTTTTGGGCGGGTCCGTGCGCTCGTCGGTGAGGCTGATGCGCAGGCCCTTGTTGAGGAAAGCGAGTTCGCGGAGGCGCGTGGCGAGCGTGTCGAAATTGAAGTGCGTCGCCTCCATGATGCTGCTGTCGGGCTTGAAGGTGATCTTGGTACCCGTCTTGCGGCCGGCCTTGCCCGTCTTCTGCAAAGGCCCCTTCGGAATGCCGCGTTCATAGTCCTGCTCCCAGGTGTAGCCGTCGCGCCAGATTTCGAGGTGCAGCCACTCGGACAGGGCGTTGACGCAGCTGACGCCAACGCCGTGAAGCCCGCCGGACACCTTGTAGGTGTTGGAGTCGAACTTCCCGCCTGCGTGGAGCTTCGTCATCACGACTTCGGCCGCCGAGACGCCTTCGGTCGGGTGGATGTCCACCGGGATGCCTCTGCCGTTGTCGATCACGGTCACCGAGTCGTCGATATGGATGATGACCCTGATCTCGGTGCAATAACCGGCCATGGCCTCGTCGACCGAGTTGTCGACGACCTCGTAGACGAGGTGGTGCAAGCCGGCTTCGCCCGTGGAACCGATGTACATGGCGGGGCGCAGGCGCACCGCCTCCAGCCCCTCGAGCACCTTGATGCTCGAAGAATCGTACGTTTCCGCGTGATTCAACTCTTTTTCGTCCTTCTCGGGTGTCTGCACGGTTTCCTTGCGCGTCAGATGCGCATCGGCATGACCACGTAGCGGTAGCGGTAGCTCAGCTCCTCGCCCGCCGGGGTCAGCTCGCCCGCGCTTTGCGGGTCTTTGAAGTGGAAATGGACTCGCGGCTCGCCGACGGCGCGCAAGAAGTCGAGCAGGTAATTGGCATTGAAACCGATCTCGGTGGCGGGCCCGCCATAGTCGACCGCGAGCGTCTCCTCGGACTCGCCGCTCTCGGACAACGAGGAGTGGATGGTGGCCTCGTTGTCGGCGAAGCGGATCTTGACGGCGCGAGACCGCTCGTCGGAAAACTGGGAGACGCGTTCAATCGCGGCGCGGAACTCTTCGCGGTCCAGCGTGACAATATGCGGGTGCGACTTCGGCAGCACCCGCTCGTAGTCCGGGAAGTTGCCCGTCAGCTTGCGGCTCGACAGCAGGCGCGAGCCGATCCGGAAAAACAGGTGGTTGTCGTCCGTGGCGAAGTCGATCTGCGCAGACTCTTCGTCGCAGTCTCCTGCCAGGCGCGCAAGCTCCATCATCGCCTTGCGCGGGATCAGCGCCCGTTGCTCGCCGGAGGCGCCCGAGGGGTTCGGGTACTCCACCATGGCCAGGCGGTGCCCGTCGGTTGCCACCATCGTCAGCGACTGCGGCTTGACCAGCAGCAGCGCGCCATTGAGGGTGAAGCGCGACTCCTCGGCCGCAATGGCGAAGATCGTCCGGGAAATCATCGAAGCCATGAGAGCCACGGGCAACCGCCCGACCGGTTCCGGCATTTCGGGGATCTCCGGGTAGCCCTCCTTCGGCATCCCGGCAATGCGCGTCCGGGAACGGCCGCAGGTCAGGCTGGCCCAGTGCGTCTCGCTGAAGCGGAAGTGGATGTCCGCATCAGGGAGCAGGCGGACATAGTCCAGCAGCTTCTTGGCCGGCACTGTGCCGCCTCCCGGCGTCTTCACCTGCGCCGGCGCCGTGCAACGGATATTCAGCTCCAGGTCGGTCGCAGAGATGATGATCCGGTCGTCATCGGCCTCCAGCAGCACGTTCGACAAGACCGGCAGCGTCGCCTTCTTCTCCACCACGCCTTGGGAAAGGCCCAGCTCGCGGACGAGATCGGCCTTGCTGACTGTGAACTCCATCGGTGTCGTCCTCTTCTCGATCCTCTTCCGGAACCTGCTCTCTGCGAGGATTAGGGACTTGTCCCTCGTAAGTGAGTGTCTACCGGATTCGTAGGGCTTGTGAAAATGTCAATATCCCACCTAAATTATACAAAACTCGAAGCCTTCTGTGTCTGTTCCTCTGTGAGTCCCGGCGCTGGTTCCTGTCGGCAACCGGCGCCGGACTTCGTCATCCACAGCGTCGACACGATGTTCATGGGAGGCCCCTGTGAAAAACACGGCAAGCTTACTGGAATGAATCGACTATGCTGTGGATCAGCCTGTTGATTTCGGGGTCGGAGCGGCGCAGTTCCTCCACCTTGCGGATGGCGTGCAGGACCGTGGTGTGGTGTTTGCCGCCGAAGTGCCGGCCGATCTCGGGCAGCGACGCGCCGGTGAGTTCCTTGCAAAGATACATTGCGATCTGACGGGGGCGGGAGATCTCGTGGGCGTTCGTTTTCTGCTTCAACTGAGCAGGCTGCATGCTGAAGCGCTCAGCCACGGCGCGGGAGACGGCCTCCATGGTGACCCGCTTCTCCGGTGTCTGGAGCATGTGCCGGAGCGCCTGGAGGGCCATGGCCGTGGTAATTGGCGCGCCGGTAACCGAGGAGAAGGCAAGCAGCTTCGTCAATGCCCCCTCCAGCTCTCGCACGCTGGAGCGGACCTTCGTGGCGAGAAGGATGCGGACGTCCTCAGGCAGCTCGACTCCTTCCGCTTCGGCCTTCTTGTCGAGGATCGCCATCTTCGTTTCGAGATCCGGCGGCTGGACGTCCACCATCAGCCCCCACTCAAAGCGTGTCCGCAGGCGCTCGACCAGGCCCGGTATGTTCTTCGGCAACTGGTCGCTGGACAGCACAATCTGCTTCTGGTGGTCGTACAGGCAGTTGAAGGTGTGGAAGAACTCCTCCTGCGTTCGCTCCTTGCCGCCGAGCACGTGAATGTCGTCGATCAGGAGCGCGTCGGCGTTGCGGTAGTGGTGTTGAAACGACGCCATGCGGCCGGTGCGCAGACACTGGATCATTTCATTCATGAATTGTTCGCCCGTGGTGTAGAGAACCCTCATGCCCGGGTGGTTGTCCAGGAGGCTGCGTCCCAGGGCATGCATCAGGTGGGTCTTGCCCATCCCGCTGCCGCCGTAAATGAAGAGGGGATTGTAGCGCGACGCAGGCTGGCGGGCGACTGCGCAGGCTGCGGCATGGGCGAACTGGTTGCATGAACCCACGACGAAGGTGTCGAAGGTGAACCGCGGGTTCAGCTGACTGGCAGTGTCGGGAAAATGAAAGCCGTCCCGGGCAGGGGGCGCCGGAGTCGGGGACCCGGGCTGCACCGCAGAGTGACTCGGGGCTGGCTGCTCCAGCACATACCGGATGTGAAGCGCCAGCCCGAGTGCATGAAGGGCCTGGTTGACGGCAGAGGCCAGCTCGCGCTCGAGCCACATCAGCGAGTATTCATCGGGAACAGCCACTTCGAGGACCCCGTCGGTTTCCCGCAGAAGGCGGGTTCGGGAAACCCAGTTGTGAAACGCCTCCCCCGGCAAAATCAAAGACAGTTGTTGTTTGATTGCTTCCCAGGAATTCACCGTTGTTGCAAGCACCACAAGTACTCCACACCTTACCCACAGGATTTCCACAGCTGTGGAAACCAGATCGGACTCTGTTGTCTCGTGATCCGGCTGTGGCTCCTCACGACGCGAGGCTGCCGGACAGGAAGCGGCCTTCCCGGGCCCTCGCAGCCGCACCGGCGTTGTTCAGAATAGCACAGTTCGGGCGGCGCGGTTCCGGGCTCGAAATGAATTTGTAATCGGTTCACCAGAAAGCAGTTACTACAAGACACGATGAACGCAGAGAACCCTTCATTTCAGGGCTGTTTTGTTCTGGCCGTTGTGCAAATTTCTGATGTCTAAAGCGCTACACCGGCGCTTCAAACAGGTGTCCCGGCGGGTCCGGCGGCATTTGACAAGCCGGCGCCGGTGCGCGAAAATAGCGAGTGGAACTCCCGGGCGGGAGTAACTCAGCTGGTAGAGTGCAACCTTGCCAAGGTTGATGTCGCGGGTTCGAATCCCGTCTCCCGCTCCAAACCATTCAAACGGTCTCTGGCTCTACGACATTATGGCGGGCAGCCGCCCCTGACCAGTCCTGCTACCCCTTCAACTGCCTTCCTCGTCTATTGGCCTCATCGATGCCTCGTGCTCCAGTCAGGGATCGGGGTGCGGGGAATGGGGGCGGCGTTTGCGCCCCCTTCCCCTGCTTCCGTTTTGTCGAAATCCCAGCCCACCGGCCGTTGCTATCCACACAACATGCGCACGCGCAACCGGTAGTTGGCGAAGTTGCGGAACCCATATGCTTGCCTGGCAATCACCTCCATCTTGGTGTGAAATCCTTCCGTGATCCCATTGCCGCGCGTAAACCGCCACATCCTGGCAATCTCCTCTGACCGCCCCGATTATTGAAGACGTGACGTCATCCGCGCCGGGATCGAGTTCGACAAGGTCGGTCGCCGCGTGGCCTACTCCCACCTCTACCGCGAGCATCCCGGCGAGAATCTCATATTCTTCAACGCCGGCGAGACCACCCGCGTGCCGGCGGAGTCTGTGCTTTACATCTACAAGCCGCTTCGTCCGCGCTAGCATGGCGGACAGCCCTGGCTCACGCAGGTGCTCGTCAAACTTCATGAGCTCGACCAATACGATGGCGCTGAGTTGGTCCGCCAGAAGCTGGCTGCCATATTTGCCGCCTACATCACCAAGAACAACCCCAAGGACCAGGTGATCGGCGCAAAGCCAAGCGAGGGGGAGACGGACACGAGCAGTCCCAAAACGGCCACCTGCAAACAGCGTCTCCCTCGCACTCCCCCTTGGGCTTGGAAGAAGGCTCCCTGCCATCCGACCGCGGAGGCGGCCCCGCCATGCCCCCGATGCGCTCATGCAGGAGCTCGTTCTCCATCGCCAGCCCGCCGATGACTCGCCTCTGCCACCGGCCGTGCTCATCAACCCGGTCGGTAGCATAAAATTTGGACAAATGTGGCTCCTCGTTTTAGCGCTTGTCGCGGCCGTTGCCTCTCATGGCGCCCCCCGCCTTCTCATCGATGAAACCCAAGCAGCCCGGCTGCGCCGACTGGCGGCGGTGAAAGGTTCCCCGCATGAGGAGATGCTCGGCCTGCTGCGGGACAAGGCCGAATCCGCCGCAAAGAACCCCGCCCTGTCGGGCACCAACTATGATCGTGCTTACCACGCCACTATCGCGGCCTTTCTGCATCAAATCACCAGCGAGCGCCGCTATTGCGCCGCCGCATGGGATAGCCTGCGCGCGGTCTATGAAGGGGCCGATGCAAAAACCGTTTTGCCCGAGCAGGGCTATGGGCTTGCGCGGGCGACGGTGGGAAGCGGGTTCGCCCTGGCCTACGATTGGTGCCGAGATGCGTGGACGCCGCGGCAGAGGGACTGGGTGGAGCAGAGGCTGCGCGCTGCGCTGAAAGCCTGGAGGACCTTCGGCCACGCCAACCTGAAAGCAGACCACAAAGGATCGAACTGGGTGGCGGTGTGCCGGGGCGGCGAATTGCTCGAACTGCTGGCGCTGGGGCTTGAAAAGCAAGACGCGGAGCGTTACGCGCTGCTGAAAGGCGACCTGTTGCAGCATATGCGGAACTACGACGAACTGGGTGTATCGCAGGAAGGGATTGGCTATACGGCCTACGGCGGGATCTTCCTGCTGCGGGCGCTGCTGGCGCTGCGGACCGTGGGGGACATGGATCTGGAAGCCGAGGCGGCCCGCCATGCGTGGTGGAAGCAGGCGATGTATTCGGGAACGTTCGCCAGCGGCGGCGACGGCCGCCTCTGGCTGATGTCCGGCGTCAGCAACTCCCGCATCGGCGATGAAGGCTGGGCGAGCCTGCTGTTCGCGTTCACGCCCGCAGACTATCTGCCCTACTTCAAGTGGTGGTACGACCGGCACCTTGGACAAAGGAGTCCGGGGTCGGCCGGCAGCCGCTTCGACCCGCGGCGCGAAGGCACGGTCTGGGCGATGATCTGCTACCCGGCGGAAGTGGCCGCACAGGACCCGACGGGCGTGTTTCCTCCCGCCGTGGCCGGCAGCAGCGGGTTGGTTTGGTTCCGCAATCGCTGGCAGGACGCCGACGACCTGCTGTTTTCCTTTCATGCGGACGCGCGGTGGCACAGCCATGCCTGGGATCAGCCCGAGGCGCTCCAGTTTCACCTCTTCGGTTATGGAACGAGCTTTGCCGGCGGACCCGAGAAAACGCGCGAGCCCGGGAATTTCTCGACCTTGCTTGTCGACGGCAGGCACGTGGCTGAAAAGGCGCGGGGCACGACGGGCAAGCTTGTCTCTTTCAAGCCGACCGCGCACGGCGGCGTTGCGGTGGCTTCGGGCGGCAGCCAGTATGCGTCTTTGGGTGTGGAGGCGCAACGCACATTCCGGGTGGAGTTCCTGCCGGGCAACCGGGCCCGGGTGCAGATCCGCGATCAGGTGATGTCGCCCGTGCCGCGGCGCTACACCTGGCAGATGAATCTCGGCGATCACGCCTCCGACGGCGGCATCCGCGCGGCCAAGGATTTTGTTCTCACGTCGGGGCGTGGCCGCGTGCGCGGCAAAGTGCTCTCGCCGCGGGAGGCGCGCGTCGAGCCGGGCGACCCGTACCGCGTGGAGGTCGACGCGGCGGCGCTGGATCTGCAGGTCGAGTTGGAGATCGAGCCCGCGCCGGATGCATCGAAACTCCCGCGGCCCAAGCTGAGCCTGCCCGGCGACGTTCCGTTGGAACTCGTCACCATTCCGCCCGGCACTTACCGGCGCGGCAGCCCGCCGACCGAGGCAGGCCGCGATGAGGACGAAGGACCGCAGCACGAGGTGAGGATCTCGCGCGCGTTCCAGATGGGAATTTGGGAGGTCACCCAGCGGCAGTGGGTGGCCGTGATGGGGGAAACCCGGCGGCGTTTCAGCAGCCTTCCACCCCGCCGACTCCAGACGAAGACCCGCTGGACCGGCCAGTCGAGTCGGTGTCGTGGCTGGATGTCCAGCGTTATATCGAGCGCCTGAACGCCCTCGGCCTCGGCCGCTTCCGTCTGCCCACGGAGGCCGAGTGGGAGTATGCCGCGCGCGCCGGGATGGCCACTGCCTACCCCTGGGGCGACTCCGACAGCCCGGATCGGGTCCATGAATTCTCCTGGGCCAACAGCCGCTCCTATGCGACCACCCACGCCGCGGGCCGCAAGCCTCCCAATGCCTGGGGACTCTACGACATGCATGGCAACGTCTGGGAATGGTGCGCCGACTGGTATGGCCCCTATTCGCCCGGCGCCCAGACAGATCCTACCGGGCCGGGAGCCGGCGCAGAGCGTGTCTTTCGCGGCGGCAGTTGGTATGACTTCCCGAAGGCGCTGCGCTCCGCCAACCGCCACCGTCATGTGCCGCACGGCCGTTATCCCGCCGTCGGCTTCCGGATCGTACGGGAACCCGAAGATGACCGCGTGCGCACTGTCAGGTTGCCAGGAGGAACCGAGTTGCGGCTTGTGCGAATCCCGGCCGGGCAGTTCGTGATGGGGAGTCCCGAATCGGAGGCCGGGCGCGCGAGCGACGAGGGGCCGCTGCACACGGTGACAATCTCCCGTTCTTTCTGGATGGGCGTCTTTGAGGTCACACAGAGACAATGGCTGGCGGTCATGAACAGCAATCCTTCCACATTTCAGCGTTTCGAAGCGTCGCCGGATCATCCCGTGGAACGCGTCTCCTGGCGAGACGCTATGGAGTTCCTGGGCAGGTTGAACGCGCTCGGCCTCGGCCAGTTTCGCTTGCCCACCGAAGCCGAATGGGAATACGCGGCGCGGGCTGGATCGCAGACCCCCCTCTCATTCGGAGAGGATGCCGACTACCGCGCTCTTACCGAACACGCGTGGTTCTATTCGCGGGCCGAGGGCCGCAGCCACCCGGTTGGCGGCAAGCGCCCGAATGCTTGGGGCCTGTATGACATGCACGGCAATGTCTGGGAATGGTGCTCGGACTGGTTCGGGGCCTATCCCGGCCATGCGGTCACAGACCCGCAGGGCCCTGCCACCGGAAGAGAGAGGGTGATCCGCGGGGGAAGCTGGTTCAACGAGCCGGAGGCTCTTCGCAGCGCCAACCGACACCGCCATCCGCCGGATTCGCGGCAGACCAACCTGGGATTCCGAGTGGTGATGGAAGACTATTGAGTCCCGCATAATATAGTGTCACCTTTTTGTGGTCTTGTGCATCTAAAAAGGTATGGGACACCCCAAAGGCCAGAAACGGGACTTCGACGCCCTCGAGCGCCGCCGCATGGAA
>Ga0068707_1002644_pt1 | contig 12601 bp, 9 predicted proteins | sample YNPNPMetaG_FD_66600 | JGI IMG/M metagenome (GOLD analysis project Ga0068707, IMG submission 66600) | Anoxygenic and chlorotrophic microbial mat microbial communities from Yellowstone National Park, USA - YNP NP MetaG | ecosystem: Environmental > Aquatic > Thermal springs > Hot (42-90C) >... | reverse complement strand
GCCCTGTTCCAGTTGAGCTTCGCCCACGGCCGAATCTTTTTGATCGGGCCCCTCTCGCAGGTCTTCGCCATGGTCATCCCGGTGGTGGCGGGGATCGCGGCGTTTCACGAGTCGCTCGTTGCATGGCAATGGGCGGGAGTGGTCGTGGTGACGGCGAGCACGTTTTTTGTGGGGAGCGGTCAGGCGCCTCGAGTGACCGAAGCGGGTAGTGAGAAAGGGAAAACACCGTCTTGACCGCCCCGGATATTTACAAGAGGGGCTTTGTCGTGTCTAATTGTCGTCGTTCCAGGGCCTCTGCGGGGTAGAGGTCGGATCGGGGGGTAAAGGTCGGATCGGGCCGGTACGAGACACATTGCAGCGAGCCAGGAGGAGACCATGGGGCACCTATACGGAGGCCATATCGTCGCGAAGTTCTTGAAGGAGATCGAGGGCGTCTCCACGGTGTTTGCCCTCTCGGGCGGGCACATCGAAATGATCCTGGACGGATTCACGGAATACAAGATCCGTGCAATCGACGTCCGCCACGAGCAGGCTGCGGCAATGATGGCGCACGCCTGGTCGATCTACACCGGCCAGCCCGGTGTCTGCCTGGTGACTGCCGGGCCCGGCTTCACCAATGCGCTGACCGGCGTCACGAACGCCTATTTGGACAAAGCGCCGCTCGTCGTCCTGAGCGGCCGGTCCCCCCTGCGGGACGATTACAAGGGCGCCCTGCAGGAGGTGAACCAGGTGGATATGATCAAGCCTGTGGTGAAATGGTATGCGACCTGTTACGAGACCAGGCGGATCCCGGAATATCTCACCAATGCCTTTATGTATGCCGTGGAGGGACGCCCGGGGCCTGTCTTTCTCGAACTGCCCCCTGATATCCTCAATGTGAAGATCCCCGAAGGAGATGTCTACATGGCACGTCGGGTCAGGAGAAAGTACAGCGTGCACCCTGACGACGATGCCCTGAGGGCTGCCGCCGACCTGATCAACGGCGCCCAGAGGCCTCTTTTTATCGGCGGGAGCGGCATGGCCTACAGCCCCTGCGACACGCCGCTGGAGGCGTTCATAGAGAAGACCGGCATCCCTTTCCAGCTCCAAAACAACGGGAGGGGCGTGCTGCCCGACGACCACCGCCTCTCCATAATGGATGGGGGCTTTGCCGGCCTCTCGTTCGGCCTGACGCAAGCCGATGTGATCGTCGCGGCAGGCATACGGTTCAACTGGGCGTTCCAGTTCGGGGCGATGTTCCCGCAGGCAAAGGTGGTCCGGATCGATATCGATCCCCATGAGATCGATCGCAATCGGTGCTCTGATGTGGGCCTTGTGGGGGATGTGGCCTCGGTGCTGGCGCAGCTTGTCCCCCTGGTCGAAAAAAGGGACCATAGCGCATGGATCGCCGAGCTGCGCAGCGGTTACAGTGCCTTTATCGAGCCCGAGATCAAAGAACGCGAGAATCCTTCCCATCCGATACACCCCATCCGGCTGGTCGCCCAGATCCAGAAGGCCGTCGGCGGCGACGGTCTCTACGTGGTCGACGGAGGGGATACGAGCTACTTCGGGCTGACCGGATTCTTCACGAGGGAGCGGGCGGGGGTGCTCGTTCCCTCAGGCGGGCTTTTCGGCTGTCTGGGCACGGGCATCCCCTTCGGGATCGCGGCCAAGCTGGCCAGGCCCCACAAGAAGGTCGTCGTGTTCAATGGGGACGGATCCTTTGGCTTCAACTGCATGGAGTTCGACACTGCGGTGCGCCACACTATCCCGATCGTGTGCGTGATCAATAACGACGGCGCCTGGGGGATGATCAAGCACGGCCAGGAGATGACCCTGGGCAAGGACAGGCTCCAGTGCGCGGAGTTGGGCCAGAGGCACTACGAGAAAATGGTGGAGGGGCTGGGCGGCTACGGCGAGCTTGTCACCAAGGACGAGGAGATCGTCCCTGCGATACAGCGCGCCTTCGCCTCTGGCAAGCCGGCGTGTATCAACGTGTTCACCGATCCCACGGTCACGAGCCCTGCCACCCTCATGTTCGCGCAGGCCCTGAAGATGGACTAGCAGCGCCATGAAGGCATTGCTCTTCAATGTGAACATCCCTCTGTTTGCGGCCGTTCAGGCATTGAGGCCCTTGAGCGAACGGGTCTGTTATGACGGCCCTTTTTCCACGATACGGCTCGTCGATCACCCTGAGCCCCGGCTGCCCTCCGAGGAGTGGGTCAAGATACGGACCGAACTGTGCGGGTTCTGCGGCAGCGACCTCAATTTGATCCTGCTCAAGGACTCGCCGACCGCCTCGCCGTTCACCTCGTTTCCCTGTGTGCCGGGCCACGAAGTCTGCGGCGTGGTCGTAGAGGCCGGCGCCCGGGTCGATACATGCGAGGTGGGCGATAGGGTGACCGTGGCCCCCATGCTGAATTGCACGGCGAGGGGCATCAGCCCTGAGTGCAGGAGCTGCTCGAGAGGCAGGCCTGCCAACTGCGAAAGATACGCCGAGGGGAGCATAGCACCGGGGATGTTCAACGGATTGTGCAAGGATATCCCGGGTGGGTTCGGCCAGTACATGGTCGCCCACCGGAGTCAGGTCTATCGGGTGCCGGAAGGGGTCTCTCGCGAGTCGGCGGCACTCACCGAGCCGCTGGCTGTGGCCGTGCAGGCGGTCCTCGATAACCGGCCCGATGACGAGGATAAGGTCCTCGTGATAGGGGGCGGGGTCATCGGTGCGATGGTGGTCAAGGCAATCCGGGCCTTGCAGATCCGGTGCGATCTCACCGTGGTGGAGCCGTCCCCGTTTCATGCGGACTACGTCAGGCGTTCGGGTGCAGACCGGGTCATCGGCACGGGGGTTTTCGAGGAGGCGGCACGGATCACGGGGGGGAAGGCGTACAAGCCCATGCTCAAGGAAAGGATCCTCATGGGCGGGTTCGACAAGGTATTCGATACCGTGGGTCATTCCCACACGATCAATACCGCGTTGCGCGTCATGTCGACTCTCGGCACCTTGAGCGTTATCGGCATCGGCAACGATGTGAAACTGGATCTGACGCCCTTGTGGCTCAAGCTCCAGACAATCAAAGGGTGCTATGCCTATGGGTACAACGAGACGCCGGAGGGCAGAAAGCAGGCGTTCGAGATCGCACTGGAAATGCTCGCCCGCAAGGCGGTGTGCGTCGAAGACATGCTCACCCACAGGTTCCGGATCGAGGACTATCGAAAGATGATAGAGGTGAACCTTTCCAAGGCGCGATATCGGGCGATCAAGACGGCGATTTGCTTTTCTTGAAACGGCACTCTATCTATGGTACCTATCTTCCGTTAGGTTCGTGGTGGGTGATGAACAGTACGGAGCGTACCGCTTCCAGGAGGGGGTAGGTGGGGTGGTAGGAGAAAAATTTTTTTGGGATCGTTATGCATTATCGCCATAACGATCGCGACCTGCGCCGAACCGCGCATGTGCGGGGCAGCGCGGGGTGCGGAGGGCCTCTGGGTAGGGTCTTAGGTCGTTTCAGTCCCTCGAACATGAGCTGAGCCCGCGATCCCGCCATTATGAGGGCGCACGACAGATCAGGAGAGAACCAAATGCAATCGACTGGGGTTTTTGCCTCGAGAGAGACTCCCTCGCCTGGTCGGCGAACCGGGATTCGTTTCGATCGCAACGAATGTGCCGGCGCGTTCGGCGACATGGCCACGGACATACCGTTGCTGATCGGGGTCACACTGGCTGCAGGGCTCGACGGCACGAGCGTTCTGGTGATGTTCGGCCTCATGCAGATTCTCACCGGCTTCCTCTATAGGATGCCCATGCCCGTTCAGCCGCTCAAGGCAATTGCTGCAATCGTTATCGCGCAAAAGGTGCCTGCGCCGACCCTGTACGGTGCGGGGTTGGCGGTCGGGGTCGCTATGCTGCTGCTTGCGGCGACTGGTTTGCTCGACTGGCTGGCGAGCGTGGTTCCGAAGTGCGTCATTCGCGGGATCCAGTTCGGGCTCGGCCTTCAACTTTCCTCGGTCGCCCTCGGAAAGTTCATTCAGGCAGACGGCCTTCCTGGCTACTTCCTTGCAGCCGGTGCCTTTGCGATCATCGTCCTGTTGCTGGGCAACCGACGCTTCCCTGCGGCGATACCTGTTGTCCTTGTCGGTGTTGTGTACGCGGTCATTTTCAAAATGGACGGCGGTCAGCTCGCACGAAGCTTCGGCCTCGGTCTGCCTGTTTTTCGCATCCCCCGGCCTGACGCCATCCTTGCAGGGTTGCTCGTCCTCGCCTTGCCCCAGATTCCTCTCTCGATCAGCAACTCCGTGCTGGCCACGCGGCAGCTCGCTGAGGACCTGTTTCCCGAACGCAGGCTCACGGTGCGCAAGATCGGCATGACGTACTCGCTGATGAACCTCGTCAACCCGTTGTTCGGCGGGATGCCGACCTGTCATGGTTCCGGAGGAATGGCAGGCCATTTTGCCTTTGGGGGGAGGACGGGCGGTTCCGTGATACTCTATGGCCTGATGTTTCTCGTGCTCGGTCTCTTCTTCGGGAAGGGGTTCGACCAGATAACCAAGGCATTTCCATTGCCCATGCTGGGGGTCCTCTTGCTCTTCGAGGGGCTGGCCCTCGTCTGGCTGCTCCGTGATACGGCGCGTGCACGCAGCGAGTTCTCGATCGCCTTGCTGGTCGGCCTCCTCGCGGCCGGGCTGCCCTACGGGTATGTCGTCGCTCTTCTCGTGGGGACGGTGCTCGCGCATCTGGGCGAACGAGCCCGGCTGGTCAGCCTGGATTCCGCGGGGCGGGCCGATGAGGGTGGCGGGTGCCGGGTTGCCCATGGGGATACCGTTGGTGCTTGACAAAAAGGAGAGGGAAACATGTGTCGTTCTCACTGCGGACAGGAGCAGGGTGATGTGCCGGGCGGGCTCGTGACCGTTCCGCTCCACGAGGCGGTCGGGATGGTCTTGGCCCATGACGTAACCGAGATCCGTGCCGGTGAGTTCAAGGGGAGGGCGTTCAAGAAGGGGCATGTCGTACGCCGGGAGGACATAGCCCGCTTGCAGCGTTTGGGCAAGGAGCACCTCTACATCCTGAATCTTGCTGAGGACGAGATGCACGAGAACGAGGCGGCAGAGGCACTGGCCGGCGCTCTGATGGGGCCGGGTGTGGAGGCAGCGGGAGAGCCGAAGGAGGGGAAGATAACCCTGGTTGCAGCCAGGGACGGCTTGCTCAAGGTCGATGTCGAGCGGCTCTTCGCGTTCAATATGCTGGGCCAGGTCATGTGTGCCACCTTGCACAATAACACCGTTGTTCGAAAGGGCTGCGTGGTGGCAGGGACAAGGGCCATACCGCTGGTCGTCAAAAGGAGCCTCGTGGCAGATGCTGTCTCGAGGGTGCGGGGTGGGGCGATCGAGGTAAAGGTCATGAGAAGGCCCAAGGCAGGCGTAGTGATTACGGGCAATGAGGTCTACTCTGGTCTTGTCCGGGATTCCTTTGCACCTGTCATCAGGAGAAAGATCGAAGAGCTGGGGGGTAGCGTGATAGGTGTCCGTTACGCACCCGACGAGGCCGATCATATAGCGCGAAATCTCTCGGAGCTCCTGGCTGCGGGCGCAGATCTCCTCATTACGACAGGGGGCATGTCAGTGGATCCCGACGATGTGACGAGATTCGCCGTACGGTCGCTCGGTGCGGCCGATATTGTTTACGGTTCGGCTGTGCTCCCTGGCGCAATGTTCCTCGTGGCCTACATCGACCGGCCGAACGGGGATTCGAGGGTGCCTCTACTGGGCGTTCCTGCCTGTGGGATCTATCACCGAACGACGGTCTTCGACCTGATCCTGCCACGCGTACTGGCGGGCGAGACCATAACGAGGGCCGATCTTGCCCGCATGGGCCATGGGGGCCTCTGCCTCGGCTGCGGCGACGAGTGTCGCTATCCTGTGTGCCCCTTCGGCAAGTGACGGATGGATGCTCTCATGGCTGCGCGAGCGCTTGCCCACTCAGAGGCGAGACGGAGTCGGTGGTGAGGGGTGCCCTATGGCCGAGCTTCAATGGGAGAGACACAATCCCGCTGGGAGGCTCAGGGTTGTCGTGACGCGCCGGTTGCCCGGCGAAACATGGCTCAGGGTTCTCGCTGAAGCAGACGCCTGCGTCGACGTGTGCTGTGCAGACGGTACGAGAAGCGCAGAGCAGATTCGGGCCGCCTTTGGGCCCCGGTGCGACGGCTGTATCGGCCAGCTGACAGAGTCCTGGGACGAGAATCTCCTCAGGGCCTTTAAGGCCGTAGGGGGCAAGGTTTACAGTAATTATGCCGTGGGATACGACAATGTGGACGTGGCCAGTGCGACCGGCTTCGGAATTGCCGTGGGGAACACGCCGGCGGTCCTCACACAGGCCACTGCCGAGACCGCGGTGGCATTGACGCTGGCTGCTGCCCGACGCATCGTGGAGGCTGACGCCTTCATGCGCAAGGGGCTTTTCCAGGGCTGGTCGCCCGATCTTTTCCTGGGAGAGCTTCTGTCTGGTGCGACAGTGGGCATTGTGGGTGCCGGTCGGATAGGCGCAGCGTACGGCCGCATAATGGCAGAGGGCTTCAAGGCGAATCTTCTCTATTACGACCCGTCGGAGAATCGAGCCCTCGAGAGGTATCTCGCAGCATACGGGGACTTCCTCGCCGGTCGTGGGGAAAGGTCTCTGTCGTGCAGGAGGGTGGCCGCACTCGAGTCTCTCCTCGAGGAAGCCGACATAGTGAGCCTGCACTGCGTGCTCACCGAGGGGACCCGCCACATGATCGATGCGCGACGGCTCTCGTCGATGAAGGAAACCGCGATACTGATCAATACCAGCCGGGGTCCGCTGATCGACGAGAAGGCCCTTGTCGAACACTGCCTCCGACACCCGCGCTTCAGGGTGGGGCTCGATGTGTACGAGAACGAGCCTGCAATGAGCCCGGGCCTGGCTGAACTTCCGAACGTGGTCCTCCTGCCCCATATCGGCTCTGCAACCTGGTGGACGAGGCAGGCCATGGCGATCATCGCGGCCCGCAATGTCGCCGGGATTCTCAGAGGGTATCCTGTCTGGCGGGGCGACGATGTATCGGTGTTTCTCGGCGAGGATGCGCCGCACGCAGTCCCGAGCGTGGTCAATGCCCTCGAGCTCGGTCTGCCCATGGTGCGGCCGGTCGAATCCCCCGGGTGAGAGAGCGGTGTAGTCCCCGCCGTCCCCTCGGGGGCGGCCTGCGGGCTGTGTGGGGTGCCCAGCCGGGGAGCGCCCTTATCAGGGGGCAGCTCTCGGGCGCCGATAGGTTTTCGGAACGCAGCCATTATCGGGCCGCCGGCCGGAGTGTGACCTTGTCGGAGAAGGGGCTTTCGTTCCCTGAGCGGTCCACGGCGGTCACTGCGTAATAGTACGTGACGCCGTCGTCGACGGTCGCATCAATGTATCCTGTCCCACGAACGAGTGTCGCGTTGAGCCGGTTGCCAAAAGGCCCCTCCGGGACTCGCGAGCGGTAGACCGCATAGCCGGCGAGATCCCCTTCGGTGTTCGGCTGCCAGAAAAGCATGGTCTTTTTGACCCCGGCAGAACCCACGAGCCCCCGAGGCGCCTCTGGGGGCACCTGATCCGAGCCCTTGCCGGAGAACACCAGCACGGTCAGGGAGTGTTTGGGGAAGGTGTGAGCCAGCCGGTTGCCGTAGATGAGTCGCTGCGAGGAGACCGTGGTCACACATTCGCCGTCCGGGCAATCGCTGATTTCATTGTTGGCGGCAGGGGACGGGCCTGTGATGGTGTACACATCCACCTCGGGCTTTGGATCGAACCCGGCGACGCTGACCGGGACGTCGTACGAGCGGCTCGGGTCCAGGTTGAGCACGAACAAGGAGAGTCTGTCGCCGCGGCCCGTCTTCGAGGCGAGCAGTTGAAGGTAGGGTACGGTGGTCTCTTCCGGAAGGACGAGGCCCAGTACCATCCCTGAGCTTTCAGGACCGATCGCAAAGGACGGCCCGCCGATCACCTCTGCGTGGACCAGGGAATCGAAGACATTCCACCGCAGGGCCTTGAGGACGTGGAAGGAAGGCCTCTTGTGAGGATCCGTACGGGCCATCTCGCCTGTCTCGCTGTTCCATGCCACGCCCTCCAGAACACCATTGGCGTTGTTGTCGTCGAAAAGGAACCAATAGTTCATCAGTTCGATGCCCTTGCCGAGACACATCAGGTAGAGACTGGCGAGGCTCAAGGCCTCTCTCAAGTCACAGACCTTGTGCACGAGCGGCGGGTTGCGATCCTCGCGGTAGTGGATCCCGTTCTCTGTGATATAGACAGGCTTGCCTCCCGTGTAGCCCGCGCCGATCTCCAACTCCCTCGCCGTCTCGACTGAGGCTGCAACGACCAAATGATACAGCGCGGGGTCGTCCTTCAAGTCGATAAGCCCCTTGAACACGGGCCGCCTTGGGCCCTGGGCGTAGAGTTCTATCTGCTGGCATACGGTCAGGCTGCGCGGCCACCCGATATTTGTCGCTTGGACCCTGACGGTATGCTCACCGCGGGAGAGAGAAAGAGGTGCTGTCGTGATTCTCGTCGCAAGGGAAGAGACCCTGCTCTCGAATACCACGCGGCCGTCGACAGACAACGAGAGGATGGGGCAGTTCGTGGAAAACGTGCTGCAGGTCGCCTCGACAGGAAGGTTGAACACGTACAGCCCGTCGCCTTCGAGAGTGAACGGGACCTCGAGGGATGTCGCGTCCTTGAGGATGATGGGGCCGTTGGCGTAACTGTTGGCTCCGGGGGGTTGGGCGTGATGGCACCAAAAATCGAAGTACTCTCCTGCCTCCCGGATCATGAACTTTTGATACTCGATAAAGCTTGTCAGTTCCTCGAAAAACGGCTGGATACCCCCGCCAGTCCGGATCGCGCCGATTTTGATGGACGGATCTATGGCCTTCATGGCGCGCGAGTATTCCTTGACCCTTCTGGCGTAATCCTGCCAACTCGGGTAGAGCTCCTCGTTGCCGAGCTCCCAATACGTGACCCGGTACGGTTCCCGGTGACCGTTGGCGGCCCGGACCGCCGCCCAGTCGATCCCACCGCCCGGGTTCGAGCCATCGTTGGGGGCGTTGCAGTACTCGACCCAGTCCGCCGCGTCTTGGACGGTCCCCGGCCGTCTGGTGCGCGGGGGCGATACGTTGACGGTCATAATCGCCTTGGCGCCGAGCTCCTCGCAGTACTGGAGAAACTCATCGGTGCCGAAGATCTGTCTGCCTCCCCCCTTTGCAGCATCGTAGGAGGGGTCGCGTTGCTCGAAAGGGCCTATCCCCGGTTTCCAGAGGAAACTGTTTGCGAGCAAGCCGCCGGGGTAGCGCAGTATCGTGATGCCCAATTCATTGACCAGCGGAAGATACCTATTCCACGTGGCCTTGGCTGCCTCGTACTCGCTTTGAGTCCTGATACCGACAGGCACTCCCATGGACGGGCCGTAATAGATCACACTGTTGCCGAATGCCAAGGGACTGACGCTCCCTATGACGGTGTCTGCGTCTACAGTAATCTCGAGAGCTTGCGAGGCACCGACGTTCACGCACCAGACAATGGCCGCGATCGCCCAAACCATCCTCCTAGGGTTCGATGACATCTGCCGACTCCTCCATGTGCGGTCCGGGGCCCGAGGGACGCCGCTCCTTTTTCCCCCGCCATATAATGTCTCGCGCGTGCGGGGAAGTTGCGGAGGAGCGAATTATACAGAGGGACGCAGCCAACGGTCAAACAGACGACACAAAGCGGATGCGCGGTTTTTGGGCACCGATGGGATGGGATGCGGCGCACGGGAGAGGCCGCCTGCCTGGCCGGGGCGTGCGCCCCTGCTGAAACAGGAGGCCGCTCTCGAAACGTTAGACTGCGGAGCAATGCAGGGGGAGAGTAGGGTTCAGGGTCGCTTCCCCTTCTTTTTTTTCCTCGCCCTGATGTAATCCATGACAGCCTCGCGAGAGCTGTAGCGGGGCTTCCACCCGAATTCCTTGAAAAACTTTTCCGAGCTCACGCAGATGGGGTTCTCCTGCATGGAGACCCACGCCTGGGAAAACGGCATGAGACCGATCTTGAAGAGGAGATTCGCCCCGTGTTTTGCCAGCCAGGCGGGCAATGGTACTGCGATGGATCCCCCTAAACGGACAAGTTCCGACATGCGAACAGGGTCTTCAGGGGCCAGGTTGTAGATGCCTGGGTGATCCTCGAGAATCGCCTGCGACAGTGCGCGGCCGAGGTCCTCCTCGTGGAGGAACTGGACCTCGACATCTTTGCCGCGCAGCGTGGGGATGAGTTTGCGGGAGAAGAACCGTGTGAACATGTTGTCCGTGTGGGGACCGAAGACAAGGCAGGGTCGCAGGATGGTACAGACGAGCCCCGGGTTCCTCGCCATGAACGAGGCGAAAAGCCCCTCCACCTCTGCCTTGTCGGTGGAGTAGTAGCAGTCAGGGGTCGGCCGCAGGGTGACATCCTCGCTGATTGCGGCAGGGTTCTCGGGGTGGGAGCCATAGGCGGCAATGCTGCTCGTATAGACGACCTTTTTCACCTTGTGGTGTTCGAGGGCCTTGAGCAAGTTTGTCGTGCCTCCCACATTGATGTCGTGCGAGAGCCTCTTGTCCTTCATCTCGTCGACGATAAAGGCCAGGTGGAGCACCACATCGGCCTCCCTGACGAACCTCTCCACAGCGGGATCGCGGATATCGCACAGGTGGAACTCGAGTTTTGCGTACGATCCCGGAGGCTCCCTGACATCGAAGCCTATGATCCGGCGTATGCGTTCCTCTCGGTCGAGCAAAGGGAGCAGGGACATGGCGAAATAGCTGGCGACTCCTGTGATGGTGACAGTGCTCATTCGCGGTTCCTCTCTGTGGCAATGAGGTTACTCGAGGGCCGACCTGCACGCTCGCCGCGCTCTCCTCCGGGCGAGGCTCTGCGGTAGGTGCGGTGGTCGTTACGGGGTTCTTTTTCCAATGAGATTGCGGAGGACTTCGACGATCAGACTGCAAACCCCCATCGAAACCGTCCCGAGAACCAGCTCGACTGATTTGCTGTAGAAGAAGTCTTGCTTGGCCATGGGGATGGCTATCTCCTTCCAGAAGACCCAATGATAGAGGGTGTAGACAGCCAGGTAGAGGATCGCGTAGCACAGAGCTGAAACAAGAGGATTCCTATAGGACGATCTTCTTGCCTTTGGCATGGGGGGCTCCTTCTTGTTTGGGGTCTTTGTGGGGTCTCCACTTTTCGAGGCCACGGAGCACGGAGCGGTGCGATGATGAAAAGGCCTGTGAAGATGTACAGGACCGGGACGAATAATAGTTGTACGTAGTAGTGATGTCAACTTTTTTCTTCCACTCCCAGCGCGGGCAGCGGCGGTGCCTTTGGCGGCCCACAAAAATTCACTTGACAGTGGGACCGAACTTTATTAAGAAGTACAAAGTGCAAAGTCGAACTATGATGTATCCCACGATTGCTTATCATTGATCACCACAATTGGCGCCAGCCGATCGAAGTGGCCACATTCGCTGAGAACATGGATCGCGAGAAGGCACATCTGCTCAAGATGAGGGATCTGTCCCGGGCCACAGGAGTCTCGAGCGGGACGATCCGCTATTACATTCAAAAAGGCATACTGCCCAAGCCTCACAAGACCCACAAGAACATGGCGTACTATGATGCGAGCTATGTGGAGCGGATACGCCTGATCAAGGAACTCCAGGGGAAACGGTTTCTTCCCCTGGATGTGATCAAGATGATGCTCGATGAGAAGGAGATGTCCTTCAGCGAGGAAGAACGGCGGCTCTTCAGGGAGATCGAGAAGCCCCTGTTCTGCCACCAGGTGGAAAAGGATATCGGCCCCCTGAGCATGGAGGAGTTCGTCCGGCATACAGGCCTTCCAGAGGCCGATGTCCGGAAGCTCGAATCCCTGGGGATGATCGACAGGGACGATCGAGGCATGTTCGATAGGGATTGTGTGCGCATCGGCGAACTCGTCGCCCGGCTCCGGAGCGTTGGCCTCACCGACGAGAGGGACTTCCACGTGGAGCATCTTCAGCTCCACACAGACATCATCGAATTCCTCGCGCGCAAGGAAGTGGAACTCTTCACGAAGAGAATAGCGGGCAAGGGCCTGCGGTCGGATGAGATTTCAACGCTGATCAAGGAGGCGGTTTCCACGCTCAACAGTCTGATCGCGATTCTCCACGAGCGCCACATACGAAAGATTACCGAGAGGATGCAATGAGCCGGACCCTGGAAATCGAAGGAGGTGTGCCGGAGAGCGGCGAGGGGGCCTGCGGGCTGCAGGGACCCGGCGAACCCGCCACGCGCCGCCAGTTCCTCCAGAAAGGGCTTTCGGTCCTGGGGTGGGGTGCTCTCTGCGTGGGCACTGCCGGAGGGCTCTACGAGACCGTGCGGTTTTTCTCCCCCACCGTGGTCTTCCACCCCCCGAGTATCTACCGCATCGGCAAGATAGAGGATTTCCTCAGCGTCACGGCAGCCCCGGACCCCTTCGGCGTCATTTACGTGGAGTCGAGGTGGAAGAACGACTACCGGTTTTTTGTCGTCAGAGAGGCCAAACGGGTCTACGCGCTGTATGCCCGGTGCACCCACTTGGGCTGCACGGTGAACTGG
>Ga0068707_1002643_pt1 | contig 12605 bp, 9 predicted proteins | sample YNPNPMetaG_FD_66600 | JGI IMG/M metagenome (GOLD analysis project Ga0068707, IMG submission 66600) | Anoxygenic and chlorotrophic microbial mat microbial communities from Yellowstone National Park, USA - YNP NP MetaG | ecosystem: Environmental > Aquatic > Thermal springs > Hot (42-90C) >... | reverse complement strand
CGGCGTTTCTCGGAGCGGCTTGGCGGAGGCGCTTCGATTTTCCAGGATTTGGACCTGGGGGAAGCCCTCCCGGCCGAAGCGAAGCCGAGGTCGACCGAGGCAGCGGGCAAGCACCTGCCTGTGCGGCGCACGCCGACAGCTCCCCCGGAGGCCGAATCCCCCGGAACCCGGGCATAGAGGAGACAGACGGAAGAGACTAGACAGACGGAAGAGACGGAACAGATCAATGCCGCCACCCGCGCGACCAATTACTGCGTGTTCGTACCCCGTGGGAGAGTGTATCATGAAATGCCTGTGCTGCGAAGCGGACTGGGAAGCGGACTCGCACCAGGCCTTCCCATCCGCAGGGACCCTCCGGAGAGAAACGGCGATGGATCGCTGGAGAGGCTCGCATGGAGGATAGCCCAGTGGCTGACGAGCCGGCCAAGGCACGAGAACTTGACACCGGAGGGCGCCGTGAAATATGGTCCCAGGCGGTGGCTCTAGAAGCGGTCAGGCATGGGAAACGATTTCTATGTGCCCTGCTCGATGGCGATCAGCGTTAGGGAGAACACGGCATGGATGGGTCGGTGAGGAAGGCGTTTCAGCTGCAGGTGGACAAGGAGCCTTATGCCAGGAGGCTCGGGATGAGGCTCGTGGAAGTGGGCGAGGGGTATGCCAAGGTGGAGATGGATGTCACACCGGAGATGGACAACATCTTCGGGATGCTCCACGGTGGGGCCATCTTTTCCCTCATCGACGAGGCCTTCGAGGTCTCGTGCAATTCCCACGGCACTGTGGCCCTGGCCCTCAACGTCAATATCTCCTATCTCGCAGCGCCGGAGCCCAGGGCCCGGCTCACGGCCCAGTCCCGAGAGATCAACAGGACCCGGAAGACCGGTCTTTATGACATAAGAGTCACTGACGACAAGGGGAGGCTTATAGCCACGGCTCAGGCCTTGGCGTACAGGAAGCCCGATCCCTTGCCCTTCCTTTAGCGGCGCCTCGTTCTTCGGTCCGAGGCTTCACTGACAGGCCCCGGCTAAGGACGCTGACACGATCCAAAAGCCCCAGGATCCGGAGCCTCACGAGACACGAGGCAAGGAAACGACGAGACGGCCCGCTCCGGGGCCGGACCCCATCTGGGATGGCGGAGAGACAGGGATTCGAACCCTGGGTAGAGCTTTTGGGCCCTACACTCGCTTAGCAGGCGAGCCCCTTCAGCCTCTCGGGCATCTCTCCATGGAGCGGCGGAGGTCGAGATCAAGAGCCTCTTCCGCAAGGCAGAATATAGACCAAGAGCCCCTCTGAGTCAACGAGCGGGTGCAGGCGAGACCGCGGTCTGGTGGGTTACGAGGCCCGTGTCGGTCTTTTTCCAGAGGGGACGGGGTAGTATCATGTACAGGATGGAGGGCCCACGAAGGAGCGGCCCGTGACAGGTATAAATGGCAGAAAGGGGGTACCGATGACAAGGTTCAGGGTGATGCTGTTGGTGACGGCTTCGGTCCTTGTCTCTTTGTGCGCAAATGCCATGGCCGTGGACGTGGCCATAAGGAGGGCAGGGGGACAGGGTTGGGGAGCGACCACCCTTTATGGCAGCATGTTCGATCCCAAGACCGTCGGGACTGTCGAGGGCGTCGTGCTGAGCGTCGAGAGGTTCATCCCGTTGAGGCAGATGGGTTGGGGGCTTCTCGTGAGGCTGGAGACCAAGACGGAGGTGATCTCCGTCCACGTGGGCCCGGGTTGGTTCATCCAGGACAAGGGCTTCGAGATCCTGCGCGGAGATCGCCTGGAGGTGAGAGGGTCGAGGATCGTCTTCGACGGGCAGCCTGCCATAATCGCCACCGAGGTCAAAAAGGGGGGCGATGTCCTCCGTCTCAGAAATGACAACGGGGTCCCGGTGTGGAGCGAAGCGGAGGGTGAATCCGGCTAATAGAACAGCCGCCCCATGAGGACCGAGGCGAGGATCCCCGCGGCGTCGGCCAGGAGCCCGGCGACGACGGAGTAGCGCACCCGCGTCACCTGAACGGATCCGAAGTAGACGGCCAGGATGTAGAAGGTGGTGTCCGTGGAGCCCTGCATGACGGAGGCGACAAAGGCGGCCATGGAATCGGGGGCCCGCGCCACGATGTCGGACATGATCCCGAAGGCCCCTGACCCGGACAATGGCCTGACCAGGGCCATGGGCACGGTCTCGGGAGGCATGCCTATGAGATAGGTAAGAGGGGCCGAGGCCCTCGTGAGGAGGTCCAGGGCCCCTGATGCCCGAAACATCCCTATGGCAACGAGGATGGCCACCAGGAACGGTATGATCCGCAGTGCGACCTGAAACCCCTCCTTGGCCCCCTCGCAAACAGATTCGTAGACTGCCACGCGCCGGCTAATCCCGTAGACCACCAAGAGTCCCATGAGGAGCGGGATGAGCCAGTTGGTCAGGGCCGAGAGGGCCCCTGTGGGCCCTTGCCCGGCCGAAAGACGCCTGACCCCTTCAGCCGTCATCCCAACCAGGAAAACGGCGAGAAAGACCGGGATCGACCACCTTCGCCATCCACGAGACCCCTGGCCCATGGAATCGGTACGGGTCGATTCCCCGCTGTCCGGCCTCGGAGGCGATGCCTCCGCTACCCCTTCGGTGAGCGCTCCTTCCATCCGCCTGTAAAGCCTGGCCAAGATCTTCGCGGACAGGATGGCGACGGTCGTGGAGATGACGGTGGCGAGAACAGAGGGGAGGAGGATCCCGGACGGATCGCTCGCCCCGGCAGAGGAGCGCACGGCGATCACCCCCAAGGGCAGGAGGGTCACGGAGCTCGTATTGATGGCCAGGAAGAGGCACATGGCGTCCGTGGCCTCCCCCTTCTTGGGGTTGAGGCGGTCCAGCTCCTGCATGGCCTTTATGCCCAGGGGGGTGGCGGCATTGCCGAGCCCCATGATGTTGGCCGAGAGGTTCATGACCATGGCTCCCATGGCCGGGTGGCCCGGTGGTACATCCGGAAAGAGCCTCCCCATGACCGGCCTCAAGGCTCGGGAGATGGCGTCCATGAGCCCCGCTTCCTCCGCGATCCTCGCCAGGCCAAGCCACAGGGCCATGGCACCGACCAGACCGATTGCCAGCTCCACCGCCTTCTTGGCCGATTCGAAGGAGGTCTTGGTCACCTCCTCCATGCGCCCCGTGAACATCGCCACGAAGAGGCTGGAGAGGATGAGAGAGATCCAGATGACGTTGATGGCCGAAGTCCTCGGCTGTCTCTCCATCTGCCTGCGCCTCGGTCCGTAAGGCCTCACCCCTTTTCCTTGGTCAACTGCCCGGCCACGGCCTTCGTCGCCCTTTCGACGGCCTCCTGGTCCCCGAGATAGTACCGGTTCACCGCTTTGAGGTCCCCGTCGAGCTCGTAGACCAAGGGGATCCCTGTCGGGATGTTGAGCTCGACGATCTCCTCGTCGGAGATGTTGTCCAGGTACTTGACGAGGGCCCTGAGGCTGTTGCCGTGAGCGGAAAGGAGGAGCCGCTTTCCCTCCCGGAGCTGGGGCACGATGGCCTCGTGCCAGTACGGCAGCACGCGGGCGAGGGTGTCCTTCAGGGACTCGGACCCCGGCAGATATTCCTTGGGCAGCCCGAGGTATCTCGGGTCGTGTCTGGGGTGTCGCTCGTCGGCCTCGTTCAGGGGCGGTGGCGGGATGTCATAGCTGCGGCGCCACGCGTGAACCTGTTCCATCCCGTATTTCTCGGCTGTCTCCTTCTTGTTGAGCCCCTGCAGGGCCCCGTAATGCCTCTCGTTGAGCCTCCAAGAGCGATACACGGGGATCCACATCAGGTCCATCTCCTCCAATACTATCCAGAGGGTCCGTATGGCCCGCTTCAAGACCGAGGTGTGCGCGGCATCGAAGACATACCCCTCAGCCCGGAGGAGCCTCCCCGCCTCGTGGGCCTCCTGGACCCCTCTCTCCGAGAGATCCACGTCCGTCCATCCGGTGAAGCGGTTCTCCAGATTCCATGTGCTCTCCCCGTGTCTGAGAAAGACTATCCTCAACATGGCCCGATCCTCCCCAGGTCGAGATTGCCAAGAGCCCTCTGCCCCTCCCCCGGCGGACGGGTCCCGGAGTCGGCATCGAGATCCCCGAGGGACGATGCGCAGAGGGTTCTCGGCACGAAAATACGGTCTATCTCGTTGTGTGTCAACGGCAGTGTGCCCGCACTCTTCGAGGCCGTGAGGTGGCCCTTGAATCGAGCCCGATTCGACCGCTGTCGAAGGCGGGTCGCCAGCTGTGACGAACCGGTCCGTGTCGCAAAGCTCGATGGGAGAACCCAAAGTATCTCCAAGGCCCGAGGCAACGGCGGATCGGCCGTTCATCTGCGACCGTTTCTTGTCCGGGGCATTGGGAGCAGCTATACTCTTGAAGCTCCACCGAGGGGATGGGATCGTGTCTTCTTTCAGGCCATGGGTTGGGGCCGGCGTAGGGGTCGCCGCCTTGGTTTGGGTGGTGTGGAACTGCTCGGCACCGAAGGTCGTCAAGAGGGGGGGTGAGTTGCCGGCCCATCATACTGAGAACGGCTTCAGAAACCCGCACCAGGAGTCCCACCGGGGTTTTTCCCAGTTTCTCAAGTGGCAGTTGGGTCTGGGCCCGAGAGAGGCCCCGGCCATCGCCGAAGAGGAGGTCCCGCCCTACGTCCCGGAGGCTGGGCCTCCGAACCTCAACCACATCCACCACCCGGACCCCGCCGAGGTCCAGGCCACCTGGATCGGCCACTCCACCTTCCTGATCCAGGCAGGAGGCGTGAACATCCTCACGGACCCCATCTTCAGCGACAAGGCCACGCCCTTTTCCTTCATCGGACCGAGACGATTATCGCCCCCGGGGGTCTCCGGGGAGGATCTTCCCCCGATCCACGCCGTCATCTTGAGCCACGATCACTACGATCACCTGGACGCACCCACTGTTCGGAGGCTGGGGAGCTCGGTGCGCTACATCGTCCCCCTAGGGGTGGGGAAGTGGCTGGCCGAGGGAGATATCACAGATGTGGTGGAGCTGGACTGGTGGGAGAGTACGCCCCTGGGCCCCATGCGGGTGCACGCCGTGCCTGCCCAGCACTTCTCTGGCCGGAGTCCCTTCACGCGAAACCGCACGCTCTGGATGGGGTGGGTCCTGGAGACACCCTCGGGGAACGTGTTCTTCGCCGGGGACACCGGTTATGCCCCCTTTTTCCGAGAGATCGGGGAGCGTTTCTCTCCCATCCGCATCTCCTTCATCCCCATAGGGGCCTACAGGCCGCGCTGGTTCATGGGGCCCATGCATGTGGATCCCCCAGAGGCGGTGAGGATCCACATGGATTTGCGTTCCGAGAGATCCGTGGCCATGCACTGGGGGACGTTCCGGCTGGCGGAAGAGCCCCCAGGCGAGCCGCCGGTCTATCTGCGCAAGGCGCTCATGGAGGCCGGCCTGGGGAGCGAGGCCTTCGTGGTGATGCGCCTCGGTGAGACACTCCGGCTGGAGTGAGGAACCCATCGAAGACCCCTCCGACCTGGGCGATGGACCGTTTCGACGGTGACCTACCTGTGACTTTTTTCCCTCAGGCCTTTGTAAGATACTTGCCAATGGGCCCGGTCGCTTTCTGACTCGGGCCCTTTCGGGAGATCGTATGCGAGGATGGCCGATGATGAAGAAGGGATATGTCTTGGAGGGGCTTCTATTCTCGCTCGTTGCCTGCGTGGGCATCCTGTGTCCCCTCGTCGCCCTCCCTGTATGGGGAGAGGAGGGCCTGGCCAAGAATGTCATAGTCCTCATCGCGGATGGGACCTCGAGCGAGCAGTACACCTTGGCCCGCTGGTACAAGGGGGCACCCCTCGCTACAGACGAAATCCTCGTGGGTGCAATAAGGACATACACAGCGGATTCCGTAGTGGCGGACTCCGCCCCTGCAGCCACGGCCTACGCCACCGGTTACAGGACCAGCGACAAGTTCGTCAGCGTGGGACCCAAGGCCGAGACCATATCCCCAGTGCCCGCACCGGCACCTGGCCTGCGATACAGGCCCCTGGCCACAGTCCTGGAGGGGGCTCGGCTCTTGGGAAAGGCCACTGGGATAGTGGTCACCTCCAGGGTGAGCCACGCGACCCCTGCGGCCTACATGGCCCATGTGCCCTCCCGCGAGATGGAGGACGACATCATGGAGCAGGCCGTGTACCAAGGGATCGACGTGGCCTTTGGGGGTGGCAAGCTTCACCTGTTGGGCAAGGACAAGGGGGGGAACAGGCCGGACAACGAGGACCTGACGGAAGTCCTCAAGGCCCTGGGATACCAACTGGTAGGGAGTCGAGGAGAGATGCTGAGCCTGACCTCGGGCAAGGTCTTCGGGATATTCTCCACAAGCCACATGGAGCCCGAGATCGACCGGGAGACCTTCGCCCCTGAGCAGCCGACCCTGGAGGAGATGACGAGAAAGGCCATAGAGCTCCTTTCGCAGGACCCGGACGGTTTCTTTCTCATGGTGGAGGCTAGCCAGGTGGACTGGGCATGCCATGCCAATGACCCGGCCCACATGCTCGGCGACCTCATGCAATTCGACAAGGCCGTGGCAGCGGCCCTGGAGTTCGCCAGGAGGGACGGAAAGACCCTGGTCCTGGCCCTTTCCGATCACAACACCGGCGGGATGTCCATAGGGAACAGGAGATCGGACAAGACCTATTCGCAGATGAAGGTCGAGGCCCTCCTTGACCCACTGCGGCGGATGAACCTCTCGGCTTGGGGGATCTGGAGGAGGATGGGCGATGACCGGACCCCCGAGAGGCTCCAGGCCCTCGTGAGGTCCCACTGGGGATTGGACATCTCCGCTCAAGAGGCGGACGAGATCCTTGCCATCTCCCGGAGGTACAGGGGCGAACCGCATTACGCGTTGGGAGAGTTTCTGTGCCCCAGGTACACTTATGTCGGGTTTACCTCCCATGGACATGTGGGAGGCGATGTACCTCTCTTCGCCTTCGGTCCTGGACGGCCATGCGGGCTCCTGGATGCACCTGAGGTGGGCAAGGTCACCGCCCAGGCCATGGGTCTCGACCTGACGCTCCTGACTGCCCGCCTCTTCGTGGAGGCCACCCTCGCCTTCGACCAGGGAGAGGTCACGGTGGACAAGACATGGGAGGCAAACCCGGTTGTGCTGGTGAGACACAGAGGGAGGCGTGCCGAGCTGCCGGTGAACAAGAATTTGCTCAAGATGGACGGCCGGGAGATTCCCCTCGAAGGGGTGACGGTCTTCATCCGCGACACCGGACGGGCCTACCTTCCGCTCCAAGCGGTGCGGATGATCAAAGGAGGGCCGGAAGAGATCCGTCCTTGACAGGGGGGGAGCGGCTGGTTATACTCCGCCGCAGCCGTGCGCGGTCACAAGTCCAACACGATTCATCCCTTTCTGTCAGGAGAGGCGCTGCCCCTGGAGATCGCGCGCACGAGACCTTCCTCCGGCATGGGCGGGCACGGCCGACGCCCTTTCGAAGGCGGGGCCGCGGGGCGGGACCAGGCCTTTCTCACGGGGTGCGGCCCCGATCGCCCCGGAGGTTTTCCGCTGAGTCGAACCTGGAGCGAGGTGCACCGGTTCGACTTGAGAGGCTCCGTCGATGGAGTTCAGGCCACAGTTCACGGCATTCACCCTCGCAGGAATGCCTCACAGGGATGTGGATCGCGCCTGCAGGGTGATGTTGCGCAGTTTCCCCCAGGTCCCTACCGTACCTTGGCTGAGCATGTCCACACGGATGTACCTGGAAGGGATGCCTTGCCTCAACATAGACAGAGAACGAAAGGTGATCTCCTTTGACCTTTCCCCGGCCAGAGAGGGCGAGTTGGTGGAGTTCTACGACAGGTACCTCGGGGGAGATCTGGACTACTTCGCCACCTCCCCCAGGTACAACGCCGTTCTCTATAGGCTCGCCGAGATCCTGGGTGAGATGCAGTCCCCTGGGGTTGCGTTCATACATTTTCAGATCCCCGGACCGTACACCTTCGGCCTCCAGATCAAGGACGAAAGCGGTGCCCCTTGTTTCTACAACAACGACATGAGGGATCTGGTAGTCAAACAGCTGGCCATGAAGGTGAGGTGGTACAAGAGGGAGATCAGGAGGGTCTTCTCCGGGGCGCCTTTGCTGCTTCAACTCGGGGAGCCCGCCCTGGTGGTCTACGGCTCTGCGACGGGGACAGGTTCGTGGGAGGAGATCCAGGGTGCCCTCGACGAGGTCACGGAGGCCGTCGGCGCCGACGAGGGTATGACCAGCATCCATTGTTGCGCCAACTTCGACTGGTCCCTCCTGATGAGGACCAAAGCCCAGGTCATTCATTTCGACGCGTATCACTATGGAGAGACCATGTCCCTGTATGGCGAGGCCCTGAGGAGGTACCTGGGGCGGGGCGGGACCATCGCCTGGGGTATCGTCCCCACCACCGGCGGCACCACAGGCAGGGCGGACGTTGAAGACGAGGACCCTGGCAAATTGATCAAGAGACTGGAAGGATACATGGAGTCGTTGGTGGAGAAGGGGATCGACAGGGAGACGCTGATTCGATCGTCCTGGATCTCCTCTTCCTGCGAGACGGCGACCTTGCCCGAAGGGCTGGCAGAGCGCGTCTTCGAGTTCACCTCGCAGGTGTCGCGGCAAATGAAGGGGCAAGACCCTTTTGACTGAGGTCTCCTGACGGACACCCTGCCAGTAAGACCTCGAAACCCCACCGGCCTTCACGGAGCGCCACGTTGGATCCTCTGGTCATGCAAAGCTCAGGGGGTGGTCTGGCGCAACCCAGTGGTGTCCCATGGAGATGCCCCTCAAGGAGGCCGTGGCAACTGGTCAGAGGGGTTACGGCATTTCTCTCCGCTTCAAGTCTTCGGCGCTTGATTTTCCGAAGGATTTGGCCTCCGGGGGATGCTTGCCCCCTCCCCCGGTCGGCCTGAGCTCCGCTTCGGCCGAGAGGGCTTCCCCCAGGTCCAAATCCTGGAAGATCGAAGCGCCTCCGCCAAGCCGCTCCGAGAAACGCCGTCACCCTGTGATCACTTACAGGGCGTGCTCGAGCCAAGCCCTACGCTGATTCAGGCCAAGATCAGCACTATCTTTCCCACGTTTTCCCCTTTCTCCATCCTGGCGGTGGCGTCGCGGAGCCGCTCGAAGGGGAAGACCGAGTCCACAACCGGCCTGATCCTTCCGTCGCGGAGATGAGGGAGGACCTCCCTGGCGAAGGCCTGCGTGGCCAGGATCCTTTCCTCCAGGGGTCTGGAGCGCAGGACCGTGCCTGTTATGTTGAGCCTCTTGGTGAGGACGGTGGCCAACGGGGTGTGGGCGGTGGGCCCTCCCAACAGTCCCATCAAGACGAGTCTCCCGCGGTCTCCGAGAAGGGCCAGATTCCCCTGCCAGTGGCTTCCTCCCACGGTGTCCAGGATCAGGTCCACGGCCTCCTTTCCGAACTCGGCCTCTATGGCCTCCTGGAAGCCTTTCTCCCTGTAGTTGACCGGGAAAAATGGGGCGAGGGTCGCTACCCTCGCCAGTTTCTCATCGCTGCCCGCTGTCCCGATGGCCCTGGCCCCGGATAGCTGGACCAGTTGCACGGCTGCGCTCCCTATGCCCCCCGCCACCGCATGGATCAGGACCAGCTCCCCGGATCTCATCCGGCCCTGGGTCACCAGGGCGTCGTGAGAGGCGATGAAGGCCTCCGGGACTGCGGCGGCCTGCTCATCGCTCATGCCGTCAGGGACCGCGACCACCAGTCGCTCATGGGTGAGCACCTGCTCTGCGTATGAGCCGCCCGGGACGATCCCGAAGACGCGCTCGCCGCCCTTCCATTGCATCACCGCCTCTCCGATCTGGTCCACGTAGCCCACGAACTCCAACCCGGGGATCTCCTGAACCGTCCCGCGGGGCGCATGGTAGAGGCCTCTTCGCTGGAGGAGGTCCGCCCTGTTGATGGCAGTGGCTGCGACCCTGACGCGGATGTTCTCCCCGGTGGCCGTGAGGTCTGGTCGCTCAACGATCCGCAGGGCATCCAGTTCCTTGCCGAACCTGGAAATCACCGCACATCTCATTCCCTTTGTCTCCGGTGGATCTGGTTTGGGACACGGCCCGGTTTGCGGCCAGGCGCTCCAAAGGTATCCTCTATCTCACTCAAGCTCCAGGAACGAGGATTCCGTCGGGCCCTCCAGCAAGAGGAGGGAGCGGACCCGAATGACTATGGGCTCGGCATCGTGGTGGGCGATAAAGCCCCCCATGTGCGGATTGGCCTCCAGGAAGCGCTTCAGCACCCGCTCCCTCTCCTTCGCTTCCGTGACCTCCCTGAAAACCCCCTCCACGGTCAAGGCCTTCCCACGGCCTGCCATGGTCTCTTCGTCGCTCAGGCGGGTATCCACCAGCAGGCTGACCCATGGATTCCCCTTGAGATTGCGGTACTTTCTCGTCTCCTTGAGGGTGACCATGTAGATCTCGCGGCAGTCGTCGTCCGTGGCGTAGCCCATCAACGAGCAATGGGGTCTTCCCTTGGAGACAGTGGCGAGCACGCACAAACGGTTCTCCCTCAGCAACCGCTTCATCTCCTCGAGCATCTCTCCTCCTTTCCCACCCAAGACGTCCTTCCCTGCGCAAAGGCAAGAGGCCGGCTTCTTCCGTTCGCGAAGCGGCTGGCTGCCCCGCGTGTTGGCGCGTTGTCATTCGTTGCAATTGGTCAAGGGGGGCACATCGGTCTGTTCGGTCTGTCTCGTCTGTTTCGTCCATGCCCGATTCCCGAGGGGTTTGGCCTCCGGGGGATGCTTGGCCCCTCCCTTTTCGCCCTCGCAAAAAGACTCGTTCGCGAAGCCCTCCCCCGCCGGGTCCAGATCCTGGGAGATCGAAGCGCCTCCGCCCTGCCTGCGCCGAGCGGGGCGCGGCAGGCAAGCCGCTCCGAGAAACGCCACCACCCTGTGATCGCCCGTCATTCATCAGTTGGGACAGACACCTCTCCGCACCCTTGTGGGGAGGTCCGGAGCGGAGACGCGACGGGGGCGCCTGACCTTCGGGCGACCGGCGATTCCGCAGGATACAACATGCTTCTTTCTGCCGAAAGGTGGCCCGGTGGAACCAAACACAGGCAACCGGCAAGAATTATCTCACCACCGGAGGATCCAATACAATGCCGCTTCGCGGACCTGTAGGAGGCCTTTAGCCCGTGAAAAGGGGCCCTAGTGGATCGCGAGGTGATACTCCTGGAGCGACTTCACCGGGCCCGGACCTTGTCTGCAGGCCTGGATCCCTCTGGCTGCTGCCAAGGCTGCGGCGAGCGTAGTGATATAAGGGACACGATGGCGGATGGCCGCCTTGCGGATGTAAGAGTCGTCCTGGGCGCTCAGCCTGCCGCTCGGGGTGTTGATGACAAGCTGGATCTCCCGGTTCATGATGGCGTCCACGATGTTGGGCCTTCCCTCGTGCATCTTCAGGATCGGCTCAGAGGGTATGCCTTCACCCTTCAGGAATTCATGGGTACCTTGAGTGGCCCGGATGCGGAAACCCAGCTCGTTGAATCGCCTTGCCACCTCCAGGACGGCGGGCCGATCAAGAGGAGAGACGGTGATGAGCACCGTGCCCTCCAGGGGGAGCGTCTGCTGGGCTGCCTCCTGGGACTTGTAGAAGGCGAGCCCGAAGGAGTCCGCCAGTCCCAGGACCTCCCCGGTGGAGCGCATCTCCGGGCCCAGCACCGGGTCCACCTCCGGGAACATATTGAACGGGAAGACCGCCTCCTTGACCCCGTAGTGGGGTATGTTCCTGGGCCTGATCCCCAGCTCCAGTATCCTCTTTCCGAGCATCACCTGTGTGGCGATCCTGGCCATGGGGATGCCGCACACCTTGGAGACAAGGGGCACCGTGCGTGACGCCCTGGGATTGGCCTCCAGCACATAGACCGTGTCGTGGTAAATGGCGTATTGGATGTTCATGAGGCCGATGACCTTCAATTCAGTGGCGATGCGGCGCGTGTAGTCCTCGATGGTCTCGAGGTGCTTGGCCGGGATGCTCACAGGGGGGATCACGCAGGCTGAGTCCCCCGAATGGATCCCGGCGAGCTCTATGTGCTCCATGACCGCTGGGACGAAGGCATCGGTCCCGTCAGCGATGGCGTCGGCCTCCGCCTCGATGGCGTTTTCCAGGAAGCGGTCTATGAGGATGGGGCGTCCGGGGGTGACACCTACGGCGGCCTCCACATACCTTGCCAACATCCCCTGGTCGTGGACCACCTCCATCCCCCGTCCACCGAGGACGTACGAGGGCCTGACCATGAGGGGGTAGCCGATTTTGGCAGCGACCTCCAAGGCCTCCTCCAGGGAACTCGCCATACCCGAGGCAGGCTGCGGTATACCAAGCCGCGCCATGGCCTGCCTGAAGCGATCCCGGTCCTCGGCCAGGTCTATGGCCTCATGGGACGTGCCCATGATATGCACCCCCGCCTCCGCCAGCTCCCTCGCGATATTGAGGGGCGTCTGGCCGCCGAATTGAACGATTACCCCTTCAGGGCGCTCCTTGCGGTAGATGCTCAGGACGTCCTCGACGGTCAGTGGCTCGAAATACAGTCGGTCCGAGGTGTCGTAGTCAGTGGAGACGGTCTCGGGGTTGCAGTTGACCATGATCGCCTCGTACCCC
>Ga0068707_1002641_pt1 | contig 12606 bp, 7 predicted proteins | sample YNPNPMetaG_FD_66600 | JGI IMG/M metagenome (GOLD analysis project Ga0068707, IMG submission 66600) | Anoxygenic and chlorotrophic microbial mat microbial communities from Yellowstone National Park, USA - YNP NP MetaG | ecosystem: Environmental > Aquatic > Thermal springs > Hot (42-90C) >... | reverse complement strand
TGGATTGGCTGGAGAGCGGGCGGATAAAAGTGGACAAGAGCGTGCACGCCGGCCGCATCGTCACCTGGCATGACTCCTGTAAACATATGCGCTCGGTGTACCTCACCTTCGGGGATGACTCCAATCTGGAAAAACCCCGTAAAATCATATCTTATCTCATCGACATGGAAAACTTTCGGGAAATGCCTCATAACCGCCTAGAGGCTTATTGTTGTGGCGCCGGCGCAGGAAATTGGCCCGGGCCCTTTGAGGCGGAAAAGACCGAGCACGGCAAATTCAAGGTGGAGGACATCAGGGCCACCGGTGCTGACTTGGTGGTGGTGGGCTGTTCCAACTGCCGGGATCAGATTATGAAGAACCTCAAGCCCAAGTTCAACCTGGATATTGAGGTGAAGTACCTGTGGCAAATGGTGGCTGACGCCCTGATTCTGGAGGAGTAATAAGCGCAAATCCCAAGATCTCTAAGCCTCTGGCAAGATGTGGTTGCCAGCTCAGGAGTGCGCTGAGCATGAGCTGGTAACCCTCTGCCACCGGGGATTAATTCTCCCAGCAAAGCAAATCCCCGTGTAAAGGAATCTTAGCGGAGGCTCCACCCACTTCAGCAAAAGGTGAACTTATGGAGAAAAATGTCACACAAAAAGGTCCAATGGGTGCGGTCATGATAGTGGGGGGCGGCATCGCCGGGGTGCAAGCCGCCCTGGACCTGGCAGACTCCGGCTTTTACGTCCACTTGGTGGAGAAAGCCCCGGCCATTGGGGGGGTCATGGCCCAACTGGACAAGACCTTTCCTACCAACGACTGCTCCATGTGTATTTTGTCACCCAAACTGGTGGAATGCGGGCGGCACCTGAATATTCAGATTCATACCCTCACCGAGGTCAAAAGTCTTACCGGGGAGGCTGGGAATTTCACCGTTACCTTAGGAAAACAGCCCCGGTATATCGATATGAACAAATGCACTGGTTGCGGGGAGTGCGCCAAGGTCTGTCCTGTGGTGATACCCGACGCCTTCAACGCCGGACTGGCCGACTGGAAGGCGGCTTATCGGCTTTACCCTCAGGCTATCCCCTCAGCCTTTGCCATCAAGAAGCTGGACCGGGCCCCTTGTACTCTCACCTGTCCAGCCAATATCAATGTGCAGGGTTATGTCCAGCTAATCAAGATGGGCAAATATCAGGAAGCGGTGCAGCTCATTATGGAGCGCCTGCCTCTTCCTGGTGTGTTGGGCCGGATCTGCCCTCATCCTTGTGAAGATAAGTGTCGCCGCCGGGACATGGACGAAGCGGTGGCTATTTGCGCCTTGAAACGCTTCGCTGCCGACCAGGTGGATTTAAGTCAACTCCCCCGGCCTGAGTCAATTCCGCGGGAAGAAAAAATCGCCATCATCGGCTCGGGGCCGGCCGGATTGGCCTGCGCCTATCATCTGGCCCGTAAGGGCTATCGTCCCACCATTTTTGAGGCCCTGGACAAGCCCGGGGGCATGCTCAGGGTGGGCATCCCCGATTACCGGCTCCCCAAGGAAGTGCTGGATCGGGAGATTGACTTTATCCTGAGTCTGGGAGTTGATCTCAAGACCAACAGTGCCCTGGGCCGGGATTTCAGCCTGGATGATCTCTTTGCCCAGGGTTATAAGGCAGTGTTTCTGGGTCTTGGGTGCCATGTGGGGAAGCCTTTAGGCATACCCGGGGAGGAAGCCCCAGGAGTAGTCCAGGGAGTGGAGTTTCTCCGCCGCCAGAATTTAGGGGAACCCCAGGAGGTGGGCAAGCACCTGGCAGTCATCGGCGGCGGCAATGTGGCCATCGATGTGGCCTGTACCGCTCTCCGCCTCGGCGCCAAGGTAACCATTGTGTATCGCCGCTCCCGGGAAGAGATGCCCGCCTTCCACCATGAGGTGGAGCAGGCCTTATGCGAGGGGGTGGAAATCATATTTTTGGCCGCCCCCTTAAAGGTGCTTACCGGACCGGACGGCAAAGTGTCGGGGCTTCTCTGCCAGCGGATGGAGCTGGGGGAGCCCGACGCCTCCGGACGCCGCCGGCCGATTCCCATACCGGGGTCCGAATTTGAGCTGGCGGTGGATATGGTTATCCCGGCCATCGGCCAGGAGGCGGCTCTGTCCTTCCTAAAGGACGCTGGTATTACGACCACCAGATGGCAGACCATTGAGGTGGACGAAATCACCTATGAGACCTCCCGGCCCGGCGTGTTCGCCGCCGGAGATGTGCATACCGGTCCCTGGATCGCCATAGAGGCTATCGCCGGCGGTTTAGAGGCAGCCGAATCCATCGATCGGTATCTGCGTGGGGTGGACCTGAAAGAAGGGCGGAAAGCCGAAAAGGAAGACCAGGCCCGTTATGCCGACATCCCTAAAGAGGAGAAGGGCCGGCCTCGGGAGGTCATGAACACCCTGCCCCCCGAGTACTCTTGCACCTGCTTTTTGGAAATTGAGCAAGGGTATACGGAGGCCCAGGCCCAGGCGGAGGCCGCCCGCTGCCTCAACTGCGGCATCTGCTCTGAGTGCCTGCAGTGCGTGGCCGCCTGCCAGGCCGGGGCCATAGACCACCAACAACAACCCCGCCACCTTAACTTGGAAGTCGGCGCTGTCATCCTGGCCCCGGGCTTTCGCCCCTTTGATGCCCGGTTAAAGCCGGAATACGGCTATGACCGTTACCCCAATGTGGTCACCGCCCTGGAATTTGAACGCCTTCTCTCCGCCACCGGGCCCTGCGGCGGGTATATCACCCGCCCCAGCGATGGTGCCCCTCCCCGCAAAGTCGCCTGGATACAGTGCGTCGGCTCCCGGGACGCCGCCCTCGGCCGGGATTATTGCTCCTATGCCTGCTGCATGTTCGCCACCAAGCAGGCCATCATCGCCCGGGAGCATGACCCCCTGATTGACCCCACCATTTTCTATATTGACCTCAGGGCCCAGGGAAAAGGGTTTGACCGTTATTGCCAACGGGCCAAAGAACATCACGGGGTCCGCTATATCCGCTCCATGGTCTCCCGGGTGGTCCAGGACCCCCGCACCCATGATCTGGAATTGACTTATGTGGACGAAGAGAACCGCGTCCAGACGGAAATTTTCCATCTGGTGGTGCTATCCACCGGTTTCGGTCCCTCCCCCGGCACCCAAGCCCTGGCCGAAGTATGCCAGATTTCCCTGGATCGCTTCGGCTTCTTGGCCAGCCCTCCTTTTGAGCTCGTTGCCACCGGACGTCCAGGAATATTCGCCTGCGGCGCCTTCCAAGCCCCCAAGGACATCCCGGAAACCGTGACCCAAGGCTCAGCTGCTGCCGGCGCCGCAACGGCCCTGCTGGCAGAGGCCGTGGGCACCCTGGTCGCCAAAGCAGAATACCCTCCGGAACGCGAGGTGCTCACAGAAGAGCCCCGCCTAGGCGTGTTTGTCTGTCATTGCGGCATCAATATCGCCGGAGTGGTGGATGTGGCTCAAGTGGCCGAGTATGCCAAGACTCTCCCGCACGTCGTTTACGCCGACCACTTTACCTTTAGCTGCTCTACCGACTCCCTGGAAAAGATGCGGGAGATAATCCAAACAGAGGGCCTCAATCGGGTAGTGGTGGCCTCCTGCAGCCCCCGGACACACGAGTCCCTCTTTCAGAATAATCTGCGCCAAAGCGGTCTCAATAAATACCTTTTTGAGATGGCCAATATCCGCGACCAGGACTCCTGGGTGCACCAGGATGACCCGGCGGCGGCCACCGCCAAAGCCAAAGAGCTGGTAAAGATGGCCGTGGCCCGGGCGTCCACCCTGGAGCCCCTCCATGAACTGCCGGTCCCGGTCAACCAAAGCGCCTTGGTGGTGGGCAACGGCCTGGCGGCCTTGACCGCCGCCCTGACCATCGCCGAGGCCGGCTACCAGGTGCACCTGGCCGCCTTGGAAGACCGCCCCGGCATCGGCGGCTTGGCCCATAAGGTGCATTACACCCTGGAAGGCCACGACATCCAGGCCTTCATCCAACAACAGTCCCGGCTTTTGGAGGAACATCCTCGCATCCGGTGGTGGCCCCTGACCCGAGTCACCAGCTTCTCCGGGCATGTGGGCAATTTTCGCAGTCTGCTGAAATACCCGGGTGAAGAACGGGAACTGTCTTACGGGGTGGTGATCATCGCCACCGGCGGGGTGGAATACCAACCCACCGAATACCTCTACGGACAACACCCCCGGGTTCTCACCATGCTGGAATTGGACCATAAATTGGTGACTGAGCCCGACTCCTTCGGCCAGGCTCCCCGGGTGGCCATGATCCTCTGTGTCGGTTCCCGGGAGCCCGAACATCCCTACTGCAGCCGGGTATGCTGCAGCGAGGCGATCAAAAACGCCATCCGCCTCAAAGAGACCCTGCCCCACTCCCAGGTGTTTATCCTCTACCGCGATATCCGCACCTATGGCCTGAAAGAGCTTTACTACAAAAAGGCCCGGGACCTGGGGGTCAGGTTCATCCGGTTCGACGCAGAGCAACCACCCCAGGTGGAACCCACCCCTGAGGCTCTGAGAATCACCGTCTTTGATCAACACCTTAGGACTAACATCACCCTCAACGTGGATTACCTGGCCTTGGCCGCCGCCATCCGCCCCCATCCCTTAAGTGCGGAAATCGCTAAGGTCTTCAAGTTGCCCTTTGATGCCGACGGCTTCTTTATGGAGGCCCATCTGAAGCTCAATCCCTTGGACTTTCCTGCCCCCGGCATTTTCTTGTGCGGCTTGGCCCACAGTCCCAAGTTCTTTGACGAAAGCATCGCCCAGGCCCAGGGAGCCGCTGCCCGGGCTATCGGTATCCTGGCCAAGAAACAGATGTACGTGGGGGGCGCCGTGGCCTCCGTGGACCCCCAGAAATGTGTCATCTGTCTCACTTGTCTTAGAACCTGTCCCTTCGGGGTGCCCCGGGTGAACGCGGCCGAAGGGGTCATAGAGATCGACCCGGCCGTCTGTAAAGGCTGCGGCAACTGCGCCAGCGCCTGCCCCCGCAAGGCCATTGACGTCCGACACCACCTGGACCGCCAGTTTATCTCCAAAATCTCTGCCCTCGAGGTGGAAGATATGGCCGCCTCCTGACCGGAGTGCCACTCAATGCCTTGGACACCCAAAATCCTCGCTCTGGTCTGCACCTACTGCACTTACACCGCCGCCGACATGGCGGGGTCAGCCAGGATGCAGTACCCTGCCAATGTCCGCATCGTCAAGTATCTCTGCACCGGACGGGTGGACATCCTCCACATCCTCAAGGCCTTTGAGGCCGGGGCGGACGGCGTCATGGTCAGCGGCTGCGAGGCCGGCAGCTGCCATTTCCTGGAGGGCAATCTCCGCGCCCGGGAAAGGGTGGAGTATGCCCAACAATTGCTGGAGGAGGTGGGCTTGGGCCGGGACCGCCTCCAAATGTACGAAATCGCCGCCTCCGACGCCCCCAAATGGGTGGCCGCCGTGAAGGAAATGACCGACCGGATTAAAAAAATGGGGCCCGCCCTCCACCCAGCCCCTCCTCCCAACCCCCTTCTTGAAGGGATTGGGGGAGAGGGTGTAGGGGAGGGGGTAAGGGCCTGTGGCCCTTAGCCCTCTCCCACAAATTAACTTTTCAGAACAGGTATAAGATGATTATCGCCGAACGCAAGCCCTTTAAGGAAGTCGAAGAGCTGTTGGCCCCTTATAACAAAATCCTCATTGTCGGGTGCGGCACCTGTGTGGCTGTCTGTCTGGCAGGAGGTGAAAAAGAAGTGGGGCTGCTCGCCTCCCAGCTTAAACTGGCCGCCGGACTCAAACACCGGAGGGTGGAAATTGGCGAAATTACTGTGGAACGCCAGTGCGACCTGGAGTTTTTGGAGCCTCTCTGCGACTTTGTGGCCGACTATGACGCCATTCTGTCCCTGGCCTGCGGCGCCGGTGTTCAGTTCCTGGCCCATATCTGCCACTTCAAGCCCGTGTTTGCCGGGGTCAACACCACCTTCATCGGCGTCAATAACGCCGTGGGCTATTACACTGAGCGTTGCCGGGCCTGTCATCACTGTTACCTCGGCATTACCGGGGGGATTTGCCCGGTGACCATGTGCCCCAAGGGGCTCCTTAACGGCCCTTGCGGAGGCACCTTAAAGGGGAAATGCGAGGTGGACCCCCAAAAGGACTGTGCCTGGGCCAAAATCTACCAACGGCTGGAGTTGGAAAACCGCCTGCATAAGCTCGAGGAAATTCTCCCCCTGCATCCCCACGCTCGCACTACCACGCCGGGGACCGTCATCCATCCGGCTTATCAAAGGAGATACGGCGTCCATGAGTAAGCTCTCCCAAGCCCTGGAGGCCGGACGCTTCCCAGTGGTGGCGGAACTGACCCCCCCTAAAGGGGTGCGCACCGCAAACCTCTTGGCCCCGGTCACCGCCTTGCGGGACCAAATCCAGGCCTTCGGTTTGCCGGACAACGCCCATGCCCGGCTGCGTCTGGCAGCCTTGGCCGCCGCCCGCCTGGTCTTGGAGGCCGGCGGCGAACCGCTCCTGCATATGACTTGTCGTGACCGCAATCGCCTGGCCTTGGAAAGTGACCTTCTGGGAGCCGCCGCCTTAGGTCTGGAAAACCTCCTCATCGTCAGCGGCGATTACATCACCTTAGGCGATCACCCCGATGCCAAACCGGTCTATGACGCTGATTCGGTGCAGCTCCTGCAAGTCGCTCGCCTGATGATGGCGGGACAGGACAGCGCCGGCGGGCTGTTGGAGGATGCACCCCACTTTTTCCTCGGGGCGGTGGTCATCCCGGAGGCCGACCCCCTGGGGCCCCAACTCCTTAAGTTCAGAAAAAAAGTGGCCGCCGGCGCCCAATTTGTCGTCACGGCGCCCATCTTTGATCTGGAGAAATTCAAGACATTCCAGCAATACCGGCAGGCCGCCCCGGTGAAACTTCTGGCTACGGTAAAGGTCTTATCACCCGAGGATGTAGCCCAGGCCAGCAAGGGTGAGTGGCGGAAAGTCTATAGCCTCACCCCCGAGGTTCTGGAAACCTTGACAAACAAGGACGGCGAAGAGTTTTATCAGGCTGCCGCCGCCATCGCCGGCCGCCTGGCCCAAAAAATAAAAAAAGACCAATTGGCCGACGGCCTTTACCTCAAAGCCCAAGGCCGCCCGGAGCTGATGAAGCAAATTCTTGACCTCGCCGGACTGTGAGCAATAACAACAGATTACTTAACACTTGGCAAAAAACGGCGGATACCTGATCCCCCTGACACCTGCTTAGCGAACTAATGCTTACTATTAGTTTTTAGTCTTTTATGAACCGGTCCCACACCTACCACCCCGTAGTCATTCTGGGCGGCGGCATCGCCGGCATTGCCACCGCGTTGGAACTCACCCGCCAGGGCTTACCTGTGGCCCTGGTGGAAAAGACTCCTTTCTATGGGGGCCGGGTGGCCCACTTGTGCTGCAAGGCTACCACCGCCTGCCAGAAGTGCGGCGCCTGTCTGCTGGAAGAACGCCTCCGGGAGCTCCTGGCCGCACCCCGGTTGTGTTTGTATCCCCATACTACCCTTACGGCCGCCCGCCGGGAAAACGGGGTCTTCTATCTCACCTTCAGGCGCCAGCCTCGCATCATCGACCCGCTACTCTGTGTGGATTGCGGGCTGTGCTATGAAGAATGCCCCGCAGTATCCCAGGGAGCTTTGATCCAAGCCGCCTCGTCCTTAAATCACCCCCGCTATGCGGTGATCCCGGAAAACTGCCTCTACTTTAAGGACGCCTCTTGTCAGGTGTGTCAAAAAGTCTGTCCGCCCACCGTCAAGGCCATAGACCTCAGCCGCCGGGAGGAGCTCGTCACTCTGCCCGCCGCCGCGGTGGTGATAGCCACCGGCTACACCCCGGCTGATCCCTGCTCCCGCCCCTACTATGGCTACGGTCGTTTTCCCCAGGTGCTGTCCGGCTGGGAAGTGGAGGCCAGTCTTCGAAGCGGCCGCACTATTACCCGTGCCGATGGTGCCCCCCTCCGCCGGGTGGCCTTTATCCACTGCGTCGGCAGCCGGGACCACCACCACCCCTATTGCTCCCAAGTATGTTGCGCTTATACCCTGAGATTGGCCAGACTATTAAAAAACCACCATCCTGACTTGGAGATCGCCTCTTTTTATATGGACCTCCAGAATGTCGGCCTTGACCACATCGGCTTTCAGGCCGATGTAAGCCGGGAAATCAAAGTCATCCGTGGCTTGCCGGGTGATGTGACCTCAGCCCCGGAGGGCTCCGTTTATCTCCGTTTTCTTGAACCTGAGACCGGCACTCTGAAGACCGACCCCTTTGACCTGGTTATACTGGCGGTCGGCATGGCACCTGGCCCGGATAACCCTGAACTGGCAGCCCTGCTCGGCCTAAAACTGTCACCGGCCGGCTTCTTCCAGGCCGCTGACCCCCAAAACCGTTGCCTCACCTCCCAACCCGGCGTCTTTCTGGTGGGCAGCGCCGAAGGTCCCAAGGATATAAGCGCCTGCGTCATCCAGGCCGCCGCCGCCGCCAAGCAGGTGTGCCGCTATCTCCAACGGAAATCATGACCATCGCTCGGGAGATCAACATCATTTTGGCCCATGGGCCGGAACTCAGCGCCGCCGGCCTGGACTATTATCAGTTGGGCCTGTGGGCCGGCGGTGCGCCGCGCTGCCGGATACTGGCCCTCAACCCCCTGTTGACCAGCACCATCCTTAAGGAGCGCCTGGCGGCTTTCCTCCACCACGAGGAGACCCGCCCGGTGGTGTTGGCCGCCTTGGCCCCCTTCCGGCGGGCCCGACAGATTAAAAAAATTCTCCTCCAGGATTTTCTTCTGGACCCGGAGCTGATCGCCGAAGTGGACCTCCAGGAGGCCTTGGACTCTCCTGACCCCAGGGCCTGTCTGCTCAAGGCTCAAAACCTGATCCTCAGGGCGGCAGCGCAACTTTCCCGGGCCCAACCTCTAGACCGACGGGAACTTCCTGTGATCACCCGGGTCTTGGTCTGGGGGGATTCCTTCCCTGCCCTTAAGGCCGCCTGCAACCTGGCCGACCTCAACTACCCCGTTCTCCTGGCCACCCCCAAGGATATCTTACAGCCCCTGGTTCCCGGCGCCCCTCTCTCTCAAAGCCCGCCCCGGGAGCTGATGGACTTGCTTCACCGGGTAAGCACCCATCCCCTGATTACCTTGGTGACGGCGGCCGACATCCTGAGTTTCCAGGGAACATCCGGAGATTTCTGTCTCCGCCTCCAAACCCCCCAAGGCGTCCGGGAAGAACGCGTGGGCGCCGCTATCCTGGCTCCAGAGCTGGAAGTGGTGGCCCACAGCCCTTCAGCAGGCCAAATCGGCACCTGCCCCGCTTGCCTTACCCTCACCCAATGGGAAGAGCTTTGGGCCGACCCGCACCAAACTTCTCCTCAGCTTTGCCCCAATGGCCCGGAAAAAATCATCGCCTTCCTTACCGGTTTCAGTGAGGCCGCCCACCCCCTCATGCTGCAACGGGTGTTGGCCGGCATTGCCGGGCTGTCGGCCCAAGAAAACTGCCAGGTGTACCTCTTTCTGAAGGATGCCAAGGTTGCGGCTCCCAGCCTGGAGGCGGAGTTGGAAAGGGCCCAGGAGGCCGGCCTGATCGTCATTAAACTCCATGAGCCACCTACTGTCTCCGTCGCTGAGAACCGCCCTGTGCTGACCTTCTTTGAACCGGTGCTGCGTCGCCTGGTGACCTTGCGGTGCCATGTGCTGGTGTTGGAGGAAGTCTACCGGCCGGCTGCCCACAATGCCCTTCTTGCCGAACTTATGGGACTTTTGGAGGGTCCCCAGGGATTTCTCCAGCCTGATAATGTCAGAAACCTGGCCGTGGCCACCAACCGCCGCGCCATTCTGGTCGTCGGACCCGGACGGGGGGTCATGGATCTGGATCAGGCCTTTGCCCAAGTGGACGCCGCCGTCACCGAAATCCACCGATTTTTGGGACATGGCACCGCCATTGTCAAACCGGGCTGGGCCATAGTGGACCGCGGCCGCTGTACCTTATGCCTCACCTGCTACCGTCTCTGCCCCCACGGGGCCATTACCTGGGACAACCGGGCCATTGTTCACCCTCTGGCCTGTCAGGGCTGCGGCGTGTGTGCCAGTGAGTGCCCCCAGGATGCCATCGAGATCCATAATTTCACCAAAGATCAGCTGTCCGCCGTCCTGAGTACGGTGGATTTCCGCCTGGCTCCCCGCATCGTGGCCTTCATGTGTCAGAACTCCGCCTGGGAGGCTTACCACGCCGCCCTGAAACTTAGCGACGTTACTTTGCCTTTGGGTTTCATGGCGGTAAAGATGCCCTGCGCCGGCAAAATCGACGCCGCTTATCTCCTGCGAGCCTTCGTCCAGGGCGCCCGGGGGGTGCTGGTCCTGACCTGTCACCCGGACAACTGCAAATCCCACCGCGGCCCTGACCTCGCCACCGCCCGAGTCCAACTGGTGCAGGACCGCCTCCGCGAAATCGGCCTTAACCCACAACGGTTGCGCCTTAAAACTCTGGCCGCCAATACCCCCAGGGATTTTCTGGCTGCTGTCGAGCAAATGCAAAATATCATCCATAGAATGCCCACCCTTTTAAGGGAAGACAATTCAGCTCCCCTGGAGGTGACCAAACTGCCACACACCAAGATGTAGCACCAGAGCCCCGGTTCTCTAAATAATTCCCCTTCTCCCTCTTTAGAAAGGATAACAAAGTAACCACCGGCCCAGGCACCCAGCCTGGTTCGGTCAGGGGGAAGCCCACATCCGCAAGAAAAAACCCTGGCGCGAAAAAAATTGCTATAATTTATTATGTCCAGAAAACTCTCCCATACCTCTGACGCTACCCCGCTGACCCGACCGCCCCATCTTCTCGGCGAACGCCAAAAGTTTGTCCAGGGAGTGCGGCGCAACTTCCGTCGTCATGCCGCCTCCTACGATCGCCATGCCAACGTCCAGCGCTTCATGGCTTGGGCCCTCCTGACCCACGCCGCCCCAGCCCTGCCACAGGCCGCCCGCATCCTCGAAGTAGGCTGCGGCACCGGTTACCTGACCGCACTCCTCCACCATCTTAAACCTTCCTCCCACCTCGTGGCCCTGGACCTGGACCCCGCCCTGTTCCTCTGGGCCCGTCGTCGCCTCGGCCCCCACCCCTCCCTCTCCTGGCTAGCCGCCGACGGTGAAGACCTCCCCCTGAGAAACCTCGACCTCATCATCTCCAACTCCACCTTCCAGTGGTTCACCCGCCCCCAGCTCACCCTCGCACATTTTTTCCAGAGCCTCAGACCCGGCGGCTGGCTGGCCTTTTCCACCCTCGGACCTGAGACCTTCAGGGAACTGACCGCCGCCCTGCGCCAGGCCGAAAGACTCCTCCATCCGGCCCACCTCCCCCCCATCCCCGCCGCCGGCTTCCTCTGTGCCTCCCACTGGGCTGATCTCCTGAGGCAGGCCGGCTTCCCGGTCATCCGTTTGGAGCATTACCCCCTCGCCCTCCACTTCCCCTCCGTCACGGCTTTTCTCAAGGCCCTTCAGGCCACCGGCGCCACCAACCCTTGTCCCCGACCCTTTTCCCCCCGCCTCTTTAAGGCCCTTACCGCCGCCTACCTGGAACTCTTCGGTCACAACGCCCATATCCCCGTCACTTACGAAGTCATCCTGGCTCTGGCTCACAAGAAAGGATAACCTCTCCCATAAACCGAGAAGCCCTCTTAAGAAACGCTTCAAACATTCTCATCAATACTTCGCCTGGAGCGCAGCGCCTCCAGCAAGGCCGGCAGAATCTCCCGATAATCCCCCACCACCGCCACATCCGCCACCTCAAAAATCGGTGCCTTGGGGTCCTTGTTGATGGCCACAATAAACTCCGACTCGTCCATCCCCACGACGTGGTGAGACATGCCGGAGATGCCCACCCCCACATAGAGACGAGGCCGCACCGTCTTGCCGCTCTGGCCGATCATCTGCTCCTCCCGGGCCCAGCCTTCGTCCACCGGCGGCCGGGTGGCACCCACTGCTCCGCCCAACTCCCGGGCCAGCTCCTCCACCAGACGCCAGCCCTCCAGCCCCCCCACGCCAAACCCCCCAGCCACCACCACCTCCGCTTCTTCCAAGGGACGTTCCGACGGTTTTCCCCGGTATATCTCCACCACCTCCGGGCCCTCCGAAACCAGCTCCTCCTCCACGGTGAGAGTTATCACCTGTCCTTCCCTGGATGCACCTGTGGGCTTCCTCAGCACCCCAGGCATCACCGTGGCCATCTGCGGCCGGTGCCGGGGGCACTTGATGGTGGCCAAAACCCCACCCCCCCAGCCGGGAACCACCTGCAGGAGCTCCCCCTTTTCATCCCACCTCAGGTCCAGACAATGGGCCGACAAACCCGTCCCAAGACGCGCTGCCACCCGGGGGGCCAACTCCATCCCCATGCTGGTGCCCCCAAACAAAAACACCTCCGGACGCTGCTCCCGACAGGCCCGGGTCAATACCGCCGTGTAAGGAAGCAACCGGTAGGGTTCCAAAGACGGGTGCTCAGCCAGCAACACCTTATCCGCTCCATAAGCCATGAGCTTCGCGACCCATCGCCTCACTTCTGTCCCCAAAAGCACCGCGGCCACCACCCCCCCGGAAGCAT
>Ga0068707_1002639_pt1 | contig 12608 bp, 11 predicted proteins | sample YNPNPMetaG_FD_66600 | JGI IMG/M metagenome (GOLD analysis project Ga0068707, IMG submission 66600) | Anoxygenic and chlorotrophic microbial mat microbial communities from Yellowstone National Park, USA - YNP NP MetaG | ecosystem: Environmental > Aquatic > Thermal springs > Hot (42-90C) >... | reverse complement strand
ATGAAGCTGAATATGGGCCCTTGACTGTCCCTATATTGGCAGGTATTTTACCTTTGGCAAGTGTTCGTCATGCTGCATTCCTGCATCATGAAATTCCCGGTATCGTGATCCCTGAGAGTATCATGACGAGGATGGAAAAGGCTAGCGGGAGTGAGGCGCGCGAAGGTATTAAAATTGCGATAGAATTAGTTGAAGAGATGGCGCGCAGTGTACAGGGTATTTACCTGATGCCAGCTTTCAACCGTTTCGATTACGCAGCGGAGATTATTGAAAATATCCGCGTGAACGTGGGTACCTAAAACATTGGATTAACAATATGCTATTAACCATTGATGTGGGTAATACAAATATTACTTTAGGCTTGTATGAAGGATCAAAGCTGGGGGCGCGTTGGCGTCTGGCAACTGAGCATGAGCGTATGCCGGATGAGTACGGGTTGCAAATTCTTGGATTGTTACAGCATGGTGGTTGTGCACCCAATCAACTGGATGGAGTTTGTATGGCATCCGTCGTCCCACCGTTAACTACGCGCATTCTGCAAGCCAGTCAGGTTTATCTCAACCAAACGCCATTAATTGTGGATCATACTGTTAAGACAGGAGTCAAAGTTCTGTACGATACTCCGAACGCTGTTGGCGCTGATCGAATCGTAGATGCCGTGGCTGTTTTGAACCTGTACGGTGGGCCAGCTTGTGTCGTTGACTTTGGTACTGCCACAACATTTGATGCTATTACTGCTGCGGGAGAATATCTTGGAGGAGCGATTGCTCCAGGAATTGGGATTGCAGCGGATGCACTGGTACAACGCACTGCCAAGCTTCCTCGTGTTGATCTGCAAACTCCACCTTCTGTCATTGGGCGTAATACTATTCATGCTATGCAGTCTGGGTTGTTGTATGGTTACGTTTCGATGGTGGAAGGCATGGTTAAGCGCTTTCGGAAAGAATTGGGTAAAGAGATGAAAGTAATTGCAACCGGTGGACTGGCTGAGATTGTCGCTCGTGAAACGGAGTGTATTCAAATCCTTGCCCCCTGGTTAACGTTGGATGGGTTGCGCATTATTTGGGAGATGAATCATTAGCTTATGCCTAACCCAGTGAAAGATAAATCAATTCTATTAGGGGTAACTGGTTCAATTGCGGCTTATAAAGCTGCTGATATTGCTTCTAAACTGCATCAGATGGGCGCTAATGTGACCACTATTCTCACCCAAAGTGCTTTACAATTTATTTCTCCGCTAACATTTCAATCCGTGACTGGTAGCAAGGCATATACCGATGCTGACTTGTGGGGTGGTGAGGGACATGTTACCCATATTAGCTTGGCAAGATCTGCGGATTTTCTCGTTATTGCGCCAGCTTCGGCAAATACAGTTGCAAAGCTTGCGCATGGTATCAGCGACAATTTGTTGACGGTAACGGCGCTGGCAGCCGAGTGTCCTATGCTCATTGCTCCGGCAATGGATGCGGGGATGTACAATCATCCGGCTACACAGGAAAATGTGGATATCTTGCGCCGCCGGAACGCAGTGATTATGGGTCCAGAAAGCGGGCATCTTGCTTCAGGTTTGACAGGCGTGGGCAGGATGACGGAACCGGAGAAAATCATTGCTCATGTGCGTTACCTGCTAAGTCGTGATGGTCCTCTAAAGGGGAAAAAGATCATGGTTACTGCTGGCAGTACCCGTGAACCGATTGACCCGGTACGTGTGATCGCGAATCGTTCTTCTGGTCGTCAGGGTTATGCGATTGCTCAGGCGGCATTAGATGCCGGGGCAGATGTCACGTTAATTACTGCACCAACATATCTGGAAATGCCGATTGGTTGCCGTGTCATCCTTGTTACTACGGCACGGGAAATGCTCCAGCAGGTGTCATCGCAGACAGCGGGAACAGATGTCTTAATCATGGCTGCTGCAGTTGCTGATTTTCGTCCTCGTAATCCCGCAGAACAAAAAGTCAAGAAACAATCAGGCCTTCTGGAACTGGATTTGGAACCCACTGAGGATATTCTGGCTGCTGTGGCGAACCTGAAGGTGAAGACTGGTTTTCCTCGTCGAACAATTGGTTTTGCTGCTGAAAGCGAAAATTTAATCCAGAATGCCCGGTCGAAATTGGAAGCTAAACGACTGGATATGATTGTTGCAAATGACATCAGCGCCCCAAACGCCGGATTTGAAGTTGAGACCAACCGGGTGACGCTGTTGTTTACAGATGGACGTCTCGAAGAACTACCGTTGCTGACAAAACTGGATGTTGCAGAAAGGATCATTCAACAGGTCATCGAATGGCTCTAAGAAGGTTTGTTTGTTTTTTGGCAGTGGTTTTCCCTTTGCTCATTACACGTTGCCAGTTGAACTCGCAAATCACACCAACTGTTGTGATTGTCTCAAACAACCTTGCCATAACAGAAGATGATCCGGTTTATGTTCAAAGCCTTCCTCCTACCTGGACACCTCAGCCCACCCAGCCGATCCCGACCTTATTTCCCACTCAAACACCTTGGCCTACGCCGGTTGGTTCGCATGAAGTGATTGGGTTTTACAATTTTCCAGATGACATTAATCCGCTTACCGGTCTTCCCCCTTCTAATGTTTATGCCTTGGAAAGACGCCCGGTGATGGTGAAAGTATCGAATTACCCGCCTTCAGTCCGTCCGCAGGCGGGTCTTTCTTTTGCCGATATTGTATTCGAGTATTATATTGGTAATGGGGAAAATCGCTTTCTGGCAACGTTCTACGGTCAGGATGCAGCCAAAGCCGGCTCGGTTCGTTCCGGGCGGCTGGTGGACAGTCAACTGGTCAGTATGTATCAAGGAATTCTGGTCTATGGGAGCGCCGATCCGCGTGTGGATGAGGTTATTGAGACTCAGCTTGGGGAACGGGCAATTTCCCATCTGGAAGTTCCCTGTCCGGTCATCTGTGGAGGTGAAACACATAGCGAACCCTGGGTTTACGCCAACTCATTGGAAGTGACCCGTTATGCGATTCGTCATCATATTGATAATCGGCGTCCTGTTTTAAGCGGCATGCTTTTTGATAGGCGCTCGCCAAACTCCGAGCAGTTTGCTGTTCGCATCGGTGTTGAGTATAGCAGTTTTGATCGTGGAGAATGGCGCTACAATCCTGCTACCGGTTTGTACGAACGCTGGATTGAGGAAAAACTAGATAAACGTAACATGGTGCCGCTGACTGACCAGTTGACAGGAGCGCAGCTTGCTTTTGCAAATGTTATTATTCTGTTTGCCGAGTATACGGAATATAATCCCACATTACATGATATTGCTATTTGGGATGTGCTCAATGGACAGCGGGCAGTGTTTTTCCGCGATGGGTTGATGGTTTCGGGATCGTGGCGCGCGGCAGATCACGAAAAGCCTATCCAGTTTTTCAATCAATATGGTTTACCTTATCTCTTGAAGCCGGGGAACACATGGATCGTGATTGTCGGCTTGCATTCTGATTTTCCCCAAACTGCGCCTGGTGTTTGGGATCTCTATTTCAACTTACCGTAGGGGTTAAGGTGCGCATTCTGGTTATTTCTGATATTCATGCCAACCTGACTGCGCTGGAAGTGGTACTGAAATCAGCGGGCAGTGTGGATGCCACATGGTGTTTGGGGGATTTGGTTGGTTATGGGCCTGATCCGAATGAATGCATTGAACTGGTGAGGTCATTGCCGGGTCTTGTTTGTCTATTAGGGAACCATGACGCAGCCGCCGTGGGACAAATCAGCCTTAACACTTTCAATCACGATGCGCGCATTTCTATTTATTGGTTACGCAGTGTGCTTACTCCACAAAACATGAGCTTCCTGTCTGGTTTGCCAGAAAAACACGTTATCAATAATCAGGTAACCCTGACACACGGCAGTCCGAGAAATCCAGTCTGGGAGTATCTGCTTGATACCCATACGGCTGCCTTCAACTTTGATTTTTTCGACACTCAGCTTTGCTTTGTTGGTCACTCACATATTCCGCTGGCTTATCTGACACTGAATGGTACCGGAAATGTGGAGTGTCAGTTGTTTGACAATGGTGATCAATTGAAACTGACCATGCGTGCTATCCTAAATCCAGGATCGGTTGGTCAACCGCGCGATCACGATCCCAGGGCATCTTATGCCATTTTTGATCCAGAAGAAATGACTTGGGAGCTGCACCGTGTCGAATACGATGTTCTCAGTGTTCAGCAGCGAATTAACGCACTAGGTCTTCCCCGCCGTCACGCTATACGGCTCGCGCAAGGTTGGTGAGCAAGGGAACTTTTGGGTCATATAAGCGTTTCATGTTTAAGACATCAGTTAAGGAGGAGTATCATGAGGAAGATGGTATTCATTGCTACAAGCTTGATTTTGGTGGTTGTTTTGTCTGCATGTGCACCCGCTGCTACGCCGACACCAATGGTTCTGGTTGAAAAAGCGGTGATGGCAACTGCCATGCCTGCCCAGCCCGCTGCTGTCCCTGCTGAGGGGATGTCTCTTGCTGCCGAGTCTGAATTTTCATCTGACATGCAGCTTGATATGCAGCGAGCCTCATCCGAGAGGCGCATTGTTATTAAGAATGCTGACCTAACAATTGTTGTAGCAGAACCCGCCCAAGCAATGGAGACGATTAGTAAGATGGCAGAGGATATGGGGGGGTTTGTTGTCAGTTCTCAGTTGTATAAGACCCGTACAGAGGAAGGAATTGAAGTGCCAGAAGCATCCATTACGATTCGTGTTCCTGCTGAACGGTTGAGTGAAGCCATGAGCCAAATCAAAGGACTTGTGGAAGATCTCAAGATGGATATTCTTTCTGAAAATGTTACCGGGCAAGATGTAACGAAAGAATATACAGACCTAAAATCACAGCTCACCAATCTAGAGCATGCCCAAAAACGTTTGATCAGCATAATGGAAGAAGCGACAAAAACCGAAGATGTGCTGGCAGTTTACCGGGAATTGAAAGCCGTTGAGGAGCAAATCGAGGTTATCAAAGGGCAGATGAAGTATTACGAGGAAGTGTCAGCGCTGTCTGCAATTCAGGTGAGCATTCGCTCAAAAGAAGCAGTCAAACCACTCACGATTGGCGGCTGGCAGCCAGTTGGGGTGGCACGGGACGCTCTTCAAGCGTTAATCAATGCTCTAAAAGCGATTGCCAACATTGTTATCTGGGCAGTTATCTTTTGTCTGCCGCTCACCATTTTGCTTGGCATGCCTGGTTACTTTGTTGTTCGCAGCTTTATTCGCTGGCTACACAAACGTAAGGCAATGAGTAAAGCCACGCCAGAAAGTGAGGATAAGAAGTAAAGACCTGCAGTTCCCAAAAGACCTCCCTGTGATTATTTACACACACAGGGAGGTCCTCTTTTTTTGCCGCGATTGTTTAACTACCGAATGTTTCAGCAACAGCCGCCTCTAACGTGAGTCCAGTAAAAGGCTTGCTGATAATTGCTGCGGCGCCTAACTGCCTGAGTAAGTCTTCATCTGTCGCACTTCCCGCCGCAGTAATGATGATCACCGGAATGGATGAAAGTCTTGCATCTGCTTTGAGAGTTCTCAAGAAATCATACCCTGACATGTCGGGCATCATTAAGTCACAAGTCACCAGTTCAATCTGCTCATTTTTCAGCAATTCCAACCCTTCCTGACATGTATCAGCTACAAGGATTTCGTAGCCGGCATGTTTCAAAAAAGCGGCGATCAGGTGTTGGATAATTTCCTCATCATCAATTACTAAAATCCGCTTTGCCATACCAGCTATCCTTGAGGAATGGTATGATTACCTTTTTATTATAGCATGCCAAATGATGTGACCCGAAGAATTGCGGATGGTATAATCATCTTATGCCCTCGATTGTCGCCTTGGATGTCGAAACCACAGGTCTTGATCCATCAAGTGATTCGATCATTGAAATTGGCGCCGTCCGTTTTTCAGGACGGCGTGTGGAAGCCGAATGGTCAACGTTGGTTAACCCGAATCGGCTGATTCCCCCATTGATTACTCAATTAACTGGCATTACCAATGAAATGGTGCGAAATGCTCCCCCCGTACAGTCTATTATTAAGGCGTTTGAGGATTTTATCGGTGATAGTCCCGTTTTAGGTCATTCTGTTGGTTTTGATCTTGCCTTTCTAGAACGGGTTGGTCTTCAGGTTTATAGCCAGGTGATTGATACCTACGAGCTGGCTGCGGTTTTACTTCCGACCGCCAGTCGTTACAGCCTTGGGGCGCTTGGACAATTGCTTGGAATCCCTTTTCCTGCAAGGCATCGCGCTCTGGATGATGCCCGTCTAACTCACGCAGTATTCACTCGACTTTACGAAAAAGCGCAAACCTTACCGATTGAATTAATTGCAGAGGTCGTTCGTTTGAGCGAGCCGTTTGATTGGGGGGCGGGTTGGGTATTTGAACAGATTTTGCGAACTAATAGGCGCACGGTTCCTTCGCCTTCATTTTCACCCACTTTTCAATCAATGGCGGCATATTTGCAAATCGGAGAGCCTCTTTCACCCGTTAATCCACCAGTTCCGCTTGATGTGGATGAGATTGCTGCCCTACTGGAGCCCGGAGGCCCTTTTTCCCATTATTACGATAACTTTGAAACCCGACAGCAGCAGGTGGAAATGTTACGGGCGATTGCTAATGCCTTGTCCAATAGCCAGCACCTGATGGTGGAAGCCGGGACGGGTACAGGAAAATCTTTTGCCTATCTGGTTCCGGCGGCAATTTGGGCATTGCAGAATCATCAGCGGGTTGTTATTTCAACGAATACGATTAATTTGCAAGACCAGCTAATCAAGAAGGATATTCCTGATGTCCGGCAAGCACTCAACCTTGACCTGCGGGCAGTTGTTTTGAAAGGACGAAACAATTATTTGTGTCCTCGCAAGCTGGAAAAAATCCGCCAGAGCGGGCCAGAGAATGTCGATCAAATGCGCGTTCTGGCAAAGATATTTGTCTGGCTGTTGGAGGGCGGTAGCGGTGACCGCACTGAGATAAACCTGCATGGACCTGTTGAAAGAGATGTTTGGGAACGCCTCTCAGCCGAGGATGAGGGCTGTAAGAGCGAAATCTGTCTGGGTCGTATGGGAGGGAACTGCCCGTTTTTCCTAGCGCATCAGGCTGCTCAAAATGCCCATTTGATTATTGTCAACCATGCGTTATTGCTGGCGGATGCAGTTACTGGCAATCGTGTCCTGCCAGAGTACAATTATTTGATTTTGGATGAAGCCCATCATTTGGAAGAAGCCACTACAAATGCATTAAGTTACCGGATCACTCAAAACGATCTGCAAAGATTGCTCAAGGAGCTGGGGGGTACTTCAAGTGGCGTGTTGGGGCGGATGTTGAGCATTCTTGCTAAAATCCTCAGCCCGTCAGACTTGGCAGCTTTTGATCAAGCTATTCGACGTGGTACTGACCTGTCATTTCGCCTGGAACATGACCTCAAGCAAGTTTTCGCGAGCATAGCCAGCTTCTTGGAAGAACAACGTGAGGGCAACCCGATCAGTGTTTATGGACAGCAAGAACGCATTACCCGTGCCACTCGCACACAGCCTGGTTGGGCGGAAATTGAGATGGCATGGGAGACTGCGGATGAAACCTATAAGTTATTGCTTAATTTGCTGGCTCAACTATATAAAGAAATCGGTGAGTTACAAGGTGCTGTTCCGGAAGAGTTAGAGGATGCACAGGGGGATTTAGGTAATCTTTACCGCCGGCTGGCTGAAGCTGAGGGGTATATTACTGCGCTGGTCAGCAATCCTTTATCCGACACGGTGTACTGGGTAGAAATTCAGCCGAACCGTAATCAGCTTGTTCTTCAGATGGCGCCGCTTCAGATTGGTTCTCTGATGGAAGAGTATCTCTGGCATCAAAAATCCAGTGTGATCCTTACATCAGCTACACTGACCACTGATGAAAGTTTTGATTATTTGCGCGAGCGTCTTTATGCGGATGAAGCTGAGGAGTTGATTTTGGGTTCACCGTTTGATTACGAAAATTCGGCTCTTTTATATCTGGTCAATGATATTCCCGAACCTTCTGACACTGGTAATTACCAGCGCGCAGTTGAAAATGTCTTGATCCGTCTGAGTAAGGCAACAAATGGACGACTTTTAGCATTGTTCACTTCATATGCGCAGTTGAGGAAAACTTCGCAGGCGATTGCTCCAGCGCTGGCTGAGGCGGGTATTATTGTCTATGAGCAAGGCGAAGGTGCATCTGCGAATACGTTGTTAGAAACCTTCCGCGGCGCAGACAAGGCTATTTTGCTTGGTACACGTGCCTTTTGGGAAGGCGTAGATATTCCAGGCGAAGCTCTTTCCGTGCTGGTGATTGTAAAGTTGCCTTTTGATGTACCCTCCGATCCAATTATCGCTGCGCGGTCTGAGACTTTTGAGGACCCCTTCAATCAATATAACTTGCCAGAGGCTATTCTGCGCTTCCGCCAGGGATTTGGACGATTGATTCGCACTCAATCGGATCGGGGGGTGGTAGTAATTCTTGACCGTCGCGTTTTGACTAAACGCTATGGCAAACTTTTCATACAGTCACTACCTCAGTGTACACTCAAAATCGACTCAATGCAAAACCTGCCGCGCGAAGCAACGCGCTGGTTGAATTTGTAACCCCTGCAAGGTGCTTATGCTTTTTCTTTCGGCAATGACGAAGTGTGATAATTGCCTGGGCGTTCTGCATCTTCAAATCCCGCAATTACGATAACGGCGTTTGCTACAACATTGCCTGGATTTCGCCAGCGGTGGACCATTTGCGCGCTGAAGATCAGACTATCCCCGGCTTCTAGTGGATACCGCTCACCAGAAACCTCGTATTCTAGTATTCCGCGCAGACAAAAGGCGAATTCGTGCCCGCCGTGGACCATTCCAAACGGCCCGCTGTTTCCGCCATTTTCCAATGTGAGCAGGAAAGCGTTCATGCGTCCGGAAAAGAATTCTCCACCAAGGCCTTCCCACAATCCTCGTAAAAATGGAATGCGCGAGCGTTCATTTGCCTTGACAAAGACCACCGAGCGGCGTTGGGGTTCTTGATGAAAAAATGCAGTAATTGAAATGCCCAAAGCAGTTGCAATCTTATCTAGTGTGCTTACCGAAGGGGAAGTTAGCTCTCGTTCAATCATGCTTAGAGCGTTTGCGGAAAGACCGCTACGCCGCGCTAGCTCTCGTAAGGATATATTCCTTTCCTCGCGCAGGATTCGTAACCTCTGACCAACATTCACCGATAAAGCATTTTTTCCAAAATGTTCCATTTTATCCTCCGGGTCACAATCCTTTTATTTGCTAATCACATTACAAAAGAATCATATCCATCCTCTCAAAAGATAAACCAAAATACCAATGTACTCTTTGAGCGCTGCTGTTAACCATTCAAGGTTTGTCGAGCTAGGAATAAAGTTGATCAATTGCGCTTCAAGGGAAGGCTGGGTAAGGTTTTGCCACTGAAGTTCGGTGACTTTGAAATCCGTTGGCGCCGGGATGACTTCAATGCCTTGCTTTCTAAATAATGCGACGGAGCGCGGCATGTGTATGGCGGATGTTACTAAAATGGCTTGTTTGTAGCCTTTTTCCTTAAGAATTTTTGCACTGTACAAGGCGTTTTCATAGGTGTTCAACGATTGGGTTTCTAAGATCAGTGCGCTTTGTGGCACACCGGTCAACTCAAGGATTTCTGCCATTTGTTCGGCGGGAGTGCTGGAAGAATCACCTAAAAATTTAATGTTTCCGCCACTTAACAATAGTAGGGGTGCTTTACCCTGTTTGTAGAGTAAGGCTCCATATAAAACCCGATCACCTGCTGCAGAAAGTTCAACCATTGGACGGGGATAGTCTGCGCTGTCAGTACCACCACCCAGAATGACAATGACATCCGCTGAGGGAATTTCTGCGGGTGGAAGAAATTGCCACTCCAGCGAACGCACTACGCTGAAAGCAATCCAGCGGTTTCCTCCTGCCCAGAGGAATAGAAACGCTAGAAGGATGAATGCCGATTGTGTACGTCTTGATTTACGAGAAAAAAGGGCAAGGATCAAGAGTAAGCAGCTTAGTCCAAGCGGATAGATAAAGAGGGGGAGAAACTTAGATAAAAAGATGAACATGCGAGCTCCATTTTACAGAGTTACCCCATTCTACCCTGATTTTCGCTGGATTAAACATAAGGATGGCAAAACAGATTGATATTTTGCCATCCTTGCAGGTGCTTGAGGAATAGTAATGTGCTAAAACAATCCGATCACGCGTCCAGTCTCCAGATCAAGGTCAACATCAAAGAATGCAGGGCGGGTTGGCAGGCCAGGCATGGTGCTCATGGTTCCAAACAGGGGGTAAATAAACCCGGCCCCAACGGAGGCGCGTACATCACGAACCGGCATACGAAAGCCCTTTGGTACACCTTTAAGGGTTGCATCGTGGCTCAGGCTGAGATGGGTCTTAGCCATGCAAATTGGTAACTTATCAAAGCCCAAGCGGGTATATTCTTCGATTTTTGCTTCTGCTTCTGGCATATAATCCACTCCGTCAGCTCCGTATACTTCCCTAGCGATCGTTTCAATTTTCTTTTTGATAGGCCAGTCTAGCGGGTAAAGGAACTGGAAATTTGAGGGCTTTTCAGTTGCTTTGACAACTGCTTTCGCTAGGTCGAGAGCGCCTTCACCGCCTAGCTCCCAATGCCGGCAGACAACTGCATCCTCGGCGCCACCTTCCTCAATCGCTGCCTTGTGTATCAGCGCCAGCTCAGCGTCGGTATCAGTGGCGAATTTGTTAATCGCAACCACCACCGGAATCCCAAATTTGCGGGCGACTTGAATGTGATGGATAAGATTAGGCAGACCTTTGGCAAGCAACTCCAGATTCTCGTCAGTGTATTCTGTCGCCAGTGGTCTTCCGGCAACCACCTTAGGACCTCCACCATGCATTTTCAGTGCTCGCACGGTAGTGACCATTACGACTACATTGGGAATTAATCCTGAATAGCGGCACTTGATGTTAAAGAACTTTTCCATCCCCATGTCCGAGCCAAACCCGGACTCAGTCACAACAAAATCGGCTAGTTTCAAGCCGATTTTGTCCGCCAGAATTGAACTGTTTCCATGCGCAATATTCGCAAATGGGCCGGCATGGACAAAGACAGGTGTCCCTTCCAGAGTCTGCATTAAGTTGGGTTTGATGGCATCGCGCATTAAAACAGCCATTGCGCCGGCGACTCCCAAATCTTCAGCGGTGATCGCTTCACCGTTTTTGCTCAGCGCAACAACGATTTTCCCAAACCGTTCGCGCATATCCGCAAGACTGGTGGTTAGAGCCAAAATTGCCATGATTTCGCTGGCGACTGTGATGTCGAATCCCGTAGAGCGCTCAAAACCTTTTTCTTCTGGACCCTGCCCAATGGTAATTCCTCTCAGGAAACGGTCGCTTGTGTCAATTACTCGCCGCCAGGTAATGCTGTCCGGATCAATATCTAACCGGAACATCCTGCGTCGTTCTTCAGCGGTGAGCTCGTCCGGATCGGTCTTGTCAATCCCCAGTTTCTTTAGGCGTCCCAGCATACCGCGGCCGAAACGCCGCTTGCCGGTTTTATCCTTAGGACAAAACCGCTCAAAAAGCTGTTCATCGGTAGCGCCCGATTCATGAAGTATGCGCACATCAATTGCCGCAGCCAACAGATTATTCGCGGCCGTGATGGCGTGAATATCGCCTGTTAGGTGCAAATTGAAGTCTTCCATTGGAACAACCTGACTGTAACCGCCGCCAGCCGCGCCGCCTTTGATGCCAAAAGTTGGACCCTGGCTGGGCTGGCGGATACAGGTCATGACACGATAGCCCAAGTGAGCACCCAAAGCCTGACTCAAGCCAACGGTGGTTGTGGTTTTGCCCTCTCCAAGTGGTGTTGGCGTAATTGCAGTCACATCTATGTATTTGCCATCCGGCACGTCTGCCAATCGTTGCAGAACTTCCAGCTTAACTTTTGCTTTGTAAGGACCATAGAATTCGATTTCTTCAGGTAAGAGACCTAGTTCCTCTGCCAATTGGGCAATTGGTTTAAGCTCTGCTGCCTGAGCAATTTCGATGTCTGATGGCACCGGTGATACCCTCTTCAATAGCACAGGGGAAATCTTGGGTCGTTGCACTGTACTCATATTATTGATTTGTCTCCTTTCGATTTGTTAATATTTTCGGGAATTACTGTGCTATTATCAGATATTACTCAAAAAAACGCAAGGATATTCTTAAAGTGTTAAGTAATATTACACACTCAGTAAAAATGATTCGGCTATCTTTGTTTTGGGGAGAAAGGTCTCTTAAGATATGGCTTATCCAAAACCCATCGTGATACGAGGTGAAGAAAATGAGCAGTAATGACCATCATAATCTCGAGGGTGTTGAAAAACAAAACTTCCTCCCTAATGTATGGCAGGAAAACAGCTTTTTTGTATAGATATGCGCCAAATATGACTTTTTCAACACTCTCTTAATCTCAGAAACTAGCATGTAACAACTCTCGGTTCGCTCATTTTCAAGGCGGATTTGAAGAATTGGATGCTAGCGCAGAATAGATGCTCGATGAGATGTTGAGCAAGCCCAAAATCTTGCTTTGGAGTTCAGAAAGCGGGG
>Ga0068707_1002638_pt1 | contig 12609 bp, 9 predicted proteins | sample YNPNPMetaG_FD_66600 | JGI IMG/M metagenome (GOLD analysis project Ga0068707, IMG submission 66600) | Anoxygenic and chlorotrophic microbial mat microbial communities from Yellowstone National Park, USA - YNP NP MetaG | ecosystem: Environmental > Aquatic > Thermal springs > Hot (42-90C) >... | reverse complement strand
CCTTCCTCTCCCCCCTGGGGAGAGGCTAGGTGAGGGGAGATCACCCTCCTGCCCGCCCCCTCACCCCACCCTCTCCCCTGCGGGGCGAGGGGCAAAGGTCAGGCGGAGCGCAGGAGCTGGCGCACGTGTTCCGGATTATTGGCCTTGGCCAAGATGTCTTCCAGGGTGACCATGCCGCGACGGTAAGCTCGATCAGCGCCTGATCTAGGGTCCTCATCCCCAGCCGCTGGCTGGTCTCGATGACGCCGGGGAGTTGATGGGTCTTGGCCTCGCGGATGAGATTGCGCACCGCCGGCGAGGCGACCATCACCTCCACCGCTACCACGCGGCCCTTCCCATCGGCGGTGGGCAGCAGCGTCTGAGAGAGCACTCCCTCCAGGATCATGGAGAGTTGGATGCGCACCTGTTGTTGCTGGTGCGGCGGAAAGACGTCGATGATGCGGTCCACCGTGTTGGCGGCGCCGGCGGTGTGCAGGGTGGAGAGCACCAGGTGGCCCGTCTCGGCGGCGGTGATGGCCGCGGCGATGGTCTCCAGGTCCCGCATCTCGCCCACCAGGATCACGTCGGGGTCCTGGCGCAAGGCGTGTTTGAGGGCGGAGGCGAAGCTGGGCGTGTCCTCGCCCAGCTCCCGCTGGGTGATCATGCTCTGCTTGTCGGTAAAGACGTACTCGATGGGATCTTCGCAGGTGACGATGCGGCAGCGTTGTCGCTCGTTAAGATAGTCAATCATCGCCGCCAGGGTGGTGGATTTGCCGCTGCCGGTGGGCCCGGTGACGAGGATCAAGCCACGGGGCCGCATGATCAATTCTTTGCACACCGGGGGCAGCAACAAGTCGTCCAACGTGGGGATGATCATGCTCAGGCGGCGCATGACCATGGTGATGGTGCCCCGTTGTTTGGCCACATTGATGCGAAAGCGGGCCACCCCTTCCAGCTCATAGGAGAGATCCAGCTCCAATTCCTGCTCAAAGCGCCGGCGCTGCTCCGGATTGGTCACCTGCTCGTAGAGGCGGGCCAGGTCGGCGGCGCTCAGGGGCTCGTACTGCGCCTGCACCTGCAGGTCGCCCCGGATGCGCAACACCGGCGGGCTCCCGGCCTTCAGGTGCAGATCTGAGGCGCCCAGGCGCGTCGTCAAGTGCAAAAGCTCGTCAATGTACACCTCCGCGCTGGGCGTGGGCCGGGCGAAGGTTGTGCGCTGCGTAGGTTGGCGCATGATGGGATCGGACATGTCCAAATTCCCCAGATCAGGATGTTGTGCTATCCCCTCGCCTGTAATGGGCCCTGAGGCCAAACAGTCGTTCTCCCCCGCGGTGCGACCAAATCCATGGGCGCGGGACCCTGCCCGATATATTTGCTCTAGTGAGCCCCTTGTGGGCCGTGGCCTCTAACCGGCGAAATACCAGAGCAACAGCCGGCTGCCGTAGAGCATGTACAGGAAGGTGGTGAGCACCAAAAAGGGCGCAAAAGGGATGGCCGTTTTGCGCCCGGCCAGCCGGGTGATGAGCAGCACGACCCCCACAACCCCTCCCAAAATGAAGGAGCTGAACACCGCCACCAGCGCCCCCGGAAAGGCGGTGATGAGCCCGGCAAAGGCCGCCAGCTTGACATCGCCGGCCCCCATCCCCTGGGGGGCGATGAGCCAGATCAGCCAAAAGATGAGAAAGGCGGCCAAGCCTCCCAGCAGCTGGCTCAAGGCCGTCCATTGCGCGATGGACAAACTCGCCATGCCACGGTTGCGTTGGATCAGCCAAAAGAGGCCCAAGTGGGCGAAGGAAGGCTCCGCCACCAGGGCCTGGATGGGGATGGCCAAAAGGGCCAAGACGATGGCCGGCAAGATGACCACGTTCAACACCAATTTGTGCTCCAAGTCGATGACCAGGATGACCAGGAGGAAGCAGGTGTACACCGTGCTCAGCGCCAGTTCCACACTGGGGCCGAAAAACCAGGCCAGGAAGGCGAAAAGGAGGCCGGTAACCAGTTCCACCAGCAGCACGCGCAAGGGAATGCGCGCCCCGCAGGTGCGGCAACGTCCCCGGAGGACGAGATAGCTGACCACAGGCACCAGGTCCCCCGCGGTGAGCTGCCGACCGCACTGGGGACAATGGGAGGGCGGGCGCAGCAGCGATTGCTGGGCGGGCAGCCGATCCATGACGACGTTCAGGAAGCTGCCCACGATGAGCCCCACCAAGCCATAAAGGGCGCTGAACCACACCATGCTACACCTTCTTCAGGGCCAGGCCGAAATTGGTCATGAACTCCATCTCGGGCAATTCCTCCGGGCAGGGAAATGGGGCGACGGCCCGTTCCACGGGGCGGTCAATGGTGGCTTTGAGATAGTCCCAGGCCTCGCGGGTATTCAGCGAGCGCCCCGCCAAATAGACGGACGTGCTGGGCTGCAACATAGCCTCGCGGTGGCTATCGTTGTAAAAGCGCACCGTCTGGGTCAGCTCCTCCAACAAGCGTTCGAGCTGGCCCAGGGCATCCAGGCCCTCCTTTTCAAAGGAGAAGGTGCGCATGATGGCCGGCAGATAATCTATGACGATGACGATATCCAATAACCCATCCTCCAGGCAGACGATGATCGCCTCCGATTGGCCTATGGCGCGGATGAGGGCCAACGGTTTGAGGTCCATCACAAAAGGCGGGATGCCCGCGGCCTGGAGCGCCCGCACCTGGGCCTCAATCATCTCCCTGGGCACCCCCACCACGTAAATGCGCTGTTGGTCGCCCACTCCGGGCATGGATTGCCACGCGAGGTAGAGGCTCTCCAAGGAGACGGGCATCTCTTTGCGCGCCTCGCGGGAGATGGCCTCTTCCATCAACGAGGCCTGCAACTTGGGCAAGGTGAGCAGGCGCGGGATGGAGCGCATGGCGCTCAGGCTCGTGATCACCTGTTTGCGGGGCAGATTGTGGGCGGTAAAGAGGGCATCGAGGATCTTGCCCATCTCCACGGCGTTGGTGATCAACCCTTCCACCACCAGCCCCGGCGGCAGGTCCACGCTGAGCCAGCGGTCCACCTTGCCGTTGCGCAGGGTGAGCAGCCGCACATCGGTGGGTTCGATGGCCAGGGTGATCACATCACGGGTTTTGGGCTTGCTGAACAAGGCCATGTGCGTTTCCTTCCCCAGGGCTAGGGGCATCCCTGCGCCGATTTCAAGGGATGCGCAGCCTCATGCCCACGGTGATGCGCGAGCTGGTCAGACCGTTGGCCGCCATGAGGGCCGCCACGGTGGTGCCGAAGCGTTGGGCGATACTGAACAGGGTATCGCCGGCCTGCACGATATAGATCCTCCCGGGCAGGAGCGGCCCTCCGGGTAGGCCGCCCGGCCACAGCGGCGGGCTGCCCGCCCAGCCGGCCGGCGGGATGATCAAGCGCTGGTACACATAAAGGCTGTAGGTGGTCAAGCCGTTGGCCAACATGAGCAGGGCGACGGTGGTGTTGTAGCGTTGGGCGATGGTGTAAAGCGTCTCGCCGGGCATGACCACATGGATCAGGATGTCCGATTGCATGACGGTGGGGATGAACAGCGCCCGGTAAGCGCGGATGCTGGTGCCAGTCAACCCGTTGGCCGCCATGATGGCCCAGACTGTGGTATTGTACTGGCGGGCGATGGAGTAGAGGGTCTCGCCCGGCTGGACGATGTGCACTAATGGCCCCGGTGCCGGGATGCCGCTGGCGGGGATCCAGATCACCGCGCCGGCGCGCAAGAAATAGGTCATCATCCCGTTGGCCTGCATGATGGCTTGGACGGTGGTGTTGTAGCGCTTGGCCAGGCTATAGAGCGTATCGCCGGGTTGGACGGTGTAGGTGATGGGCTGGGAGAGGGTGCGTGGCGTGGGGGTGGGCGTGCTCGGTCCCGGTGTGATGGTGAGGGGGGGCGTGGAGGTGGCGGTGGGCGTGCCCGGCACCGGCGTGGTGCAATACCGCGCCACCAAATCAAGGCCCATGAGGGCCTCCTCGCCGGTGGGCCTGAGGGACCAAGCCTGGCGGAATTGCTCCAACGACTCGGTGCACTTGTTCTCCGTCAACAGCTTGTAGCCATAGTTGACATGGGCATAGTAGCGCTTGGCCTGGATGTCGTCATAGTTGGGGTCAATGGCGATGATCTGGCCGATGAGGTTCAACACTTGGGGCCAATCCTGGGCGTTCCAGGCGGCGTCGAGCTGCTGCGCCAGGGCTTGCAGGCGCTGCTCGTTGGTGGGCGTGGCCGTGGCCACTTGCAAGGGGTGAAGGGGCAGTCCCTGGGGCTGCCCTCCCTCGGCTGCCGGCGGTTGGGCGCCGAGGCTCGCCCGCGCCGCCGGCGGCAGCCGGCCGGCCAACGTCCCTTGGGGCAAGAGGCCGCCGAGAAGGGCCAAGATCAGCAACGCCCTGCCCAAACGTGTCCATCGTCGCCTGCTCATCTTTTCGCCCTCTTATCTTGGAATCACCAGCCGCTGACCCACATATACGGTGGTGCTGCGCAGATCGTTGGCGCGCATGATGGCGCTGACCGTGGTATGGTAGCGGCTGGCGATGGACCACAAGGTATCTCCGGGCCGCACCACATGGATCAGCACCTCAGGCGTGGGGGTTTTGGTGGGCCCGGCGGTGGGGGAAGGTTTGGCCGTCTGCCCCGGCCGGGTGATGGTGGGCCGCGCCGCGGGGAGGGTCGGCGTCCCCTGAAGGCCGCGCAACAGCGTCAAGGCCTCCTGGCCGTTGGGCACCAAACGGAGGGCGGCCTCGAAGCGTTGTTGCGCCTCGGCGCGCCGGCCCTTGGCGGCCAGCTCGCGCCCCCAAGCGAGGTATACCTGATAGAGCTGATACGTCACCTCTTGGTGTTCCGGCTCCTCCTGCAAAAGGCGCTCCCCCTGGGCCGCCGCGGCCGGCCAATCCTGGGCCGCGATGGCGGCCTGGAAGGATTCCATCAGGCTACCTTGTTGTGCCGGCGTGGCGGTGGGGGCAGGACTGGGCGTCCCCTGGGCCGGCGCCGGTAGGGTGCCCCGCTCGATGGAATAGACCGCCAGGTCCACATTCCCCGTGAAGGGCCCATCGGGTTTGACGATGAGGTTATCCAGCAAAAAGGTCTTGAACGGCCCATCGGCCAGGCGCGCCAAAAAGCGCAACAGCCCCGGCACCTCCCCCCGCGCCTCCACCAGAAAGCGCTGTACGTTATAGGCCTTCTCGGCCTCCTCCTCCGGCGTCTTGAGCAATGGCTCCAGCCGCGCCAGCCGCACGCCGAAGGTGCTGGCGTATTGGTAATACTGGGCCATCTCATCGGCCACCTGTTGCCCGGTGGGCCAACCCGTGGTCAACTGCTGCAGTTGCTGTTGGGCCGCGCCCAGGCGCTGGCGCAGCGTCTCGGGGGCGGCGGCCTGGACGCGTTGAATCTGGGCGATGGCCTCTTGGGCGGTGTCGTACTCGCTCTGGGCCTCGCTCCGCCGCGAGATGGCACGCACCAGCGCGCTGAACACCACACCGGAGAGGACCAGTGCCACGATGAGGCTGAGGACGGCTCCCACCACCAGCGGGTTCTTGATCTTGAAGCGCCGAAAAAGATCCTTGACGTCGGTGTTCATGGCGTCACCGTCTTGAGCCGCAGTTGCAGGGTGAATTGGATCAGTTGCGCGCCGGGGGCAGCGCCCAAGGGCGCCAATTGGGCCGCCGGCCGCTCCGGGGGCGCCGCCAGCCCCCACCAGCGCCGCGGGGCCGGCCAGGCTATCCCTTGCAGAAGGGGAGCGCCCTCTCTCCGCCAAGCGACCGCCTGGGGCTGCCCCAACGGGGCCCAGGCAGTCACTAGCCCCACCTCGTAGGCGCGCAGGTAATATTCCATGGTGGGGCCGAACAGTCCCTTGTTGTAGATGGTGATGGTCACCTCGCCGTCGGCGGTCGCCTCAAAGATCACCGCCGAGTTCAGGTAACCCGTGCCGGGCAACGCATCGTCGCTTTGGCAGCCGCTGGGCTGGCAGTTGTGCACCGGCCCCGTCACCACCAACACGGTATCCACGCCGGGGGTCAGCGGATCGCAGACCAACTGGGTGGGCGAAAAGGGCGTGGTGACGGTGATGCTGGAACCGGGCTCCAGCCCGTTGCCGCAGGTGACCACCATGTAGCGCCGGCCGGCCTTGACCAAGAGGGTCACCTGGTCCACATCCAGCGCGGGGTGGAAGGTGTGGCGCTGGGATTCGTTGATGGAAAGATACCGTTTCACCGTGAGGTCCGGCTCGTAGGCGTCACCGCTTTCGGTGCCCAGATCGTCTACCTGCAGGACATAGGTCTTGTCCGGCCCGTATTGTCCCTTGTTGGTGACCTGCACCGTCGCCTCAAGGTCGTCCGGGCCGTCGTTCTGCAGCTCCACGTAGGAGGAGAGATCGCCCGGTATCTTGTCGTCATTGCTGAGGTGGGTTGTGCCCATGTCCACCGTCAACATGGTATCCACGCCGGGGGCCAGATCTCGAGTGTAGATGCGATAGCGGCGTTCCGCCTTGGCGGTGAAGTAAACCCGATCCACGTCGCCGGGCGGATAAAAGCTCCGCGCCTGCCCCGCGCCGATGGCGATGGGCACCGGCGCAAGATCATCCACTTCGTAAGCATCGCCGGAGCCGACATCCGTCACCCGCAGGACGTAGGTGCGGTTGGGGCCAAAGAGGCCTTTGTTGGTCACGGTGACAAAGGCGGGGGCGTCGGCGCCCGTTTGATTTTGAAACACAACCCTTGAGCTGAGATCCTGGGGCGAGCGATCGTCGCTGGTCCAGACCTGGCTGCCCAGGCGCACGGTGAGGACGCTATCGGCGCCCGTGGCCAGGGCGGTGGTCTCCACGGCGTAGGAATAGCCGGCTTTGGCGGTAAAGACCACCTGGTCCACATCGCCCGCGGGGCAGAAGGTGCGTGGCTGCTCCTCGTTCACCCCCATCACGCGGGCCACGGCATCGTCCGGTTCAAAGGCATCGCCGCAATCGAGGGTTGGAGTGGAGCTGGGGCCGGGCGTCGCCGTCGGTCCAGGGGTGAACAGCGGTGTGGGCGTAGCGGTGGTGCGGGTCAAATCGGGCGTAGGGGTGCGCACCACACCCAAGAACTCGACCACCAGGGTGTAGGTCTTGTCCGGCCCATATTGGCCGTTGTTGGTCACCAAGACGGTGGCTTGGACGTCGCTAGCCCCGTCGTTCTGCAACTCCACATAAGATGAGAGATCGCCCGGCTGGCGGTCGTCGTTGCGGAGCTGGAGGGCGCCCATATTCACCGTGAGGACCGTATCCACGCCGGGGGCCAGGCCCTGGGTATAGATGCGGTAGCGGTGGTTGACCTTGGCCACAAAATAGACCCGATCCACATCGCCGGGCGGGTAAAAACTGCGCGCCTGGCCGATGCCAAAGGCGATGGGCACGGGGGAGAGGTCATCCACCTCGTAGGCATCGCCGGTGCCCGCGTCGGACACCTTGAACTTGTAGGTGCGATTTTGGCCAAAAAGGCCCTTGTTGGTGATGGTGATAAAGGCGGGAGCATCGCGGCCCGATTGGTTCTGGAAGATGATCTTGGAGCTGAGATCCTGGGGCGAGCGGTCGTCGCTGGTCCAGGATTGACCGCCCAAGAGCACGGTGACCACCGTATCCACACCGGGGGCCAGGTCATAGGTTTCCACGATGTAGGAATAGCCGGCCTTGGCGGTAAAGACGGCCTTGTCCACATCCCCGTTGGGACAAAAGTTGCGTCCCTGTTCCTGGTTCACCACCGCCAGGCGGCCCACGATATCATCCGGCTCGTAACTATCGCCGCAAAAGACGGTGGGCGTGGGGCCGGGGGTAAGGGGCTGGCGGGTGAGATCGCGGGTGGGCGTGCCGGCCAGCTCGCGCAGCGTGAGCCAATATTCCTTATCCACCCCATACTCGCCCCGGTTGGTGAGGGTGGCGATGGCCACACCGTCGCGGGAGGGGGTGAGGATCACCCGCGAGGCATAATCGCCGGGGGCGATGTCATCGTTCCGGAGGGTTTGCCCCTCCACCAGCACCTCCAACACCGTATCCACGCCCAAGGTGAGGCTGTACGTCTTGACCTCGTACACCCGCCCCGCCTTGACGGGGAAATAGACCCGGTCTACATCGCCCAAGGGGAAGAAGGTATGGCGCTGGCCCTCGTAAGGCGAGAGGGGCCGCGGGGTCTGGTCATCCGGCTCGTAGGCATCACCCCCCGCCTCCAAGAGTTGCAGGGTGTAGGTTTTATCCACGCCATAGAGGCCCTTGTTGGTGATGGTGACCTGGGCCGTCCCATCGGCGTTGGCCTTGAAGAGGAGGCGCGAGGAGGGATCGCCGGAGGCGGCGTCATCGTTCTGCTGGGTGACGCCATCCACCTGCACCACGATGACCGTATCCACCCCCAGGGCCAAGTTGGTGGTGCGCAATTCGTAGGCGTGCCCCGCCTTGACGGGGAAATAGACCCGGTCCACATCGCCGGCGGGGTAGAAAGAGCGGGCCTGGGCCTCGCCGATGGCGATGGGTTTGGGGGTTTGGTCGTCGCGCTCGTACGCGTCGCCGGTGGCCTCATAGACCGCCAGGGTGTACCACTTGTCTGGCCCGTATTGGCCGCGATTGCTGACCCGCACCCGCACCTGTTGGTCGGTGGCGCCGGGGATCTGGATCTCCACCAGGGAGGCCAAGCTGCCCGTCACCGTCCCTGTGGGGCAGGCGCAGGCGAGCAAGGTCGCCTCGCCGGGGTGGCAATCGTCGTTAGTCAAGCCCGCACCGGCGACGGTGACCTCTAGAAAAGTATCCACCCCGATGGCCTGGGGCAACGCCTGGATGCAATAGCGCCGGCCGGCCTTGCCCAAAAAGATCACCTGGTCCACATCGCCGGGGGGGTTAAAGTTGTGCCATTGCACCTCGCCCAGGACGATGGCGGTGGCTTGAAAATCATCGGTCTCGTAGGCATCGTAGGGGCTGGCGGTGGGCGTGGGGGTGACTTGGGCCGTGGGCGCCATGGTCAAGGTTAGAACCGCCGTACCGGTTACGGTGGCCGCGGCGGTGGGCGTGGGCAAGGTAAAGCTCTCCATGGATTGGACGATGACCTGTTCAAAGACGCCGGACCGATCCAGGGCGTTGGCGTAGCTGAGGACGTCGTCCTCGCTGAGGGCCAGGCCGCCGACGGTGAGGGTGTTGCGATCTTGGAAGAGGTCGGTCAGGCTGAGCCGCTGACGGTCATAGTTGAGCAACGCCTCGACGATGGCCGTCCAATCGCGCTGTTTGGCGGCGAGGGAGGGCTGCAGGGTCTGGATGACGGTGATGGCCCGCAGCGTGCGGCTGAGCTCGTCGGTCATCTGGATCATCTCTGGGGCGGGCGTGCGCATGGTTTTGAGGGCGCGCTGGGCCTGTTGGGCCTTGAGCTCCAGTTGCTCTGCCTGGGAGGTGTTGACGCTCAGCAGGACCAGCCCGAGCACCGTCAGCACGACCAGGCCGATGGATACGCCCCAGAGCAATTTGGCCATGGGCGGCACCACCCGCGGCCGGTATTGGGGCGGCAAGATATTCAGGTCAATTGGGCCAGGCGCTGGTGGTTTTGGCGGCATAGGTTCCTTTGCGCAGCAAGGGCCAGAGCCGAGACTCTGGCCCCATTGTAACATATCTTGCTGTAGCTGTCATCCGTGGCAATGGGGGCGTTTAGCGGGTGATGAACCAGGAGAGGAGCTGCATGGCCCCGTCCTCGCAAAGGCGCACCCGCGCCCGGGTGATGGTGCCGCCGGCGGTGGCTTCGATGTCGAAATCCTTGCAGCCCTCGTCCTCGCCGGCCATGGGGGGCGGCTGTATGGTGAGCCCCTCGCCGCAGAGATCCACCGAATCGCCCACAAAGGCGCCGGCCATGGCGCCGGAACCGCTCACGCGGATCATCCCGTTGGGGGCATAAACGTAACCCCGCACCATGGAGACGCCGCTCCCGCTGATCTGGATCACCGGCTGGGAGCAACGCGCCGAGCCGGTGTAGGCCGCCGGCGTGAAAAAGGCCAGATTATCCACATAGGGATGCAGGTCATAGCCGGAGCCGATGATTTCGATGGTGCCCAAGGCCACAAAGGTGGCCGTGCCGCTGAAGCTGTTGCCGTTGATCTTTAGATTGCCGGTGATATAGTACAGCCCGTCAAAGACGGTGCCGCTTTCGTTGACCGTATAGTTGCCCTCGATCCGGTGGTAGCGGCCCTCTTGTTGGGCAGCGTAGGCTGCCGTGCCCACAGCGTTGGGGTTGTTGTAATCATCGAGGGTGAACAACGGGGGCAAGATCGTCACCGGCACCTGAATGGGGCTGGCCGGCGGGGGCGGGTTAAAGGTCACTTGGCCCTCGCCGCTGACCTCGGTGACGTACTCGACGATGCCGTTGATGATGGTATCGGCCCCGCGGATGCGCATATCCCGGTTGGTGTGGACGTTGCCGTACAGCCGGTTATGGGCGCCCGTCCAATCCAACACGGAGGAACAGGTGGTGCTGTTGCCCCACAGAGTATAGTTGAAGGACCAAGAAACGGGCGCCACGCGCAGGGTGACCGGTAACCGGTTGACCGTGTCGGGCAGGGTCAGCTGCACGCCTGAGGCGCCGCTCTGCTTCACCGTCTCGCGCCAGGCGGCATCGTGGCGCAGTCGCCAGAGGGCGTATTCCGCCCCCGCCTCGGAGGCGTACTGGGCGTGGAGCGCTCCCTCGTGGCGCAGGGTGGCCTTTTGCGCCGTGGCCACATGGCCCAAAAGGGGCACCAGGAGCAACGTCCCCACCATCAGGGCCACCAGCGCGTGGGGCAACGTGTTTCCCTGTTCCCTCGCGAGAGACGTCATGATGAGCCCACCTGCCAGGAGAGCACCTGCCAATCGCCGTCGCCGCACCCTCGCATCCGCACTGTCGTGACCGTCGAGCCGGAGGTGGACCGGATGTCATAGACGCCACAGACGATGCTGCTGCCGCCGCTGCCCGGCAGTTCCACCTCGGCCAGGTTGATGGTGGCCCCCGAACCGTTGATATCGATCTCGTTGCCCAAGAAGGCGCCGGTGATCACCCCGCCGGAGCCGGTGAGAGAGATCTTGCCATTGGGGGCAAAGACCGTCCCGCCGGTGTTGCCCGAACCGCTGATGCTGACCACGTTGGTGCTGGCCGCGCGGGTGCTGAAAAAGCTCAGGCCGGGCACGTAGGGCGTGAAATCCAGCCCCGAGCCGCTGACATCGATGGTGGACAAGGAGACCACGGTCACATTGTATCCCCGCAGGCCCGAGCCGGAAAAGTTGACTTTGCCGGTGCAATAGTGCAGACCCTCCGGGATCACCGTGCCGGAGCCGGTGACGTTCCATGTACCGTTATGGACGTAATATTTCCCCTCAGCCTGGGCTTGGGCTGCCCAGCTGCCGGGTTGGTTGGGATCGTTGAACTCGTTGATATCCCAGGTGATGGGAAAAGGCTGGACGGTGGTCTGCACGGCCGGGCCCGGCACGATGCGGTTGCCCGAACCCAAAATGGTCAGGTTGCGCACATATTCCGCTGTGCCGTAGATGGTGTGGCCCGAACCGTTGATCTTGAGATCGCGGTTGCTGTGCACGCCGCCGTTGACGGTGTGCCCCGATCCGCCGATGACCAAGCCGTTGGTGGCGGTGCTGCTCTGGGCCCAGAGGGCCCATTCCAGGCATTCTGGCTCGCCGCCCCCGCCGCCAGCCTGGGTCTCGGTCTCGACGCACACCACCTCCACGGTGGGGGTATCTCCGTTGGGGGCGCTGGGCAGGGTCAAGGAGGCCACGGTGCCCGGCTGGTCCAGCAGAGTTTGCCGCCAAGCCGCGTCGTGGACCAGCTTCCAGAGGGCGAATTCCACGCCGGCATCGCTGGAATATTGCCGCTGCAGGGTGGTCTGGGTTGCCGCCGTCGTCTTCAGGCTGGTGCTCAGATGGGCCAGGAGCGGCCCGATCAAAATGATCCCCGTGGCTAAGGCGAGCAAGGCCAGGGGCAAGGACTCGCCGCGTTCCTCTTGCCGGAATGTTGCTCTGTGCTTCATGGGAAGATCTCCCTCACTGGGAAAGGCGCCGGGTGATGGTCAGCGTCATGCTGCGGCTGCCCCGGCGGGCCAGGGCGCTGGTCAAGGTGATGCGCACGGTGGTGCTGATCTGGGTCCCTTGCAGCGGCTCGATCTGCCAGGAGCTGATGTGCCGGGCCACGGTGACCGAGCTGCTCCCGCCCGCGCCCGAGGTGGTGCGCACCAAATTGCCCCCCACCAGGCTGTAGGTGACGGTGGTGACCTGCGCCGATCCCGTTTGTCCAAAGGGGTAGGAGGGGATGTTCAGAGTCAATGTGGTGCCGTCAAAAGTGCCCTCCGAGGCGCCCACCACATCCCGGTTGAGGAGCACGCCGGCGGTCTGGAGCTGTTGGCTCAGCGTCAGCGAGTCCTGCTGCAGGCGGGTGAGGTTGTTAAATTGATACAGCATCACCACCAACGCCCCCAGGAGCAGCGCCGTGATGGCGGTGGAGATCATGGTCTCCACCAGGGTGAATCCGTTTTGGCCCGTGCCGAGGAGCAAGCGCTTTTTCATGGCCGATCCACCTTGTAATCCTCTAAGGCAAAGAGCAACTTGCCGTTTTCATAGACCTTGACCAGGATCTTTTGCATCCCGTTATCCGTGGCCGGC
>Ga0068707_1002637_pt1 | contig 12612 bp, 9 predicted proteins | sample YNPNPMetaG_FD_66600 | JGI IMG/M metagenome (GOLD analysis project Ga0068707, IMG submission 66600) | Anoxygenic and chlorotrophic microbial mat microbial communities from Yellowstone National Park, USA - YNP NP MetaG | ecosystem: Environmental > Aquatic > Thermal springs > Hot (42-90C) >... | reverse complement strand
GCCTCGCGGATGTGATAGCCGGAGATGGAGATGGTGTTCCAGCGCGGCACATGCTTGGTGCAGTAAGCCAGGATGTCGGTGATGATGCGCATGGAAGGCCGGGGGGGGAAGATCCAGGATTTCTGGGCGATGTATTCTTTGAGGATGTCGTTCTGGATGGTGCCGCCGATTTTGTCGGCGCTTACCCCCTGCTTTTCGGCCACCACGATGTACATGGCCAAAAGTATACCCGCCGGGCCGTTGATGGTCATGGAGGTGGTTACTTTGTCGAGCGGGATGCCGTCGAAGATGATTTCCATGTCGCGCAGGCTGTCTACGGCCACGCCGCATTTTCCTACCTCGCCCAGCGAGCGCGGGTGATCGGAGTCATAGCCCATCAGGGTGGGGTAGTGGAAGGCCACCGAAAGCCCGGTTTGTCCCTGCTCCAGCAGATAACGGTAGCGGCGGTTGGTGTCGCGGGGGGTGCCGAAGCCGGCGAACTGACGCATGGTCCACAGCCGGCCCCGGTGCATGGTGGGGTAGACGCCGCGGGTGTAGGGAAAACTTCCCGGATAACCCAGATCCCGGCCGTAGTCGAGCTGGGAGATGTCCTCGGGGGTACAGAGCCGGGGCATTTCCAGGTCGGAGATGGTGCTGAAGCGCTTTAGCCGCTCCGGGGCATTTTTCAAATAGGCGAGCAGCTCCTCGCGGCTCCAGCTCTCTTTCTGGGCTATCAGTTCCTCGAGCGCCCGGGAATCAAATAGTCGACTCATAATTACACCTCAACGCAAATCTTGTAACAAACTGCGGGCGATGACCAGACGCTGGATTTCGCTAGTGCCTTCGTAGATGGTGGTCACCCGCACGTCGCGGTAAAGCCTTTCCACCGTATACTCCTGGATGTAGCCGTAGCCGCCGTGGACCTGCAGGGCCCGGGCGCAGGCCCGGTTGGCTGCCTCGCTGGCAAAGAGTTTGGCCATGGAGGCCTGGCGGGTGAAGGGCTTGCGGGCGTTTTTCAGAGCCGCCGCCTGCAAGACCAGAAGCCGGGCCGCCTCCAGCTCGGTGGCGCTGTCGGCTATCATCCACTGGATGGCCTGGTGCTCGGAAAGAGCCTTTCCGAAGCTTTTACGGTCGCGGGCGTATTTTATTGCCTCCTCCAGCGCCGCCTGGCCGATGCCCACCGCCTGCGCACCAACCCCTATGCGCCCGCCGTCCAGGGCGGCCATGGCAATGGGGAAGCCACGGCCGATTTCTCCAAGCAGTGCGTCCTTGGGAATTTCCGCGTCTTCGAAAGTCAAGGAAACGGTGCTCGAAGAGCGCAGACCCATTTTCTTCTCGGGCGGGCCGGCGGTAAGGCCGGGGGTGCCTTTCTCCACCAGGAAGGCGGAAATGCCGCCCGCCCCAGGCCCTCCGGTGCGCGCCCAGGTGACGATAACCCCGGCCTGGTCGCCCGAGGTGATAAATTGCTTGGTGCCATTGAGTACCCAGCCGCGGTCAGTGCGCCGGGCGGTGGTTTTGAGCGCCGCCGCGTCCGAGCCGCAGTGAGGTTCGGTGAGCGCGAAGGCCCCGGCCAAATAACGACCATCGGCGATGGCGCTGACGTGTTTTTCCTTCTGCTCTTCAGTACCGAAGGCACAGATGACCTCGGCCACCATGTTGGTAACCGCCATGGTGACAGCGGTAGAGGCACAGGCCCGGGAAATTTCCATCATGGCCAAGGCGTAAGCCACCGCCCCCGCGCCCGCACCGCCGAATTTTTCGGGCACGTTAATGCTCATCAAGCCCAGCTGCGACAGCCGATGGATGACGTCGGTCGGAAAAACTCCGACCCGGTCGCGTTCGGCGGCCCCGGGGGCCAGCTCCTTCTGGGCGAACTGCCGTGCCGTCTGCTGGATGAGCAGCTCGGTTTCGTTGAACTCCAGATCCATCTTCAACCCTCGTATTTGTAAAAGCCGCGACCGCTCTTTCGACCCAGATAGCCTGCGTCCACGTACTGGCGCAGCAGCGGGCAGGGCCGGTACTTGGAATCGCCCAGACCCTTATGGAGCACTTCCAGAATGGCCAAGCAGGTGTCCAGGCCGATAAGGTCGGCCAGTTCCAGCGGCCCCATGGGGTGGTTGGTGCCCAGCTTCATGCTGGCATCGATGTCCTCGGGCGTGCCTACCCCTTCGTAGAGGGCGTAGACCGCTTCGTTGATCATGGGCATGAGGATGCGGTTTACGATGAATCCTGGAAAATCGCGCGAACGGGTGCAGGTTTTCCCCATGCGACGGGCCAGCTCCAGGGTGGTCTGCAGTGTTTCTTCCGAAGTGGCCAGGCCGGTGATGATCTCGACCAGCTTCATCACCGGCACCGGGTTCATAAAGTGCATGCCTATGAAGCGGTCGGGCCGGCGGGTGGAGGCGGCCAGGCGGGTGATGGGAATGGAGGAGGTGTTGCTGGCCAGGATGGCCTCGGTGGGAAGCAGCCGGTCGAGGCGGCGGAAAAGATCGATCTTGATGTCTTCCTTCTCGGTGGCTGCTTCGACCACGAACTGAACCTCCCGGAGCTCTTCCAGGTGCTGAGCCGGATGCAGACGTTCGAACACTGCCCGGGCCTGCTCGGCGCTGTATTTTCCTTTCTGCACCTGTTTGTCTAGGCGCTGGCGGATGCCAGCCAGACCTTTTTCAATTAGATCGAGCGAAATATCGTTGAGCCAGACCTGCAGCCCGGCTTCGGCGGCCACCTGAGCGATGCCGCCTCCCATCTGCCCTGCGCCTATCACCGCCAGTTTTTCCACTTTCATGGGTAACCTCCCTGAATTGGCACTTTCCGCACCGTGTGCGTACCAGCTTTAGCGCCGGCTGTCAACGCCTGTAGCTTCGCCTACGCGGCCCGCGCTGCCGATCGTACCCGGGCGCGGGCCTGCTTAACGGCTTGCTACCCTCCGCCTTCGTCCCTTTGGTCCTCAGGCTTTGGGTAGCTTCGCCTGCGCGGCCCGCGCTGCCGATCGTAGCCGGGCGCGGGCCTGCTTTTTTAGAATTTTCCGACGCCTGGATTGTTTTGACAGCGGGGCGGCGGGAAAATAAAGTAGTCGGGAACAGGAGGCGAAGATGAAAGCACCACTAATGACTCTTGCGCTCTGCTGGTTGCTGGTTCCGGCATGCTATTACTCACCGCAGGTCAGGGGCGAAAAGGCCCGCCCCGATTACCTGAGCGAGGCCGAAGCCGAGCAGCTTATTCAGAGCAAGATGGCCCCTTATGGCATCAAGTTCGTCTCCAACATGAAACTCAAACGCGACAACGTGGTCTTCGTGGCCGACGGCTACGACCGCGACATCCGAGTGGGCTACGAATACCGTTCCCGCGAGGGCTTCGATTTTGAAACCGAAGACAACGACGCAGGGGACGGGCTTTCCGACCGGGAAATAGAGGCCCTGGTGCAGCGTCAGCACACCTTCCGCGAATATTTTCTGGTCGTGCCCGAGGGACGGCGAGAAGAAGTGGAACAGTCGGTGGAGAACTTCATAAAGGATTTGTACACCTGGGAGGTGCTAAAAAAAGCCAAAACCGCCGATAAGACCGAAGAGCTCTTCCCCGAAAAAGGCAAGTCTTTGGACGAGTTGCTGCCCTGGGAGTCGACCAAAAAGATAGAGGAGAAGAAAAAGAAAGAGGAGCAACAGAAAACCATCGTCGACGACGATGAAGTCTGGGAACAGCAGCAGAAGCAGCAAACGCAGGAAAAAGCCGACGACTCCTGGCCGGTGCAGGAGGAGGAAAAGGAAAACAAGCAGGTCGATGACAGCGATTTCGACTTCTAAACGGTAAGGGCGCCATGCAGGGAAAATGCCCCAAATGTAACCGGGCCTACGAAATCAGCGACGAGTTTGTGGCCATGGGTGGGCGGGCAAAATGCCCGCACTGCCTGCAGGACCTGGTCTTTCAGAAAGGTGATTCGGCCAGAAAAAAAGAAGAGCGTTTCTGGGAGCCGACCAAACCCGATCCCACCCGCCGGCCTCCGCAGAAGCTGCCGTCCCTGGGCCCGGAGGAACTGGAAGCTCGCTGCCTAAGCTGCGGCAAGCGCTACCGGGTAAAGAAGTCTTTTTTGGAAGCAGGTGGCGAGGCTCGCTGCCTGCACTGCGACTCGCGTCTGCAGTTTCCGGAATTTGCCGAAAGCACCAAGGTCACCCTGCAGAAGGCTGCGCCGCCACCTGCGGAGCAACCCTCGTCGGCCGCCGACCAATCTTCACCGGCCGCGGAGTCTTTCGCCGAAGAACCGGCCGTTCCACCGCCGGAATCCCAGTCCGAAGATTCTCAGACCGTGGAATACAGCAGGCAGGAAACGGCCAAAATCAGCCTTCCTGAGCTAGACGAATTTTTTGCTGGAAAAGACCTGCAGGAAAGCGAGACCGAAGAGCATCCGCTTTCTGCCATGAGTTTTGAAGAGGAGCTGGCCGGTGAAACTAAGAAATTCAATCGCAACCAGCTAGGGGTCCTCGATGGTGAAGAAGAGGAGGAGCAGAAGGAGGAAATCATCGACGGCCAGCTGGTGCCGAGCGAAAACGACGGTCTGAATGACTCGATCGCTGATTCATCTGCTTCTTTTGACGAAACCGTAGACGCCATGGCTTTTCCGCAAGAAGAGGAACCTGCCGGTCAGTCCGCGGCTCCCGAACAGCTTCAGGAGCAACCGCTGTCCCAGAAGGTGGATCAGCCTCAGCCCCAGCAGGAAGCGGAGGAAGAGGAGACCGAACTGGACGCGGAGCAGGTCGGAGACCTCTTGGAGCCGGCTTTCGGATCGGAGAGGGGTGAAGAATCCGAGGGCGAAGAAAAACTGGTGCATGACCAGGGCTTTGAACAAGAGCGCATGGCGGAGGCGGGAGCCGAAGAGCAAGACTACCAGAGGGCCCAAGAGGGAGCCCAAAAGGAAGCCTACGAGGAAGCCCAAGGGGAAACCCAAGAGGAAACCCAAGAGCAAGCCTACGAGGAAGCGACGTCGAACTTGTTACAATCCAGTCCGGAAAGCTATTCTTCCGGCGTAAGCGTCGAGTACGCCCAAGAGACTCTAGAAGAAGAACCGATATCCGATGGCGATACGGACAGGTCTGCTCCGGCCCCGGCCGAAGGTGTGCAGGAGCAGCTTGCCCGGGAGCAACCAGCCCAGGCCTCTGCCGAGGACGTTGGGCCGCAAGCCGAAGACTGGGCCCGGGCTGCCGCCGAATGGGCCGAGAGTGGCTTCGATCCCAGTAAGATGCCGGCTTTTGTCTCCGCAAAAGGGGGCGAGGTCGAGCCGCCCCGCGTGGAGCTTCCGCTGGAAATGGCTTCAGTTGGCATACCGGCAGACGAAACGCACGATGAATTGATGGAGGTGTCCGACGCGGATATTTTAGATGCCGATACCTCGCCACCGCCCCCGCAGGAAACAAAAGCTGAGCCACCGGTCGCGCCCGCGCCGGTTGAATCTCCGGCACCATCCGCAAAGCCCCAGCAGCTTTCCCGCCATGGTTCTCGATGGCTGGCGCGGCTCTCCAGTCCTTATATTCTGGTAGCAAGCGGAGTAGTGGTGCTGGTGGCCGCCGCTGTTGTCTGGTGGCTGATTTCGCGCGAGGACGTGGAAAAGTATTCCTTTCCTCCCCCGCCTCCGACGGTAAAGAGCATCCAAGCGCCTGCTCCATCGGCTTACCGCACCCGCTGGGAAGCGGTGGAACACTACGGTTTGGGAAACCGCTACGCTCATCAAGGGCGTTTTGAGGACGCCGTCATCGAATACAAGCAGGCCAGCCGCATCGACCCCAACTTCCCGCTCCCCCATCGGGCATTGGGGGCAATCTACGCCGCCCTGGGCAACCGGGCGCTTTCTTTGCTGTCGTACGAAACTTACCTCAGCCTGGACCCGGCGGCGCCCGACGCTAAAATTATCAAAGAGAACATCATCAAAAAACCCTGAGTGGTTTGGAACAAGCGCTGCGCCCGGTTAGCTGGAAAGCGCCGGTCAATCGCCGAGACGGGCTACCAGCAGCGTTTTTGTCTGATTGGTTACCGGCGCGTGCCGCGAACGCCGCACCCCCGCCACCCAGAGGATTTTTTCCCCGCATAGCACCAGCGGTACCCGCCAGCGATCGGAGCGAGGTATTTTTTCTTCTATCAACAAACGCGCCACTTTGTGACTTCCGGTCTGTCCCCAGGGTTCCAGCCGGTCTCCCGGCCGCAGCGAGCGCACCAGCAAGGGAAAGCGGATTTCATCGGCATCGAAACAAGCCAGCCAGGCATTGGTGGCAGGGAGTTTTTTACCCCTGGCGAGCAGCTTGAAACAAAGCCTTTGACCGGTTTCCTCCAGGCGCAACTCCCCCGGCGCCTCGACCAGATAACTGAACGATGCCGCGGCCTGCCGTCCGTAGACGATGGTCAAAAGCCCGTGGCGGGCGATACACTGGCGCATTCCGCCCAGAGAAAGCGAAAAACTCCGCTTACCCGCAGCCAGGCGCTCCAGCACTTGGTCGACCCGTTCTTCGGGAAGACCGGCCGCCTCGGGATGGACCAGGGCGGCCAAGCGTCGTAGCAGATGCGCTTGCAATGCCGGCTGTAGCTGCCTTATTTCATCAAAGCGCACCCAGCTTCGGCCTTCCTGGGCCTGTAGAGGAACCTTTTGCGCGAGCTCATCCAGCAGCTCGCGCTGGCGTGCCGCCGCTCTGACCAGTCGCAGGATGGCTGATCGAACCGCCGGATTGAATTTACGCTCCAGCAGGGGCAACAACCGGTGGCGGATGCGGTTGCGGGGAAATCGCAGCTTTAGATTTGCCGGGTCTTGCCACCAGCGCAAGCCGAGGTTCTTCAAATAGGCGGTTATTTCCTCCCGGCAGGCACAAAGCAGCGGCCGGATGAACACCCCGCGCCGGGGAGCCATGGCCGCTAGACCGACGACACCGGTTCCTCTTAGCAGTCGAAGCAGTGCCGTTTCCACCTGATCGTCAAGCTGATGGGCAGTGGCTATAAGCTGCCAGCCTTCTTCGCGGGCCGTGGCTTCGAGCAAACGGTAGCGCCTGCGGCGCAATGCGGTTTCGGATTCTTCCGGCGCGGCTTCGTCCAGAGAGCGCAATAAAAAAGGCAGGCCGTGTCTGAGACAGCGGCTTCTGACCAGCTCGGCCGCCCGGTAAAAACCCCGGTGCTGGCGGTGGTCGATGGTTATGGCCCCGACCATAATTTTCAGCCGCCTCGACAGCCGGTGCAGTATTTCCAGCAGGGCTAGCGAATCCGCACCACCGGAGCAGGCCACTAGCACCCGGCTGCCCGCCGGGCACAGCCGTTGCTTTTCGATGAATGCTAAAACCTTGCCTTCGAGATCTTCCATGCCGGCCCTTCGCCGGGAGCGTCTTTCCCGGACGCCGCTTATTAATAAAATAAATTCTTGTTGACGGCCAGGATTGTTATATACTTGGCGGCGTAATTTCTGGCTGACACAAGGAGGATCCCATGAGAACCGACTGGCAATTTAGGGTAGCGATGGCCATCCTGGCGGCTTTCCTTGGCTCGGCCTGCACCCCGCGGGAGAAAACCGAGACGAAAAGCCAGGCCGACGCCGGTGCTGTGAAAGTCGAGACGGCTCCGACCAGAGTGACTCTCAAAGCCTCCGAAGACGATTGTGTTGGGCCGGTACATACCACCGGTAAGCCCCGCACCCTCCAGATCAACGGTATCGAATACCAGCTCGACGGTTACCTGCTCAAGCAGGTGACCGCCGATCCCTATCACCAGGTGGTGTTGGGGGTAATTTCCGACACCAAAGAAAACAGCGAGGAAAACCGAAAGAATCTAAAAGCCATACTGGAGGTATTCAATAAGGAGAAGGTAGAGGCCATTTTACACCTGGGTGATGTGGCCAGCGTTCCGCCGCTTCCGGAAGAGATAGAACTGCCCGATAAGGGCGCCGACGGAAAAGAACTTTCCCAGGAGCAGAAAGACCAACTGCGCCGGCTAGAGCTCAATAAGGCCAGACGCGAGGCGGTGACTCGCGGAGTGCAGGACATTGTGGAGATGATTTCGGTGCTGGCCGAGAGCGAGCTGCCGGTGTTCGTGGTCATTGGCAATCGCGAATGCAAGAGTACCTTTAACATGGCCCTGGATACCCTGGCCGAGGATTTCCCCAACGTATTCAATCTAAATTTTGTCCGCCGGGTGGATCTCGACGGGGTGGATATCATCAGCCAGCCCGGTTATCACGATCCGGAGTACATGCATTGTGCCTGGGATCGCTGCCTGTATTACGAAAGCGATACCCTGGTGCTGGAAGAGCTGGCCAAGGAATGCAACGATCCGGTGCTGCTTATCTCGCACGGCCCGCCGCGGCAGAAGGATCGAAATGGCATCGATGTGGTTGCCGACGGAGCCAACGTAGGTAACCCCTGGTTGACTCGGGTCATTGAAAAGGCAGGCATCAAATTTGGCGCTTTCGGCAATATTCAGGAGGCTGGCGGCAAGGCGGTGAGCCTCGACGGGAGCAACATTTATCCCCAGGACGTGGACGTGGAGTCACTCTATCTAAATCCCGGCCCAGCCGATAGCATGAGCTGGAGTATGAACGACGGCACAGAAAGCCGGGGCATGGCCGCGGTGTTGAAAATAAAAGATGGAAAGGCCCGCTACAAGATCTACCGGGTGGGGGAAAAGAAATAGCCGCCGCCCGAGAAGTGTGCCTTACCCCTGCAGATAATAATAAAGCGACCAGCCAATCAACCCCGTCAACAGTAGTATAGCCAGTATCAGCCATAACGACTTGTGGGAGGAGGGCTTCTCCTCTTGTTGGCGCAGCATCTCAGCCGGCAACAAGCTCTGGGCCAGCGCCGCCAGCCGCTGCTGGTAAGTGCGCGCCAGTTCCTCCAGTCCAGGACGGCGTTCCAGTAACCGATACTGGCGTGCGGCGTAGTCCAGCCGGCGGGCGGCGTGCACCGTCTGCAGGAAACGCTCGTGCAGTTCCGTCTGAAAGGGCTGGTTTTCTATCTGCTGCCAGATGGCGGCAGCCTCTTGGGGATCGGGAGGAAGAATCGCCGGGTCGAACTTCTCGAAGACCAGCCCGCAGCGGTGGCAGGCGTAAGTGTCTTTCTGAAAATTGCCGCATTTGGGGCAGACCACGCCTTCTTCATCCCGGGCTGCCGCCAGGGCCGGTAGGGAAGGATATTCGCGCGTGGCGCGATTGAACACATCCGCTTCGGCCGCATCCCGGCGCGGGTTGGGTAGAAAATGCTCCCGTCCGCAGGCCGGGCAGGAAAAACGCAGGCCTTCCGAGCTGGTGGAAAAGTCGGACATCTCCACGATCTCTTTGCAGGAGGGGCACTGTATTTTCATGGCCACACCGGGCTTCCCACGATGGGGGTGAAGGTCAAAACGAAAACGACGAGCGAAAGCCAGCCCAGTAGCTTGCGCCCTGCGCTGAGTTTTTCTCCGGCAAGCAGGGTGGGAGGATGGCGATAACCCACCAGGCCAAGCAACACTGTCCAGACCAGCCACATGGTAAGCCCCGACCCCCTCACCACTAGCTCACTCAGCCCCATCTTCTGCGCCCAGACCAGCCTTTCGTCGAAGACCAGTGCCATATGGCAGACCAGGCCCAGCAGGCCCAGCAGGAACACCGCCCGATGTAGCCAGCGGCCGGCCCGAAAATGCAGCTCTTCTCCAAACAGGGCGTAAAAAATGTGTCCGCCGTCGAGCTGTCCCACCGGCAACAGGTTTAGCCCGGTTACCAGCAGCCCCACCCAGCCGGCCCAGGCCACGGGGTGGAGCCAGACGTCTTCGGCTGGGCCCATCAGCGGCTGGGCGGCCTTTTTGAAAATAATATAGGCCAGACTGTTGCCTTCCATCCAGGCTCCAGGAGGCAGGCTGGAAAGCGGACGCACCTCTGAGAGCGAAAGCCCCCACAGACAAACCACCGCCGTAACCACAAACCCAGCCAGCGGCCCGGCACAGCCGATGTCCAGCAATGCCGCCCTGGTCGGAGGTGGCCGACGCATGCGAATTACTGCGCCAAAGGTGCCGATGGGTGGGGCGGGAAAAGGAATGAAATAAGGCAGGGAAGCCTCCACTCCGTGTCGGCGAGCCATCAGGTAGTGACCCATTTCGTGAGCCAGCAAGATGCTCATCAGCGAAGCCGAGAAGGCCAGCCCCGCCGTGGCCGAAAAGCCGTTTTCCTGACCGAAAAAGCCCCCTACGTAATATGTAGTAAAGCAAGTAGCCGCAAACAAAAGCAGGTGAAGCCACACGCGCTGCGGCGCCGGCGAAGGTGCGGCGTAGATTTCGTTTTCAGCTCTGGGGAGCATTGGCGTCGGCCGGGGAAATTTCTCTAATAACTTCTTTGTCCACGGTTAGCAGGAAAAGCTCCTTCTCCACCTCGCCGTTTTTGGCAAAGGAAGTGCGCCCGGTGGCTCCATCAAAATCCCGAACCTCCAGCAACCGCTCCAACATCTGCTGCCGATGGGCAGGTTTTTTGCCTATTATCAGCTGCTTGACTATCTGGGCCGTGTCGTAGGCGTGGGCTTCCATGATGCTGGGGTCACGTTCAAAGCGGGAGCGGAATTTTTCGACGAAAGCGCGAGTGGCCGGTCGGGCACTTTCCAAGAAAAACCCGTCGCAGAAAATGGCGCCCTGCACATAGCGTTCGGCCCACTCAACCAGCCGAGGGTCGTTCCAGCCGTTGCCGCCCATCAGGTAAATCATATCCAGCTTTTCCCGGTCCAGGCTCTTTTTCAGCCGCTCGATCTGCCATTTGCTTTCGGTGTGCAGGATGATATCTTCGACGGCCAGGGCCGGGGCGATGAGCACCACCTTTTCCACATAGTCGGGCACGAACAGCACGTCGAAGTCCACCACGGGAGGCAGTTTCTTCAACAGCTTGTCGATGGCTCGCTGCCTTTCCAGGGCGCTTTTGGCCTCCTTGCGGATGCGGTTTCTTTCCACGATGAAGTCCCAGCGGGCCTCCAGATGATAACGGCCGACCAGCTTCTTGACTGGTTCGGCGAAATTCTTCTGGTCTGGTTCGTAGGTCTCCGCTCCTCGCACCTCGCCCTGGCGTCGCTCGATTTCATCCCACAGGGCGTTGGCGAATTCCACGCCGTACCAGTCGTTGGGGTAGAGCAGGGCAAAGCGCCGGGCGGAAAGTTTTTCCATGGCGTATGATACCAGCGTTCGGGCCTGGGCTGGGATGGTAAGGAAATTTCGCAATACCCAGCGGCCGACGTCTACCACGTCCTGGCGAATGCTGAGAGTGATAAGCGGAACCTGTAGCTCTTCGGCCTTCATTGCCGCGGCATAGGTTTCCTTGGCCATCATCGGGCCAATGACGGCGATGACCTGTTCGTTGAAAACCAGATCTTCCAATTGTTCCACTGCCGTTTGTGCGTCACCCTTGGTGTCTCGCACTACAAAGGTTGGCGCTTCGCCCGGGGGGGGCGAGTCGAACAAACCGGCTCCCAGTTGGATTCCTTCCCAGGCCTTTTTGCCGTAGGCCTCGAATTCACCGCTGAGCGGCAGTAGCACCCCGATGGCCAGGGGATTTACCCGCTGGCGTTTTTCGATCTTCTGCAAAAGCGCCGCCGCTTCGGGCAAGCGTTCATGTCCGGGCCAGCGGCCGGCAAAATACTCTAGCTGCTGGCGGGCGCGGTCGAAATCCAGAATGTGGTAGAAGATTTTTCCCAGCTTCAGCACCAGCAAATCCATGGGCCAATCGGCAAGCTGCTGCTGGCGGAATAATTCGTAGGCTGCCCGCACTTGGCGGAAGTCCATGCCGTCGATTAGTTCCAGCACCTGCTCTTCGATTACCGCCGCCGCTCCCGGAACGCGGCTCAGCCGGTGCAACACGGAAAACCAGCGCAGCGCTTCGACATCTTCTCCGGCCTGGCGGAAGTTTTCCGCGAGCAGGCCGGCTACTTCCGCCTTCTGCCGCTCATCGCTCAGCCGATCGAACACCGATTGCAGGGTGGGCACGGCCTCGGCGGTGCGGCCCGCCCGGGCCAGCTCCAGGCCCATTTTCACCGCCGCCTGCTGATAGAGCGGGCTGGCTGGCATCTGGAGCACCAGCCGGCGGAAATAGTCCGCCGCCGCGGCGTGATCATTCGCAGAAGCGGCCAGGTCCCCGAGTGCATCCAGGGCTTTGTCCAAGTAATCGCCGCTGGGGTATTTTTCCACCAGGGTCTGAAGTTTTTCGCGCGCCTCGGCCTTTCGACCGGCTTGCAGATCGTTTTGCGCTCCCTGCCAGGTAAGCCGGGCGGCTTCTTCGACGGTTACCTGGCGTTCGGTTCCGGTTTCGTCCCGCACCACCACCTTTGGCGGGGGGCAGGCGACCCCCAACGCCGCCAGGACGAAAAGCACACCCAGTAGTTTCGGCCGCATTGGACTATTTTTCTTCCCAAGCCTGTTTGTACATGGCGTCGGCAATGCGATGGGCGGCTGTCTCGAGCTTGGTGACCAGGCGCTTGAGTTCCTGGAAATCCTTGGCCTCGGCCTTTTCCAGCAGCTTTTTGCACTCCTGCAGAGCCTGGGCGATTTCCTGGCGATCTTTTTCTGAAAGTAGGTTGCCGAATTCTTCCAACGATTTTTCCGTGGAATAAACCAGGCCTTCGGCGTTTACGATGAGCTCGGCGAATTCTTTCTTGTTCTTGTCTTGCTCTC
>Ga0068707_1002636_pt1 | contig 12612 bp, 13 predicted proteins | sample YNPNPMetaG_FD_66600 | JGI IMG/M metagenome (GOLD analysis project Ga0068707, IMG submission 66600) | Anoxygenic and chlorotrophic microbial mat microbial communities from Yellowstone National Park, USA - YNP NP MetaG | ecosystem: Environmental > Aquatic > Thermal springs > Hot (42-90C) >... | reverse complement strand
TCGGTCAGTTTTCCTCATCGACCCTGAGGAAACTGAGGGTCTTCCACGTCCTTTCAGGCTACGACAAAAGGGCAATAGCCAAGGAATATATCTACAAGGAATGACCTCGGTCCGCACCCCGAGTCCTGTGTCCCATATGTAGGACAGCTAGCCCCCCCTTGCCCCAGAATGAAAATCTCGAAAAAAGCTCCTTGAAGGGGCTCGCTTGAAGCCCCAAAAGTCGTCTGCGGCGCGCCCCCTGCGCGCCCCAAAGACTTGTGACCCTCGCTGGGAGGTCTGGCCCCTTCTTCTTGGAAGAGCCCGCGCTCTTCTATCTTGCATTCGGTTTGGAAAAGGATTGCGTATATCTCCCCGCCACAGATAGCCCAACTGCTGGCCCCGGCCCGGCCCATGTTCAGGGCGATAGGCCTTCGGGCCAGTGAGGAAGACTTTTGAAGAAGTTCCTTATAGTCCGTGGAAAAATGGAGTGGGCGAGCTGTCAGTCTTGGGGGGCTTTGCTATTACCAGTATCCTCACGGGGTGGAGAAGTGAACTATGTATGAAAGAGGGATTCCCGGCAAGATGAGAATCGCGGAAGACAGGTAACCTTTGGCACCTAGCCTTAAGGGGAAAAGGAGAAACTTATAGAGAGGCTCCAAAACTCTCATCGAATTTCACTACAGGACGTTTATGGTCCAGGTTTAAATTTTGTGTTGACAAAAGAACGGAGTGATGATATGTTTGGTCCGGAGTGCGGATCTAAAGTTCCTCATAGCGGAACAACCAGGGTCAGTCATGCAATTGTTCGAGCACGAGGCAAAAGAGATATTGGCAAGAGAAGGAGTGTTAGTCCCCAGATCCTTTTACGTCTCAACAGCCGAGCAGGCTTTGGAAAGCACAACAAGAATTGGGCCTCCCGTGGTATTGAAGGCCCAGACGCTGGTGAAAGGAAGGGGAAAGGCAGGCCTGGTCCGCTTGGCCTATTGTCCCTCGGAAGCGGCCCGCGTATTTGAGGAACTTGTAGGGAGGTCCCACGAGGGACCATCGGTATCAGGGGTGCTCATAGAAGAAAAAATCCCTCTCGTAGGGGAGATCTTTCTTTCCATCACAGTGGATTGCCCGAATGCAAGTCCCCTCCTCCTAGTGGGCCTACAGGGTGGGGTTGAAGTTGAAACCATTCTCTTGGATCGTCCGGAGTTTGTGAAAAAGGTGCATTTCTCTCCTGCCAAGGGGCTTAAGGAGGCCCAGATTTTTGAAGTATTGGACTTCGTCGCTAACGCAATGCCTGAGTTTTTTGGGGTTCGAACAAGGAAACAGCTAGAAAAGCTTATCCGAGTCTCGGAAAAAATCTTCAAGACCTACGATTGCGAGCTTTTGGAAATAAACCCATTGGGCATTGCAGACGACCTTTCCCTAGTAGTAATAGATGCCCTGATGGTGATAGATGATGATGCTGAGTTCAGGCATCCAGACCTTGTAAGACCTAGGGGCCAAAGCCAACAAGATTTTCAGCGGGAGCAGGAGTTCAAAAAAAAGGGATGGACTTTCATACCCATGGGTGGAGAAATCGGAATTCTCTCTAGCGGGGCCGGTATTACAATGGCTATCCTTGATCTCATTCATCTTTATGGAGGTAAGCCGGCCAATTTCTTGGATACCGCGCAGATGGACAGAAGAGGTATCTATGAAGCTTTCCAGATTTTTCACACAAATACGAACACAAAAGTGCTCCTCGTGAATATATTTGCCGGGCTCAACAGGTGCGATGACCTAGCACTGGGGATAGTTGACTATCTAAGGGACTTCCAGCCTCCTTTCCCCATTGTAGTCCGAATGATAGGAAATAAAGACGAAGAGGGTAGGAGAATACTTCGAGAGCACGGCTTGGAACCCTTGGTGGCCCTCGAGGAGGCGGTACTTAAAGCAATCGAAAAGTTAAGAGGGTGATGAGCATCCTGGCATTTAGTACAACGAACGTCCTAGTGCAGGGAATTACAGGAAGAGCGGCGCGTCACCATACCAGAAATATGCTCGACTACGGAACTCGCATTGTCGCGGGAGTCCGTCCGGGGGCGGGTGGGGAAGTGGTGGAGGGAGTTCCGGTCTATGACTCGGTGGAGGAAGCGTGCAGACATCATAAAGTCGATGCATCTGTACTGTTTGTTCCCGCAGCCAGAGTTAAAGACGCAGCTATAGAGGCCATTCAAAACGGCATAAAACTTCTCGTGATTCATGCAGAACACGTTCCTCTTCATGATGTTATGATCCTTCTAGAGGAGGCTCGCAGCTCTGGGGTGACAGTCATAGGCCCCAACACGCCGGGCATAATCTCTCCGCCGGAAAGGACCAAGCTCGGATTTATGCCGTCCTCATATTTCCAACCAGGTACCTTAGGGGTCGCGTCCAGAAGTGGGACCCTCACGTACGAACTAGTTTTCCGTCTTTCACGTGCAGGTATTGGTCAAAGTACAGTCATCGGCGTGGGAGGAGATCGTATAGTGGGTCTTCGGTTCGGCGAAGCCGTTAGACTTTTCAATGAAGATCCCGAAACGACTGCTATACTCCTTATAGGGGAGATAGGGGGGACCATGGAGGAAGAGGTAGCTGAACTTTTGGCCGAATGGCACTTACAAAAACCAGTGTTTGCGTTTCTAGCGGGGTATACGGCCCCTCAAGGACGGAGAGTTGGCCATTCCGGGGCCCTCGTAGAGCGATCGAAAGGAAGGGTCGAAGATAAGCTAAAGGTGCTTGCCGAGGCGGGAGTGGCCGTGGGGAGGACATTGACAGAGGTAGTGGAGCTGGTGAGGGCAAGTTCGACGTATGGAACGGGACCCCATGTTTGACCGGGACCATCTTCGATCTTTAGAAAAGGGACTTCGCATTTTGGAACTTCTTGCCCAAATGGGCACCCCTCAGAGATTTGAAACTTTGGTTCAGGAGTCCGGACTCAGCAAAACGACCTGTTTCAGGATTCTCAAGACAATGACCCTTGTGGGCTTCGTGGCAAGAGACCCGGAAACCAGGGCCTTCAGGTTGGGTCCCAAGGCCGTTGCGGTTGGCCTCGCTGCGGTCGGGAGCGAGCGCGTCAGGGAAATTGCCGCACCATACATGAGGGAGCTAAGAGAAGAAACCCGAGCCACTGTTAACCTGGGCATCCTGGTGGGAATGGAGGTTGTTTTCGTGGAGAGAATGCAGTCTCCTTATATTATGGAATCGACGCTGAAGGTCGGTTCCCGTCTCCCCGCGCACTGCTCATCTCTGGGAAAAGCCATCTTGGCTTTCCTTCCTGACGAAGAACGGCAAGCTCTTCTGGAAAAGTTAACCTTTGAAAGGAGAACACCCAACACGATTACCGACAGAGAAACCTTCGCCCAAGAATTAGAGAAAATCAGGAGAGAGGGCTTTTCCGTCAACAACGAAGAATTGGAGGTTGGATTGTTTGCTGTGGCGGCGCCTCTTTTGGACCGAAATGGGGTTGCAGTGGCCGCCATAAACCTTTCGTTTCCGCTGGCGCGATATTCTAAAGAGGAGGCGATGACGGTTCTTTGTCCGAGAATCGTTGAGGTCTCCCAAAAAGTTTCCCGCCTTCTAGGCTGGCGTGGCCGCATAGAAGGCAACTCTCGCTCACAGGAAGTATGTAATTTGAAAAGGAGGAAAGGAAAATGAGGACGTATAAAACCACGGTAGGACTTTTGCTGGCTGCAGCAATCGCGTTTCCCATGGCTTGTAGGCCGTCAGCATGCATGGCCGCTTCTAAAAAGCAACTAGCCATGGGAGCTACTCAGTCAAGCTCGAGTCATTACGCTTACTTCGTAGCAGTGGCGAAGATCATTAATTCTAAGGTTCCGGAAGTAAATGTCTCCGTCGTAGAGACAGGGGCCTCGGTTGACAATATCAACCGGATCAGGAAAGGAGATCTGGATTTAGGTATGACGACGATCCATCTTCAGTATCAGGCCTATCATGGAATGGGGCCGTGGGAGGGAAAGCCCATAAGGGATCAGTACCTGCTTTGGGTGTACCAGCCTGCTCCCCAAAATTTTGTGGTTCGAGCTGATAGCGGAGTGAAGACGGTTTACGACCTCACCAATAAGCCTTTTAACCCCGGGATTAGAGGATCAGCTACGGAAAAAACCGTTGAGGCTATTTTGGAAGCTCTAAATGTCAAGCCGAACTTTTACAGAGGAGGCACAGAGGATGCAGTGGCAGCGATCAAAGACAACCGGATTGTGGGTTACGTGAAATCCGGTGCAGGAGTGAGATCTCTTGACGCATCCACATTGGATATCGCCGCATTCACTCCGATCAGACTCATAGGATTCACGGACGATGACATTTCAAGGGTGCTAGCGAAGTATCCATACTTAAATCCCATCACGGTCCCGGCGGGTATTTATAAAGATAGTCCGGCCTATAAAACTTTTGCGATGCTGATAGGGGTGGTGGCTAGCAAGAATGTCCCAGAAGATCTAGTTTACAAGATGGTGAAGGCGGTCCACGAAAATTTCGCGGATCAGGTAGCTGCATATCCGTCCATTGAGGGCACGAATTTGGCGGAATTGACCTTACAGACGTGTACAGTGCCGCTTCACCCCGGAGCCATAAAGTACTACCGAGAGGCTGGTTTCAGCATTCCTGATAATTTGGTCCCGAAATAAGGAGAGAGCGCTTTGGGTTTGGGAAAGAACCACGGCGATCGTCAAGGTGCCAAGGATGGTGGCTTGAAGGAAGTGGAGATAAAAGACCCCGAACAAGCGGAGCCAAGAGCTCTAAAACCCCCCTTCAGCACCATCGCGTCCGTCATTGCTGCGGCTTTTGCGCTCTTCCAAATATATACAGGCGTGTTTGGTTCTTTCCCAGACCTAATCCAAAGGAGCATCCACGTAGGGTTCACCATAGTTCTAACCTTCCTCCTGTATCGGGCCACAAGAAGATCGCCGAAAACCCGAATGTCGGCGGTAGACCTTTTCGGTATGATTCTAGGAGTGACAGTTTGTTCCTATGCAGCATTGAACTACGACCGCTTCATGCTGAATCCGGGAGTTTCAAACGTCTGGGATCTTGTCCTAGGTGCGGTTGCTACCATATTGGTTCTTGAAACTACTCGCCGCGTTCTCAGCTGGATCCTTCCGTGCATAGCATGTCTGGTCATCCTGTACGCTTTTTTGGGGCCGCACTTGCCCGATTTCATTGCTCACAGGGGATTCAGGGCGGAATATATCATTGAAACTCTCTATACCTCCACTTCTGGCATCTGGGGCCCAGTCACGGGTGTTTCAGCTACGATTATTGCAAGCTTTCTGATCTTTGGTTCAGTCCTATATCACACTGGAGGAGGAGAAGTTTTTGTGGACCTTGCAAAGGGAATCGCTGGGAGGTCATATGGCGGGCCTGCCAAGGTCAGTTGCATCTCAAGTGCACTGTTTGGAACTATCTCCGGAAGCGCCGTGGCAAATGTGGTGGTGGACGGCGTCTTCAATATTCCTTTGATGAAGAAGCTCGGCTACAAACCAGAGTTTGCTGCGGCTGTTGAGGCCACGGCCTCTACTGGGGGCCAGCTGATGCCCCCAGTGATGGGAGCAGGCGCATTTATTATGGCCGAATTTCTGGGTGTTCCCTATCTAAAGGTTGCGGAGGCTGCGCTGATCCCGGCCCTCCTGTACTATCTAGGAGTAACGGCCTCGGTGCATTTTACGGCGAGAAAATTGAACCTAGAGCGTCTTCCAAAGGAAATGATTCCGCCACTGGGGCAAACTTTACGGAGAAGCGCGAATCTCTTTGTCCCAGTTGGTCTATTAGTTTACCTGATGGCGAAAGGCTTTGACCCCACCACAGCAGTGCTCTGGGCACTTGGAGCCTCAGCCGGTTTATACATACTGCCGGGTCGGAACTTCTCAGCTGTGTGGGATAGAATTCGTGTCCTCCTCTTGGCTCTAAATGCTGGAGGAAGGTCCATTGTCACGGTCGCGTGCCTCTGTGCTTGTGCTCAAGTAGTGATTGGTGTTGTAAATCTTTCTGGCCTGGGTATTAGGATGACCGAGATGGTCTTGGGTGTGAGCGGAGGAGTGACGATTATTGCTCTTATTCTGACAATGATTGTCTGCCTTATTCTGGGCATGGGACTTCCAACAACAGCGGCTTATGTACTGGCTGCTTCTGTAGCCGGCCCAGCGCTAATGAAATTGGGTGTGATGCCTATGGCTGCCCACCTCTTTGTTTTCTACTTTGCCATCATATCGGCAATCACACCTCCGGTATGTGCGGCAACTTATGCGGCCGTGGCAATTGCCAGGTCCAAGTGGCTTCCAACAGGATGGATGGCAGTCAAAATGGGACTTGCAGGGTTCCTCGCCCCTTTTCTGTTTGTCTCGATCCCCCCCCTTTTGATGAAGGGTTCCGCCTTAGAAGTCCTATGGAACCTGCTGGTCTCAGGCCTGGGTGTCGTGGCTATGGCTGGAGCGGTGATGGGATACTTTGGGGACCGAAACAAGATACATGAGTCTTTACTCCTGGCTGTCGGATCTTTCCTCCTTTTGGAACCGGGCTTCCTAACCGACTTGCTGGGTTTAGGCACGGTAGGAGCGATTTATGTAATTCAAAGGAGAAGGCGTAGCCCAGGGAAAAAATAGGCTGCCCTCGGCGAACGCTCGACGAGGGCAATTTAGCTAACTCGCTTCAAAAGGGGAAAGGGCTAACACCGCCTTCTCGGGGGCGAAGATTGGATTTGCCCCCGTCAAACCGGTCGTCCCTCTAAGTTGTTCTGCATAGCCCTATATTCCCGCTGCGATCTCATCTCGAGCCCCTTGTGGGGATGATTCGTGCTCTGACCCTAAAACCACGGAGGTAAGAATCCTGTAATAGTCCTCCCATCAGCCACCTCGTGCATACGGAGGTGGTCCCTCTTAAAGGTCTTGACAAAAGGCTTCCGCCATACCATTGGAGCGAGGATTATGGTACGGGTCGTGCACACCTCGACCCCCCCCATCATCCGGGCAAACGCTACCCCCTTCTTCCTTGCCTCATAGCCAGGAGCATTTTCAGTCAACCACTGAACTACATGGGATACGCTCTCTACCTTCCCAAAACACCACTCGATCGATTCCGCCACGGGATCCCTCACCATCTCCCATGTGATCCCACCTGTAGTAGCAATATAGGTCAAAACCTCCCTGTCACAGGTGTCCATCCCGAAAACCACCTTAACCTTCTCCCAATTATCACAGAGAATCTCAAAGGTATCGGACCACCAGCCCATGTCGCTCCTCGGTGTAACAACCCCTACCATCATGGACACGCATGGGCCTTCCCGTAAATCCTCTCCTCCGCCCCTGAGCCTTGAGAAAACCGTTGACAAGCACAGTCACACGCCTATATCCGTGGGTGGCCTCTGGTCCGTAATCCCCCGGATGAGAGGAAGATACCTCCCATCATCTGGATGAGGGTCCGTGTCTCCTCCTTTTTTTCGTCTGCCCTTTCTATATTGGTCCGATCTGGCTACCTGCAACGTGGCAGTTATACTCCTCATGGGGTAGGGTCCTTATTCCCATAAGGATATGCGCGATCTCAGTTTTCCCTCACCAGCAATCTCCAAGGCATCCCTCAGAATCTATACCTCCACGGTCTTCTTGCGCAGAAGGCACTCGAGCTCACAGATCCTTATTTCAAGATTCTTCGCCTCGGAGACAGGAACAAGGGGTTCCTCGCTCTGGGCAACTTAATAAGCCGCCTCCACCTAAAGAGTCAATGGGGATTGACCTCATACTTCCTCGCCACGGAAAAGATGCTCTTAGCGGGCTGTTTGAGCTTCCTCGACTATGGGCTTCTTCTCCTTGAGCACCCTATCGGCTTCATTTCTGAACCGATCTAATAACCTCTGCCGGACTCACGATCAGCGTCCCCCTGTCTGGCCCCTGTATTAATAGCCCTAAGGCTACCACCACAACCTATTTTGCTCAGGGACAGTGTCCGCTCTAAACGGGGGTGGCCCAATCCTTCGAAACATATATGCCGACAAAAACCTCTTCCACCTCTATAAAAAATTTTTCCCTTGACAACCTCTGAGGACCGGGAATATAGCGAGCGTTCGCTCGCAACAGAGGCGATGTGTGAGATGGCTAGCCCCCGGGGAGGCTCCATGGCGGACCCAGTTCCAGGAGGAGGAGATGTCAGCAACCTGTGGAGGTCTTCGCCCGGATCAAAAATAAGGAGCTGGTGGAGCTTAGGCGGAAGGAGCTGGTTGAGAGGTGTACGAAGGTATTTATGGAGAAAGGATATCACCGTACCAGCATCCGAGACATAGCAAAGGCGGCCTCCTTCAGCATGGGCAACCTATACAACTACATTCGCACGAAGGAGGACGTCCTCTACCTTGTTCACCAAAACATGATCAACAACGTGTATCAGAGTCTATTTAACATCAAGGAGGAGGAATATGAGATCAAATATGGAGAGCTGCTGACCATCATCAGAAATGCTGTCGAGAAGACGTTTGAGTTCCAGGATGAGATTATCCTGCTTTACAGAGAATCGGGTTCTCTCAGCAAGCAAATGTTAAGGTCAATATTGGGCTTGGAGACCCGCTATATCGAAATGTTCAAAAGGCTCCTGGACGAGGCTGAGAAGGAGGGAGCCTACGAGATCCGGGATAGTAGGTTTCTTGCGAACCTGATTGTCTACCTCATTTCGTTTTTGTCACTGCGTCGTTGGAGCCTGCGCGACTATAAGAAGGAAGAGGCTGTGGAACTGCTTATGTATTACATCACTCGCATGCTCAAGCCTTCGGAAAAAGCAAGTAATTTAGAAAGCAAAGGAGAAGCATAGTTGACTCCTAGGTGTAGTCTTTAGGGACGGGCCATAAAGATGATTACTGAAGTGGTAATTGACGGTCTAGGGGGGTATAGCCAATGGAGGTGACCTTATCCTCTATGGTTGTTCAGGGTTTGCACGGTCTTGTGTATGGGATGCTCCTTTTTCTCGTGGCATCCGGCTTGACACTCGTCTTCGGCATGATGGACGTCCTGAACATTGCCCACGCTGCTTTCTACATGTTGGGGGCGTATATAGGCTCGACAATTCTGGTCGTGACAGGGAGTTTCTGGCCGGCACTTGTTTTGGCTCCCGTTGCCGTCGGGCTTCTGGGTGCGCTGGTGGAACGGTTCTTCCTGCGCAAAGTTCATGTCCATGGCCATGCCTTCGAGCTTCTCATCACGTTTGGGGTCTTCTTCGTAGTGGGGGAGGTTGTGAAGTGGATCTGGGGGAATTTCCCTAGGCCCGTGGACCCCCCCGCGTTCTCTCGGGATCTATCCACTGGATGGGCATCACATACCCAGTTTACCGCTTCTTTATCTTAGGGGTGTCTATGGTAGTGCTGATGGTCGTGGCCTACGTATTTCTGAGGACTCGCGTGGGAATAGCTATTCGGGCCGCAGTGTCAGACGCGTCCATGGTGAGTGCACTGGGCATCAACGTCCCGAAGCTTTTCCTGGGAGTATTCTCGGGGGGCACGGCTTTGGCTGGATTGGCTGGAGTGGTCGCAGGGCCTTTTCTAGGGACATATCCGGGTATGGGGCTTGACATGATGGTGGATACTTTTGTGGTCGTGGTCGTGGGAGGATTCGGAAGCCTTCTGGGGGCGTTTGTTGCCTCCCTCATGATCGGGGAGCTCCAGTCATTCGGTGTGCTGTTCATTCCCAGGCTGGCCCTGGTCTTTCAGTTTCTTCTCATGGCCGTAGTGCTTATCACTCGGCCCACCGGGCTCTTTGGAGAGAAGGTATGAGCCGTTTCACTCTTCTGAGAACTGTCCTGCTCGGGGTGGGGGCGGCGCTCCTTATCGTGGCTCCCAGTGTGCTCAGCGTCGTCAAGACTCGGATGCTAACCGAGATCGCTTATTTTGCCCTGTTTGCTGTGAGCTATAACTTTTTGTTCGGGTGGGCCGGACTTTTATCGTTCGGACATGCTGCTTACTTCGGGCTGGGCGCATATGTCACCGCGATTTCTCTCAAACATATGCCTGGCCTGCATCTATTGGTGGGAATGGGACTCGGCGCACTAGCGGGAGCGGTCGGGGGAGCTATCATCGGCTTTTTTGCGTACGAAGAAAAGGTTCCTATTTCGCGCTCCTGACATTGGCCTTCAACCAGTTTCTGTGGGCCATCGCTTGGAAGTGGCGCGAGGTGACGGGCGGTGATGACGGGATCGGTCGATTCGTTCCCAGGAGACCTGTAGATCTGGGGCTCTTTTACTTGGACCGTACTCGGATTCCCAACAAATACTACTTTACCATGGCTGTAGTGGTAATTTTCTTAGCGATGGGATGGTATCTTTCGCAGACACCGTTTGGGAACACCATTCAGGCAGTCAAGGTGAATGAGGAAAGGGCTGCTTTTCTCGGGTATAACGTCAATCGCTCCAAGTTGCTCATCTTCACACTGGCGGCCTTTTATGCGGGCATCGCTGGAAGCCTGTTCGCTCTGTTCCAAGACTTCGTAACCACTAGCGCCATAGGGCTCGGCATGTCTACCGAGGTTCTCTTCATGGCCTTCCTAGGGGGGACTGGGTCTTACTTCGGTCCCATTTTGGGGGCTGCGATCTTCGTTTATTTCACAGACTGGGTAAGCAGCATCACCGAGCACTGGGAGTTTTTCTTGGGGGTGCTTTTCATTGTCCTGGTACTTTACTTTCACAGGGGGTTCATCGGATTGATTCCCTCGAAGGTGAGGGGCGTTTTTGCCGCAGGGAGATAGTACCGGGGGTCAGATTGTGGCGATTTTGGAAGTGAGAGACCTTCACAAGGACTTTGGCGGACTCAGCGTGCTCTTCGGAATCGACCTCAGCGTCGAGGAAGGGGAAAGGCACGCCATCATTGGACCGAACGGTGCTGGCAAGTCCACTCTGTTTCAATCCTATAACCGGGAAGTACACGCCCACTCGTGGGCGAGTCCTGTTTGATGGACGCAATATTACTGGACTCCCGCCCCACCGGATTGTCCGACTAGGATTGGCTAGATCATTCCAGATCACGAACATCTTCCGTATCATGAGCGTGTTTCAAAATGTGCGCAATGCAGTGCTCTCCAGGATGGGCATTCGTTATCGTATCTTTCCTAGGTTGTCCAAGCTCGCCTCTGTCGACGAAGAAGTGGATTTCATCCTTTCGCAAATTGGCCTATTGGAAAAACGAAATATTCCGGCAGGGGAGTTGGCCCACGGGCAACAGCGGGCTCTGGAGATCGGGCTCACCCTCGCTTTGGACCCTAAGGTGATCCTCCTGGATGAACCGACAGCTGGCATGTCCTCTTCCGAGACCCGCGACACAGTCGAGTTAATCGAACGGGTCACCGAAGGAAGAACGCTCGTCATAGTAGAACATGACATGGATGTAGTGTTCAGAATAGCGAACCGAGTTACGGTCATATACTATGGCAAGGTATTGGCTTCGGGTCGGCCGGAGGAGATCCGCAACGACCAGCGTGTCAAAGACGCATACCTGGGCGAGGAACGGACTTAGGCCATGCTCCTAGATGTGAGAAGCATTGATTCCTTTTACGAGGAAAGCCATATCCTGCACGGTGTATCTCTGGCTGTTGAAAAAGGAGAAATTGTGGCCCTCCTAGGACGCAATGGGGTGGGAAAAAGCACCACCCTCAAGTCCATTATAGGGCTTGTGGTACCGCGCTCCGGGGAAATCTTCTTCAAGGGCTTGAACGTTCGCGGCATGCCGCCGTATCGCATAGCCAACCTAGGAGTGGGGTACGTGCCGGAAGATCGGAGGATATTTCCCCGCCTCACGGTTCGGGAAAACCTGATCATAGGTATGAAACCGGGCCGGAACAAGAATGAAGGTAACTGGACCGTGGAGAAAGTATACGAGTACTTTCCGGGTTTGAAAGCCAGGGACAACCAGAAGGGGGCCTATCTTTCAGGCGGCGAGCAACAGATGCTGACCATAGCCCGTGCGCTGATGGGGGATCCAGAGATACTACTATTGGACGAACCCACCGAGGGACTGGCCCGAAAGGTTGTCGAGACCCTGGAACAGGTCATCACGGATATCCACTCTCATGGCGTGGCCATACTTTTGGTGGAACAAAACATGCGGGTGGTCTTGCGGCTGGCTGGGAGGATCTATGTGATGAGCAAGGGGAGCATAGTGTTTCACGGCACCAGGGAGGAACTGAAGGGGGCCAGTGAGGTGAGGGAGAGATATCTCGAAGTATAAGGGCAACTGGAGGGGAGGACACGGAGCGTGCCCCTCGAGAACCCAGATCACTGAGGAGGTGGCAGATGCGAAGAAAAGGCTTTTTGGGGAGATTGGGGGTAGGAGCAATTGTACTCTTCGTGCTAGGATGCTTGGGGATTGTCCCAGCGAATGGGGCCAAGGAAAAGGACACAATAGTTCTTGGGGTCTGTGAGCCCCTCTCAGGTGTGATGAAGGACGTAGGGGATCGGTACGTAGACGCGGTCAGGTTCGCGGCGGAAAAGATCAACGCCAAGGGAGGAGTGCTTGGCAAGAAACTTGTTGTCGTGGCCGAGGATGGCCAGCTCAAGCCAGATGTGGCCACGCGCAAAGCCACCAAGTTGATCCTGGAGGACGGGGCCGACTTCATTATGACTGGGACGGGAAGCCACATAGCG
>Ga0068707_1002635_pt1 | contig 12616 bp, 7 predicted proteins | sample YNPNPMetaG_FD_66600 | JGI IMG/M metagenome (GOLD analysis project Ga0068707, IMG submission 66600) | Anoxygenic and chlorotrophic microbial mat microbial communities from Yellowstone National Park, USA - YNP NP MetaG | ecosystem: Environmental > Aquatic > Thermal springs > Hot (42-90C) >... | reverse complement strand
CCCCCCGGCCCTGGTGGAGAAGATGCTCGCCGACCTCGAGACGGCGGACGGCGCCACCCAACAGCAGATCCTCTTCGTCCTGCGCCGCGAGCCTGCTCGATTCGCCGATCTGTTCCTCCGGTGCCTCGCCGGGCCGGCCGGCGACACGGCCCGCGCCGCGATCCGGCTGCTTCTCGAGCAGGTTGGCGCCGTGGCCGTCGAGCCGGTGCGGGCCGCCTTGCGGGAAGCGGACCGGCCTCCCGAGTTCTACCGCGACCTGCTGCTGGTCCTCGGCCGCCTCCCCGGGGGTCCGCTCCCCGGCCTGTCGGGTTCCTTCCTCCGGCACGAGTCGGCCGAGGTCCGCCAGGCGGCGCTCTTCGCGACGGCAGCGGCCGGCGGGCCTGCCGTCGAATGCCTGCTGCTCGACGCCCTCGACGACGAGGACATCGCCGTCCAGGCCATGGCCGTACGCTATCTCGGCGAGCGGGGATGCCGGAACGAGGCATTTCTTCGGTTCATCGAGGACCTGCTGGCGGGCAGCGGCGAGATGACTTTCGCCGCCCAGCTCCGTGCACTCGTCGGCGGCAAGGAGGCCCGAACGAGGATGCTCGTGAACCACCTCCGCCTGCTAACCGCCGCCGTGGTTGCCCTGGCCAAGCGATTGGAACGGGAGGAGGAGCGGGACGTCGAGCGGGCGGAGCGGCGACTCGTGGCGCTGTTGGGGCGGGAACTGGACAGTTTGCAGCGGGAGCCGTCCGCGCCGGAGGCGGTCGAGCGGAAGAAGCTCTGTGCCGCGGTCGTCGGCGTGCTGCGCGTCGTGGGGACCGAGAACTCCCTGGCGACGCTCGGCAGGGCCCGCCAGGTGCCGGAGCGAGAGGTCGGAGGAGCGGCGGCCGCCGCGGTGCGAGAGATCATGGCCCGTCGCGGTGTCCGCCGCCCGCTGGGGTGGGGAAGCCGCCTGTGGTGCAGGATCCGCCGAGCCTTCGGAGGATGGCGCGATCGCCGACCGGTCGGGTCGCCGGCCCGAGGTGTTGCGGAGGAGGCGCTGACATCCCGGCCGCGAACGTCCGCCGCAGGGGGAACGACGCGGGTGAAGGCCGGGAGAACGAAACGAGCTGCGTCGAGAGCCCGATGAAGGCGTGCCACGCTGAGACCGCAAAGGCGGTCGCCGCGGCGCCCCGGCCGGCGACGGACGTCGCGCCACGCGCTTCCCCCTGCCATGGCTCATTGCCGAGACCGGCCGCTACCGGTCGGAGGCGACCACTCCGTAGCCGGGATCGGCCGCTACCGGCCGGAGGCGACCACTCCGTACGTCGTGATGTTCGGGGTGCCGTCGGGGTTGGCCAGCGAGCGGACGGTGCAGGTGGCGCCGTTCCACATGATCGTCGCCACCCGCCAGAACTCGTTGTCGTTCCCGGGTCCCTCGTCGGGGTCCCGCAGAGTCACCGGGCCGAACTCCACGGGCGGGCCCGACTCGCACTCGCCCGAGGTCGAGGCGCAGTAGATCTTGACGTAGACCTGCGCATCGCCGGAGCTCTCCGCCCAGTAGTAGTGCACGCCGACGGTGTACTCGTGCCCCGCCACCGGCTCGTCGATGTTGATGTTCTCCGGTCCGTACCCATCGACGTCGTCCAGGTCCAGACGCGGGTCGTCCTCCCGGCCCGGCGCGTCCCAGGAGAGGATCGCACCGGCAGAAGCGTTGCAGTTGGCGTAGTAGCAGTCGAGCTCGCTGAACCACCGGGTCGCCCACGGGTGCAGCAGGTGCAGGTCCACGTCGGACGCGTCGCAGGAGGGTGGCGATGCGGGATAGACGCAGGAGCGGTCGGGCGGGTTCCAGAACATCTCGACCCGCAGACCCTCGGACGGCACCGCGACCACATCGAACGTGCACGACCCGGTGTTCCCCTCGTCGTCGGTCACCGTCAAGGTGATCCGGTAGGTGCCCGCCACGTCCGGCGTGAATTCCGACGTGGGGGTCGAGGCGGGGGAGGGCGGATCGCAACTCGAACCCTCCGGCCGCGTCGTCAGCTCCCAGTGGTAACCGACCACCGTCCCGTCGTCGACCCCGCTGCCGGTGAGCGTGATCGTGTTGAGCGGCACGGTGCAGGTTTCCGCTGGGCAGATCGCGTCCGGGCCGCTCGGCGTCGCGTCCACCAGGACCTCGCATTCCGACGACAACCCGCGGGCGTTGGTCGCCCGGGCGCGCAGGACGTAGCGCCCCGGCTTGTCGGGCACGATCGTCGGCGAGGCGGCGTCGGGCGGGGTGGGCGCGGGTCCCGCCGAGGTCGCGGGCCAGCTCACCAGCTCCCAGATCCAGGTCACCGCGTCGCCGTTGAGGACGGGGATGGCGGGGATGGTCAGCGGCCGCCGCGTCGGCCCGGTGAGGATCTCCTCCGGGCAGTCGAGCGGGGGGGCGCCCACCGCGGTCACCGTGAGGATGCACTGTCCGCGATACCCGTTGTCGTCGATCACCTCGAAGCGGATCCCGTAGTCGCCCTCGACGTCCGCCGTGAATTGCGTCGAGGCCTCGTCGGGCGGCACCAGCGAGGCGCTCGTGGAACCCGCCGGCCGCTCCCGGATCGACCATTCGAAACCGACGATCCTCCCGTCCGTGTCGTCTCCGTCGCCCTCGAGCGGCACGGGGACGCCGACGCGGGCGTCGGGGACGTCGGGCGGGCAGAGGGCAACGGGCGGGTTGTTGACGGCATGGACGACGGTCTGACACGAGTCGCTCCGGCCGGTGCGGTCGGTCGCCTGGAAGCGCACCACGTAGTCGCCGAGGAGGTCGGGGACGAGGGCGGTATACCAGGTGTGCAGGGGGGCAAGCGTCGCGGCGGAGCCGGTGGGGTGGGCGGCGAGCGTCCAGGTCAGGGCCGGCGGCGGGTCGCCTTCGTCCTCCACCCGTGCCTCGACCACGGTGCGTCGTCCCGGCGCGGTCCACAGCTCGTCGTCGAGGCATACGACCTCGGGCGGACGGTCCGGCACGTCGTGGACGTCCTCCCGGACGACGTCGGCGTCCGGCTCGGGCTCCCACAACCCGCTCTTGGCGCCGCAACCGGCGAGCGGCGCGGCCACCGCGAAGAGCAGCCCGACGGTCAGGATTCGTACGGCACGCATGGTGTCTCTCCTGCCTCCGCCGCCGGCGGCGACTCGGGCGGCGGCGGTTCCGCGCCCGGCCCCGGCCGCGTCCTCGGACGGTTCTCTTCCCAGGGCCCGTAAGCCGCCACATCGACGACCACGGCGGTGATGTTGTCCTTCCCCCCCCGTTCGTTGGCCAGGGCGACGAAGCGTCGCGCCGCGCGCTCGAGGCCCAGGTCCATCACCCGGGGGATCTCGGCGTGCTTGAGGTATCCGTGGAGTCCGTCGGAGCAGAGCAGGAAGCGGTCGCCGGGCTTGACGGGAAAAATCTGGGTGTCGACCTGAACGTACTCGTGGCTCCCCACGGCGCGCGTGATCACGTTGTGGTCCCGGATCGCCCGCGCCTCGGCCAGCGTCAGCAGCCCCTGCTTGACCTGCCAGTTGACCAGGGTGTGGTCATCGGTCATCTGCACAACGTCGCCCTCGCGAACGCAGTAGACGCGCGAGTCGCCGACCTGCGCGGTCACGCCGAACCCCTCGACGACGAGCAGGGCCGAGATGGTGGTGCCCATGCCCTGCCGGGAAGGGCTCTGCTGGGCGAGCCCGAAGACCAGGAAGGCGGCGGACTGGACGGCCGACTCGAGCAGCCGGCAGAGATTGCGCGCTTCCTCGATGCCGTCGGGATGCTCGTTAAACTTCGCGATGACATCGACGCCGCCGGAGACCATCGCGTGGATCGCGTCGACCGATTCCCGGCTCGCCACCTCTCCCGCCGCATGGCCTCCCATGCCGTCGGCCACGACGTACAACCCCAGCTCGTCGTTCCGCAAGAAGGAGTCCTCGTTGACCTGCCTTCGTCGGCCGGTGTCGGTGGCGGCGAACGAACGACAGTACATCGCAAGAAACCTCCGTGCGGCGTCCCGGAGACGAGCCGCTTGCGAATATCGTACGAACCCTAGCATATTCCCCCCGATGACGCATCCTCGGCGCCCCTCCGATCCGCTGCGGGAGGCCTTCGAACGCGCCGCCGCCGCCGTGGGCCTCGAGGTGCGTCGGGAGCGGCTGGAGATCGGCGACGCGAACGCCCCGGGCGGGCTGTGCCGGCTCGCCGACGGCCGGCCGGTGTGCATCCTGTCGGACCGGCTGTCCGACGACGAGGAGCTGCGCGCGCTCGGGCGGGCCCTCTTGCATTTCGACCTCGAATCCGTCTACCTGCCACCCGCGGCCCGCGCGTACGTCGAACGGCTGTCCGTCGAGATGCCGGCGAAGCCGTCGGGCGGTGGGAGGGGCGGCGGCGGGTAGGGACGCGAGACGGCACGATGGCGGACGAAGGGCAGCAGCCAGCGGCTTCCGGGAGGACGACGGGACGCCATGCCGCCGTGGGATGGCGGGCCGCCGTCCGTCGGGGGTTCGACCGCGCCTTCGGCGGCGAACTGGGCGGCACCATGGTCGTGGCCGTCCTCTGGGGCGCCGTGGTTGCCGCCGCCGTCTGGGCCGCGCTGACGGGTCTCGACAGGTTGTCGGACGCCCTGTGGGGCGGCGCCGGCCCCGCCGCGACCGGCGGGCTCGCCCGCGGCGCCTGGTGGCTCGTCGTCCTGCTCCCCGCTGCCGGCGGGCTCGCCTGCGGACTCCTCGGCCGCCTCGTCGACCCCCTCGACACCGCCCCGGGCCTCGATGTCGCCGACCTGATCGACTCCATCGGGCGACGCGGTGGACGCGTGGACCTGCACCGAAGCCTCGCTCGCTCGATCGGGTCAATGGTCGCGATCGGGGCGGGGGGTTCCGCCGGACCCGAAGGGCCGCTGGTCCACCTCGGCGGCGGCACGTTCTCCGCCGGCGGCCTCCTGTTTGGCTTCGACGGCCGGCGACGGAAGGTGCTGGTGGCCTGCGGTGCCGCCGCCGGCCTAGCCGCCGTGTTCGGGACTCCGGTGGCGGCGGTGCTGTTGTCGGTCGAGGTGGTTCTGGGGGCGGTCCACATGCGCACTCTGCTGCCGGTCAGCGCCGCGGCCGTTGGGGCGTCCGGCGTGCGGGCGGCGCTGCTGGCGCGCTTCGGCCCCGTCGTTCCGCTCCTGGCGCTTCCTGAGACGATAGGGGGGGCGGCGGAGGGTGCCGTGCTCGCCGCGTGCCTCGTCGTCGGCCTCGGGGCCGGGGTCGCCGGCGCCGCCTTCGCACGCATCACGAATCTTTCGGCCGAAGTGTTCGCCGCCTTGCCGATTCCGCGCTGGTCCGCCCCCGCGGTCGGCGGACTCCTCGTGGGCTGCATCGGCGTCGCCTGGCCCCAAGTGCTGGGGCACGGCTACGGGGCGCCCGCGGCCTTCGCGAGCGCGGCCGCGGCCGGCGTGGGCACCGTCGTGGTGCTCGGCCTGTGGAAATTCCTCGCCACCGCCCTCACGATCGGATCCGGAGGCGCCGGCGGGGTGCTCGCCCCCTGCCTTTTCCTCGGCGCCTCGCTCGGTGCCGCCGCCGGCGCGGGACTCGAACAGGCTGGCCTGGCCGACGACCCCGGAGCGGCCGTCGGGACGCTGACGCTGGCGGGCGCCGCCGCCGTGTTCGCCGCCGTCAGCCACGCCGGACTCACGTCCATTATCTTGATTCTCGAATTGACGATGCAACCCTTCGTCATCGGGCCTGTTTTCATTGCGGTCGCCCCGGCGGTGGTGGTGGCGTCGTTGCTCTCGAAGGAATCGATACATACCTTGGCCTTGCGACGCCACGGAGACCGCCGGACGTTCGGCGAAGCCTCCGTGCTGCACGAGACCCCGGTCGCGGCCCTGGTTCGGGCGGACGCCGAACGGGTCGGACGCGGCGAGCCGTTGTCGCGGCTCGTCCGCCGTGTCGTGGAAGGCGAAGCGATGTACCAGCACGTGGTCGATGAGAACGGCAAGCTGCTGGGCACCATCTCGCTCCAGGAAGTCGGGCCGTTGCTGCGCGAGGACGACGTCGAGGGGCTGCTCCTAGCCTACGACGTGATGCGCGCACCGCCGCTCGCCGTCACCCGGTCCGACTCCCTCGCCACCGCCCTCGAGAAGTTCGCCCGCAGTGACTGGGATGAGCTGGCCGTGGTGGACGGCGCCGGCGTGCTGGAAGGACGCCTGACCCGCAGGGACGTCCTGACGTTCTACGCCCGCGAGGTGCTCGACGAGAAGAACCTCGGAATGAAGTTCGTCCGCCGCTCCGATCGGGGCAGCATCGCGCCGACCGGCGTCGAGGCGGGGGCGGGTGGCGGCGACCAACCGAGCGAGGTGGTGACCGGCTTCGTGGAGGTTCCGCCGGACCAGGCGATCGAGGCGATGGTTGTGCCGCCGGGCTTCGTCGGACACACGCTCAAGGACCTCAACCTCCGGGCGCGCTTCGGCGTCGGCGTGATCAGCATGCGACGCCGCGCATCCGGCGGAGGCCGGATCTCCGTGGTGGCTCCCGACCCGACGTTACCCCTGAGGGAGGGGGACGTCCTGGTGTTGGCCGGGCCGAGGGAGCAGGTGGAGAAGCTGAAGAAGCTGGTTGGATAATGTAACATAACATATCTTATGCGACATGAACCGCCGGGAGAGGCGAGGGTGCCGAGCCGGCGGGGAACCCGAGGAGACCGAGCGCGATGGCGGCGATGAACCCGATTTCCCCAGAGGATTTCCGCTTCGGCGACCGGCTACCGGTGCTGCCGATCCGCAACGCCCTCCTGTTCCCGACGGCGGTGGCGCCCTTCGAGGTCGGGCGGCCCAAGTCGTTACGGCTGGTCCACGACCTGGAAAAATCGTCGGAGCCGTACCTGGCGATCTTCGCGCAGCGCGATCCCAAGACGGACGACCCGGCGGAGGCGGACCTGTATCCGTACGGGACGGCGGCGCGGGTGTTGAAGGTGATCCGGCATTCGAGCGGTTCGTTGTCGGTGATCTTGCAAGGCGGCGTGCGGATCAAGCTCGAGGCGATGGTGAGCCGGGAGCCGTATCACGTGGCTCGGGTGACCCGGCTGACGGATGTGCTGGTGAACGACGTGGAGACCGAGGCGTTGACGATGTCGCTTCGGGAGGCGGCCAAGGAGGTGGTCGAGCTATCGCCGGAGGTGCCGCGCGAGGCGTTGGCGTTGATCGATTCCATCGAGCATCCCGGCCAGCTCTGCGACCTGGTGGCCGCGAATCTCGAGATGCCGCTGGAGCAGAAGTCGGACCTGATCCAGACGGTGGACGTCAAGGAGCGGATCCGCAAGGTGCTGCGGGTGCTGATGCGGCAGACCGAGATCCTGAAGATGCGCGAGCGGATTCGTTCGCAGGTGACGGAGGAGATGGGCAAGACACAGCGCGAGTACGTGTTGCGGCAGCAGCTCAAGGCGATCAAGGAGGAGCTGGGCGAGTCGGACGACGAGGGCAGTGACCTCGAGGGGATGGAGGAGAAGCTGGCGAAGCTCGACCTGCCGCAGGAGGCGCGCGAGGTCGCGCAGAAGCAGATCCGCCGTCTCAAGGCGATGCAGGTTGGGTCGGCCGAGTACACCGTGGCGCGCACGTATCTCGACTGGATCATGGACCTGCCGTGGCGGATCGAGACCAAGGACAAGCTGGACATCGGCGAGGTGCGCAAGATTCTGGAGGAGGACCACTACGGTCTGGACAAGGTGAAGAAGCGCATCATCGAGTACATCGCGGTGCGCAAGCTAAAGACGGACAAGAAGGGGCCAATCCTGTGCTTCGTCGGGCCGCCCGGCGTCGGCAAGACGTCGCTCGGCAAGTCGATCGCCCGTGCGCTGGGCCGCAAGTTCGTTCGCATCTCGCTCGGCGGCGTCCACGACGAGGCGGCGATCCGGGGCCACCGGCGCACCTACGTCGGAGCCCTGCCGGGCCAGATCATCCAGCAGCTCAAGAAGGCCGGCACGCGCAATCCGGTCTTCATGATGGACGAGGTCGACAAGATCGGGCGGGACTTCCGCGGCGACCCGGCCGCCGCCCTGCTGGAGGTGCTCGACCCGGAACAGAACGATACCTTCGCGGACCACTACATCGAGGTGCCGTTCGACCTGTCGAAGGTGATGTTCATCACCACGGCGAACCTGCCCGACCCGATTCCCCCTCCCCTGCGCGATCGCATGGAAATCCTCGAACTGCCCGGATACACTCGCCGCGAAAAGCTCGAAATCGCCCGCGTCCACCTGCAACCCCGGCAGCTCGCCGAACACGGCCTCGACGAGAAGATGATCCGCATCCCGAAGGAGACGGTCGAGCGGATCATCGATACGTACACGCGCGAGGCCGGCGTGCGGAACCTGGAGCGGTCGATCGCCGGTTGCTGTCGCGGCGTCGCGGTCAAGATCGCCGAGGGGACGCTTCCGCCGGACCAGCTTCCCGCCGTCGTCGGTCCCGACGACCTGCTGGAGTACCTCGGCCCCGCCAAGTTCACCTCCGAGGTGGCCGAACGGACCGAGATTCCGGGGGTGGCCACCGGCCTGGTGTGGACCAGCACGGGCGGCGACATCATTTTCATCGAGGCGACCCGCATGCCCGGCAAGGGCAAGCTCGCGCTTACCGGGCAGCTCGGCGACGTGATGAAGGAGTCCGCCCAGGCCGCCCTGTCGTACGTGCGGGCCAACGCCGAACGGTACGGTCTCGACCCCGCGATCTTCGAGAACTCCGACCTGCACGTGCACGTGCCGGCGGGAGCGATTCCGAAGGACGGGCCGAGCGCCGGTCTGGCGATGTTCGCCGCCCTGACCTCGATGCTGACCGGCATCCGCGTCCAGCACGACGTCGCGATGACCGGCGAGATCACGCTGCGCGGCCGCCTCCTGCCGGTCGGCGGCGTGAAGGAGAAGGTGCTCGCCGCCCATCGCGCCGGCATCAAGCGGGTGATCCTGCCAGAACGCAACGCCCCCGACCTGATCGAGGTTCCCAAGGAGGTCCGCGACGAGCTGGAACTGATCCAGCTCCGCAACATGGAGGACGCCCTCGCCCTGGTGCTCGAACCCAACGACCGGTTCCCCGCCGGTGGCAAGCCGGTCGCCCCGGCCGCCCGGAAGGACAAGGAGCCATCGCGGAAGGCCGGCCGCAAGTCGGCCGCCCCGCCCGCTCCCGGAAGCGGGAGGCGGCCGGGCCGTCCTACGAACAGTCGACCGTCAGGGAGAATGCCGCGCGGGCGTTCGCCGCGCCGTCCACCACGACGTAGTAGCGGCGTCCACCCGTGACCGTGGCCGCGACCGACGAGCTCCCCGAGGCGACGCAGGATGCCGGGTCGCAGGCGTCGCCCAGCACCAGGACCGTCGGCGTTCCGTTGGAGACGACCTCCGAGAGCGCGGCGGTCAGGCGGACCGTCCCCGCCGGCAGGTCGACCGCGTACACCGCCTCCGCCCCGGTGAGCCCCGAGGCGCACGTCCCGTAGTTCGTCACGTCATTCGCGCCGACGAACGTCGAGGCGGTGACGCCGGAACCGCAGGTCAGGAGCGGGATGGCCGGCGTCGGCGAGACCGCAGTGCACGTGGTGCCCTCGCCGCAGACCGTCACCGTGCACAGGCTGCCGTCACCGCACGGGGCGTCGGCCGCGGCGATGCAGTTGCCCGCCACGCAGACCCGCGGCCCCGTCCCGCCGCACGGATCGGGCGTGGTGCAGCTCGTCCCGTCCGTCGCGTAGTCCCGCTCGCAGTGCGGCGGCGCCCCCGGCGCGTCCGTGACGCAGCGGTCGTTGGTGCACGGGTTGCCGTCATCGCACGCCCCCTCGAGCCGGCGGGTGCAACGGCCGCCAATGCAGACATCGATCGCGCCGCACGCGGTCTCCGCGCCGCACATCACGCCGTCCACCACCGGCGTGTCCGTGCAGGTGTGCGTCGCCTCGTCGCAGGCGGCGTAGATGCACGGGTCCGGCGGCTCGGGACACGGCGTGACCGTGTTGCGGCACAACCCGTCGAAACACTCCTCGACCCCGTCGCACCACTCGTCGTCCGGGCAAGGCTCCCCGTCCGGGTGTTTCGCGTGGGTGCACGTCCCCCCCTCGCACCGGTCGTCGGTGCACGGCGAGCCGTCGTCGCAATCCTCGTCCGTGGCGCACGGCCCGGGACCGCCGCCGTCGTCCTCGGGGATGCCGTCGACCGCATCGCCGTCGGTGCCCGGCAGGTCGTCCTCCGCGCCGTCCGGCGGCTCGGCGTCGCCGTCCGCCGGGGTTTCGGCGGGCCGGTCGAGCGGCACATCGCCGTCGGCGTCGGCATCGGCTTCCACGACATCCGCGAACGGGACGCACCGTCCCCCGGAGCAGTAGCGGCCAGTGGGGCAGTCGCTGGAATGGGAGCACTCCTTGTCGTCGCACGCGGCCGCGCCCGCCAGCAGAACCGCCGCCAGCAGTCCCAGGCGCAGTGCCGTCCTCGTCCCGGCCGTCGCGCTTCCGTACTGCGTCGTCATGGCTGCACCTCACCGCGACCAGTCCACGTTCAGGTCGTACAGGACCGGAGTCTGCCTCGGGTCCGTCGTGGTCAACGTGACCTCCACCTGGATCCACCGCCGCGGGTTGGCCACCGCCGTGCGAATGCTCGCGGGCGATGTCGTGTAGCTGGGACTCCACGTGGCGGAAGCCAGTTCGGCCTGCGTGGCGGCCGTCCGCGCCCGTACCGACACGTCGGTGACCCCCGGATTCTCCAAGGCCGTCCAGCGAATCGTGTGCCAGATCGAGTCCGTGTACCCGGAATCGAGGGCGATCGTCCAGGTGCCGCTCGGACGCGTGAACAGCAGGTGCTGCATCCCCGTCATGTCGGTGTACGCGTACGGCGAGCCGCCGGTGCTGAAGCAGACTGACGAGTACCTCGGCCAGGCTGAAACGTCGACCCGGCAGGCGTGGCAGTAGGTCACCCCCCAGACCCGACCCGCATAGTCGACGGCCGTACCCGCCGACTCGCACGTGGCGCCCAGCGTGATTGGATTGACGCGCGAAAGGTCGTCCGGGATGCGCGCAATCTTGTTGTTGTGCAGCGCCGTGTAGATTGTCCCGTCGGCCGTCAACGCCACGCCGCGCGGCCGGCCGTGCGCGGACGCGGAGATGTAGGACCACCGATTCGTCGCCGGGTCGTAGCGGATCAGCGTTCCGCATCCGTAGGAGCCGATCAGGATGCGCCCGCGGCCATCGATCGCGATGCCGTAGGTGCTGAAACACCCACCGACGCTGCTGGGCGGCGGGACCAGCCACTGGCGACCGCCCGCGGGGTTGGCGATCGGCACCTTGAGCAGCGACTGCACGCGGCTGTCGAAACTGTTGCCCCAGCTCGCGTTGAGCACGAACCAGACGTTCCCCGCCGCGTCCCCCACGCCGCCGTACGGCCGGCCGCCGGCGGCCCACCGGCCGCGCTCGATGCAGAGCGGATAGCGCCGCCCGTCGGGTGCGGCCGTCGACCCGACCGGTCCGACGGCGTTGCCGTCGAACTTGACGATCTCCTGGCTGTTCCACAGGCCGGCCCAGACGTTGTAGTCGCGGTCGATCCCGAGCGCCCGGACCATGCCGGGTAGCGGCGTCCAGCAGATCACGCTCCCGTCGGCGGCGAAGTGCACGATGTTCGAGTACTGCCCGCTGGAGGGGTTGCTCCACCCGCGGTTGCCCATCCAGACCGAGCCGTCGCGCGGGTCTTGCACCGTGCGCGAGGGTTGCCACCCGAGCGACGAGCGGGGGAAGCCGGGCATCATCGCGCCGGTGGCGACGTCCAGCTTCGCCGCCGTCCGCTGCGGCGAATTCGGCACCCAGATGTGCCGCGATGTGCTCACGGACGAGTCGAGACACAGGTTGCCCGGCCGCGTACAGTCGGGGTGCAGCGGGTTGCTGGGGTTCAACGACACCCCGTCGCTCGTCCCCGCCTGGAAATCGATATCGTCCGTCCAGCCGCAGCCGCAGGTCGCCGACGCCTCGTCGCAGGTCACGTGCGGGCAGTTCGGGCTGTCGTGGCACGGGCTAACGGACGATCCGATGCAGACGCTCCGGCCGTCGCACGAGCTCGACGCCGTGCAGAACAGTCCGTCGTTGCACGGGAAGCCCAGCGGCGTCGGCGGGTGACTGCACGTGCCGTCGGGGTTGCAGACGTCCCGCGTGCAGGCGTTGCCGTCGGCGCAGGCGGTCACGAAACGGCAGGCATCCAGCTCCTCGTCGCAGAAGTCGATCGTGCACGAGACGCCGTCGTCGCACACGATCGGTCCCGGCGACCGCTCACAGCCGCCCCAGCAGTTGCACCTTTCGCGGCCGTTGCAGTAGAGGCCGTCCTGGCACGCCTCGTCGTTGTCGCAGCAGGCTTTCGGCTCTCCTGTCTCCTCGTCCACTCCGCAGGAGGCGCGGGGCGGGTCGCCGAGCGTCGGGCGCCGTCCGCCGGTCGTCGAGCCCGCCGGGGACGGGTGGTCCTCCGCGGCGCAGGAGCCGATCGCAAGCCCCGCGAGGCTCCAGACGGCCGCCGCACCGAATCCCCGGAACGGTCGCCCCGCCGCCCTCCCCCTCCTTTCGCGTTGCCCACTCGGCCTCGTCATGCGCGCACCCTCCCCGTCCGTCGGGATGTTCAATCGATGAACTCCGACGGAATCTCTTCCATCGTCCGGTACTTGGTCAGATCCGGCTGCGGCGG
>Ga0068707_1002631_pt1 | contig 12621 bp, 12 predicted proteins | sample YNPNPMetaG_FD_66600 | JGI IMG/M metagenome (GOLD analysis project Ga0068707, IMG submission 66600) | Anoxygenic and chlorotrophic microbial mat microbial communities from Yellowstone National Park, USA - YNP NP MetaG | ecosystem: Environmental > Aquatic > Thermal springs > Hot (42-90C) >... | reverse complement strand
CCGTAATTACCTGCCCTGAATCGTTTGCAGATAATGTAGCGTAGGCTTTAGCCTGCGCATACAGGCGCTACAGGGGCATGCCTTTGCCGCGTCTTTGATAGCGCTTGCCTGGGGGCTCCCTGGTAGGTAGTTACATTTTACCCAAAAAAGCCTGCTCTTCCGGGAATCCTCCGCGTTTCGCTAACCCAGACAGACCTTCGTAGCCAATGGCGACGGGCAAAATATCCATATTTTCAGGAGCCAGATTCCGCTGCATCAGCCCAGGCCATCCGACGCATCAGGTAGTTGGCTTTTCGTGGTAAAATAAGCAAACGATGATGAGCATGGAAGAAAGAGAAGACCTGAATTCAATGCCTCGGCCCAAAAGCGTATTTGCCTGCCTGAGCCTGGGCTTTGATGTGGTGGCGCAGCGGCCAACCTTAATGCTGCCGCCGCTGCTGCTTGACGTTTTCCTCTGGCTTGGGCCGCGTCTGGCCATTCCTTTTGATCCGGCATTATTGGCGGAGATGGCGCATCAGCTGGAGCTTGAAAATGGGATGATCGCCCAAATCCAGACCCTATGGGAGCATTACAATCTTTTCTTCACGCTCAGTCTGGCGCCGGTGATCAATTTGCCTTCCCTGGCCGCGCGCGAGCGGTTCTGGGAGGCACCCTTGCCACGAACAGTGCTCACGCTCCAGTCCGATCTGTCTCTGCTGGCGGCTTTTGTGGTACTGCTGATGATCGGAATTGCTTTAGGCGCCGCCTTCTTGCGGGCCATAGCGCTGGCCGTGCTGGAAGCGCTGGAGCTACCTCTCCCCGGCCCCCAGGATTGGGGAGTGATGAGCAGGCGTTTGCTCAAGCTGGCAGGGCTGGAATTGCCCTTCATCCTGGCTGGCCTGGGGCTATTCATCTTGCTGGCCACCGCCATAATTCCTCAAGGCCTGGGGATATTTCTGTTTTCCGCCGTGAGCCTCCTTGGCCTCTACCTGGGATTTTACCTGATCCTAGCAGTGCCTGCCGTGTTCATGGCCGGGCGTCAGACCCTGGCAGCTTTACGCGAAGTCTTCTTACTCATTCAGGTGGATTTTCTGGGCGTATTTCTCCTCTACTTCCTGAGCTTTAGCCTGTACTCTGGCCTGAACATTCTTTGGACCGCGCCTAAACCAACCTCCTGGCTGCAGTTGGCAGGGCTGGGCGGCCATGCTTTTATCGCTACCGGCCTGACAGCGACGTTGTTTATCTTCTACGTCAACCGGTTGGAATACATTCGCGCCCTGGAGCAGGCTTTTGCCACGATGCGGGCGCAGGCTTCGGCAACACGCCATTCATAATGAACTTTACGGAGCAGGTATGGCGACAAACAATGGTAACGGTAATGGAATAAAATACGACGCCTCCACCATCCAGGTGTTAGAGGGTCTGGAAGCTGTGCGCCGTCGCCCTGGCATGTACGTGGGCGGCACCGACGTGCGCGCGCTTCACCATCTGGTCTACGAGGTAGTAGACAACTCGATAGATGAGGCCCTGGCGGGAGTCTGCAATCACATCCGCGTGACCATCAACCCGGATCGCAGCGTCTCCGTTGAGGATAACGGACGGGGCATCCCGGTTGAGGAGCATCCGGAAAAACACATCTCCGCGCTCCAACTGGTGATGACCACCCTGCATGCCGGCGGGAAATTCGGTGGTGGCGGTTACAAAGTCTCCGGCGGCCTCCATGGTGTAGGCGTCTCAGCCGTCAACGCCCTCTCCGAATGGCTGGAAGTCCACGTCCGACGCGATGGCGGGCTTTACTACCAGCGTTACGAGCGCGGCGTGCCGCAAACGCCGGTGCAAAAGATAGGCAAGGTCAAGCCCGAAGTTACCGGCACTACGGTCACCTTCCGCTTCGACCCGACCATCTTCCACGATGTGGATTACAGCTTTGAAACTTTGACTCAGCGTTTCCGGGAAATGGCCTTTGTCACCCGCGGCGTCACGATTGATCTCATTGACCGGCGGGAAGAGCCTTTACGGCGCATGACCTTCTACTTTGAAGGCGGCGTCCTTTCTTTCGTGCGCTACCTCAACCGCACCCGCGAGCCGCTTCACGATCCGATTCACATCTACCGCGAATTTGATGGGGTTGTCGTAGACGTCGCGCTCCAATACGCGGACAGCTACAACGAAACCGTCCTCACCTTTGCCAACACCATCAACACCATGGACGGAGGCTCGCACCTGACCGGCTTCCGGGCTGCCCTGACCCGCACCATCAATGACGTAGCCCGCAAGCTCGGCCAGCTCAAAGACGCCGACACTAACCTCACCGGCGACGATGTCCGCGAGGGGCTGACCGCCGTGATCAGCGTCAAAGTGCCCGATCCACAGTTTGAAAGCCAGACCAAAGTCAAACTGATGAACCCCGAGGTGAAAACCGCCGTCGAAACAGCCGTCGCTGACGTGCTGAGCGAATATTTTGAGCGGGATGCGCGGGCCGCGCGGCGCATCGTAGAAAAGTGTCTGACCACCTCCCGCGCGCGTGCTGCCGCGCGTAAAGCGCGTGACCTGGTCATCCGCAAAAGCGCCCTGGAGAGCCTGACGCTGCCGGGGAAACTGGCCGATTGTTCCGAGCGCGACCCTGCCCGCACAGAACTCTTCATCGTCGAGGGGGACAGTGCAGGGGGCTCGGCCAAGCAAGGCCGCGACCGGCATTTTCAGGCCATCTTGCCGTTACGCGGTAAAATTCTCAACACAGAACGCGCCAGCCTCGACCGCATCCTGAGCAATAAGGAAGTTCAGGCCCTGATTTCGGCCCTGGGTACGGGCATCGGCGATCAATTTAACCTGGAAGGCCTGCGTTATGGACGGGTGGTGATTATGACCGATGCCGATGTAGACGGCGCACACATCCGCACCTTGTTACTGACCTTCTTTTTCCGCTACATGCAGCCGCTCATTGAAGCCGGGCATCTGTACATTGCCCAACCGCCGTTGTACCGGGTGCAGATAGGGAAAGAGGTGCGTTATGTGTATAGCGAGGCCGAAAAAGACACGCTGCTGCGTGAACTCGGCGAGCGCAAGGTGGAATTACAACGCTACAAAGGTCTGGGCGAAATGAATCCCGAACAGCTTTGGGAGACTACGATGGATCCCGCCCGGCGGATTTTGATTCAGGTCACGATTGAGGACGCGGCTCTGGCCGACCGCACCTTCAGCATGTTGATGGGGGACGAGGTGGCGCCGCGCCGTAAATTCATCCAATCCCATGCTCACGAAGTAAAAAATCTGGATATCTAACCGCGAGCGCCCTTGAGGGCGCTCGCGGCTTAAGGCCACAGTCCGGCCACCTCCCGCCAGGGCATCCCAGCGCCATGATGGCCGGCTCCCCTCCCGGCCTGACTCACTCCCGGCTTACGAACTGCTCGATACGGTCAGGCTATCTCCCCAAGGTTTCACGTGAAACTATAAGGCCCCTCCCACAAGGAGGGGCCTTTGAACGCGCGATTTCTAGCCCAGAAGCCGGGCCTGCATGGCCAGGAGCAGGCGCGTGAGCCGTTGGCTAAACGTAGGCCGCTCCAGCAAGTCCAGGCCCGCCTGATAAGCGCCCAATCCAGCCTGACGCTGTCCCGACTTAAACAGGGTCACCCCCAGGGCCATCAACGTCTCGCCCTGGCGCTGCCGATCGTTAAGCTCGCTGAAAATTTCTGCGGCGCGGCGCCAGGCATCCAACGCCTCCTCCAGCTTTTTCAGCGAAGCGTAGATGCTGGCCATATTGCCCAGGGTCTGCGCCTCGCGCGAACGATCCTGCAGGCGCACGAAGGTGCGGCGCGCTTCCTCCAGGGCCTGGAGCGCTTCGTCCCAGTGCCCCTGCTTGCGATGAATGACACCGATGTTATTCAGCATCTCTGCGGCTTCAGCCTCACGACCCTGTTCAGCAAAATGCTCCTGCGCCTCACTGAAACGCCGGGCTGCTTCTTCCAACAGCCCCTCATTAAACAAACGCAACCCTTCGGCCTTGAGTGTATCAGCTATATTTTCGGCCATCGTTTCACCTCCTTTTTGTGCCCCTATCCTAGAACGTGATTTCGAGAATCCCTTCAGCGATCTGGCGCAATGCTCCAGCCGGCATACTGGCCAGCTTCATAGCCACCTCAATGTAGCTCTGGTTAATCGGCCTCAGCACAAACTCCCGCATTTCTGGCGGCAGATCCAGGAATTGAGCAAACTCCTCATGCCGCCGATGCCATTCGCCCACCTTGTTATCCCGTTCCAGAAAATACTCAAACTGCACCCCTAGCGTCCGCGCCAGAGATTCCAACAAGGCCAGCGGGACAGGCTCTTCCCCATACTCAAACGCCTCCAACTTTTCAACCGGCAGCTCGGTCATGGCCGCCAGTTCCTCCAGCGTCCGTCCGGCTTCCAACCGCGCCTGTTGGAGGCGCACCCCTAGCAGACGTTGACGCAAGGGGATAAACAACTCTGCCGAGGGCAAATCGCGCGTTTCATCCTCAGCTTCTTCGGGCGTCAGGGGACCGTCGCGCAGTTCGCGCAACGGCGCATCCAGAAAGCGCCCCAAGATCTCCAATTCCGGCAAAGAAACGTAAGCCGTCCCCTCCTCGTAAGCTACATATGTTTCTGGGGACACATCCAACACATCAGCACATTCTTCGATCGTGCGTCGTGCCCGCTCGCGGGCTTTACGCATGAGAATACCTAAGGTGCGATTCCTGAGTTCGAGACTTTCCTGACTGACCATAGTCCTCTCCCCACGCTGAGCGAGCCTGTTGTTAAAGTAAAGGATGGTTACATTATAGCATGGGTTAAAACAGGAGCAATAAGCCCTGGCCCGAAGGGATTTTCGGGCCAGGGCGTTGCTTCCCCTTGACCAGCACTCAGGGACTGAGTTTACATCCTCATCAAGGCCAGGAGTCCCTGCAGCACCATCAGGACAAGCCCAATGAGCACCAGCAGCACAAGCTCCATCGCGCACCCCCCGCTTTGAGATTACTTCAGCGCCGCTTGAACAGCGCGCTCCCCAAAGAGAGCAGCAGGTAAACCGCCAGAGCCAGGGTAAAAGGCATGTGAATAGCCATATCAACCTCCTTTAAAGGTTTTTCAAAGGCCTTCTGCCAGGAAGGCATACAGAGCGCGCAGATGAGGACACGCCTGATCCCGCGCCGGGGCATCAGGGCCACAATCGCAATGCCAGCGCCCGTCACGCGGATTGAAGAGCAGGATGTGTCCCTTTTCCTCCTCCTCGCCCTGGTAAAAAGCGGCATCCACCGCCAGCAACGCCAGCGCGTAATGTCCTGTATCTCTCTGCTTCACCTGAGCGCTCATCTCGACCTCCCTCATTGAGCTATCTTAATCCTACCCTAAAACCGTCCGGCCCCGCGCACATTTTAGTAATCTTCATCTTCCTGCCTTCTCAGAGAACGATAAAAACAAGCTCTCCCCAACCTCACGGGAAACTGAGCACAAAAAAGCGCGCCGTTTAGCACGGCGCGCAGAGACGGATCGGCTCACTTCAGGAAGCTGATCTTAACAACCGCCGCCCTTCCAGGAGGATAAGCTCTGGTAATAAGGCGCGGTAGAAGAAGTCACTCAAAAAACCTCGCTCCCAAGCAAAATCAGTGGATGGAAATGCCGGCCTGCGGCATGGTGCCTGTCTGGCATAAGGCCTCCCCAGCGCTCAAGCTACAAACCATTTCAAGCCACCCCTGTTCACAGTCCATAGGGAGAAAGCCGCACTTTTCAAAGACATGAATAGCCCGCTGATTATCGCAGCGCGTGAACAGGATAACGCGCTGTGCCCCGCGGTGGCGCGCCCAACGCAGAGCCTGCCGGATCATCCGACTGCCTCTCCCTCGATTCCGGTAAGACGATAACAAACCGATACCCAGCTCCCATTCCCCCGGAATCCCGGTAGAAAACAACCGACACCAGCCAACAGGAGCTCCGGCCTCGACTTCAACCAACAACCAGGCATCTGATTCCCACTCCCCTTGCAATAAACTTTCCCAGGGTGGCACAGGTACAAAGCGATTTGTAGCCATCAAGCCTTCTGCACAGACCTGATCAATCACTGCCGGTACCTTTTGAAAAACCTGCTCATTGGACTTCATCTTTCAGATTTCCGTTCAGCCAGCTTCCAGAGACAACCAGAAAATATCTTTGTTTTGGGTACTGCTCAGGCTGGCGGTTGAAACCGCGCCATTTTCTGCCACCGAGTGCCTGTAATAGGGGCGACATAGGGATGCCGCCCCGCCAGCGCATAGGGATGCGCTGGCTACGGAATGAAACTTCAGTGGGTGGCTGATCAGTTACTGTTTTTGCAAAAAAAATCCCCCCTCTTTCAAGGGGGGACGTCTCCTCACGCTTTAGCCTGTTGCCGCCGCAAATCGGCGAAGCTAATCAGGCGCCGGTTGGCTTCGTCGTAGAGGTTCATGCGCAGGCAGCGCAGGCTTTCCCGCAAGGTTAAAGGCCTCACGCCCTGGACTTCGGGGACCTCATCATAGCAGCGTTGCAGGTTGTAGTTGGGAATCCGCGGACGCAGGTGATGAATATGATGCAAGCCGATGTTGCCCGAAAACCATTGCAGGACTTTGGGAAGCTTGTAATAGGAACTTCCCTCCAGCGAAGCACGTACCTGATCCCATTCCGCACTGCGCGCCCAGTAGACCCCCTCAAACTGATGCTGGACGTAGAAGAGCCACACGCCCATCAGCGCGGCCAGGAGGATGATGGGCAATTGCACCATTATGTAGGTGCGCAGGCCAATGGTGAAATGCGCGATGACCAGAATCGCGACAATGGCCAGATTGGTGAAGTGAACGCTGCGCGTCGCGGCCTTGGATGCACCTTTGCGCGGCAGGCGATTGGCCAGGAGAAACACAAACGCGGGACCTAAACCGAACATCACCAGCGGATGACGATACAAACGATACCCCAGCCGCTTGAGCGGCGGCATGGCCTGATACTCCTCCACCGTCGCAGTCCACACATCTCCAACGCCGCGCTTGTCCAGATTGCCCACCGCCGAGTGATGCACGCCGTGCGTATACTTCCACTCATCGTAGGGGGTAAAGGTCAAAATCCCCGTGAGGTAGCCCACCAGGGCGTTCGCCCAGCGCTGCTCAAAAAAAGAGCCATGCGTGCAATCGTGGAAGAAGATGAAAATCCGCACCAACAACAAAGCCGCCGGCACCGCCAGCAACAGCGTAATCCAGTAACTCAGGCCACGCTGCACGGTTACCACCATGATCCCCCACAAGAGGAAATAGGGAATCAGGGTATTGGCCAGTTGCCAGAGCGAACGTCTGAGATCGGGCTTCTCATAAGCCTTCAGTTTAGCCAGCCAGGCCGGCTTTTTACTGACCATCTCTACCATGGGCACCTCCTGAAAGAAAAATTAATGAGTGCTCGCCAATAAGGTTGCCCGCGGCAGGGCTTAGTATAACACCAACCAGCCTCTTGGCAAAGAGGCTGGTTGGAAACGGACAAATCTGCAACAGCTCAGGCCTTTAACAACCCCACCCGTGCATTGAACTCGGTGATCAGCGCATCAATCTCCTCCACCTGACGCTGGAAACTGATCCAATACCCATCATCGTACCACTGTTGCTGAATCTCTTCATAGGTCTTGCCTTGCTGCTCCACCCAGGTGTAGTACTTGAGATTGTGGACCCGTTTCCGCTCAGGGTAACTCAGCTCGATCATGTGATCGGTTGTCTGCCCCATGAGGTAGCGCGCGTAATCAGCCGCGGCCTGGGTTTCCGTGTACTCGCCCCGCTCCTCACGCAGCTCGCGGATGCGACTCCCATAGAGTTCCATCGAATCCGTGAGCACCGTGATGATCACATCCTCGTGCCCCAACTCAAACCACTTAGCGGTCTTGATGGCGCTCAGAATATTGGCCACACCCGAAATGCCAATCAGGTCGAGCTGGTTTACCAGTGCCTCGGGCACCCCCATCTTGATGAGATAGGCGCGTCCTACCGGCTCATTGAACAGGCGGATCAGGCTGACCGTCGCCTCGTCATCAATCGCCGTGACGACATCGGTATTCTTGACGTTGTGAATCCAGGGCACATGCTTATCGCCGATACCTTCAATCCGATGCGCGCCAAAGCCATTGCGCAACAAGGTCGGACATTGCAGCGCCTCGCTGGCGACGATCTTGCTGTGCGGGAAGATCTGCTTGAGGTAGTCGCCACAAGCGATAGTGCCCGCCGACCCCGTGTTCGAGGTTACGCCAAAGAAGCGATCGCGCGGCCCCAATACCCCCTGCAAGACCTCTTCCATAGCATGACCGGTGACCTCGTAATGCCACAGGTAGTTGCCAAATTCCTCAAACTGATTGAAGATGAAAATATCGTCGCCGCGCGTGCGGGTCAGCTCGTGACACTTATCGAAAATCTCCTTCACGTTGGATTCGCTGCCCGGCGTTGCAATCACCTCACTGGCCACGCCCGAAAGCCACTCGAAGCGCTCGCGGCTCATGCCCTCCGGCAGGATGGCGATCGAATCACAGGCCAGCAGCTTGGAGTCGTAGGCCCCGCCGCGGCAATAATTCCCCGTCGAAGGCCAGACCGCCTTCTGGCGCGTGGGGTCGAACTGACCGGTGACCAGGCGCGGCACCAGACAACCGAAAGCGGCCCCGACTTTATGCGCCCCGGTCGGGAACCACTTGCCGACCAGCACAATAATCCGCGCCTCGACGCCGGTCAGGGTAGAGGGCAGTTCGAGGTAATTCACCTTGCCAAAACCGCCGCCAAAAGGCACCGGCTCATTGTGCCAGGTGATGCGGAAGAGATTACGCGGGTTGATGTCCCACAATCCGATAGAACGTAGCTCGGCCTTGATGCTTTCGGGAATCAGCGCCGGATTCTTCTGCTGCGCAAAGGTAGGAATGATGATATTGCGCTCGCGCGCCCGTTGTACAGCATGCTCAAACCCTTCAGAATGAATCGTTAAATCTATCATACATCCTCCAGAATGAATTGAATTAAATTACAAATCGTTCAACGGTTTCAGGTTGATGATGGGCGACACGTCCACCAGGGCCAGACGGAATGGGCTGCGCCTGCCCGGCCAGGGAAAAGCGCAGCGCGCCGTCTCACATCCCCCTGCCACCTTTCAAGGTGATGATGGGCGACACGTCCGCCAGGGCCAGACGGGATGGGCTGCGCCTGCCCGGCCAGGGAAAAGCGCAGCGCGCCGCCTCACGTCCCCCTGCCACCTTTCAAAGTGATGATGGCGACCCGTCTGCCTGGCCAGGGAAAAGTCACGGCTTCCTGCCACTTCCATCAGCCGATCTTGCCCGGAACCAGACCAGCCCGGCCCCCAGCGCAGCCCCCAAGGTATTTAACATAACATCACGCCAGGAGACGATCCGCGTTGGGCTAAAGGCCTGCAACCCCTCGATGAGCAGGCTCAAGCCCAGGCCGATGCCTGTCCCCCAAAGCCAGCGTGACCGCGTTCGGCTCCAGGCGCCCAGCGCGCCGACGGGCAGGAAAACGGCGATATTGCCCAGCGTATCTATCACCCAGGCCGGCGCAAGCCCTAAAAGCTGGGAAGGCGCCGCGCAAGGCACTAAAAAACGGGCCACTTCTGGATTGGGGCGCAGGGCCAGCCAGAGCAAACCCAGAGCGCTGGCCCCTATCAGCCCTAAACCCGCCAGACGCCGCAAAGGTTACCCCTGCCCCAGCGCCGCCTGCACGCTCTCCAGGGTCGGCGCGACGATGGGCGGCGTGCTCACCGTCTGCATGGCACTTTTGATGTCCTTTAAGCCGGAACCGGTGAGCAAGACCACAATGCGCTCATCGGGATGAACCAGGCCGGTCGCGACGGCTTTGGTCAGGCCAGCGAAGGCCGCCGCTGCGGCGGGCTCGGCAAAGACGCCGGTATTGCGTGCCACCACGGGGATGGCAGCCAGGATTTCCTGATCAGTGACACGCAGGTAAGCTCCGCCGGTTTCCCGAACGGCGGCGAGGGCCTTATTGCGGTCGCGGGGCAGACCGGCGCTGATGCTATCGGCGATGGTGTCGGCCGGTTGCGGCGTCATCTCCCAGCCCTGCAGCCCGCGCTCCCAGGCATCTACCAGAGCCGATGAGCCTGCGGCCTGAATACCCATGATCTTGGGCATGTGGTCAATCCATCCCAGGGCTTTGAGGTCCTTCAGGCCTTTGTGAATGCCACCGATGATGCAGCCATCACCTACCGGCACGAAAATGCGATCCGGCGCCTCCCATCCCAGTTGCTCGCAAATCTCAAAAGCCGCAGTCTTTTTCCCCTCGGTCATGTAGGGATTGTAGGCGGTGTTGCGATTGTACCAGCCAAAGGCACGGGCCACTTTAAGGGTCAGCTCAAAGGCATCGTCGTAGGTGCCGTCCACTAGCATCACCCGCGCGCCGTAGATGAGATGTTGGGCGATTTTGGCGGGCGGAGCCGTCTTGGGGACAAAGATCACGGCAGGCAGGCCGACGCTGGCGGCCAGGCCAGCCAGAGCTGCAGCAGCGTTGCCCGTGCTGGCGGTAGTGATGATTTTGGCGCCCGCTTCCTGCGCCTTGACAACCGCCACGGCAGAAGCCCGATCCTTAAAAGAAGCGGTGGGGTTGACACTGTCATCCTTCACCCACAGGTGCTTAAGTCCCAGCAAAGCGGCCAGACGGGGGGCCGGATAGAGCGGCGTCCAGCCCACCCGCAGTGGCGGCACTGGCGAATCTGGTTTCACAGCAATAAGGGGCTTGTAACGCCAGATAGAACGCTCCGGGTTGCTGGCCAGGCTTTCCCGGCTGATGTGCGCGGCAATCCAGTCATAATCGTACTGCACATCGAGGATGCCGTCATCCCCGTGGTGGGGACAGACGTATTGGACTTCATCTACGCGATAAGTCGCACCACAGATGGTGCACTTGAGATTGAGGACATGATCCATAGGCAGGTCCTTTAATTTGGAGATGAGGGGGTGAGCTGAGGCGAAGGACCTCAGCTCACGCCGCTGAGCACGCTGCCCTAGCCCGGGATGATGCGCGTGCCGGTCTTGCCTTCCAAAGCGTCCATGAGATGCGGGGGATCGGTGATGATGGCTTCCTTACCACCCGCTTCCAGGAACCAGATGATGGCCTGAATCTTGGGATACATGCTGCCCTTGGCAAAGTGCCCCTCGGCCATGTATTGTTTGGCTTCGGAAACAGTCATCACGTCAATGGCGCGCTGTTGTGGCGTGTTGTAGTTGAGGTAGACCTTTTCTACGGCGGTGGAGATGATGAAGAGGTCGGCTTTGATTTCGCGCGCCAACAGGGACGAGGCGTAGTCTTTATCAATGACCGCTGCGGTACCAATATAGTTGCCCTCGTCGTCCTCAATGACGGGGATACCGCCTCCGCCCACGGTGATGGCGCAGATACCGTTATCCAGCAGGGCCTTCACCACATCCAGCTCGATGATCTTCTGCGGCAGCGGAGAAGCGACTACGCGCCGCCACCCCCGGCCAGCATCCTCGACGACCGTCCAGCCCTCTTGCTCGGCGCGGCGTTTCGCCTCCGCCTCATCCATAAAACCACCAATGGGCTTAGTGGGATTTTTGAAGGCCGGGTCGTTTTTATCGACCAGCACCTGCGTCACGACCGTGGCGACGCTTTTCTTCATGCCCCGATGATAAAACTCGTTGTTGAGGTTCTGTTGCAAAGCGTAGCCAATGGCGCCCTGCGAGTCCGCCCCACACACGTCGAGAGGCACCTCGTGCATCCCGGCGACTTTAGCGGCAATCTCGGAACGGCGCAGGATGAAACCGACCTGCGGCCCGTTGCCATGGCCAATGGCGACATCCCACCCAGCCTGAATCATGCTGGCAATGTGATAGCAGGTCTCTTTGGCAGCCTGATACTGATCCTGTACCGTCTGATGGTTTTTATCTTTGATGAGTGAGTTGCCTCCAATGGCAATAACGGCCCATTTACGTTCTCCCATAGTGTCCTCCCTTTCACGTTCAAATTTATCGGAATGATGGCAGCGCTGGCCCGACCCTCAAGCGATCGGGCCAGCCAGTCTGGCTCAGCCCATCGTGAGGGCGAGCACCGCCTTCTGCGCGTGCAAGCGGTTTTCCGCCTGATCAAAGACCACGGATTGCGGGCCGTCCATGACCTCGCTGGTGACCTCAATATCCCGATCAGCCGGCAGCGGGTGCATGTAGATGGCATCCGGTTTGGCGACAGCCATCTTGGCCGCGTCGGTGATCCAATCTTTGTACTGATCCTGAATGCGTTTGCCTTCTACCGGATCGGTGGTCGTGAGCAGAGGCCCCCAGGACTTGGCGTAGACCACATCCGCATCGCGGAAACCTTCGACCATATCATGGACGATCTCAAAGGCGGAGCCGTTGCGGCGGGCGATGGCGCGCGCCTCCTCGACATATTCATCCGGCAGCTTGAATTCCGGCGGATAAGAAAGCGTGACATCCATGCCAAAGCGCGGCATCTGCAGAATGAGCGAAATGGGCACGGAGATGGGCTTGAGGTAGGAGGAGGCGTAAGCCCAGGAGACCACGATCTTCTTGCGGCGCAGGTCGCGGCCTTTCTTTTCCATGATGGTCATCAGATCGGCCAGGCACTGGAAGGGATGGAACAGTTCGCACTGCATGTTGAAGACGGGCGA
>Ga0068707_1002627_pt1 | contig 12626 bp, 10 predicted proteins | sample YNPNPMetaG_FD_66600 | JGI IMG/M metagenome (GOLD analysis project Ga0068707, IMG submission 66600) | Anoxygenic and chlorotrophic microbial mat microbial communities from Yellowstone National Park, USA - YNP NP MetaG | ecosystem: Environmental > Aquatic > Thermal springs > Hot (42-90C) >... | reverse complement strand
CGCATCGAGGCGCATTTGCGTGCTCACCTGCCAAGTCGCATTCAATGCCCTGATGAAGAAGGGATTGCGACTCTAATATATCTGCACAATAAGACTCCGCCTCAGTCGCATTCAATGCCCTGATGAAGAAGGGATTGCGACTCCAATGCCTCTTTTTCACCTTCACTCATTTCCTTGTCGCATTCAATGCCCTGATGAAGAAGGGATTGCGACTGCAAGGCGGAATAGGGGCTAGGGAAGAAGGGGATTTCTATTCAACGCCCTAAAGCAAAGCGGATCGCTTCGGAGGGACCCGCTTGTCGGGTCCGCCGCATCGCGTTCGATTATCCATTTCGCTTCAGCGGGCATGACAAGCATGCCCCTCCGAAGGGGCACGACGAGCGTGCCCCTTCGATTCATTTGCACGCCTCTCTGAACGGGCACGATAAACGTGCCTTTGTGACCTGCTTGCCATGTCCACCGAGGAACGCTAGATTATCCTTCCAGACGAGGCGCGATCCGCTGGAATCACCTGCGTCGATCGTTCATCCTTTTGGTCCATCCTGTTTTGGAATGCCTTTGAGAGGAAACGCAACATGGTACGACGACGCGTTTTTGCGACGGCCCTCTTGCTCCTGTTCGCCGCTTGTGGTTTTTCTGTGAAAGGAGAACAGATTTCTCAACAATCCAATTGGCCGGACGCCTTTACCCAAAACAAGCGACTGGGGCGGGGCGTCAACGTTATCGGTTATGACCCACTGTGGCGAGATCGTGGGCGGGCGCGATTTCGCGAGGAATTCTTTCCCATGATCCGCAAGGCGGGTTTCCAGCATGTGCGAATCAACCTCCATCCCTTTCGGGACAATCCCGGTGAGAAAGGCGAAGGTGCTGGGCTACGGCCTGAGTATCTCGAAACCCTCGACTGGGCCGTGGACAGGGCTTTGGCCGCCGGATTGCTGGTAATCCTGGATTTCCACGAGTTCACGGCCATCGGAAAGGCCCCGGAGGCCCTTAAGGCCCGTTACATGGCCTGCTGGGAGATGATCGCCCAGCGTGAGAAGGAGCGTCCACCCGAGGTCCTTTTTGAATTATTGAATGAGCCGAATTCGGCCATGACCCCCGAATTGTGGAATCAATGGTCGCGGGAGGCTCTGGCTATCGTCAGACGCTCCAATCCCAAACGGACGGTTATTATCGGACCCGGTCAATGGAACAATATCGCGGCCCTGGAGAAGCTCGACCTCCCGGCTGATGACCCGAATATTATTGTGACCATCCATTACTACAGCCCGTTTGATTTCACCCATCAAGGGGCCTCCTGGGCGGGAAAAGGCGACAAGGTCGGCGTGCATTGGGGTTCGGAGGCCGATCGTGAGGCGATCCGCAAGGACTTCGATAAGGCGCAAAAGTGGGCTGCCGAGCACAAGCGGCCGATCTATCTAGGGGAATTTGGCGTCTATGATCGGGCGCCACAAGAGGACCGGGTGGCCTGGCTGAGCTTCGTCACCCGAGAGGCCGAAAGCCGCGGCTGGAGCTGGGGCTATTGGCAATTCGATGGGGATTTCATCGTGTACGATATCCCCAACAATCGCTGGGTCGAGCACATCCTGAAGGCCATTATTCCGGATAGTCCTCTGCCCTAGCTGCCGCGCTCACGACAAACGTGGCCCTCATCCTTCGGAGGGACGCGCTTGTCGCGTCCGCGGCGCCACGTTGGATCATCTATTCCGATTCGGCGGGCACGACGAGCGTGCCCCTCCGAACGGGCACGATAAACGTGCCCCTCCGATTCATCCGCACGCCCTCCGAATACCCGTTGCGCTTGCGATCAAACGAATTTTGTCACGCCAGGGATCGCCGTGGGATAAATACCGTCGGGACCGGGTTTGACGGGCGGGTCAATGTCGAAACCGTACTTCGGCAAACTGAAGGAAAGCTTGGACTGCATGGCCTCGTCCCAGCTGATGAGTTGCCCGGTGTAGCAGACCATCTGGGCCAGAATGCCAAGCATGGTGCTCGTGAACATATAGTTGCCGTTGTTAATCGGCTTGCCCTGGCGAATCGAGTCGAACATCTCTTTGTGTTCGATATCGTACATGCTGGCCTTGGGGCCTTTGTACTCCCACTGGGTGGCGCCTTCGATTCTGGGCTGCTGCGGCAGGAAGCATCGTCCCTTGGTGCCGAAGAGGATGTCCGATGTCTCGTTATAACAGCCGGGGATATCTCGGCAGTAGCCATACACACGGACCCCGTTATCGTATTCGAAGACGACGGCATGATGATCGAATTGATCGCCGTACTTGGGATCAATGCAGGCCTGTCGGCCACCGGTTCCCCATGCCCGCAGGGGTGGCTTGTCGCCCAGCGCCCAGGAGGCCTTATCCAGGCTATGGATGAGCTGTTGACCCGTTTGGTCGCCGGATAGCCAGTTGAAATGGTACCAATTCTTGAACTGGTAATAGGCTTCACTCCAGTCGGGCTGGCGTGGCCGGACCACATAAGGTCCGCCGATGTAGTTTTCCTGGATAGCGACGATCTCGCCGATCGCCCCATCAAAGACACGCTGCATGGCCTCGCGGACGCCGTAGTCATATCGCCAGCACAACCCGGAAACGACGGCAAGGTTTTTCTTCTTGGCCTCTTCGCAGGCCGCCATGGCAAGCTTGAGGCCCGGGACGTCAAGGGCATGCGGTTTCTCGCAAAAGATGTGTTTTCCGGCATCGACCGCTGCTTTGAACATGACGGGGTGGAAATGCGATGCCGCGGCAATCAGCACAACATCCACGTCGCTGTGGATGACTTTCTCGTAGGCATCGAATCCCACAAAGCAATGGTCGTCATCGACCTGAACCTGATCGGGATACCTGCCTTTGAGCTGTTCGCGAGCACTGGCCAGGTGCTCCGGGAAGATGTCGGCCATCGCCACCAGTTTGATGTCTTTTCCAGCGTTCATGGCGTTGGCAGCCGCACCGGCTCCCCGTCCTCCGCAGCCGATCAGTCCAATCTTGAAACCTTCCTGTCCCGCCGCGTGAACGCTTCTTTCCAGGGGTAGGGTCATCATGGAGGCCCCCACGGTAGCCCCTGCTGCCTTGAGGAAATCACGACGTGATGGAATTGGCTTGGATAAATGCACCTTGACCATGGCAGTCCTCCAGTATCATGAGATCGTGAAGCACAACCTGCACCCGCCAATGCGACGGACGCCCTTTCGACGGATATCATGGCCAAGTTGGAGGCGAAAAGCAAGTGGCGGGAAGCCCCTCGGAGGGGCCCGCTTGTCGGGTCCGCCTTTCGCAGGGACCTGCTTGTCAGGTCCGCCGCATAGCGTTTGATCATCCATCCCGATGCCGCGGGCATGACAAGCATGCCCCTCCGAATTGTCGGTTGGAGGGACCCGCTTGTCAGGTCCGCCGCGGCACGTTGGATCATCCATCCCGGTACGACGGACACGACGAGCGCGTCCCTCCGAATTTCTGTGCCGATCGCGATGCGAGACACGATTTCAATTTGCGCGGGGAGCCAGCATGGGACCGGCGATGCGGTACGCCGTGACCAGGACGATCAGCACAGCGAAAGGTAAGACAAGCTCCGCTCGGCCCGGCATTGTCTGCTCGGTTCCGAGGGCCAGGACCGTCGCCACCGTGTTGTTCGTCGCATGGCAGAGCATGGCCGGGAGGACACTGTTTGTCCGCTCGGTGAGCAGTCCCAGGTACAGCCCCATCACGGCAGCGAACAGTCCCTGGGTCAGATCCAAATGGCACAGACCGAAGATGATCGCTGCCAGGACGCTACCGACCCAGGGTCCCCAACGACGCCGCAGGCCTGTCTGGACGTACCCGCGAAAGAGAATCTCCTCGAAAATACCCGGTGCAATACCGATTATAAGGACGGCCCAGAGTTTTTCCGGTCCACTGAGTGCGGCCAGCTTACCGCTCAGTTCCTCCAGGACGCTTGACTTCGGTAACCATCCCAGTTCGTCGGCGGCGATAAAGGCGATTTGCAGGGCGAGGATGCCGACGATGGCTAGGACCATCAGGCCGGGATCTCCCTGGGGTCTTTCCAGACGGAGGGCTTGATGGACGGGTTGCCGAGAAAAGACGACTGCCCCGAGGAACGCCAGCGCTCCAAATCCCAACATGACGCCCGTAGCCCCAATCAGGATGGCCTGCGGTTCATGGGTGGCTTGAGCCAGGACAGCCTGCAAGGCCTCGGGTGACTGTCGCGCTTCCGGATATCTGATGATGGCCACCAGGCCAATTAACCCTAGCCCCATCACCTGCACGATAAGAGACAGAAAGACGACAACAAAGACTGGCCAAACGGGCGCACGTACCGGCAATGGTGGAGGCGGTTCCACCGGCGGGAGCGGGGGCGGACCTGGCAACCATAGTCCATTGTCATCGTAAACCATGAGCAAGAACCGTCTTATTTGACGGCCAACGGCAGAAGGCCCTAAAAGCCACTCTCTCTTATTCGCATTTTGTCAAAATGGATGATATCGCGAGTGTCAACCTTCCATCACATCTTTCTCGCGGTGTTTGGCCATTTCGTTGGCCTTATCCTCGTATTCTTTGGTCAGCTCTTGAATTCGCTCTTTGACCCGTTCGCAGTCGTCCTCGGAGAGGACTTTGTCCTTCTCGGCCTGATCGGCCATCTTGTTGCCTTCGCGACGGATATTGCGAATGGCGATTTTGGCCTCCTCGCAGAGTTCGCGGATGCGCGCCACCATTTTCTTGCGGACTTCGGTAGAAAGCGGTGGAACGTTCACACGAATCACCCGCCCGTCATTTTGGGGATTAAACCCCAAATCCGCCGATTGAATCGCCTTTTCAATGTCCTTCAGGGTCGTCGGATCATACGGTCGAATGACGATCTGTTGCGGCTCGGGAACACCTACCGATGCCAATTGTTTGAGAGGCACCGTCGTCCCGTAGGCATCGACTTTAATCGACTCGACCAACCCAGGATTGGCTCGGCCGGTCCGGATACCTGACAGGTTCTCCTTCAAGACCGAGATCGCCTTTTCCATCTTTTCTTCGACGGTAAAAAGGATTTCTTCTTCCGTCATGGGAGGGCCTTTCCACACGAAGGACATATCACGGTTGAAACCGAAACCAAAGACACCGGATTCCGGAGGGACCTGCTTGTCAGGTCCGTATCTCGGAGGGACGCGCTTGTCGCGTCCGCGGAATACCGTTTGATGATCCATTGCACTTTAGCGGGCATGACAAGCATGCCCCTCCGAAACGTGCCCCTCCAATCCGTGTACCTCAAATTTGCTTGACGCTCCGCTGATTGTAACCGTCTGCGGAAGCTATCACCAGTGATCCGTGCGGGCGAAACGCCGCTCACGGGCTGACGTCCCCCTCAGGGGCATCGCTGGCTTCCTCCGAATGGATGAGGGTCCCCACCCTTTCTCCGCGGATCGCCCGTTCTATATTCCCCGGCCGTTTAAAATTGAAAACGATAATCGGCAGTTGGTACTCGGAGCACTTGGTGACGGCTTCCGGGTCCATGACGCGAAGGTTTTGGCGGAGGAACTCGCGATAGCTGATTCGGCTATAAAGAACAGCATGGGGGTTTTTTGCCGGATCATCGCTGAAAACGCCGTCCACCTTTGTGGCCTTCATCACGATATCGGCCTTCAACTCGAGAGCGGCCTGAGCTGCGGCCGTATCTGTTGTCACAAACGGCCTGCCGGTCCCTCCTGTCAGGATGACGACCCGACCTTTGCTCAAATGCCGTTCAATCCGGCGGTGGATATTCGGCTCGGCAACATCCTGCATAAATAGGGCCGACACCAGCCGCGTCTCAAGCCCCAGGGCCTCCAGGGCATCCTGAAACGCCAATCCGTTGATGATCGTGGCCAGCATCCCCATGTAATGGGCTGTTGCCGGTTGAATGCTGGTGGTTCCGGCGGAAAACTGCGCTCCGCGGAGGATGTTTCCGCCGCCAAGAACAATCGCCAATTCGACACCGGTTTGCGCTGCTCGATAGGTCTCCTGAGCCAGCTCCACCACCGAAGCCATGTTGATCCCGCGTTCACCGCTTCGGGTGAAGCCTTCTCCGGAAATCTTCAGGACCACACGACGGTATGGCGAGGGTCGTTGCTGCTGATCCGCCACAGACACAGGCCATCACTCCTTTCCGACTTCCCAGTACCAATAACGAAGGAGCTTGATGCCAGCACCCTCCGCCACTTTTCCTACGGTTGTCTTAGGATCCTTGACGAACGGTTGATCGACCAGGCAATGTTGCGAATAGAAATCCTTCATTCGGCCTTCTACGATCTTGGGCACGATGTTTTCTGGTTTGCCTTCCTTGCGGGTGGCTTCGGTCAGGATCTCCCGTTCTTTTGCGACCAAAGCAGGATCCAGGTCTTCTCTCCGCAAAGCCGTGGGACGCATGGCCACCACATGCATAGCGATCTCACGAGCGACATCAAGGCCGGTCCCTTCCACCTGCACGACGGCTACCTTGCTGCCATCATGGTGGAGATAGGCTGCACAGGCACCATCGACCCGCAGAATCCGCCCCACCCGAAAGGCCTCACGAATCCGGTTGACTGTCTCCTCGAAGACATCGCGTAACGTCTTGCCTGCCTGAGACGATGGCTGATTCAAGAGGGCATCTCCGTTTTCAGCCCCCGGTCCCAGGGCCAGTTGCTTCGCCAATTCGTTAGCGAGCGTCACAAAGTCCTCGGCCTTGGCCACCGGAGCGCTCTCACACAAGAGCTCGACGAGGGCCGTCTTGACACCAGGCTCGTGATAGAATCCGATTCGCCCGAAGGCCGTCTCGCGTCCCGCCCGCTTTTCCATCACTTTTTGGCCCGACTTTCGCAGGATCTCAATAGCCGCCTCGGGATCTCCCTGGGCCTCTTCCAAAGCCCGCTTGCAATCCATCATCGGCAAACCTGTGCGATCACGAAGGGCCTTCACAGCCGCTGCGGTGATTTCCGCCATTGAATCTCCTCCAATCTATGGCAAAAAGATTTTTTGGTTATGAAATGTCGCGGGGTTCAATGTGTCTCCCCCGCCGTTAACTTCCGATCCTGCCGAGAGCCTTCAGCTTACCCCAACCTGAGATGCCACCGGGAAAGCCTCTTCCTTAGTGCTTGCCGATGCCCTTCCTTCCAAGATGGCATCCGCCAGTGCTCGCACGATCAATTCGATCGACCGCATGCTGTCGTCATTTCCCGGAATGGGCAAATCGACATCATCCGGGTCGCAATCGGTGTCAATCAAGGCGACCGTCGTGATACCCAACTTCCTCGCTTCACGAACAGCATTCTTTTCTTTGTTTGGATCGACAATGATCAAACATTCGGGAAGACGCTCCATGGTCCGCAGACCATGGAGGTTTCGGTAGATCTTCCTGTACTCCCGATTCAAAGCCGACTGCATCTTCTTCGAGTAAGTATTGATGGCATCGCTATGGATCAACGATTCCAGTTCCTCAAGGCGTTGAAAGCGGCTGCGGATCGTTGCGAAATTCGTGAGGGTCCCACCCAGCCAGCGGTCGTTGACGAAAGGCATTCCACAACGCTGGGCCTGCTCGGCAATGATGTCCGCCGCCTGACGTTTTGTCCCCACAAAAAGAATCAGTGATCCCTTGGCGCCCAGTTGATGCAGATATTTTCGTGCTCGAAGCAAGCCACGAAGAGTCTCACGGATGTCGATGATGTGGATATCGTTTTTTCGGCCAAAAATGTACGGCCGCATCTTGGGATTCCACCGACTTGTCCGATGCCCGTAATGAACCCCCGCCTCAATCAGGTCTTTAACAAGAATCGTCGCCACATCTGTCTCCTGTACTGCTTGGCACACCGGCAAAATCCCCACTTATGGGGCGTCCGGCGTTAGACAAAAGTATCACCCGGTCTGGACCAAATGCACACCTCCACCTTGGACCGCTCAAGGTAGAGACTTGTAGCATACCTGCTGATGCATGTTGGGTCAACGGGCAGAGGCACCAAGCTGGGATGTGCCTGGCTTCGGAGGGACGCGCTTGTCGCGTCCGCCGCACAACGTTGGATCATCCATCCCTCTTCTGCGGGCATGACAGGCATGTCCCTCCAATTTTGTCGTTGGGAGGGACCCGACGAGTGGGTCCCTCCAGAAAGTCCACTGGTGTCTCCACGTTTCAGCCAAGCAATTACAAGGATATGCCACCGGACATGGTTTCGAGGCAAACAGGGCTATCTGCGGTCCTTTCTTGACTTTCCGAAAGATGCTGAGATGTAAATCGTTATTTGAATTAAATTTGTGGAGATTTGTGAGGGTAATCTTATTGACCAGGCTAAAGTCGCTCCGCGTATCATAGAGTTCCCAGAGATCCTCGGTCAGGCCGCGGCGCGGGGTAGCTTCCCGGGGCGCCCTGCTGATCGGCCGTGCCAGCCAACCATCATGATAGATAGCCGGTTGCCGAGCATCTCGAAAAACTGGGTGACGTACTGATCCTTGGCTTTCGCATCGCCAAATGTGTAAACCATGCTCACGCCATCCATCGGTTGCTGCCTGATGCCGATGACGCTCTTCGGTTCGGGGAGACCGGCGGCTCCCAGAATCGTCGGTGCGATGTCGATAACGTGATGAAACTGGGTCCGCAGCGGCGGAGGATGAAAGCGTCGGTTCGAAAAGAAGTCAATATCCTAACGGAGTGAACGCGCTTGTTGGCGATGGACAGACCCGCTTTGTCAGCGACAGAGTGAATATGGAGACCCGGCAAGCAGTGGCGACAATCCAAAGTGAGGAAATCGTTCGCCGACCCTGATGCGGATGCGTTCGTAGCTCTCTTTTGAGAAGAGCCGTGCGTAAGATGAAGTGTTGTGCCTTGTTAAAACTGGCGATTGCGATTGGTGTTATTCACGGAGTGCTGTTAATGAACTTTCAGCCTGGAATCGCCCAAACGGGCGTGATCATTGTTGCCCATGGGTCGCCGAGCGCCCGCTGGAACCGGGTGGTTGCTGAGGTGGTCGACGCCGTTAAGGAGCGATTGGCAAAGGACTCGCAAATTTGCGCGGTGCGGCTTGGGTATTTGGAGATGGCCAAGCCTACCATCGCCGATGCGGTTGCCGAATTGACGGCCCAAGGATGTCGTCGGATTATTGCCGTTCCGATGTTCATTGCGGCATCGGGACACGTTCAATACGATGTGCCGGTTGTCCTGGGGGTTCTTCACGATCCCAAGGTTGCCAAAAAATTGAGGGAAGAGGGGATCGCTCTTGTTTGGCCTGAGATTCCGATTATGCTGACGCCCCCTTTGAGCGAAACTCGGGCACTCGACAAGTATGCGCTCTCGGAGGTGAAGCGGTTGTCCCGGGCTCCGAAGCGTGAAGCTCTTCTTTTACTTCTCCATGGGGATGATGAGTTTCGACGGAAACTTGACGGCCTGGCCCGACGGGTGATTGATTACGTTCAAAGTAAAACCGGTATATCGGCTGGGGACTGGTGCTTCATCGGGGTTGGGCAAGGTTATGGGCCGAACGCCATCCCCAAGATACGAGAGATGATTTCCAAGGGAAAGCGGGTTATTGTGGTTGCCCTTTTTGTGGCCAGTTCCGCCCGTCAATTCCACGACCGCTGGGTCGAGCAGGATGCCGGCGGGGATGATCCGCTTTGGGATCGTGATGTTGATTTTTCTGATCGATTGTTAGTTCGACATCCAGCCCTGGTGAATAGTCTGGTGAAATTGGTTCAGCAAGCGATTGCCCGCAACTTAGGCCATTGATGTTCCAGTACGGCGGAACACGGCGGGTTGAGGACCCTTTTGCTTAACAGTCTCGTTCCTTTTGCCGGGATAGACCTTTAAGTTTCCCTGGTGACGTTCTGTCGTGAACCGCATTCGTTAACGTTCGAATGCAATATGTTGATGTGCCAAAACGTGATCAACTATTGAGTTCCATGACTTCTTCCCAATGGGCGTAGAGCTGCTGAAGCCTGTCTTCGATTTGCTCAAGTTCAGCCTTCAGCTCTTTGACGCGGAGACCGTTCCGATGCGTTTCCGGCAGGCTGAGTTCGTTGATGATTTCGTCGCGACGTGATTCCTGTTGTAAGATGTCAGCCTCGATGTCCTCCTGCTTGCGATAAGGAAAACGGCGTTTCCGCTTGGCTGGTGGCGAGGATTGTTCGGGGCGGGCTGGTTTTGCTTGGTTCTTTGGACCATTTCCTCCGACGGACTTCGAGCCGCTAGGCAATGATTTTTCCCCGGCGTATGCTGCCCGCATGCCCATGTAGGCCGTGTAATTGCCGTGAACGATCCGAACGCGGTCGGACTCAAAGACGATCAAATGATCGGCTACCTGATCGATGAAGTAGCGATCGTGGCTGACGAATAACACGGTGCCGTCGAATTCTTTGAGGGCCTGTTCAAGGGCGTCGCGTGCCCAAAGGTCGAGATGATTTGTGGGTTCGTCGAGCACGAGGAAATTGGCCCGGGTCGCTGTTAGGCGGGCCAGGGCCACACGGCATCGTTCGCCACCGCTGAGGTTTTTGACAGGCGTCAGGGCACGTTCACCAGTGATCCCGAATTTGGCCAGGAGATCTCGGCGTTTCTGTTCAATGAGGTCATCGCTGACCGTCTCTGTGGGAAGAACGGCATCCATGGCCGGCTGGTCTTCCGAGAGACAGTTCAGGTGCTGATCGAAATAACCGACGACCACGTTGTAACCCCGGACCACACGTCCGATATCTGTTGGAACTTCCCCCAGCAAGCAGCGAAGGAGTGTCGTCTTACCACAGCCATTAGGGCCGAGAATTCCCCAGCGTTCTCCTCGGGCGATATCGAACGTCAGCCCGGAGAAGAGCGGACGATCGAAGCTTTTGCCGAGATTCTCCACGCGAAGGACCACATCGCCACTCCGCTCGGCAGGGGGAAACCGAATGGGCGGCGGTTCGATCTGGCGGGGAGGCTCGACCAGCTCAATGCGTTCCAGCTTTTTTCGCCGGTCCTGAGCCTGGGCGGCCTTCTGACCGTAATGATGGCGGCGAATGAATTCCTCGGCCTTGGCAATCTCTTCACGCTGTTTTTCGTAGGTCCGTTGGGCAACGAGGAGTCGCTCTTGCTTCTGTCGCAAATAAGCGGAGAAATGTCCGGTATAGGATTCGACCGTGCCCCGGAATAGCTCAAGCGTTCGGTTGGTGACCTTGTCCAGAAAATACCTGTCGTGACTGACAATAATCATGGCTGCGCGATGGTTGGCGAGGAAGTCCTCCAACCATTGTGTGGCGTCGATGTCCAGATGATTGGACGGTTCATCGAGGAGCATGAGATCAGGTTCAGCGAGGAGGAGTTTTGCCAGGAGCAATCGATTCTGTTCCCCTCCGCTGAGTTGGTTGGCCGGACGTTCGTAGTAGGCCGGTCCCAGCCCAAGCCCTTCCAGCACCTGTTCGATCTTGTGATCGAGATGATAGGCATTGAGCCGGTGCAATTCCTGTTGAAGGTGGTCGAATCTGGCGGCCAGGCGTCGCCGCTCGGCGGGATCCTGAACCTGGGCGAGCCGTGCTGCCGTATGCTCGGCATCGCGCTGCAAATCGATGAGATCTTGAACAGCGGTTCGGGCTTCCTCCCAGACCGTGCGATCTTCGGAAAACTCCGCATGTTGTTCCAGGTAGCCGATTTTGACGCCGCCTGTAATAAGGGACTCGCCTCCGTCGCTCGTTTCACGCCCCGCGATGATCTTGAGAAGTGTTGTCTTGCCCGCACCGTTTGGTCCGACCAACCCCACACGGTCACCGGCGAAGACGTCGAATGTGACGCCATCGAGGACAGGCTCTGACCCGTAAAATTTTTTCAAACCGGCAACATGCAAAACGTGCATCGGACATCAGGGTCTTTCGGCCAATTACGCATCGATTTTCGGGATTGTCTGTATTCTCCTCGGAGGGACCCGCTCGTCGGAGGGACGCGCTTGTCGCGTCCGCCGGATCATGTTTGATTATCCATCTCACTACGGCGGGCACGACAAGCGTGCCCCTCCGAATTCGTTTGCACACGCTTCCGTCGTTCGGAGGGACCCGCTCGTCGGGTCCGGGGCGCAATGTTCGATTATCCATTGCGATTCCGCGGGCGTGACAGGCATGCCCCTCTTAATTTTCCGTCGGAGGGACCGACTTGTCAGGTCCGTTCTTCAGAGCGGTTTCTTCCCAGGGTTTTCGTTCGCGGAGCATGGCGTTCAGGATCGTCAGGAACTTCCGCATACAGGCGATCAGGGCCAGTTTTTTCGGTTTCCCAGCGGCAACAAGCCTCTGGTAGAATTGCCGGATTTTCGGGTTCCAGCGGATGGCGGCCAGGGTTGCCATGTAGAGACAATGGCGGACCCGACCGCGTCCTCCCCGGATGGTCCGCCGACCTCGAAACTGGCCGCTATCGCGGTCTATGGGGGCCACACCCACTAGGGCGGCAATCTGCTGCCGCGAGCATTGTCCCAGCTCGGGGAGCTCAACCGCCAGGATCCGGGCATTTTGAGGCCCGATCCCAGGGACGCTCTGCAGCAGTTCCACCTTCTCCCGCCAGGCGGGCGACTCCCGGATGGCCTGGTCCAGGTCCTCGTCCAAGAGGCGGAGTTCTTCCTTCAGGCCCTTGAGGACGGCCTCAATGCTGCGGCGGATGTCCTCGGCCGTGGCCCGGTGATGGCGGTTGGTCTCGGC
>Ga0068707_1002625_pt1 | contig 12627 bp, 12 predicted proteins | sample YNPNPMetaG_FD_66600 | JGI IMG/M metagenome (GOLD analysis project Ga0068707, IMG submission 66600) | Anoxygenic and chlorotrophic microbial mat microbial communities from Yellowstone National Park, USA - YNP NP MetaG | ecosystem: Environmental > Aquatic > Thermal springs > Hot (42-90C) >... | reverse complement strand
GGGACCTTGCGGACCGTCTCCTGGCACTCGAGGATCTCGGGCCCGGTGATCACGGCCTCCACCCGGGGCACGAAGGCGCTCGTGGTCCGCTGCACGATCTCCCGCTCCTGGTCCCGCCGGGGATAGTTCACCCGGACGTGGAACATGAAGCGGTCCTTCTGCGCCTCCGGCAGCGGATAGGTCCCCTCCTGCTCGATGGGATTCTGCGTGGCCAGGACGAAGAACGGCTCCTCGAGGGGATAGGTCTTCCCGCCCACCGTCACCGAGTGCTCCTGCATGGCCTCCAGGAGCGCCGCCTGGGTCTTCGGCGGGGTGCGGTTGATCTCGTCGGCCAGGATCATCTGGGCGAAGATGGGCCCGCGCTGGAAGACCAGCTCGCGCCGGCCCGTGGCGGGATCCTCCTGGATGATGTCGGTCCCCGTGATGTCCGCGGGCATCAGGTCCGGCGTGAACTGGATGCGCCGGAAGGAGAGCTTCATGACCTGGGCGAGGGTCCGGATCATCAGCGTCTTGGCGATCCCCGGAACCCCCTCCAGCAGGCAGTGGCCCCGCGCCAGGATCGCGATGAGGAGCTGTTCGATCACCTCGTTCTGGCCCACGATCACCCGTGCGACTTCCCGGGTGGCCCGCCGGTAGACTTCCACGAGGCGCCGGGCGCGGCGGAGATCCTCGGGGGGGACCTCCGGCGCGGACTTGGCGGGGGCCGGAGCGGGCGGCTCCGACGGCGGCTCCTGGATCGTCCGGAACGGCCTGGCTTCCTCGGCCATGGAACCGACCCTCCTCTAATGGAGATCGTCCCTGAGGATCTCGACGCGGAACCGGGAGAAGGTGCACGCACAGCGGACGACCTGCAGGCCCACCTCCGTAAGGGGGCCCTCCAGGACCGTCTCGCCTTCGATCATCCACCCGTCCGGCTCCCGCTCCCCTTGCCAGATCTTGCCCCGCAAGAGCGCGGGGGCCTCCCGGCGCCGCTCCACCTGCCACTTCAGGCGGAACACGCCCCCGCGCCCGTGCGCGAAGGGCAGCCCGCGGAGGTCCTGAAACTCGAAGACCGACCCGCCCTCGCCCTCCTGGAGCGAGCGGAGGCCCAGGCGGCGCGGGCCGAACCCCGCCACCAGCCCGAACCCCCAGGCCCCCTCCCCTTCCACCGGGTCCACGCGGACGGAGGACTCCACCAGGATCCCCCGGTCGCTCTCCGCCCGGAACAGCCGCACGGCCCCCCGGGCGCGGGGATCGGCCTGGCGCACGGACCGGCCGTCCACCACCCAGACCCCGTCCCCCTCCTTCCGCCCCGACCCCAGGTCCACGTCGAGGTACCGCGCCCCGCCCGGGATCGGCAGCACCTGGAAGATCCCCTCCCCCGCCACCCCGAAGAAGCCGGACCGGACCTCGACCGACCGCCCCTCCCCAAGATGCGTGAAGCGGACGGCCCCCTCCTCCACCTGCACGCGCGTGGCCTCCTTCTCCGCCGCCAGCACGAAACGGGTCCCCAGCACCCGCACGGCGGCATGCGGCGTCAGGAGCTCCATGGGACCGTCCGCCGGGTTCCGGACCACGTCCGCCGTGAGGATTCCCCGGTCGAGCGTCACGAGCCTGCGGGGGGGACCCTCCGGGGGGGCGAACCCTCCCACCGTCGTGTCCGCGCCCACCTCGACCCGCGTACCGTCAGGATACTCCACCACCGCCAGGCTGGCCGCCCCCTCGGTCGCCAGCCCCTCGCCGGCCACCAGCCCCCGTCCCGCCTCCGCCCGCTTCCTCTGGGGGATGGAGGGCTCGATCCGGTAGACGTCCCCCTGGACCCGCGCCAGGACGGCCACCACGGGCCGCGGAGGCACCGCCGCCGGACGGTCCTCCCCGGCAAGCGCCAGGGCCACCAGGGGCCGCCCCTCGTCCACCACGGCGTACTGTTCCGTCCCCACGCGCACCGCCTGGCCGTCCCGCACCCGCCGAAGAAGCGCCCAACCCCGCCGGACCTCCAGGCGGGCGAAACCGTTCGCGCAGGAGAGCCGCACGTGTCCGTCGGCCAAGCGCGTCTCGGAGAACGGGGTAACCAGGACGAGAGGATCGCCCTCGGTACCGGGAGCCACCAGGGCCTCGAGCCGACCCCGCAGGAGTTCCCCGCGCTTCTGCCGCCCGCCGCGGGCCAGACAAAACTCCGCGGGACCCTCGAGCGCCAGGCGCGTGGGATCGATGGTGAACCCGACCCGGGCCCCCCCGCCTTCCGCCACGAGGATCCGGTCGCCCTCCTCCAGCGGCATGTCGGCCCCGCCCGGGAGCGCGATGCCGGACCGCAGGACCCGGACGTCGGGCGTGGCGTCCAGCAGGCAGGCCCCCGTGGACCCGGCCCCTCCCTCCGAGGGACTCCTCAGGAGGGCCACGGCAGCGGCCAGGAACCCCGCCGCCGCCGCGACCGCCCAGGGCCAGCGGGCACGCCGGGGGCGAAGCGCCTTCCGGGCGGGCCCTTCGGCGACTCCCTCCCCCCGAGGAGCCGGGAGGACCGGAAGCGCCGCCGTCTCTTCCCGCCTCCTCCGGTCCTCCTCGGCCCGGACCCGTTCCAACACGTCGGTCTTGAGATCCTCCAGGGAGCGCCCCCGCAGGTCGCCCAGGACGGCGCCCTTGATCCGCGCCTCGGCGGAACCGTCCCCCAGGAGCGCCGCCAGGGCCTGCCCCTGAAGGCGCAGGAAGGCCATTTCGGGGGCGATCCCCGGCATCGCCGAGACGAGCAGCTCCAGCTCGGACCAGCCCGCCTCGTCGAGCTCGCCGTCGAGGAACGCCTCCAGCAGTTCGGGATCGGTCATGCCTTCTCCGCGGCCATCCGCTGCTCCACGCAGCTCCGGAGGTGCCGCCGGAGCCGGAACAGCGTGGTGCGCACCCAGGCGGCGCTCTGCCCGAAGCGCTCGGAGATCTCGCTCGTCGAGAGGCCCAGGGCGTACCGCATCCGAAGGAGGTCGCGCATCCGCGGGGACACCTTCTCGAGGCAGGCCTCCAGCCCTTCGAGCTCCCGGTCGGCCCTTTCGACGGACTTCGAGGGGGACGCCTCGAAGACGCGGCGCTCGGCATACTTGAGCTGGTTGGCCTGCTCGCGGCTGAAGCGCTGGACCTCGGCGCGAAGCAGGTTCCAGGCGATCGACTTGAGCCATGCGAAGAAGGAGGTCCCCCGCTGGAACTCGCCCATGTGCCGGTAGGCGAAGACGAAGGCCTCGTGGCAGATCTCGTCGATGAGGTGGGGCACGGGGGCGTTGAGGGCCACGAAGGCGCGCAGGCGCCGGAGGTGCAGATCCATGAGGCCCGAGAAGGCCTCGAGGTCCCCCTCCTGCACCCGCTGGATGATCGAGGCCTCGTCCATGATGCCCGCCTCCGAACACCCTAGCATAACACAGCCCGGGGCCCCTGTTACAGTCCGTCGGCCCGTGCCTCTTCGCGGACGCCTCGGACGTTCAATGTAGGGAGACCTTCCGGAGGGCCCCCTGATGAAGGCCGCCACGCTGGCCCTGCTCCTGTTCCCGGAAACGCTCGTGGACCGCGAGCCGGCCCCGGACGAGTGGGGCTACCGCCCCGCCGACGGCAGCACCGTTTCGGTCAACCCTCCGCCGCTCACGTGGGTCCACGAGCCCAAGGCCCTCCGCTACGAGGTCCAGTGGGCGGCGCAGGAGGACTTCGCCGGGGCCGCCGGCGCGGAAACCCGCTGGTGTGTCCACGTCCCCCACGCCCCCCTCCGGCCCGGGGCCTGGTTCTGGAGGTACCGCGAGGTCCTCAAGGAGGGGCCCTCCGCGTGGAGCCGGCCCCGGCGCTTCATCGTCCCGCGGGACGCCGTCCTCTTCCCCATGCCCCCTCTCGAGGAGATCCGCCGCCGGGTCCCCCGGGATCATCCCCGCCTCTTCCTGCGCCCCGAGGACCTGCCGAGGATCCGCGAATGGACCCGGGGAGAGGGACGCGCGGTCTTCGAGAAACTCCGGGAGCGGGCGGAGGCCCTCGCCCGGGGCTCGCCCACCCCCGAACCCACGGTCCGCGGAAGCGCCCGCGATCCCAAGACGCGCTCCCACTGGTGGTCCAACCGGGAGCAGACCGTGAAGGCCGGCCAGGAGGCGGAGGTCGTGACCCTGACCTACCGCCTCACGGGCGACCCCCGCTACGCCGAGGCCGCGCGGCGATACATCCTGCACCTGGCCTCCTGGGACCCGGACGGCCCCACCAACTTCGCCCTCAACTGCGAGGCGGCCAAGCCCCTGCTCTACCGCCTCCCCCGGGCCTACGACTGGGGCTGGGACGCCCTCACGGAGGAGGACCGCCGGAAGGTCTGCGCCGTCCTCAAGCGACGCGCCCTGGACGCCTGGAAGAGCGGCGAGGTGCGGGAGGGGATCGGGCACCTCAACCGGCCCTACCACAGCCACGGGAACCGCGTCTGGCACAAGCTGGCGGAGTGCGCCCTGGCCACCCTGGGCGAGATCCCCGAGGCCGAGACGTGGCTCGACTACGCCGTCCACAAGTTCTTCGCCGCCTACCCCGTCTGGTCGGACGACGACGGCGGCTGGCACGAGGGACTCTCCTACTGGGGCGGCTACATGTCCAAGGTCGTCTGCTGGACCGACGCCGCCGAGAAGGCTCTTGGGATCGAGTGCTTCCGGAAACCCTTCTTCTCCCGCGCCGCCGACTACGCCCTCTATACCGCGCCGCCGGGCTCCCCCGACATGGGCTTCGGGGACCTCTCCTACCGGCCGCCCTCCCCGAGCTGGAGCTTCGTCCGCGAGTTCGCCCGTCGCGCCCGGAACGGGTACTGGGCCTGGTGGGCCGACCGGTGGGGGATCGAGGAGGAGACCGGCGAACCCGCCCTTCGCGTCCTGTGGGCGGCGCGCCCGCGCACGGAGCCCCGGCCGCCGTCCGACCTGCCTCCCTCGAGGGTCTTCCGCGGGACCGGCGTGGCGATCCTCAACACCACGCTCCTGGACTCGGCGGAGAACGTCCAGGTGCGCCTGAAGTCCAGCCCCTTCGGCCGCCAGAGCCACGGCCACGACCCGCACAATTCCTTCACCCTGAACGCCTACGGGGAAGCCCTCCTGACGAACTGCGTCTACCGGGACCTGCACGGGAGCCCCTTCCACACGAAATGGTGCTGGAGCACGAGGGCGCAGAACGCGCTCCTGGTGGACGGAGAGGGGCAGAAGACCCACACGCCGGAACCCCTGGGACGGATCGAGGCCTGGGACCTGCAGGGCGAGGTCGACTACGTCCGCGGCGAGGCGGCCGCGGCGTACCCGGGGAAGCTCCGGCGCTTCGCCCGGCACGTCCTGCACGTCAAGCCGGACCTCGTCGTGATCGCCGACGAGATCGAGGCCGCGAAGCCCTCCACCTTCCAGTGGATGCTGCACGGGCTGAGGGAATTCCGGATCGACGAGACCGGGCAGGAACTGAGCCTGGAGCGGGAAAAGGCCGGCGTGCGGATCCGCTACCTGGCGCCGGAATCCCTGAAATTCCGTCAATGGACGGGGTTCGAACCGCCCCCCGACAAGGAGTACCTGGATTCGATCAAGCGGGCGGGATTCCCCCCCCAGTACCACGTGGAGGCCTCGACCGCCACGCCGCGGGACGCGATCTTCGTGCTGGCCGTCCTGCGCCCGTACCGGAAGGGCCGCCCCCCCGAGGGGACGGTGGAGGCGAAACCGGAGGGGGGCGGGATCACCGTCCTGTCCGGGGGGGTGGAGGCGACGCTCCGCCGGGGGGGAACGCCCTTCGCGACCGTCCGGAAGGGCGGCCGGGAATGGCGCCTGGGCCCCGGCCGAGGGCCGTAGGCGGTGGCCGGACCGCCGATGACCGCCGGGGCCGGAGCATTCTTTCCGAAGCGGATCACTCCCCCACGGGAACGCTGACCACGGGCCCCAGGTCGCGGCCGTCCGGTCCCCGGACGCGCACGACGGCACGGACCGCGCCCGCGGGGACGCGGATCTCGCGGGAGACGGCGGCCGGTTCCAGCGGCGTCGCCCGCCCCAGCGGCTCCCGCAGGAGGGGAAACCCGAGGAAGTCCTTGAGCTGGAGCTCCGCCTCCCCTTCCTGGAAGACCCCGAAGCTCCCCTCCACCCGCACCCGGTCCGGGCCGGCGCGGACGGCGCGGAACGTCCGGTGGGCCACCCCGGCCGCCCCGGGGGCCAGGATCGGCGTCCCCACCCGCGTCAGGAGCCATTCCGTCCGGAAGGCGAAGGACTCGCCGGGGGCCAGGGCGGCGAAGGGGCTGAGGACCTCGGATTCCAGGAAGGCCGGGGACTGGGCGGGGTCCCTCGGCGCCTCGATGACGTTCCCGTTGATCACGAAGGGGCCGGGGCCGTTGAACCAGAATTCGACGCTGGAGCCGTCGGGGTATTCCCGGCCGGGCTCCGGGCGGAAGGTCTGGAGGAAGGCATGCCGCGAGGCGCCGTCCACCACGGCGAGCCAGCCGCCGTCGGAGTCGAGCCCGATCTTGTGGACGCGCCAGGCGTACTCGCCCTCGAGGATCCCCGTCCGCGGGCAGACGCGGTAGCGCGGGTCGTTCACGAGGCCATAGAGGGAGGTGTATCCTCCGGGGAACCGGCTGCGGGGGTTCACCGGGCAGTAGACGCGGACGGCCGAGCGGGCGGCCGCGGGATCCGCCCCGTCCTCCAGGACGCGGTGCTGGACGACCTCCCAGATGCCCCAGCGGACGCGGCGGTGGGAGACATTTTTCATCTCGAGGGTGAAATCCACCCGGGAGGCCGCCGGCACGAGCCGGATCGTCCGGACGAACTGGATCCCTGAATAGGGGTCCTCCGGGCTGGTGAGGCGGAGGCCGACGGCGTCGGGGCCCCGCTCGAGGATCTCAGCCCGGTAGGGACCCGCATCGAGGACGGGATCGCCGGGGCCCGGCCAGAGGTCCTCCCGGTCCCACCCTTGGGGGGCGGGCCAGAGCTTGCTGCCGCCGTAGTTCTTCCACGCGCGATCCTTGGAACCTCCGCTCTCCTCGGGGGGAAAGACCTTCCCCTCGGTGGCGGGGTTGATCCAGAAATAGGGGTGGCCGCCGAGCTCGGCCTGAATGATGCGCCCTCCGATCTCGGGGACCACGTGGAGGGTCACGATCCCGTTGGAGAGGCGCAGGGCCTTCCAGCCGCGGTATGTCTCCTCTCCGAGGACGCAGGGGCCGGCGTCTTGGGGGCGGGGGACGGGGGCAGCCCCCAGGAGCAGGACCAGGGCGATGGGCTTCATGGGCGTATACCTCCCCGCTTCGAAGGATACAGCCTACCTCTTCCCCGACGCCCCGGCAACGGGCGCCGGAGAATCGGGGGAGAAAAATGCACCCCCCCAGTTGCATTTTATGAATTGTAAGTTATAATTAAGGACACCCGGGAGAGGGGGGCCCCGCGGGGACGGCGCCGCCGGGACACGAGGGGCGGGCCGCCCCCGGGGAACGAATGGGTTTTAGGGAGAGGGGGGAAGAAATGGACACGCTGCTGCTGGTCCCCGTCGTGCGCCTCCGGAACGGTCCTTCCGCCGGACGCCTCTACGAGATCCAGACCGCCCTCCGCGTGGGCCGCCATCCCTACAACGAGGTTTCCCTGCCTGACCCGGCGGTCTCCCGCTACCACTGCTGGATCATCACCACCGACACCGGCGTCTTCGTCGAGGACCTGGCCAGCTCCAACGGCACCTGGGTCAACGGTCGGCAGGTCCGCGTCCGCCAGAAGCTCAACCCGGGAGACGTCCTGCGCGTCGGAAACACCGAGCTCCTCTTCAGCCAAGAGGAGTGACCGAGAGGTCCCCCAGGTCCACGCGGACGGCGCGGAATCCCGACAGGCCGTCCCCCGGATTCACGCAAACCGTCGGGCCCAGCCGCCGGATGCCCGGCGACTCGTGAATGTGCCCGTGCAGGGAAAGGGGCGGTTGCCGCTCCTCCAGGAACGTACGGACGGCCTCGCTGCCCAGCGGCATCCCGCTCCAGCCGAGGTCCAGTCCCGACTCCCGCGGCGGGGCATGCAGGACATAGACCGTCCGCCGCGGGTCCGAAAGCCCCGCCAGCCGCTCGAGATCCCCCGCGATCGTGCCCCATCCTCGGACCGCCTCCCGCGAGACCGTCTCCAGCCCTCCCGGGCCGCTCCTCAGCCACCGTCCGGGCGAAGCGGGGGCCTCCCAGCCCTCGCGCTCGTACCGATCGAAATCCTTCATCGCGAAGGGGGTCACCGGGACGCAGGAGTAGCCGGCGATCCACAGCCCGTCGAGAAACGGCACGGCACGTCCATGGATCGGCGTCCCCGCCCCCTCCAGCTCCCGCCCCGCCTCCTCCCAGTCGTCGTTCCCCAGGATCCAGTAGGTCCGGCGGCTCCGCAGGAGGGGCGCCAGGAATTCCCGGGCGAACCGGCGCTGAAGATCCAGAAGCTCCTTCCCCGCCCCGCGGGGATGCGGCAGGAGGTCTCCTCCCAGGACGATCGCGTCCGCCTCCAGGGAGAACAGCCGCTCGTACGAGGACCGGTTCCCGTGGAGGTCGCTGGCGAAAAGGAATCGGGACATGATAGGATGATACCCACAGGGATCCCATGGACGAAACGGCGGAGATGGAGGAGCGCAACCGTGGGATCCTCGTCCGGACGGCGGGGATCGTCAGCTGGCTCTATGCGGCCGAGCGGATCCTCGTGGGACTCGCCCTCCTGCCGTCCTCCGGGGGCTCGGGGCTGTATGCCCCCCGGACGTTCGGCACCCTCTGCCTGGTGCACGCCGCCCTCCTGATCATCGCCGGGGAAGCCCTCTTCAGGGACCGCCGGTGGGCCTGGCTGCCGTCCGTCGCGGCGGCCGCCGGGACCCTCTTCTTCGCCGTCCTGCACGCCCGAAGGGGAAACTGGACCGGCACCGGCGTGGACGCCGCCTACGCCCTCGTGGCGACCGCCGCGCTCCTCAAGCGCCGGCATTTGGCTCCCCCGAGGTAACAAGCATCGCACGTCCTTTTCCCCAGGGCTCCGCACCGCCCCCGCCTGACCCCGGCGGCGCAGCCTCGCTTCATTTGATCTTGACACCCCCTGCCGGCGGGGTAGGATTGGCCCCGAAACCCCATGAACGGGGAACCGAACGGGCGCCGGGGGCGGATCGTGGGGATCCTGCTGATCGGGGCCGGGGTCTTCCTGGCCGCCGAATCCTGGATGCCCCCGGACCGGCAGATCTCGGCCCGCGCCTGCCTGGCGGCCGTCCGGGCCTACCAGACGTCCGGTTCTCCCCTCCTGCGATCCTGCGGCGTCCGCTGCCGCTATACCCCGTCCTGTTCCCAATACGCCGCGGACGCCATCGCCCGCTACGGCACCATCGAAGGGGCGATCCGGACCCTCGGTCGCCTCTGCCGGTGCTCGCCCTGGGGGGGAAGCGGGTATGATCCGGCCGTCGAACCCCCGTGCCCGGGACCGCAGGAAACCCCCGAGGAGATCCGCCAGCGCGAGGCTGAGGAACGGCTCCGGAAGGCCCAGGAGGAGGCGCAGGAGGAAATCAACCGGGCCTTGAAGCAGACCGGAAGGGCGGCGGGCACCTGCCTGGGCGGATGCGTCGTCTCGCTGCTGGCGGGGCTCGTGCTGTTCCTCGCCAACCTGCTGGCGATGATCTGGATCTACAAGGACGGCAAGGCGCGGAACGAGTCCAACGCCCTCCTCTGGATGATCCTCGAATTCTTCTTCCCTCCCGTGGGGCTCATCGTCTACCTGGCCGTGCGGCCCAAGGGTGACCTGTCCCCCTGCGGGAACTGCCACAACCGGAGGCTGTCGACCCTGACGAAGTGCCCGCACTGCGGCCAGGAAACGGGGGGCGCCGGTTCGCCCCCGTCCATTTGATCGGGAGGATCCATGGCAGACGCACCGGAGTCGGCCCCGGCGGCGGGGACGGGAGGAGCGAAGGGGAAGCCCGAAGATCCCGCGACCGTTCTCATCCTGGGCCTCGTGACCTGCGGCATCTATCCGCTGTACTGGCTGTGGGTGCGGGCCAAGGAGATCAATGCGTACCTGGGCCGGGAGGTCATCAACCCCATGTTCATCTTCCCCGGCTGCTTCTGCTTCCCCCTGCTGTTCTACGTGGCCTATCTCCTGGCCGAGGCCGTCCCCGAGATGCAGAAGAAGGCCGGCGTGGAAGCCAAGGACGAGTTCCTGGTCCACTTCCTCCTGCTGATCATCGCGATGCCGGTGGGGATGTTCCTCATCCAGCAGAAGCTCAATGAGATCTGGTCCAAATAGGACCTGGCGTATCGTCGCGTGGACGGGCGCGCTGCCGGCCCTCCTGGTCGCGTGTTTCTTCTACCATCCCTATGCCTTCGCGGGCCCGGTCCTCTGTCCCCTGGCCCTGGCGCTGGGGATCCCCTGCCCCGGCTGCGGCCTCACCCGGGCCCTGTGTCTCCTGACCCACGGGGACCTCTCCGGTGCCCTGGCCTTCCATCCCCTGGCCCCGGCGATCCTGGCCTACTTTGCCTTCCTCTGGATCTACAAGACCGTGGAGGCGTGGCGCGGCACCCCCCCGCGGGTCCCCACGACCCGGATCGCCGGGACGGCCCTCGCGGTCCTGATGGGATTCTGGATCCTGCGGCTGGGATTCTTCTTCGCGCACGGGGGGCTCGACGTGATGGCCCGCGAGAACCTCCTGGCGCGTCTCCTGCGCGTGCTGCACCTCTGCTGAAAGCCTTGACAGGCCGCTGGCGAGTCCCCTAGCATGGGGCCTGTCCATGAAGAAGACGTCGGAGAGGACCGGGATGGCGATGCCCGACCCGGGCGCAGGGACGGCGGACCTGTGCCGGGTCGCGGCCGCGTGACCGCCTCCCCGTCCGCCCCGCCCGAGGCCCGGGACCTCTCCCGCGCACGATTTGCTTCCCCGAGAACGTCATGAAAAAAATCCGCATCGGCCTTCTGGGATGCGGTACCGTGGGCTGCGGCCTGGCCGAGCTGCTCCGGCGCAACCGCCAGATCGTCTCCCGACGCACCGGCCTGGACCTCGAGATCCAGCGGGCGCTGGTCCGCGACCTCCGCAAGGAACGCCCCCTGGAACGGTCCCGCGTGACGGACGACCCCGGGGCCGTGCTCGAGGCCCCCGACGTGGACGTCGTGGTCGAGCTCATGGGAGGAATCCACCCCACTCTGGAGCATCTCCGGCGGGCCATCGAGGCCGGCAAGGATGTCGTCACGGCCAACAAGGCCCTCCTGGCGCGCCACGGGACCGACCTCCTCCGCCGGGCGGCCGAACGGAAGGTCCGCCTCGGCTTCGAGGCCTCCGTCTGCGGCGGCATCCCCATCATCCGGGCCATCTCCGCGGGACTCGTGGGAAACCGGATCTCCACCCTCGTGGGCATCGTGAACGGCACCTGCAACTACATCCTGACCCGGATGGCCGAGGAACAGCTCCCCTTCTCCCAGGCCCTGGTCGAGGCCCAGAAGCGCGGCTTCGCCGAGGCCGACCCTTCCCTCGACCTGGACGGAACGGACGCCGCCCAGAAGCTCCAGATCCTCGCCGAGATCGCCTTCGGCGCGCGGCCCCCTCACGGCCGCTTCCCGATCGAGGGCATCCGCCACGTGGATCTGGAAGACGTCCGCTCCGCCTCGGCGCTCGGATTCGTCCTCAAGCACATCGTGGTCGGGAGGGACCTGGGGGAAGCCCTCGACCTCCGCGTCCACCCGGCCCTCCTCCCCGGCGTCCACCCCCTGGCTCACGTACGCCACGAATTCAACAGCGTTCTGCTGCGGGGGGATGCCGTGGATGAGATGATCTTCACCGGGAAAGGGGCGGGCCCCCTTCCCACCGCCAGCGCGGTCCTCTCCGACATCATCGAGGTCACCCGGAGCGACCCCGCGCACGGCGATCCCATCTGGCACCTTCCGGAGGTGACGGAGAAACCCCTGGTGAAGGACCTGGAATCGGAACACTACCTGCGCTTCCCCATCCGGGACGTCCCGGGCGTGATCGGCCTCATCGCCACCGCCCTGGGGAACCACGGGGTCTCCATCTCCCACGCCGCCGCCACGCTGATCCCCGAGAAGCCCGGACAGGGGAACGTGCGGATCCTGGTCCATCGCTGCCGGGAATCCGCCCTTCAGAAGGCGGTGAACGAGATCGCCCGCCTCCCGGTGCTCGTGGGCCGGCCGGTCGTGCTGAGGATCTTCACCGAGGGATGAGCCGGGAGGAAGAAGGGTTCACAACTTGCCGGACCTCCCTTCCCTCTCTACAATGAAACCGTGCCCCGCATTCTCCTGGCCGATGACGAGGAGGCCGTGCTCGACCAGATGGAAGCGGCCCTCCGCCCCCTCGGCCACACGCTGGACCGGGCCCGGGACGGCCGCGAGGCCATGGAATTGGCCGGCCAGAACGACTACGACGTGGTGGTGGCCGATCTCGTGATGCCGCGGCGAACGGGTCTGGACCTGATCCAGACCCTCCGGATGCGGAAGATCTCCACCCCCATCGTCATCCTGTCCGCCTATCTCACCCCCGACCTCCGCCGGGAACTGGGATACTACGAACGGGTCGAGATCCTATCCAAACCCTTCAAGCCCGACGACCTCGCCGCCCTCGTGCAGCGCCTCCTGGCGGCCCCCTCCGCGTAGCCCCTGCGTTGCGGATCGCAAAGGGCCTCGCCGCGCTCAGCAAGGCCGGGATCCGTCCCGTGCGGGGCTCGAGGGC
>Ga0068707_1002622_pt1 | contig 12627 bp, 10 predicted proteins | sample YNPNPMetaG_FD_66600 | JGI IMG/M metagenome (GOLD analysis project Ga0068707, IMG submission 66600) | Anoxygenic and chlorotrophic microbial mat microbial communities from Yellowstone National Park, USA - YNP NP MetaG | ecosystem: Environmental > Aquatic > Thermal springs > Hot (42-90C) >... | reverse complement strand
CACTTGGAGACGTTTGGCGCATTTGTCGGCGCCAGGGGTGAAATCACCCCAAATATAAGCGGCACTCTCAAGGTCGGATACCAGCAGAATTACTACGGCGACCGAGACTTTGGAGACCCGGTTTACCAAGGTGACTTGTCGTGGAAAATATCTGAAAAATCGCAACTTGGTCTCAACTACAGCAGGGCGAGTTCGGCGTCCGCCCAATCGGCAGCCGCGTACACGAGGGATAATGTGGGGCTTCAGTTTCAACAGGTAATTGGCACAAGACGACCGTGGATTGTCTCTTTGGGCGCGACTTACAGCCATAACGAGTACCAGGGAGAAGGGCTGAGCCGAGACGGCGGTGCTGACTATTACAGCGCGAACATGGGCGTGTTCTACCAGGTCAAAATGTGGCTGAAAACCGGAGTCGGGTACCAGTACACAAAGACGGTTAGCGACTCTCAATCATTTGTTGACTACGAGATCAATCAGGTTACTGTAAGTGTGTCTATAGGGTACTGAGCATGAAACTCTGTGTGTGGTCAGCGCCGTGGCTCGCAGCCATCGGCATGTGTTGTTTGTTATTCCAGAATTCCTTGGCCGCCGAGGCCAAGACAGATGCACCCAAAGGTGCGACCAGCGAGGTTGCCGGTGGGAATTCCCCCAGTGCAACACCTCTCCAGCCAAGGCGTGAAGCAGAACGGAAAATCTCTCCGACCGATACTCTGTACATTACAATAGTCGGAGAAACGGGCTTGCAGACTGATTTCAAGGTTTCTGCAAGCGGCACAATACAGTTCCCGTTCCTTGAAGTCGTCGAGGTCTCAGGACTCACCCCTTCCGAGCTCTCGCTCAAACTGCGAGAGTTGTTGATGAAGGATTACTTTGTGGATCCACAGGTTCTGGTTACGGTGAAAGATTACCGGACCGATTTCGTCACCGTTATCGGCCAGGTCCAACGCCCGGGCCCAATCATGCTCACCGGCGAACGCAAGTATGACATCGTGGATTGCATAGCACTGGCGGGCGGAACAACCCGCCTCGCAAGCAATACCATAGAATACACCCACCGGGGCGAAACTCGAAAGCTCTCGTATGACAAAATCAAGAACGAGAAAGACCCGGCAAAACGGATTTACGTCGAGGCCGGAGACATCATCGAGGTGAAAGAGACCTGGATGTAACCGAACAACTTTGCTTTTTGAGCCATGCCATACTTCCCACAAGCTGCCACAAACGATCTTATCGAGTCGTCTGCCTCGCCTGCCGCAAACATCAATTTGCGGCATTATTGGCACGTAATACTCGAGCGCCGGTGGCTCGTTATTGCCACCTTTGTCTCAGTGTTTGTGCTCTGCCTGGTTTATCTGTACAAGGCACCCAAGATTTATCAGGCAACAACTCGTATCCAAATCGACCGCGAGTCGTCCACGTTCAACCTCCAGGATTTGGTGGTCAGCGGAGGCGCAGATACAGACTATCTCCAGACGCAGTACAAGAACCTCATGAGCCGTTCGCTGATCGAAGCTGTTATCAAGAAACAAAAGCTAAACGAGGACCCAAGATACGCCAAGGAACTCGACGTTGCCCAAGCCGTCGCAGACGATATCACCGTCGCCCCAATTCGCATGAGCCGGCTCGTGGACGTCCGCGTCGAGCACACAAACCCCAAAAAAGCCGCCGATATCGCAAACACCCTCGTCGAAGAATTCATCGAGCAAAACGCCGTCCTCAAACAGAAACGTACCCTTGACACCCTCTTTTTCCTCAAAGCACAAGCCAACAGCCTCGAAAAGGATGTCCAAGAAGCCGAAGAAAAGCTCCATAATTACCGCACTCAAGTGAAATTCGTCTCGCTCGACGAACGCTACAATGTGATTGCCGAGGCGCTCAGTCAGGCTCAATCCCGTTATACCGATGCCAAAGCAAGGGCAGAAAACGCCGAAACTGTGATCGTTGAACTCGAACAACACGTGAAGGCCGGGAAACCGATCGAAACGTTCCCGGCGGTCGCCTCTGACCCGGTGGTCAAAGACCTGCAACGACAGCTCACCACCCTGGAGAACGACCTTGCTGTCCTCCTGAAACGCTACAAAGACAAACACCCAACAATCATCGCCGCACGATCGAGAATCGATGAAACCCGTAAATCCCTTGACCGGGCAGTCCAAAACCTCGTCGAAACGCTGCGTGCCGAGGCGCGTCTTACCCGCGTCACCGAACAAACCATCGCCTCGAACGTAAAAGATTGGGAAGAGCGCCTGACTGAATGGACCAAGGCCAAAAAAGATTATGACATCCTTGTTCGCAAAGCCGATACCAGCAAAACACTGTTCAACCTCGTTCTTTCAAAAATGAAAGAGGTCGAGCTGCTCGGCAAGGACCGCGCCAACAACATCAGAATAGTTGATCCTGCCTCAGTACCCGTTAAACCAGTCAAGCCCCGCATCGTGACAACCCTGTTGCTCGGCGCTTTCGGCGGTCTCGCGGTCGCCCTCGGACTGGCACTGTTTGTGAACTACCTCGATGATTCAATAAAGACCCAGGATGACGTAGAAACATATCTCCATCTGCCGTTCCTCGGTTACGTCCCCAACATCAAATCAAACAGCGTCGTCGAGCGCGACCTCCAGTCCCACCTCCATCCTCAGTCCAATGCATCCGAAAGCTTCCGCACTGTCCGCGCAGCCATCGCTCTCGGCAGCAAAGCCGGCAAAATGCGCGTGTTGACCGTCACAAGTACGATACCCTCCGAGGGCAAATCCCTTGTCGCATCCAACCTCGCAATCGTAACTGCACAGACAGGACTCAAGACGTTGTTGATCGACTCCGATATGAGGCGGCCGTCGGTGCACAAGGCATTCCAATTGCACAGCCCCGTTGGGCTCGCCGCGTACCTGATGGAAAAAGCGCAGAGCATCGATGAGCTCATCCACACCACAGATGTTCCCAATCTCGATGTGGTCTGCTGCGGTGCAACTCCGTCCCAGCCCTCCGAGCTCCTCGGGTCACGACGAATGATGCAGTTCATGCAGGAGGTCAGCAAACGCTACGACCGCATCATCATGGACTGCCCCCCGATTTCCGCTGTCAGCGATCCTCTCGTGCTTTCCGCGATGGCCGACGGTGTCGTGTACGTCACCAAGTTCAACAAAATCCGTCGTGAACACGCTCGAAAGAGCATCCAACGCCTCCTCGACGCAGGCATTCACATTTGCGGCGTCGTTCTGAATGACATCGACTTCGAAGGCCGCGACTCTTACTACTACTCGTATTACTACTACCAGAACCGGTATTACTCGAGCTACTACCGAAGCCGCAGCACCGGTTCGACTTCATCCACCGCAGAACAGACCGAAACAAAGAAGAGTTGAGCCCTCTTCAAGAACACGTTCTTGCAGGGCCGGACCAATAGCACGTTCGATTGGTTGGCGGAGCACCATATTGCAAAACCTGCACAGCAATCGCAAATTGGTGGGTCGTTCGAGACCGGTGTCTCCAAGAATTCATTAACGCATCCCGACTTATCGCCGCTGAGGGCGGCGGAGTCGCCCCTTTCAGTGCGGCGCGACACAGCGTTGTTCCTACAACCAGCGCAACGGTTACGCCTCGAGCATTTGGTTGCGGCTGCGCCGCGCTAAGCGGTAGGGCGAGGCAAACGCCCGATCCGGAAATTCCACCGGCTGGCCGGTCAAGGGACCCCGAGCGGTCATTCCGGTGAGATTTCCGGGCTGATTTCCGAAAGACGTTTCCAAAGCGGCTTTAGATCGGGGTCAGCCTTCGCCATCTGCAGCACCGTTGACTGTCCCCCAACTGCAATTGCGCGTTGAAGCAGTTGCCATGCTTCATCAGCATGACCGGATTGCGCCGCGTAACAAGCGAGATTGTAAGGAATAAGAAAAACCTTGGGGAACTTCTCGAGCGCCGGGTGCAGAAGTGACCACGCCTTTTCCAGTCCGCCATCTTTCATCCGCCTTGCTGCATAAGCGCGAATAATCCAGCCATCCACTTCGTGAGGAAGCAATTCCACAAGCCGCTCTGCGATCCGAAAAGCCGCATCCCAATCGCCCAACTTGGCCCTGATCTCCCACTCCACCCGAAGCACACCGGGCTCGTTCCGGTTGGAAGATGGTAACCGTTCCAGCTCGGAAAGTGCTGAAACAGCGTCTCCAAGCGCCAGCCAGGCTCGGGCTTCTTTGAGGGCGAAATTGTCCGGCTCATTCAATGGCATAGCGCGAGTATGATCCGCCGCTTTGGACTTGCCAACACCCGCGTTGTTCCGATGCCGCGCCGAGCTGCATTTTGAATAAAAGGACTCTGCCCGCATCAACAAGAGGACGCGCAGCGTACGATCGTGGCGCACTCATTTCAATAAACCAGCCCAACTCGCACAACCTGAAGTCCAAGCAGGAATCCGTTGCCTCCCCGGCCATTGTTGCGATGAATTAATGCTTCGATATTTTTTCGAAAAAAATGTTGACGACATGTTCCGCAATGTGCTAATTATGAACCTGCGTACGGTGGAACATATTTTGTGCCTATGAAAAGGGAGCATACAAATTGGGTTTTGGCCCTCGTGTTAGCGGGGTCCATCGGTGTCATTTCTACGCAGGCAGTTGCCGGCGTCGAGTCAAAGGGTGCTGTGGTTAGCAAGGCAATGATGGGAGTGCGCGTGCCTGAGTTGGCTGCCAAAGCAGCAGTGCTTGTCAAGCAAGCCGACATTGGAGACCGCGAAGCCATTGCGGTGGCCGTGGTTGAATATGTGGCGAAGGCATATCCTGCTGCAGTCAAGTCTGTCATTTCTTCGATTGCAAAGACGGAGCCTTCTCTTGCACCAAAGATTGCTGCGAGGGCTGCTGAGTTGCTTCCTCAAGACAGCGTGGCTTTGGCGTCGGCAGCCGCATTGGGAGCCAGGCAGTTCGCCCCACAGGTCGCTGCCAGCGTCGCCAGGGCTAATCCCAAGGTGGCCGCCGAAATCACTGAGACAGTCATACTGGCCGTTCCGCAAGAAGCGGCTCGAACTGCAGATGCAGTGGCTGCCGCAGTGCCGTCCGCCAAAGATTCACTGCCCGTAATCGAGCGCTCTGCAATGGCAAGTGGCGGTGTGCCCATCTCCATCCAACGCAAGAAGCCCGTTCCTCCATCCCAGAGCTTGACCGGACAGGATACGCCGGGGTACGACTACGCGCGTCCTTGATCAGCGTCACCAAGCGAATTTCGTGATGCAACGCCCGAGCGTTCGCTCGGGCGTTGTTTGTTTGGGTTGCGCGAATTTGGGATTCCACGTTTTCTACGCACCGTTTTTGCATAAATTCCGGCTCGACAGAAGCTCCACAGCCGCTTTGACTGAAGCGCATGAACACTACACTGACAAGAAGACGGTTTCTGAGTCGAACGATCATTTCAAGCACGGTAATCGGAGCTGCTCCCTGTTTCCTCCGCGGATTCGGCTCTCTTAACCAGAAGATAAATGTCGGGTTCGTCGGCGTGGCAAATCGCGCTGCCGACAATTTGTCGGAAATCAGCAAGTTAACCGACCATGTCAACGTGGTTGCTCTGTGCGATGTTGACGACAGGTATCTGGCGCAGGCACACGAAAAACATCAAGGGGCGAAAACATACAACGATTTTCGAAAATTGATCGACCAGAAAGACATTGACGCAGTTGTCGTGAGCACGCCAGATCACACACATGCGGTGGTTGCTGCGGCGGCACTCCGCACGGGACGACACGTTTACTGCGAAAAGCCGCTGACCAGAACAATCTCGGAATGCCGTAGAATTGAAGAACTGGCCAGAGAACACAAACGAATCACTCAACTCGGCACCCAGATTCACGCTGGTGACAATTACCGCCGCGTCGTCGAACTCGTCCAATCCGGTGCGATCGGCCCCGTCCACGAGGTGCACGTGTGGGTCAGCGCTTCCTACGGCGGCATGAACAAGCCGACAGACAAACCACCTGTTCCACCCGGATTGCATTGGGATTTGTGGGTCGGACCGGTTGGCCCTTGCGATTATCACCCCGATTACGCGCCGTTCAAATGGCGCAATTGGTGGGCGTTCGGCGGCGGTTCCCTCGCAGATTTCGGGTGCCATTTCATGGATTTGCCGCATTGGGCGTTGGACCTGCGCCATCCATTGTCCGCAGAACCTCTTGCCGGGCCGCCAGTGCATCCGGATTCAACACCACCATGGCTCATCGTCAGATACGAATACCCTGCGCGCCCCGCGGTTGAAGGCCGGGGACCACAGCCTCCTGTTGTTCTGACATGGTATCACGGCGGAAAACAACCTGCACTGCTCGATGAGGAACAGTCAAAGTATTTTCGAAGCGGAGTAATGTTCGTTGGCGAAAAGGGAATGTTGTTGGCCGACTATACACGCAGGCAATTGCTGCCTGAAAAAAACTTCGCCGGTTTTCAACCTCCGCCACAGTCGATCCCAAAGTCCATCGGACATCACCGCGAGTGGATCGAAGCGATCCGAAACGGCGGTAAAACGACATGCAATTTCGATTACTCGGGCGCTCTAACGGAGGCAGCGTTGTTGGGCAACGTCGCATACAGAGTCGGCCGAAAAATTGTCTGGGACGCCAAAACACTCCGAGCAATCGGATGCGGAGAAGCTGACCAGTTTATTCAACACCGTTACCGCAAAGGCTGGAAGCTTTAGCTCGTTTATTTGGCCGCGCGGCGAGGCGGAGCGCAAAGCCTGCAATAAACGCCTTCATCCCGCCGCACTCAGCCGGTTGCGGCTGCGCTGTACAATTATAGTGAGGAATCGATCATGTTGGCGAAGATTTTGAGGCTGCGAGTTTGCTCAGTTTTTCAGGATCTGCCTCTCTGGCAGCGGGCAGTGTGGTCACAACAGTGCGGCCTTTGGAGTGTAATATTCGATAATCGGCGCTGAAATCGCAGATCAGCGTGTGGTTCGAGAATTTTGCCTTCGAACTGTTCGTCCACTGATCCCACTCGCATCTCCCCTCGCGGGCGACGAAGTCGCCCCTTTCAGCGCGGCGCGACAGATTGCCCAGCTTGGAAGGAACGCCTTTACCTCGCCCAGATCATTCGGCTGCGGCTGCGCCGCGCTGAGAGTTATCAGAACAAGTTTGGTGTGAATCGGAAGAGCGGCGCGAGGCGGATCCCGGGAATGTGGTTTGGGGAGGTGTATGTGTTGCCTGATTCGAAGGTGAACGGGATCGAATGAGGGCGCGAAGGACGAAGCCGAACAAAAAGGAAAGAGGGGTTCCAGAGATCGGATTTGCGACACGCCGAAGGTCTGCCGATAGTTTTCGGCGAGGGGGGAATTGTTGTCGGGTGATTCTGTTGATGGCTTGTTTGGCGCGGTGATTGGGGTTAGATCGGCAGTGTAAGGAGCGTTGGACCGGGCTGGACTGGAAACGTGGTGTCACGCGTGAGGTTTCCGAGGGTCGTGGGCAGGTGCGGGTGTTTGGTCCTGGCGGGAGCAAATAGAGGGACAGACACGATATTGCGAGGACCGTCGAGTTCCTATGGCGAGCGTTTCGGGCTCGCGGAGGGAAACAAGGGGACAGACACGATATTTGGCCCGGCTCGAGGCTGGTGGGCTGGTCACGCCGGGCGGATCGGGGCGCCAGTTAAGTTTTCATCTGGGCAACGAAAGTGAGATTGAAGTTGCAAATGTATCCGGTCAAAAGGGCCAGTTATGCTATGGGCTGAAGGTTAATCCGCAAAGGCGATCGCCGGCTTGCATCGGGCAACCATGGTGTTAGTTTGCACGCGCTTATGCAGTATGGCCTGAGAAGCTACAGCGGAAAGCTCGTGCAGTTGGGCGCCGTTGCACTAGCTGGATTGATGAGTGCCAGCGCTGCCGGGTTGGTGTACCCGGGCAGGAATCCCGGTCCCGCCCGCGCCACAGTCGAGAACAATACACTTCGGTTGTCCAACCAAGTGCTCGACTTTGAGTGGCGGGTACACGGCACACGGCTGCAGCCCGTTCTGGTCCGAAACAGGATCACAGACCAAATCCTCCCTTTTCAGGGCTGCGACGGGTTTGCGCTCATTCTGGCTGATGGGACAATCGCGAGATCGGCGGACTTGCAAATCGTCGAAGCACCGCGTGCTGTCCGGCTTGCTGCAACAAACCGGGCAGCGCGGTTGTCGGAGCGGACACCCGGTTGGATGATCACAGCGCGGCTTGGCGCACCGGACGGGCGTTATGATGTTGATTGGCAGTTGATACTTCGGGACGGCGCAAACGCCGTTCGCCAGCAGATAACTGTCAGGGCCAAAGCCGGTCCGTTACAATTCCACGCGGTTCGTTTGATCGATCTGCCGTCGGTCGGCGCGCGCGTCGTCGGAACCGTTCCAGGCTCACCAATGGTGGTCGGCGATTTCTTTGCCGCGTGCGAGCATCCAGAAGCGGTCAACATCGTGACAAATCGCGCACAAAGCGAGCTTCGATTGGACTTCTCGCTCGCACAAGAACAGACGTTCACCATTGCGGCGTCGGTGGGCGTTACTCCGCCCGGCCAGATGCGCCGTGCGTTCACGTACTATGTGGAACGCGAACGGGCGCATCCTTACCGGCCTTTTCTCCACTACAATGCCTGGTACGACATCTGTTGGGGCAACCGCAAGATCAATGAATCGGAATGTTTGGAGGTGATCGACCTTTTCGGGCGCGAGTTGATTCAGAAGCGCGGGGTGCCACTGGCATCGTTCGTGTGGGACGATGGATGGGATGATCCGAAGACGTTGTGGCGGCCTTTGCAGACCAATTTCCCGCGAGGTTTTGAGCCGATTCTTGATCGGGCGCGATCCTATGGATCAACCCTGGGTTTCTGGTTGTCTCCGTTCGGCGGCTACGGTCAAGCTGCTCAAGACCGACTTGCCATGGGAAAAGCGCAAGAGTTTGAAACCGGGCCGCACGGTTTTCTCCTCGCTGGAACCAATTACCACGCGCGGTTTCTTGAAACCTGCGCAGGTTTCATCCGCAAATCCGGTGCGAACTTTTTCAAGTTCGACGGCTTGGCCCGCGGTGCGCAGGAAACCGAGGCAATGCGGCGCCTGACACAGGCACTCCGCGAAATAAAGCCGGACCTGTTCATTAGCATCACAACGGGCACTTGGCCTTCGCCATTTTGGCTATGGTGGGGCGATTCGACGTGGCGTGGCGGTGATGACATGGGGTTTTACGGTCAAGGTTCGAAACGCGAACAGTGGATTACTTATCGCGACATGGACACTTATCGCCGCGTGGTTCGACAGGCGCCACTGTACCCGATCAATTCGCTCATGACCCAGGGGTTTCCCCTTGCCAAACACGGCATGGCCGCGGACGTGGGCGTGGATGCCAACGAGGTCCGGCGTGAGCTGAGATCATTCTTTGCCAGCGGGACATGTCTGCAAGAGTTGTATGTAACGCCATCGCGAATGACCGACCAACACTGGAACGACCTCGCCGAATGCGCCACATGGGCGATGTTCCGAACGGAAGTGTTGGTGGATACACACTGGGTTGGAGGTGACCCCGGCGCCGGTGAAGTGTACGGCTGGGCGTCATGGTCTCCTGAAAAAGCTGTGCTCGCGTTGCGCAATCCCATTCCGTTCACAAACAACATCACCCTCGACCTCGCACAGGTGTTCGAGCTCCCGCCGGGCGCTCCCGTTCGTTACCGGCTCCACAGCCCGTGGCGCGAGGATAAGACTCATGTGCCGCTCCGACTTCGGGCTGGCACGCCACACCGGTTCGAGCTTGAGCCATTCGAGGTTGTCGTGTACGACGCCACGCCTGAGTGAGTAAATGCCATGCTGGAAATCCGCGAGCATCTGGCAGTGTGGTTGGCCCACGATTTGACACCCGCCGGCCCAATTCCGACCGCCGCCGACCCCGACGGATGTTATCCCTACGAAAGCTACGTCGAGACAAGCACCCGACCGGTCTTGAAGGAGTTCGTTTGCGTCGAAATCGAGAACGATCTGCTGCGCGCTGTCATTTGTCCCGGTCTGGGAGGACGAGTGCATTCGTTGTTCGACAAACGGTCGGGTCGTGAAACGCTTTTTGTGCCGGAATCGATCAAACCGGTGCGCATTTTGCCGAGGTTCGCGTTTGTCCCGGGTGGTATCGAGGTCAGTTTCCCCATTTCACACACCCCCTCGCAAATCGAGAAAGTCCATTGGCGAGCCGAGAGAACTGGCGGACGAGCGTATGTCTGGGTGGGCGAACGTGAGTTGCGATACGGTCTGCAATGGACCGTCGAGTTTTCACTGGGTGAACGCGACGCTTTTCTTACCCAGCGATGTTTTTTCCGGAATCAGACCGGGCAAACCAGAGAGTGGATGTCGTGGTCGAACGCCAGCCTGCCAGCCCGCGAAGACACGGCTTTTGATTTCCCGTCCGGTCCGGTGCTCGCTCACGGGGCTAATGTTCAGACCATCGACTGGGACACGGCAGGCCCAAAGTGCGTTGGCGATCTCGATCGTATGACCGGCTTCTTCTGGCTGAGTCCGAACCTTGCTGCTTTTGGCGTTTTTACCCCGAGCCTCGCTTGTGGCCTCTACCACGTCGCAGATTCTGCTGCCGCGCCAGGAATGAAGCTGTGGAGTTACGGCAAAGGAAAGCACGAACAATGGGGTCACTTGGGCTCGCTCAGCGGCGAAGGTTACGTCGAGATTCAAGGCGGACCAATCCGCGACCAGTCTCTATTACGCACGTTGGCCCCGGGCCAAATTCATGTCCATTCGGAGTTCTGGTTTCCCAGCGCGGAGCGACTCGATTTGCGCAAGCTGGTCATACCAACAGTGCAACTTCTCGATCCGGCGCACGTTCCATGGTTTGACTGGCCCCCGAGAGCGTCCGTCAATCTCTGGACTGACCTTGTCGCTGCATGGCGAACGCGTGTAGCCCATCGACTACCCTTGCCCCCGGGGCCGACAAGCAACTGGTGGGCGCCAAGTGGCATGGATGAACTGGGCGAAGCCCTGCAATGGGCGGCGAATAATTCCACACGCGCACACAGTGATCTGTGGGCGTTTCAGCGTGGCGCGTGGTTGGCGGGCCGGGGCGAATTCGGTGCGGCTCTGCGCGTGCTGGAAGAATCTGGCGACCCACGCGCGGCTGCGCTGGCAGCGCGGCTTTACCTGCGCTGTTTGAACGAACCAGCCAAAGCCGTCGCCAGCTTTCAACGAATTGACTGCCCGGCTCTGGCATGTCACCCGCAGATCGTTGTCGAACGCGACCTCGCACTGGCTGCAGTCGGACCCGCGACATTGCCGGAGCGACAGAAATGGCTGGCACGCGTCGGGAATTCTGAAGACGACTGGGTGATTGAACGGCGAATTGCGATGATGGCCGATCTTGGAAATGAACAGAATGCGCTTGATTTGCTCCGCAAACATCGTTTCCAAAAAGTGCACCAGCGTTACGTGCGGACCGAACTCTGGAACCGCCTTTGCGCAAAGACCGGACACAAGACAGCCGAACCTCCAGACTCGCTTGGCGAAGACGACCTCGCTCGTTTTGGCGCATACAGGCAATTTGATTCTTAGCCCGAAAATCTCGCCGCCCGACCAGCCAAGCACACCCAAACCGTCATTCCGGCGAGATTCCCGGGTTGGCGAGGCTTTGCCTCAGACCGACCAGGGCTGATTGACCCGGAACAAAGACCATCCGCATCGCGGCCCAGTCGCAACCGAACGATCACAGCGAGGCAAAGACGTTGGTTGCAAGCTCGGCGTCGTGCTGCGCCGCGCTGCCCGGGCGGGCTTCGTCGCCACAGCAGCGATGATTGGGATGAGTGAATGTATTCCTTGAGATTGGTATCGAACGATCTGGCAATCTGCGATTGCTACGCAGATTTTCCAAGAGGCAATGCATCATGCCGCGCGCGCGAGACACACGGCCTTCAGCGGCGCGATTTGGCCGATATCGCTGAAGTGCGAGTCGAACGTTGCCAATTCAACGCCGTGATGAATGCAGAGCGAGGCGATCAAAATGTCCATGGCAGGAACGTTCAGGCCTGCGTCCTTGCATTGCTGGCCCAGTTGTGCCGCTTCCCGCCACAACCGGGGCGGAGTTGGCAGCAAAGGAACCAGCGCAAAGTAAGACTCAAGCCGGGAACGTTCACGACGCGGGCAGTTTGACAACAGCTCGAACAGTATGGGTTCGGCAATGAAAACATCCTTCTGATTCAAGTACATGAGCACCTGGTCCTTCACCGCCCGCGGCGTGGAAGGCCGGAAATGGTCGATCCACAAAGAGGTATCGATTACGATTCCCATGTTGGTCTGTCCCGCCGGATGGTCTCGAGAGTTGGTAGGTCTATCCCCCATTGGCCGGAGTGGAACTTCTTGTTCATCTCCAGTCGCTTTCGGTAATTGAGTTCATCCACTGCCAATCGCCGGATGGCAGGGCCTTTCTTCTTCTCGCCAGAGTACTTCAGGATATCCTGCATCTCAGAATCTGAAACTTCGACCGTTACCTTCATACATTTAGGCTATGCGAATAGGATTGATTTGTCAATCCGCTATAACCCAGCCCGGCGTAGCCGGCCACGGGCACATCTTCAGTGTTCACTTGCGCCATCAAGCTGGTGTAACTTGCCAACGGCATGAACCGACGATCTTTCCTGAAAACTGGCGCTGCAGCCACAGCAGCTTT
>Ga0068707_1002617_pt1 | contig 12635 bp, 10 predicted proteins | sample YNPNPMetaG_FD_66600 | JGI IMG/M metagenome (GOLD analysis project Ga0068707, IMG submission 66600) | Anoxygenic and chlorotrophic microbial mat microbial communities from Yellowstone National Park, USA - YNP NP MetaG | ecosystem: Environmental > Aquatic > Thermal springs > Hot (42-90C) >... | reverse complement strand
CGACCTTGGCGCGTGTCTCGGCCCCTGCGTTGCCGGGCTCACGACCGAGGAGGAGTACGCCGCGGCGGTGGAGGAGGTGGTCTTGCTCTTGGAGGGGCGGCACCGGGAGCTCGTGCCCCGCCTGGAGGCCCAGATGTGGCGCGCGGCCGAGCGCTCGGAGTTCGAGCGCGCGGCGCGCTACCGCGACCTGCTGCAAGCGCTCGCAGGGTTGGCGCAGGGGCAGAACGTGGAGGTGGCGGGCTCCGGTTCCCGGGACGTGGTGGGGATCGAGGGCGATGGCCACGACCTCACGGTGGTGGTCCTGCTCTACCGCGAGGGCCGGCTCGTGGACAAGCGGGAGTACCACTGGGAGGGAGTGGAGGTTGCGCCCGACGCTGCCTTTCTGGCGTCGTTCCTGGCGCAGTACTACGAGGCGAACCCCCTCGTGCCCGAGCGGATCGAGGTGCCTGTCACCCCCGAAGGGGCCACCACGTTGGCGCAGTACCTGCGTGAGAAGCGGGGTGGGCCGGTGGTCCTCGCGTCCCCCCGGCGGGGGCGTGCCAGCAAGTTCCTGGCCCTCGCCCAGGCCAACGCCCACGAGAGTTTCCGGTTGCGCTTTCGCCACCCCCGCAGCGACGCGCAGCGCACGGCGCAGCGCTTGGCCGAACTCTTGGCGGTGCCAAAGCCGGTGCAGCGGATCGAGTGCTTCGACGTTTCCCACACCGCCGGTGAAGCACAAGTGGCGTCGCTGGTGGTGTGGGAACGGGGAGCGCTGCGGCGTTCGGAGTACCGCTCCTTCAACGTGCGTGCCGGAGAAGGTGCCAACGACCCTGCTGCCATTGCCGAGGCGGTGGCCCGCCGCTATCGGCGCCGGAAGGCCGAGGGGGCGGTGCTGCCGGATCTCGTGGTGGTGGATGGGGGGCGGCCGCAACTGGCGGCAGCGCGGGGGGCGTTGGCCGAGGTGGGGGTGGAGCTGCCTGTGGTGGCCATCGCCAAGTCGTTTGAGGAGCTCTTCTTCGAGGACCGGCCGCCGCTCCATCTGGAGCCCCACGATGCGGTGCGGCTCCTCCTCCAGCGCCTGCGCGACGAGGCACACCGCCGGGCCGTGAGGGCTCACCGGCAGCGGCGACGGGCGCGGCGCCTGGCCACGCAGTTGCTGGCCGTGCCGGGGATCGGGGCGGCTCGGGCGGGGCGACTGCTCGCCACGTTCGGGTCGGTGGACGGTGTGCGGGCCGCCAGCCGGGACGCACTGGCCGCCGCCATCGGTCCAGCGCTGGCCGAGCGGGTGTGGCAGCTCCTCCACCCGGAGAAACCCCTTTGACGCAGGCGCCTGCTCGCGCTACTGTGGTGCCCATGTGGACGGTACCGGCAGCGTTGCAACTTTCGCAGTGGGTCGGGCGTAACGGCAAGGGCGCGGCCCGGCTGCAGTGGGGTGGCCACGAGGTTGTGCTGCACGTGAGCAGGTTGCAGATCGTCGGGGCGGAGGGGTACGACGGGGATCGCCTCGCTGCAGCGTTTGGGCTCATCGAGGGGGGGGACTGGTTTGCCGAGGCGCAGCACGCGGTGGAACGGCAGCAGGTCTCCCAGGCGGAGGCCAACGCAGTCATCAAGCGCACGTTGGCGGAAACGCTGTTCGCCTTTTTCTCCGACCCGGCGGCGCGGGTTTCCTTCGATGGCGGGGCGGAGCCCCGGAAGGGGGAGCTGGCCATCTCCTTCCCGCACCTCATGGTGGAGCTGGTGTTGGGACCCAACGGCACGGCCCTGTTGCCGCACCTGCTCCCCGACCCCTCGGTGGTGCTCCGGCGGTTGCCGGAGTTTCCCCGCCGCGTAGGCGCTCTCGGCCTCACCGAAGAGGGGATGGCGATCCTCGCCAAGATCGATGACCGACGCAGCGCTGCCGATATTGCCAAGCCGTCACCCCACGGGGAGAACACGGTGCTGCTCCTCCTGGCGGCGGCACTGGCTGCCGGCATCGTGGAGGCGGTGCCGCCGCTCGCCGAGGTGCCCCTGGCGACGAACGGCCGGGAGGTGACCCGTCCCGCTGCGAGATCCCGGCGTCGCTGGCTGCTCTGGGTTGGGCTCCTCCTGGTGGTGGGGGTGGTGGCGGCGTACCTGGCGCTGGCGCGGCCGTGGGGGCACGGCAGCGAGGCCGGTTCCGGTGGGCCGTGGGGGGTGGCGGTGGACGGGGGCTGCCAACCGGCGGAGGTGGAGCGCCTGTACCGGCGTCAGGAGACGGATACGGAGGCGCTCCGGGTGGTGCCGTTTGGACAGGGTGACGAGGGGTGCTTCCGGCTCATGTGGGGGCACTTTGGCACGAGGGAAGAGGCCGAGGCGGCGGTGGCCCGTGTCCCCTCGCAGTTCCTGGCCCGCGGCTTCGTGCCGCACGCGGTGCGGGTACCGGAGACCGGCGGGGCAACAGGCCGGCGCTGAGCGCCACGCCCTGTGATCGCGTGGCGGTGGGTGGAGCGCGCACCCTGGGCGCCGGAGAGCTGCCCTACCCCGCTGCCACCACGGCAACGCCTCGCCCTCAACCTCCGCGCTTGCGAAGGCGCGGCAAGGTGGTGGGCTGGGTCTTGAGTTTGAGCGAAGGAGGGGGCAAAATCCTGCCGCCATGTCGTGGGCTTGCAAACGGGAGGGGACGATTGGCGCCGGTGAGTTCTCGCCCGTGCTGCGCTCGCTGGTGGCCGACCTCAAGGATGGGCGCCTGGAGGTGACGACGGCGGGGGTGCGCCGGTCGCTGTGGCTGGACGCTGGCCAGGTGCGGGCCGTGGTCTCGGAGCTGGAGGAGGAAAAGCTGGGGAACTGGTTGGTGGGCCAGCGCGTGCTGGACAAGGGAGCGATGGCGGTGGCGCTCCTGCAACAACCGGAGGGGGTCCGCTTTGGAGCGTACCTGGTGCAGCAAGGGCTCCTCGAACTGTCCCGTCTCCAGCAGGAGCTGGAATCGTTGGCGGTCACCATCGTCTCCCGCCTCATCCTGCCCCCCTCGAGCTACACCTTTTACCCCGACGAGCGGCTCTGCCTGGATGCCGCCACGCTGGAGATGACCACCGCCTCACTCATCGTGGCGGCGGTGCGCAAAGTGGAGGACGTGGCGGCCCTGGACAGCCTCATCGAACCCCTCCACTACCTGCGCGCCGGTGAGGACGCCTTCCTGAGGTTTCAGAAGGTGGCCCTCAATCCCCACGAGGCGTACCTGCTGTCGCGCATCGACGGCACGCGCACAGCCGTGCAGCTGCGCCGGGTGGCGCCGTTGCCGGAGGGCGAATTCACCCGTTCCCTGGCAGCGCTCCTGGCGGCCGGGGTGGTGGAGTCCACCCTCGTGCCTGCCAACAAGCCCTCCTACTACGTGGCGCCATCACCCCAGCCCACCAACGGCGACGGGGCACTGCAGTTCAGCGCCAGCGAGCAACGCGAACACGAGGAGGTGCTCCGACTGGCCAGGGAGATTCCCCGCCGCGACTACTACGAGCGGCTGGGCGTGGGGGTGGGTGCCACGGGGGAGCAGTTGCGCGAGCGCTACCTGGAGCGTGCGCGGCGTTTCCACCCCGACCGTTCCAACGAGGTGCACCTGCGGCTGCTGCGTCGGGAGCTGGCCACCATCCAGGCGGCGCTGCGGGAAGCGTACGAAACGTTGAGCGACCCGGAACGGCGCGCCGCCTACGACGAGCAGTTGCGGCTCCGGCGCGAGAGCTTTGGGGCGAGCGCCGCCGACAACGGCGAGCGGGTCAAGGCGCAACTGGAGTTGGCGCGGGCCAACGTGGTGCGGGCGCAGGAGGCGATTCGAGTGGGCGACGTGGGGCTCGCCGTGCAGCTCCTCGACCAGGCGGTGCGCTTCAACCCCGAACCGGAAAGCCTCTTCCAGCTTGCAAGACTGGAGTTCAAGAACCCCATGTGGTCGCAGCGGGGGCTCGATCACTTGCGGCAGGCGGTGACCATTGCCCCCACCTTCACGGCAGCGTGGCTAGAACTTGCCCACTTTTGGGCGCAGCGCGGTCGTTCCGACCGCGCGAGCCAGTGCCTCGAGCGCATCCTCGCCTACGACCCCACCAACGCCATGGCGCGGGCCGAGCTGGCTGCGCTCAAGAAGAAAGGGTAGGCGGCAAACACCGCTCGGGCCATGCCCTGGGTCCTCGACGGCAACAACCTGGCGGGCGGCGAAAACCGCGCGGCGATACGGCGCGCCGCCCTGGAGCTAGCTCGCCGCGAGCGGGTGCGCGTGCTGCTGTTCTTCGACGGGGCTCCGCCGCCGGGCTCCCCCCCGGTCGAGCGTTTGGGCGCCGTGGAGGTGCGGTACGTGCCCGACGCCGACGCGGCCATCGCGGCAGTGCTGGCAGGGCAGCGGGGGTGGGTGCTGGTCACCAACGATCGCGCCCTTGGTCTGCGGGTTCGGGCAGGGGGGACCCAGGTGGTGGGCAGCTCCGCCTTCTGGCAGAAGCTGGAGCGGGCGCAACTGCGCCGCTTCGAGGCGGAGGGGGTGGTGGCCGAGAAGCCCGAGACCCTCGGTCTCGACGAGCACATCGAACGGCTCCCCCCGGCCCCGCAGCGCGTGCGGCGCCGGGTTTCGCGACGTCGCAGGCTGCGCTAGACTGGAGTGGGTACTGGAGGGGGCTGGCGCTCGCCCCGCGCTGAGGCGGGGAGGAAAGTCCGGACTCCAGGTGGAGGCACGCTGGGTAACGCCCAGCCGCGGTAACGCGAGGGAAAGTGCCACAGAAAACAAACCGCCCGGCACTCAACTCGACGGGGGTCGGCCCTGCAGGCTCGGAGCGACGGCGCCGGGCCGTTTCCAAAGGCGCTTGCCACCATCGAGTTGAGTGCCGGGTAAGGGTGAAACGGTGGGGTAAGAGCCCACCGCCCGAGCCGCGAGGCGAGGGGCACGGCAAACCCCGTGCGGAGCAAGGCCAAATAGGGGGATCGACGGGCTCCACCCCCGGTTCCGTTCGCCGTTCGGCGGGCGGGGGATCCCCGGGTAGGCCGCTCGAGCCGGCCGGTAACGGCCAGCCCAGATGAATGAGCGCCGCCCGTCTGCGGACGGGCACAGAATCCGGCTTATCGCCCCCTCCGGTACCCACTTCCTTCCACGGGGCCAGCGGCCCTTCAACCGAGACGCCGCCGGAAGCGGAGCAGCGCCACGGTGAGGATGGCCACGGCCATGAGCAGGAGGGTGGCACCCTGCCGCCACAGGACGGAGAGCCCCACCCCTTTGAGGAAGACCCCCCGGAGGATGGTCACGTAGTAGCGTAGCGGCACCAGGTAGGTGACGGCCTGGAACACCGCGGGCATGTTCTGGATGGGAAAGATGAAGCCGGAGAGGTAGATCTGCGGCAGCATGAAGACCAGGGCCGAGAGCATCATGGCTTGCTGCTGGGTGCGGGAAAGCGTGGAGACCAGAAGGCCCAGGCCCAGCGTGCAGAGGAGAAACGGCACCGTGAGCACGGCCAGGGCCAGGAAGGAACCGTGCATCGGTACCCGGAACCAGAGGAGCGCCACGGGGAGCGCGGTGAGGATCTGTACGCCCGCCACCAGCGTGGTGGGGATCAACTTGCCCGCCAGGATCTGGGCCGGGGCAAAGGGGGTGACGAGCAGTTGCTCCATGGTCCCCACCTCGCGCTCCTTAACGAGCGCCATGGCCGTCAGCATCATGGTCATGACCATGAGGATGAGGGCCAGGACCCCAGGGACCATGTAGTGGCGCGACAGGAGCTCGGGGTTGTAGAGCACGCGCGGGCGCAGTTCCACCGCCGTCCTGGTGCCCTGGCCGGCGGAGAAGTGTTGGAGGGCAGCCACGGCGTACGCCAGCCCGATGCCGCCCGAGGCAGCGTCGGCGCCGTCGGCGAGCACCTGGACGGTGCCGGCCGAACCCTGGGCCACGCGGGCGCCGAAGCCGGCGGGGATGGTGAGGACGAGGCGCGCGCGGCCACGTGCGAGCAGCGCCTCCGCCTCGTCAAGGGAGTCCAGGGAGCGGACCAGGCGGAAGGAGCGGGAGGCCGTGAAGGTGTCCAGGAGGCGCCGTCTTGCTGGGGTGCGGTCCAGGTCGCACACCGCCAGCTCCACCTGGGTGATGTCGGTGGTGGCGGCGTAGCCCAGGATCACGAGCTGGAAGACCGGTGCCAGGACGAGGAGCGGCACGAGCTTGGGGTCGCGCTTGAGCTGCAGCAACTCCTTCTTGACCAGGGCGAGGAGAGCACTCATCCGTCCCCCTTACAGGCTCCGTACCGTCCGAGCGGTGGCCAGTGCCAGCACCACCCCAGCAAAGACCGCCAGCGCCACCGCCTGGACCCACCACCCGGAAGGCCCCGTGCCCTTGAGCACGATCGAACGCAGCGCCACCAGGAAGTAGCGGGCCGGGACCAGGTGCGTCACCACCTGGATGGCCTTCGGCATGGAGGAGATGGGGAAGATGAACCCGGACAGGAGGAGGGTGGGGAGCATGGAGGAGAGGAGCCCAACCTGGAACGCCACCTGCTGGCTGTCGGCCAGCGTCGAGATCAGCACCCCCCAGGCGAGTCCTCCAGCGAGGAAGAGGAGGGTGACGCCGGCGAGCCAGAGGAGTGAGCCGCGGATTGGCACGTCAAAGAGCGCCCAGGCCAGGGTCAGCGATCCAGCTGCGGCGGTGGCCGCCACCAGGAGGTAGGGGAGGGTTTTGCCCAGCAGCAACTCAACCGCCAGCACCGGGGTAGCGCGCAGCGATTCCACGGTGCCCCGCTCCTTCTCGCGGACCACGGCGAGGGCGGTGGCGATCACCGAGGTGACCATGAGGATGAAGGCCAGGAGCCCGGGGACGAGGAAGCGGGAGGAGAGGAGGTCGGGGTTGTAGGCGACCAGCACCCGTGCCTGGACCGGGGCCGTGTCGAGAACGAGCGGTGGGGAGGTGGCGGCCACGATCTGGCGCGCGGTGCCAAGAATCGTGGTGGCGGTCAGGGAGTCGGACCCGTCCAGGAGGAACTGCACGCTCGTTTGCCGTCCCGCGGCCAGGGCAGCGCCCAAGTCCGAGGGGATGACCAACGCGGCCTGAATCTCCCCCGAATCGAAGGCGTGGGGCAGGTGGGAGAGGTCGCGGCGAAAGTCCGTGAGGTCGAAGTAGCCGGAGGACAGGAAGGAGGCGAGCAAGTCCCGCGAGGCGCGGCTGCCGTCCCGGTCCACCACCGCGAGTCGGATGTGGTGCACGTCGAAGGAGAGGGCAAAGCCGTAGATGAGCAGCAGCACCATGGGCATGCCCAGCAGCGCCAGGGAGGTGCGCCAGTCGCGGCGCAGGTGGAGGAACTCCTTGACGGCAATGGCGAGGGTGCGCCGGATCATGGGCCGACCTCTCCCCAGGGGGCGGCACCCGGAGCCAACGCCCCGGCTTCTCGAGGGCCGAGGCTCTTGATGGTGTGGATGACAGCCTCCTCCAGGGTGGCAGCGGTGGGAGTTGCCCGTACCGAGGTGAAGCCCGCGCCCTGGAGGTGGGCCAGGACCTGCTCGCCCCGGCCGGGGTGGTCCAGCACGAGGTGGAGGGTTTCCCCGAAGAGGGCGGCATCCATTACGCCCTCCAGCCGTTCCAGCACCCCCAGGGCTCGCGCCGGCTGCTCGCAGTGGATTTCCAGGACCGTGCCCGCGGCAAACTTCCCCTTGAGGGCTGCCACCGTGTCGAGGGCCAGGAGCCGGCCGGCGTGCATGAGGGCCACGCGGTGGCAGCGTTCCGCCTCGTCCAGGTAGTGGGTGGTCACGAAGACGGTGGTCCCAGCAGCCGCCAGAGTGTCGATGAGGTCCCAGAAGCGCCGGCGCATGTCAGGGTCGACCCCGCTGGTGGGCTCGTCCAGGAACACCACGGCCGGCTCGTGGAGCAGGGCAGCCACCAGTGCCAAGCGCTGGTGGAAGCCAGCCGGCAGGGCGCCAACCAGGGTGCGGTGCCGATCCTCGAGTTCGGCCGCGGCCAGGGCCCAGGCGATGCGCTGCTCCAGGCGGGCGCCGGAAAGACCGTAGGCAGCGCCCCAGAAGGCGAGATTCTCCGCCACCGTGAGGTCGGAGTAGAGGGAAAAGCGCTGGGACATGTAGCCGATACGGTGGCGCAGGGCGCGGGCGTCACGGGCCACGTCCAGCCCCAGCACCGAGGCGAAGCCGCGCGAAGGGGCGAGAAGGCCGCAGAGCATGCGGATGGTGGTGGTCTTGCCGGCACCGTTGGAGCCCAGGAAGCCAAAGATTTCGCCCGCAGCCACCTGAAAGCTGACGCGATCCACCGCCACAAACGAGCCGAAGCGGCGGGTAAGCTCGCTGGCCACCACGGCGGGTGTCGCGCTCACCGCCCTACCGCTCGCTCCAGCGCCGCTGCCGCCAGCCAGGCGGTGGCGCGCACCTCGATCACCGCCTTCTGGGCCGCGGCCAGGGCGGCCTCGGCGTCCAAGGTATCCAGTACCGTCCCAACGCCGGCGGCCAGGCGCTCCTCGCTGGTGCGCCGTCGTTCCCGAGCGGCGGCCAGGGCGGTCTCGGCCGCCTCCACCGTGCCCAGGGCATAGGAGAGCTGGCGCCAGGCGGTCTCCACCTCCAGTTCGATGCGCCGCCGGGTGTCTTCCTGCTGCGCTTCAAGGGCACGGCCAGTGGCACGGGCCGCAGCCGCCTCGGCAGCGGTGCGGCCGCCGTCGAAGAGCTGCCAGCCCACCGCCACGCTCAGCGCCCAGGAGTCGTCCCATTCCTCGGCCAGGGGGAAGTAGCGGCTGTTGGGGCGCGCCAGGTCCCACTGGGCGCCGAGGCTGACGGCGGGGCGGGCCGCTCCCAAGGCCAGCTCCTCGCGCCAGTGGAGGGAGGTGCGGCGGGCCTGGAGCGCTTTGAGCTCGGGACGCTCGGCAGCCTGCGCCAGGCAGCTCTCCAGCGGTGGCGGTGCCGATGGGAGCGTGGTGGTGAGGGTATCGGCTAGTTCCAGCGTGTCGCTGAGGGGTAGCTGCAGCAGGGACGCCAGGCGGGAGCGCTGGATGGCCGCTGCCGTCTCTTCGCCGGCCAGGGCAACCTGAGCGCTGGCGGCGCGTTCCTGGGCGGCCAGGAGGTCGGCCGGTATGGCCAGGCCAGCCTGGAGGAGAGCCTGGGTATCAGCCACCAGGCGCTGGGCGCGCTCGACGGTGGCGCGCGCCGCCTCCACCCGTGCCTGGGCCGCCAGGGTCTGCCAGTAGGCAGTGCGGGTCTGGAGACGGAGCTCGGCTTGGGCAGCGAGGCGGGTCGCGCTCGCGGCGTCGGCTTCCCCCCGCGCCGCGCGCTGCCCCGCCTGGATGGCACCGCCGGCGTAGAGGGGTTGCTGGGCGGTGAGGGAGGTGGCGGCAGTGGTGCGGATGTCGGGGAAGAGGACGGGACTCGCTTCGCCGACCACGCCCAGGGGGAGGCGGTACTCGGGAACGGGGCTGCGCCGCGCCAGGGTGGCCCCCAGGGAGAGGATGGGGAGCCGCGCGGCGTCGGCCAGCGCCACGGCCGCGGCAGCCGCCTCCTCCTCGTGGGCGCGGGCGGCCAGCTCCGGCGACACTGCGAGAGCCCGGGCGACGGCCTCTTCCGAGTTCAAGCGCACCACTTCGGCCGGGGCAGCAACGGCCAACAGCAGAGGCAGGGCGGCAAGGGGTTGGTGAGGGCGGATCATGGGTCCCCCTGGGGTGCCCGGCGAGGGGTAGCGGTGAGGGCGAGGAAGGTGTCCTCGAGGCTCGCGGGCACAGGCTTGCACGTGTGCACGGTCACTCCAGCAGCCGTGAGGGCGCGGCTGATGGCTTCGAGATCGGGGGTGGGATCGGTGGTGCGGGCGTGGTAGCCAGCGGCAAATGGCTGCACGTCCTGGAGCTGGGGGAGGGTGGCAAGGGCTGCGCGCAGGGTCTGGCGGGGGGAGCCGGAAATCTCGACAATGCTGCCGGGGAGCAGGGAGCGAAGGCGCCGCGGCGGGGCGTCGGCGAGGACGCGTCCAGAGTGCAGGAGGAGCACGCGCGTGCAGCGCTCGGCCTCGTCCAGGTACGGCGTGGCCACGAGTAGGGTGAGCCCCTCGGCCAGGAGATCGGCGAGGAGGCGCCAGAACTCGCGCCGGGTGACGGGGTCCACGCCAGCGGTGGGTTCGTCCAGGAGGAGGATTTCGGGGGAGTGCAGGAGGCTGCACACGAGGGCGAGCTTTTGCTTCATGCCGCCGGAGAGCTGGTCGGCCAGACGGTGGCGAAAGGGCAAGAGCCCCACCCGCTCCAGGAGCGCCTCGGCGCGCAGCCGCCAGTTAGCCACACCGAGGAGGAGCGCAAAGAAGCGGATGTTCTCCTCCACGGTGAGGTCGCCGTAGAGGGCAAAGCGCTGGGCCAGGTAGCCGAGCCGCCGCTGGAGCCGCCGGCGGTTGGGCCAGATCGGGAGCTGGAAGAGGCGGGCTTCACCGGCAGTGGGGCGCTGGAGGCCGGCCAGGATCCTAAGCGTGGAGGTCTTCCCCGCCCCGTCCGGGCCGATGAGGCCCACCGCTTCCCCGCGGTGTACTTCGAGATCGATGCCGCGCAGGGCACGCACGGTCCCGTAGGCAAGCTCCACGGATTGCAGGGCAGCGACCGCCGCTTCCGGCGCCGGGGCAGTACGCAGCGGCGCAGTGGGGGGTGCGGCGGTCACGGGGCAACCCCCGGGGTGGCAGGTGCCACCGGGGGGAAGTAGGCGTCGGCCGGCATGCCGGGTTTGAAGATGCCGTCGGGGTTGGCAAGGGCGAGTTTCACCCGGAACACCAGCTGGGCGCGCTCGTCGGGTGTCTGGACGTTCTTGGGGGTGAACTCGGCGATGGGGGAGACGAAGGAGACGGTAGCAGGGAAACGCGCCGGAGAGCCATCCACCACGACGGTGGCGGTGCTGCCCAGGCGGATGCGGGAAAGCGAAGGTTCGTCCAGGAACACCGTCAGCCAGGGGTGAGCCAGGTCGGTGAGCACCGCCACGGGGGCGCCCGGCGGCAAGACCTCCCCCGGCTCCGCCAGGCGCGAGGTGATGACCCCGTCGCAGGGGGCGTGCACGGTGGCCTCGGCAATCCGCCTCCGCACGCTGGCGAGGGCGGCCTCCAGGGCAGCGGTACGGGCCCGGGCCGCTTGGATCTCCTGGGTGCGGGCCCCTGCCGTCACGAGGTCGAGCGCGGCCTGCTGGGCCGCCACGGTACGCTGCGCCACCTCCAGGCGGGTGGCGGCATCGTCCCGGGCCTTGGCGGTGGCTGCGCCGCGGTCGGCGAGGCCGGCGAGGCGCGCCAGGTCGCGCTGGGCTGCGGCCAGCTCCGCCTCGGCTGCAGCCAACTGCGCCGCGACCCGCCTCCGCTCCTCCTCGCGACTCCCTGCCAGGAGCAGGCGGAGCTGGGCGTCGGCGGCGGCGAGTTCGGCGGCCAGGCGCGCTGCCTCGAGCTCGGTATCGGTGGTGTCGAGGCGCGCCACGAGTTGGCCGGCGGCCACCGCCTCGCCCTCGCGCAGCGGCAACTCCAGGAGCCGGCCGCCCACCGTGGCGGCAAGCCGCACCTCGGTGGCCTCGATGTGTCCGGAAGCGTGAATCGTTTCCCCGTCCGCACGGGCACGGCAGGACGAGGCCGCGCCGACTACGGCCACGGCCAGCAGCAGGGTGGAGGGGACCCCCAGGGGGGCAAGGCGACGGGTCATGGAACGACTCCTTCCTGGCCGGGCGCGGCGAGGCCGTGGAGGAGGATGTGGGTGATCTGGGCGGCAGCCTGGGGGACGGTGTCCAGCCCGGGGAGCTGGGCGCCTGCGGCGCCGAGTCGGTCCCGCAGCCGCAGGGCGTTGGCAAAGAACACCACGCTGCCGATCAGGAGGATGTGGGCGATCACCGGTTCCACGCGGCGAAACTGCCCGGCCGCCATGCCCTCCTCCACCACCTCGCGGGTGGTGGCAAAGAGGGACGCCATCTGGCGGAACACTTCCGGTGGCAGGTTGGCGCCGCCCAGGGACAGCTCGCGGAGCATGATGCGCGGGTAGTTGGGGCGCTCGAGGGCCAGCTCGAGGATGGCGCGGTGAACGGCGGCAAGTTTGTCCACCGGCGTCGCAGCCTTGGCGATGCCCACCCGCACCTGGTGGTGCACCTGGGTAAGGAAGCCCAGCACCACCTCCTCGTAGAGCTTTTGCTTGTCGCCCACGTGGTAGTAGAGCATGGCCTTGTTGACGCCGGCCCGGCGCGCGATCTCGTTCACGCCAGCGCCGCTGAAGCCGCGTTCGGCAAAGACTTCGGCGGCAGCCTCGAGGATGCGCTGGCGCCGGGCGAAAGCCATTTCGGACCGCTGGGTGTGGGCCATGGATCCCCTAACTAACCAGTTGGTCTAACCACACGGTTGATTCTAACCTCAGACCACGCCCCTGTCAAGCCCGCTGGGAGGTGCGCTGCAGCGCTCAGGGGTGGTGCATGCGACCGCGAGCCAGGGAAGCCGCCACACCGAAGGCGCAGAGCACGGCAAAGAGGAGGAAGGTGACGTGGTTGCTCTCGACCAGGGTGGCGGCGTGGGCCGGGGAGATGGGTTCGGTTCCAAAGAAGTGGGCGAACAGCACAGCCACCGCTGCGAGACTCAAGGACTGACCCACCAGGCGCATGGTCGCCAGGGTCGCGGACCCGACGCCGTACTGGGAGCGGTCCACAGCGCTCATGACCGCATTGCTGTTGGGCGAGGAGAAGAGCCCAAAGCCTGCGCCCAGCACCAGGAGGATGGCGATCACGGT
>Ga0068707_1002616_pt1 | contig 12636 bp, 5 predicted proteins | sample YNPNPMetaG_FD_66600 | JGI IMG/M metagenome (GOLD analysis project Ga0068707, IMG submission 66600) | Anoxygenic and chlorotrophic microbial mat microbial communities from Yellowstone National Park, USA - YNP NP MetaG | ecosystem: Environmental > Aquatic > Thermal springs > Hot (42-90C) >... | reverse complement strand
CGAGGAGCACACAATACACTTACACCATAGTTTACAAAGATCCCGATGGCCCGAACGGTCAGGCGCCGACTTACGTCAGGGTCTACATTGACGGCACGCCTTACGACATGACCCCCGTTAATGCCGGCACCCCGGCCTATCGCGACGGCGCGGTCTACAGGTTCACGACCAGCGCGCTTTCCGGCGGCTCGCATAAATATCATTTTGAGGCTTCCGATGGAGCCGCCATTGCCTGGTTCGACGCAAATGGCGCTCATCAGGCCACGGGCGGATCGGGCGTGGGCTCCGTCGTCGAACTTGATGGCCCCTGGGTGAACAACCCGCCCGAGCTTACCGAAGGTGCCGCCGCGCCCAATCCTACCTCGGGCGGCATCAACGCTTGGGAAAGCGTTGATTATACAGTCAAGTACAAGGACATAGATAACGATGCTCCATACTTCTACGATGCGGCTCGCGACATCGATAACACGGGCCAGCCGGTCGGTGCCGATGTATCGGGTTCGCCCAGAGTCTGGATAGACAGCCCCTCTACCGGCGATGTCAGCTATAGTGGGGTTGTCTCGGCACTCGAAGTCGATCCGCTTGAGCCGGCAGGATCGCCCAAATACCGAACCATTGTGGCACAGGGTACGCCAGGTTGGACCTCCGATCAGTTCGCCGGCAAGCTGCTGCAAATCACCAACGGTGCCCTAGCTGGAAGGGTCTATCTGATTCAGAGCAACACATCCAACAAGCTTGTGCTTGCAACCAACGACCTGAAAGCCGACGGCGTGCAGGACGCTGCCAGCGGGACTCCGAGCCGGTTTATCATCAACGGCCTGCTTATGTCCAAAGCCGATCCTACCCAGCAGGACTATACTGCGGGAGTAACGTTCAAGCTAACGGTCCCGCGGTTGGCGGTGGGGACCCACAAGTTCCACTTCACTGCGCGAAGCCGGGAAGATAAGCCTACTTGGCTCAAGAACCTGGAGGCAGCGGAAGGACAGACTTGGACGCCTTATTCAATCGAGGTTAGAAACCCGCTGAGCGGCGATTATAATGGTCCCACTGTGATCAACACCCCGCCGCCGGGCAACTCAGCGCCGGTCTTGACAACTACGGCGGACGCTTCCCTGCACGTCGGCCCGATGGTTCAGCCTATGTCCGTGGTTGACTCGGACAGCCTTGCTAGGATAGACGCCACCAAGTTCGCAAACGCTCGGGAGTTCCTGGCCGCCTATCTCAACGCGGACCTCACCGGCACCAGATACACCATTGCTGGCGTCACCAGCACCGGCCTGGAGTTGGGTGAGAACATTATGCTTACTCCGGAGCCGGAGCTGGTTCAGTCCAGCCTAGCCATTGGCAGCGATCTACTGACAGTGACCCCGGACGACGCAGCGTCTATAGGTGCCGTGTTGAAGGTCTGTACCGACAAGGCAATGCAAAACGACTACTTCACTATCGATGGCGGGCCTACCGGTACTTTCGATGGCAGCCACATCACTTTGGCGAAGATGCTTCCAGTGGGCACGGAGGCTGTCTACATCCAATATAGGCTTAAGAGTGGCATGCCGCTTCCGGCCGTCGCCTACGCTGAATACTTTGGCGTAGCACAGAGTGTGTATCGATCCGGTGAGCCGCTGACGTTCCGTGTCAAATATCGCGACACGGACAACGACCCGCCAAGATATCACGACGGCGTCCAGGGATATATTAAGCTGGTGTTCAATGAAACAAACACGTCAGCGCTTATGCTTCCGTTGGATCCATCAGCAACTGACTACACGACGGATAAGCAGTTCACTCTCACACTGACCGATGTGCCCGAAGGTAGAACGAAGTACCACTTCGAAGCCTCGGATGGCTACCAGGTAACTAGATTCCCGCAGGGGGTTTTAGGAGATCCGGCGGCCAATGACTACACCCTTGTCGTAAACTACAAGCCGGTGCTTAGCCTCGGAAGCGTGAGTCCGTCAACCGGTCAGACCGCTACCAAATATACCTTCACGGTAACCTACAAGGATACCGATGGTGATGCGGCAGGCAAGCCAACGCCTACCGTGTGGCTGAGGCTTGTCAAGAAAAATGGCGGCGTGTTCGGGCCATATCAGATGGCACGCAAGTCGACTTCCGGCACCTACGCTAACGGAGTCGAGTATACCTATTCCGTGCCGTCCGCTGCGCTCGGCTCGTTGGAGCCAGGTACATACACGCCTTACTTTGAGGCGTCCGACGGTTATCAAGCTGCCGTGCCGTTTGAGGCTGTGCCGCTCGTGGTAAGGGACAACAATACTCGTCCCCAGGTGTTGAGTTGCAGCTTCTCGCCCGCTGCGGGTAAGACCAAGCACAGGTTTACGTTCAAGGCGACGTATCGTGATGCCGATAACGACGCGCCCATCGCTACCTTCGGCGGGCAGCGACTCGAAGCTCTCAAGCTTACCATTGGTAGCGAAAGTATACCGATGCTTAGGTCCTCTGCCGTGACGCCTGACTATTCCAAGCCGACTGGTGAGGAGTTTACCGCCGATGTCTATGGCAACAAGATCAAGGGTCATACTACCTACAAGGTTACAGGCAGCGACGACGGCGTAGTGTTCTTCGGTCCTGACCTCAACGGTGACGGTGTGGAGGACGAGCCTTTGCCCGGGCCGGTGCTCACCATTCCTTACTTCGATCTGAAGCTTACCACCAAGACGGGAGAGCCGGTGCTGGGGGCGGCCCGAGTGGGTCAACAGGCGGTCCTAATTGCTAAGATGCGGTTCCCGTACAATACTGTTACAGGTTCGCCAGGTTCCGTCTCGAACATTGTCATACAGTTGACTAAGCCAGACCGTTCGGTAATTACGCTTGGTGGCCGAGTTGACCGGGTCGAGCTTGTCGGTACAAGCTATTGGGAAGGCACGGTCACTGTCAACTATGGAAGCGGAGTCGATCCGGCGCTGGCAACCGGTGACTGCATCACATTTACCAGCAGCGGTGAATGGCGAATAGGCGCGGTCTGGGCCGGTGATGATCAGTGGGATGTGGCGGATACGGGCGAGAATCCGCTCAAGATAATGATTGGTGCTCCGATGAGGGGTCTGGCAGTGGCCAACTCGGCCGCGCCCGACACTTCGTCGTTGCTGGTCGACATGATTACTCCGCCGATGATCATCGGCTCGACCGACGTAGGCGCGATATTCGGCTACGACCGAGCGTTGCAGATGAACGTCGTTCGGTGGGATCCTGCGGCCAAGGCTTATTTCAGATATGGCGCTGTCGGTCCGTTCCCAGCCCTCTTGCCAGGAGATGCTGTTTGGATTTTGCCTAAGTCGAGCTACCCGACGGAGGTCATCAACAGCGATCCCGCCGCGGCGGTAAATATGGTCAACGAGGGATGGGTGACGTTTGCCAATCCCGACGTCCGGACCTACGACCCGAACTTTACCAAGAGTTATAGACTGGCAAAGGTGTTTGTCAAGGACTACACAATGGTTCCAAACCCGACCACAGGGCAGTTAGAGCCCGCGCCGTGCGTAATACAACTTAAGGCTGGATGGAACCAAATTGGTAACATCTTCTTTAACTGGAGGCGCGCGGCGCCCGGTGCTCCGGTATACGATGCCGGTATACCTGTGTCCGAGATTAAGGTCAGGTATCTGAACCAAGAGAAGAGTCTTGCCGACGCCAAGTCCGCCGGTTGGACTCGGGACTACCTATGGCGCTACGATCCGATCAACAGGCGTTATAACCCAGTTTCCTCGACTATGGCAGGCGCCGAAAGAGTGCTCAAGGCCTGGTACGGCTACTGGATCCGAGCATTTGTTGACTGCCAGTTGATCATCCCTTCCACCACTACTTATGAGGGATCGGGGACAAGCACATCTACGGGATTGGCTCGAGAACAGGCTCAGATCGAGAGTCTCGAACAACCGCCGCCTGTGCCCGGCACGAGCGACAAGTAAGAACATCCGACCCCGCCGGGAGATATCCCGGCGGGGCCTGTCTGCAAAGCCGGAGGAGAAAACCCGTGGCTCGAAGCGGAACATTATCACCGGCTCGCCGACTCTGATATAATGTAGCAGACGTATTCGGGAGGACGCACTTAGATGGTTGCAATTACTAGACTGCGATTGTTCGTATTCTGCGCGGTGATGTGTGCTCTTGTGGGGGGTGTTATCAGCGCAGCGGACGCAGGCTTGTTCGGGCTGTTCGGCAGGTCGAAGAAAAAAACAACCCAAGCCGCTAAGCAGTCTTTGGTCGTCTTTCCGTTCGATCAAGTCGGGGTGGCTAAGATACCGGATTCGTTCGGGCAAGAAGTAGCCTCGTCACTGCGTGATATGCTTAGCGGCGCTAAGTCGCGTTACAATGTCTACCTCTTTCAGGATCGGCTGCCACCAATTGCGCGGGCCAAAACTGACAGCGTATTGAAACCGCCGGATTGCACCCCGCCTTTTGCAGAGGATGTCAATAAGAGTCTTAGAATCGCCCAGATCCTGTCCACGGACTACTTTCTGGTGGGGTCGATAGATGACTATAAGATCGATGTCTCCACCAAGTCGGCCCAGATGACCTTGCGCGCCCAGCTTTACGTATCGGGCAACAAATCCGCCAAGCTGGTCAAGACAATGGTGGTTACCGGGCGCTCTCCTGAGTCTACCAACGCTACGGACGAGGAGGAAATACGGGCGTTGGCGGCCGGAGATGCGGTCACCAAGTTGATTGCCGAGCTCGAGGCGTCCCCAGAACAGGAGCTGCCAAAGGCGGCCGCCGCTACCAGGAGTGGGACGGGCGAAACCGCGAAGAGCCAATAGGAGCTTACTACAACTCACCGAGGCTCACCGTGCCCGCTCGTTTGCATCCGAAACTGGCGCTGCTATATAATTTTACTAAATGCGCGCATTCAAGACCTTAGTAGCCCTCATCCTTTTTCTGACAGCCTCCTCACGATACGCTGGGGCGATAGGATATTCCGTCTGGCTTCGCGCGCACCCACAGGCAATAGTCGCCGACGGCCTCAGCTCTACCACTATCTCGGCAGAGGTTACTGATAGTTCCGGTAAACCCGTGGCGGATGGTACATCTGTGGAATTTACTGCAAGCCTTGGGTTGATAGAGTCGCGTGCGACGACTGTCGCAGGTGTCGCGCGTGTTCGGCTCACCAGCGGGACCAATACCGGCACATCCGTTGTTTCCGCTGTCGTTCCGGGTGGCAACGCAGTCGCTCAACTAAGGGTTGACTTCCTGGAAATCGGCACGGAAATGTTCGACGAGTCGTTCATTTCCGTTTCATCCGATACCTATCTGGGCTATGACGTGGGAAAGCGCGTAGTGGACGGGGTTGGCGGGGTTGTGGTTTATCACAGGGGTCTTACAATCCAGGCCGATAGTGTCCGGATAGATGTCGACCGCAGCGTCCTTCGAGCAAGAGCTAAGCTCGGTGGGCAGAACATCATGATCAGACGGGGAGACAAAACGGTATCTGCCAGCGCTCTCTACTACAGCTTCAGCTCTATGAGGGGTACCCTGCTAACTCCCGCCGAGGACGGCGCTCAGCGCAAGACTTTTAGAGGTCGCGACCTCTTCGTTGAGGACGATGTCGAACCCGATCGCCTTGCATCGTTCGATTTTGTCCCAATTACCGAATCTAGTATGTTTATTAAGGCGAGGAGCCTAGTGATCAGACCGGGAGAGGAGATCAAGGTCAAGCGCGCCACGTTTTATCTAGAGGGCGACAAGGTGCTAAGCGTGCCGCTGTATGTGGTTCGGCTGAGCGATAGCTCCGGTGGCATTGGTCAGATGCTAACGTATGGCACCGATGGCCTTCGCTTGGACCTTCCGTTCTACTACTCGCTCACTCCTAACGGTACAGGCGCCATTCGGCTGCGGCATTCCGAGCCTGGGGGATGGGGCTACTACGGAGGAAGATCGGGGTGGCAGGTGGATGTAGAACACGAATACAACTACAACGGCGCCACGGACGGCATGTTCTCACTCAATCGCGTTACATCGAGCGACTGGGGACTTCGCTGGAACCAGCGAAAGGAGATGGCCGACGATTCCCGCCTCTACACCTACATCGACTTCCCTGCCCATCGCGATCTCTACGGCAACGCCGACTTCAGCAAGCCGCTGGGCAACTACAACCTTACGCTCAACTTCAGAGGCAGCAAGCTGCGCTACAGAGACCCGCGCTACTTCACCAGCGCCTACGTTCAGTCCAAGCCCAAGCCCCTGTTTAACGGGGCCGTAAACTATGCGCTTACCACCCGATGCTCCTATGACTCCTTTCTCTCGGGCAGCTACGATCGTTTTGGCACGGGTCTCGGACTCCAGTTCTATGGCAAACCGATACAGCTTGGGAGCGGTTCGCGGATCAGTACTTCAATGACTGTTGCCAGGGATTGGGGAGGTTCTTCTCCGGGGCTTTCGTTGTATGCCAACGCCGGCTACTGGCGATTCCTCGGCAAAATCGGCCAATTGGGCCTGCACTACTCCTTCTCGAAATCGGACGCTGCTTACGGCTATAGCTCTCAGCAGGTCAGCTCCGACCTTATCCTAAACCCTTCAAAGAACTGGAGCGCCCGCCTCTACCTTACGCACGGTCTTAACGGAGGTAACACCAGTGCGTTCGGAGAGATGAGTTTCATGGTTGCTCCTACCTGGCGTTTGCAATTCCTCGGTACATACCAGAAGTTTTGGAGCTACTCTTACACCGATGCAGAAATTGCCCTTGCCAAGGCTATCGGCAAACAAGAAGCCCGGCTCATCTGGTCAAAGGTCTACCGTAGACTTCGCTTCGAATTCTCAGCTCTTAGCTTCTAGCTAGTCACCGCCACTGACGTTTCTTGACCCATGTCCTGTGTGGGGAATACTATGTTACTGCGATGCCCGAGTTTAGAATCAAAGCGGATTTCCAACCCACCGGCGACCAACCCCAGGCCATTGAGAAGCTTGTCGATGGCCTGGCCCGGGGCTATAGGTATCAAACTCTTCTCGGCGTCACCGGCTCAGGCAAGACTTTTACAATGGCCAACGTAATCCAGGCTGTCCAGAGGCCGACACTTGTGATTGCTCACAACAAAACCCTTGCCGCCCAGCTCTGCTCCGAGTTTCGCGAATTCTTTCCGGATAATGCCGTCGAGTATTTTGTCAGTTACTATGACTACTATCTACCCGAAGCTTACATTCCGCAGACGGATACTTATATCGAGAAAGACTCTTCCATCAATGACGAGATCGATCGTCTTCGCCACTCCGCTACCCAGGCGGTGCTCGAACGGCGCGACGTAATCGTAGTTGCCAGTGTAAGCTGCATCTACGGCATTGGATCCAAGGAAACCTACAGCGAGACGGTTCTGCGTCTCCGGGTGGGGGATGTTCTCGACCGCGAGGAATGCCTGCGCCGACTCATCAACATGCAGTTCAATCGCAACGATGTTGCGCTGGGTCGCGGCACCTTCAGGGCCAGAGGTGATGTGCTTGAAATCCAGCCCGTGGACTCGGAGATGGTGACGCGAGTTGAATTCTTTGGAGATGAGATAGAGAAGATAAACATTCTCGATCCCGTTACCGGCGAGATAGTCACGAACCAAGATGCAATTACCATCTTCCCAGCGACCCACTTCGTCACGCCTGTCGATACAATAGAGAGGGCGCTTGAAGAGATCGAACAAGAGATGCGGGAGCGAGTCAGCTACTTCTTGTCGCAGGGTCGCTACATCGAGGCACAGAGGATCGAACAGCGCACGCGGTTTGACATGGAAATGATACGCGAGGTGGGTTACTGCAACGGCATAGAGAACTACTCGCGCATACTCGATGGTCGTCCTCCCGGCAGTGCTCCGCATACGCTTGTGGAATACTTCCCCGAGGACTTCGTCATTTTCATCGACGAGTCCCACCAAACAATCCCGCAGCTACACGGAATGTATGCAGGAGACAGGTCGCGTAAGGAAACCCTGGTTGAATATGGTTTCCGATTGCCGTCGGCGCTGGACAATCGCCCGTTGCGCTTTCAAGAATTCGAGAAGTTGGTTAACCAAGCGGTGTTCGTATCTGCAACACCTGGCCCGTTCGAATTGGAGCACAGTGCTCAGGTGGTGGAGCAGTTAATCCGGCCTACAGGCCTCCTGGATCCGGAGGTTGAGGTCAGACCCACGCACGGACAAATAGACGACCTCATCGAGGAGATCAGAAAGCGCTCCGAGCGCGGCGAGCGAGTGCTGGTTACCACGCTTACCAAGAAGATGGCAGAAGATCTGAGCGAGTACCTCACTGAGCTCAACCTAAAGGTTAACTACCTCCACAGCGAGATCAAGACCCTCGACCGGACTGAGATCCTTCGCGACTTGCGTCTGGGCGTCTACGACGTGGTTGTTGGCATTAACCTGCTCAGGGAGGGTCTCGATTTACCAGAGGTATCGCTGGTGGCGGTGCTGGATGCGGACAAGGAGGGCTTCCTCCGTTCGGAGACATCGCTTATCCAGACCATCGGCCGCGCTGCGCGCCACGTCTTCGGAAAAGTGATCATGTATGCCGATACCGTGACCGACTCTATGCGCCGAGCCATCGACGAAACCAATCGTCGCCGACAAATTCAACTCGAATATAACAAGACCTACGGTATTACTCCTACGAGCATCGTGAAAGCCGTTCGTGACATCATCGAGTCTGGGGAGACCTCTGCGCGCAAAACTGGCCCGCAGGTCCGCCCCGATCTGCTCTCTCTTGACGAACTTCTTTCCCACATCTCCGAACTTGAACGCGAAATGAAGAAAGCGGCTAAGTCTCTTGATTTCGAAGAAGCCGCGCGTCTTCGAGACGAAATCGCCGATCTCAGAAAGCTTCTTCCCGAAGCTAAATGGAGCGATAGAAAGCGCTAGGGGTTGGCGGCGTCCGTTTGCACAATGTGATTTTGCCATACGCTAGCGAGTGCGTTCATTGTTCTGCGACCGCCAAGTCCGAACAAACAGGGCATAACTGCTGTTTTAGTCTGTCCCAATTAACCGCGCATACCTTTCGACTCGGCTAGAATACCCTGCTTATATTCATATATGTCACGGTAACACGGAACGAACTAACGCTAACAGCGAAGCGTTCGACGGTGCTGTCAGTAGGTTGGTCTTCGATTTGCCACTTTTTTATCAATACTACAGTTGCTGCAGTGTGCAGTACTATCGAGAGATCAATCTGAATAAAGACATATTGCTATAGATATTGACAGAACGACACAACCATGCATAATATAAGGTGGGGTAGGAGGTATTGCTGATTCGGAAAACTCCAAAGACATTTCCTCATTCGTGTCGCCTCAGCAAAAAAGGAGGTGAAGCTCATTATTCACACGGCTCAACAGGTTGCCTGTGTCGCTGATAAAAAAGTTGGGCGCATCCGAGGTGCTCTCTAATTTGGTGGCTCGCTTCGCATACCTGCCGCTGAACCCCAATAACTACGACAACAGAAGGGTGAGAACCATGAAGAAGGTAGTAGGTTTGCTGTTAATCCTGTCGCTACTACTCTTAGCGACCGCCGCGTTTTCTGCCACTTGGAGAAATGCTTCAGTTCTTAACGACAGCCAACACACTTATGCAAAAACGGCGCGCGTCTTTGCCGCCACCACCGGTGGGTTCCACGCTGCCTATAAAAACGCCAACAACAGCAGAGTCTACTATAGGCGTTGGAACGGTGTGTTCGGCACGACCTACGACGCGAACGCGGGCAGCTCCTACGGCACGCACGATATTTGCCAAGCCGGCAACGGCGATATCTGGATTATATGGGAGAACTGGGCTGATCCAGAGAACATTTATGCCGTCCGATCAACAAACGGCGGCTCGAGTTGGACCGCCTACCAAATCACAAACTATGCTGGCGGTGGTTACGCAAAGAACCCCGAAATCCAACCTTTGGGTGATGCAAGCAGTTCTCAGGTACTGGCGCTAAACTGGCACGCCGGTCAGAAGATGACGTATCACAACAAATGGACCGGCAGTTCCTGGGCAGGCAACACGTCAGGCTGGTGGTGCGACAACTCTTATGCGATTTGCGGTTCGTGCCGTGCGCTGTCGGACGGGGCAGTGTGGCGATGTTATGGCAAAGCAATAGGATCCGTCTATCACATTTTCATCAGGCGCTTTGATGGCAGTAGTTGGGGACCCGAGACTCAAGTCTCCGAGGCTAGCTCTGGGTTTACTTGCCGACCCGCAATTGCTGTCAATGCCTATGGAAAAATTCTGGTGGTTTGGGAGAACGACGGGTCCATACGCTCGCGCTACTACAACGGTTATTCATGGGGAAGCGAGCAGATAGTGGATTCTGGTATCAAGCCGTCGGTAGTGGCTATGCCGAACAGCTCCGGTAACTTCTACATGGTCTACGGAGGTACCAGTAACCTCGACAGATGCTACGGACGTTTGTTCTCCGACGGATACTGGAGTTCGGCGGACCTAGTGTCGCAGGGGCTGGGATCGGGTTACGTACCGGATACTGACTTGGCCTGTAGCGCGGGCGGAACCTTGTATGCCGTGTTCGAGTATTGGGTAGGAAGCAACTGCCAGCAGTACTACACCTACTGTACCGACTTCCAAAAGAAAACAAAGAACGACTTTTCGGATGGTGACGGTCGCTCTGACTTGGCTTTGTATCTTCCCGGCTCAACCAGCTACTGGGTTACTCGGCTCAGCTCCAGCAACTGGACCCAAGAGAACTGGTATGACTGGGGCAGCTCCAACTACGGAGATATTCACCTGACCGGAGACTATGACAACGACGGAAAGACCGATCTTGCCATATTTAGACCAGGCAGCTCCGCGTGGTGGTATATCAAGCTGAGCAGCACTGGATATTCGAGCAGCGCCAACTTCCAGCGCGGCACATCTGGCGATATACCGTTGACTGGTGACTGGGACGGCGACAAGCAGACAGACATCGCCGTTTTCCGCCCTGGTTCTCAGGGTTACTTCATCGTATGGAAGAGCAGCAGTGGCTACAACTCTTCGCAGAGCTATGCTTGGGGCACGACTGGTGATTTCCCTGTTACCGGTGACTGGGACGGGGACGGCAGGACGGATTGCACGGTATTGCGCCAAGTCGGTTCTGCATATCGTTGGTATATTCTCAAGAGTACTGGTGGAAACGTTTACTACGACTGGGGCTGTCCGGGTCTCGGAGACATCATAGTATCTGGTGACTTTGACGGTGATCGAAAGACGGATTGCACCGTGGTGAGGCCCGGTTCATCCATGTATTGGTATGTGCTCAAGAGCTCTACCGGTTTCTCCCAATATTCAAGCTACCAGTGGGGGACGACGGGCGACAAGCCGGTTACCTGCGATTATGACGGTGACCGCCAGACCGATATTTGCGTCTATCGCCCCGGCAACCCGAGCATCTGGTATGTAAAGACCAGCAGCAGTGGCTACGGCCAGTATTTCTCGGTGAGCTTTGGCGGGAGCAATTATGTTCCCGCAGGCTCAGCTTCCCAGCAGCCATTTGCTCATTAACATCTATAATGTAGTTACAATGGTCGTGAACGGGCCACCTTATGCCTTGGGGGGTCCGTTCACATTCGGCTTCGCGTTTGCTGTGGCGAGGTAAGTTGGCGAAGCGAAGAACAAAGGAGGTAATCTGCAATCTAATAGGTGAAATGTTATACTGAAGCTTGCGGGCGCTTTGCCCTTAAGCAAATGTCAACAAAGGCGGCAATCCTGATCTACCGTCGTGGGCATCCGTAGGAGGAAAAGAAGCTTCGCTCAGTGATCTGGCCGAAGAACGGAGGCAGGACAAATTTCCAAGGGGGTGGCGGGTTATGTAGGCATAAAAGTGATGAGCGGCGTAAATATGATGAGCATACCTAGTGTTTATTGCTTGGAGAAAGGAGGAAGAAAAATGGCACGCTTAGTAATCAAAAGCATGGTTGTTCTTGTGCTGCTCGCGAGTATGTCGGGAAGCGTATTTGCTCAGGGCAACTATCCGATCTACGGCATCCACTTCTTCTCGGATAGTGTGTCTCAAGGGTCGTTGCAGATTCAAAATGGCAGGCCGATGTGGACGGTAGAGCTGCTCTACACTCAGGACACGCATAACTGGGACGATTACAGGTGGCAGCAGGAGCGGTCTAAGTTCCAGAACATACGTAATAAGAACTTCCGAATCATTTTGCGTGTGGACCGCAGTTGGCAACTGTCGATTCCTGCAAAGAACGATTGGGAGGGTCGCTACTACTTCGCTATGGACTGCAAGAAGATCGCTCAAAAGCTGGGGGATCTTCTCGAGGCTATGATCATCGGCAACGAATTTGTGACGTCCTCTGATCCTGATTATCCTTACACCGGTGAGTGGTATGCCACGGTCTTCAATGCGGGCGACGACAACTGTGTTTACCAGCAGGTCAAGAGTGTCTCAAATGTCAAGGTAGGTATCTATGCTCCGGGCGGCTGGCCTGGGTCCGAGAATCTGGATTTCTGGGACAAGGTGGTGAACAATGTGCGCAAGGATGCCAACAACAAGCCGCAAATAGACTGTTTCCCGCTCCACGCTTACAGTGGCGCAAGCACTATTTATGATACCAACGCAGAGGATCCGCGGTTCGGTGACGAGTGCGATTTCCGAGGTTTCGTTCCCTACATGCGGCGCATCTACAGCATCTTTGGCGCCAGCAAACCGGTATACATA
>Ga0068707_1002615_pt1 | contig 12639 bp, 10 predicted proteins | sample YNPNPMetaG_FD_66600 | JGI IMG/M metagenome (GOLD analysis project Ga0068707, IMG submission 66600) | Anoxygenic and chlorotrophic microbial mat microbial communities from Yellowstone National Park, USA - YNP NP MetaG | ecosystem: Environmental > Aquatic > Thermal springs > Hot (42-90C) >... | reverse complement strand
AGACATCGGCGTAGATCTGCATCACAAAGGGATTCTTCTCGGCGATGCCGCCGCAATTGACCACCTCGCGTACGGTGACGCCGTACTCCTCGAACCGCTGGATGATCCGCAGGGCGCCAAAGGCGGTGGCTTCGACCAGCGCCCGATAGATTTCCGGCGCCGTGGTATGCAGAGTTTGCCCCACCAGCAGGCCCGTCAGCAGGGGGTCCACCAGAATCGTCCGGTTGCCGTTGTTCCAGTCCAGAGCCAGCAGGCCGCTCTCGCCGGGCTTAAGCCGGGCCGCCGCCTTGGTCAGATTGGCGTGAACTTCCCCCCGGGCGGTGAACTCCTTGGGGGCCAGCCGGCTGGCGAACCAATTGAAAATGTCGCCCACGGCCGATTGGCCCGCTTCCAACCCGTACATCCCCGGAATGATGGAGCTGGGCACGATGCCGCATACGCCGGGGATATCGGCCAGGGGCTGGTCCATGGGCGCAACGAGCATGTCGCAGGTGCTGGTGCCGATGATTTTGACCAGCCGGCCCGGTTCGATGCCCGCCCCCACAGCACCGGCGTGGGCATCGAAGTTGCCCACCGCCACGGGAATCCCCGGCCGGAGGCCTACTTTGCGCGCCACTTCCGCCGTCAACTGGCCCGCTTTCTGATCGGAAGGCACCGCTTGGGGCGCATAACGCCGGCGGACTTCCACCAGATCCGGATCCAGGCTGGCCAGGAACTCTTCGCTGGGCAGGCCTCCCCACTGGTCGTTATACATGGCCTTGTGCCCCGCCGCACAAATGCCCCGCTGCATGGTGTGGGGATCGAGGTTTCCGGTCACGAAGCCAGGCACGAAGTCGGCCAACTCGACCCAGGCATACGCCGCCGCAAACACCTTGGGTGCCGTCCGTTTGCAATGAAGAATCTTGGACCAGAACCATTCCGAACTATACGTACCGCCGCACCTGGCCAAATACGGAAGCCCCATCTGGCGGGCTTTTTCGGTGATTTCGGCCGCCTCGGCATACGCGGTGTGGTCTTTCCATAACCAGGCCTGAGCGGCCAGATTTTTCTTGAAGGCCGGCTGCAAGGCCAGCGGCATGCCGCGGCGATCGACCGGCAGGGGGGTAGAGCCGGTCGTGTCCACCCCGATCCCAATGACATCTTCCGCGCGGAACCCTGGGGTGCGTGCTGCCGCCCGTACCGCGCCCCGCACCGCACGATAGAACCCTTCGATGTAGTCGGCAGGGTTTTGGCGGGCCAGATTGGGGTCTTTGGGATCCAGCAGAATGCCTTGGTCGCCGCTGGGATAGTTCCACACGCAGGTGCCCACCTCGCGTCCATTGCGGACATCGACCACCAGCGCCCGCACGCTGTTTGTGCCATAATCGACGCCGATTGCGTACTTACGTGCTGCGGACTTCGCCATGTGCGAAAAACTCCTCCAATGACCGGTCGCCTGAATCCGAGAACGCCGCCGGACGGCACGATCCGATCCTGTCGCCAAACATGCCGCCGGCAGGTGCGCTTGCGCAAGTGCCCCGCATTGTACGCGCGCTTATCCCTGGCGGGAATGCCCCGGCAAACACCGCCCGGGGGTAACGGCTCGGAAATCACTCTGCGCAAACGGCGCGATGGCGCAGGCCCGCCCGTGCGGGGTTCTTCATTACACGCCGGACGCCGAATAGGCCAGGCGCACGAATTCGTCGAACATCACGCGAGTCATTTCCGGGGGCACGGCCAGCGCTTCCGGGTCGCCATAGTTGAACACGATCAACCCGCCCTGCGGGGTGCTCCAATGCCGGACCAACAGCCGCACTTCGTCGCGCACCTCTTCGGGGTTGCCGCGGGGCAACGTGGTCTGGATATCGGCCGTGGTCAAAAAGCACACTTGCCCCCGAAACTGCTCGCCAAACTCAACCAAGCCGTACGCCCGCGGCTGCTGCATGTTGAGCACGTCCACCCCCAAGGCAATCAGTCGGGGCACCAGGGCATTGATCCGGCCGCAACTGTGGAAGATCACATGCCACCCGTAGCCATGAATGGCATCGAACAGCCTGCGATACCGTGGGGCGAAGAAGTGGTCGAACACCGCGTGGCTGATGAAAGGGCCGCGCTGCGTGCCCCAATCGTCGGTCAGAAACAGCCCGTCCACTCGGTCTCCGAACCGGCGGTGCAACTCCTCGAACAACCCCAGCTTGAACTCCAGGATGCAGTCCAAGAGGCGTTCGACCCGCTGCGGTTCCAGATACAAGTCTTCCATGGCCGCCGCAAAGCCCCGCAGCATATGGAACCGTTCGATCAGGTTGAAGTGGCTGGTGACCACCACGTACCGGTCGCCCGCCTGGTCCAGCAGCGGCTCCAGACGCTCAAAGTAGAAGGGATTGCGCGGGTTGGGAGGGCGGTACGTGTCGAAGGCCGACCAATCGGCCAGCGGATGCCCTACCACCTGGCCCATGTTTTTCGTCTCGGTGCGTGCCCACACGCAACCCCAATCGTCCGGCGCGCAGTGATCGAAGAACCAGCCTGCCTGGGCGCGGTCCATCTCCCAGATGTCCCACACGTCGTCCGGCGCCTCGGGGACCTCGTGCTGCCAGAAGGGCAAGCGCGGCGGACCGCGAAACTCGATGGCTCTCTGCACGATCTCTCGAGGTTGCATGCGGAAAACCCTCGGCGGACTTGCTCCAGCAACAACCGGCATTTTACCCCGTCCCCAGCCACCGCGGAACATCCGGCCGGGGCGGCTGCTGGCAATCCTTAGGCCTGAACGGTTCTGCGTGGCCGGCGTGCCCGCGCCTCACATGTTGCCTCCTACGCAGCGAACTCGTGGAGCCATTGCCACAGTTCCTCGGCTGTGGTGCTCGCTTCCACTTCCTTGCGAAGCACCGGCACGTGCCGCTGGCGGTAATAGTGGAGCAAGGGAGCCGTGCGCTCCGCGAACAAGGCGAGCTTGGCCTCGATGGATCGAGGGTCGTCGTCATCGCGACCTGTCCGGTCGCCGCCAATGTTGGCCTGGATCCGCTTCCAGACCGTCTCGGCTCGGGCATGCAGAAATACTACCGCCCGCACACGCATCAGCGCTTCCAGAGCTCTGGCCTGGCCCACGTGCCGGGGAAACCCGTTGAGCACCACCATGGTGCTTCGGTCCACCTTGCGGTCGCACAAGAAGCCGCGCAAGATGCGTTCGGCCAGCGGGAAATGCTCGTCCTCCAGCAGGGCCCCCCGCCGAAGCACCTCGGCAAGAAAATCGAGGTCGCGGCGAGTCAGCAGTTCGTCGGGCCGGTCGCGGCGGACGATTGCCCGCAGGATGGCTCCGAAATCGAAGTGCGTGCATGGCCGGCCGTGCCAACCCCGCGCTTCGAGCATTGTTCCCAGCGGCGTCTTTCCGGAGCCGGTGGGGCCCAGCAACAGCAAGGCGTCCCAAAGCGCGGCATCTGCCGACGCCACATGGTCGGAATGGGGGCCGAATGGCTGGCACACTTGAAGTTGCCTCCCTTCGTGCGTTGCGCTTGGCGAGGGTTTCCAGCGTAGCGCCTGCGAGGTCCTGGCCGGCCTCGTTCAAAGCGGCCCAGTCGCTCGCGGAGCCCAAGTGTTGCTATGTAGTCCATCGGCCTGAGACGCCGCAGTCAAGAGCCCGGGAATACGGGCGCCTTGGAGCCCCCGCCGCCTTCCCGCGGTGCTGTACAAGGGGTAGTCGAGACGCTATTCTGGGCCACAGCGATAAAGTTCAAAGACCGCAGGAGCGAGGCGAGTATCATGCGGCGAGCTATGACGCGCTTGATGGCTTGCTCGGTCGTGGCCCTGACGGCGGTTGCCGGCGGGGCGGCCGAGCCAGCCGGCCAGTTCCGTTTGGTGCTCCGCAAGCGGGTGGAGATACCCGGGGCCAGTGGCCAGTTCCGCGTGGTGGAGGAGCCAGTCACATGGGACGCCCGTAAAACCGCCATCATCGTCTGCGACATGTGGGCCAGGCACTGGTGCCGCAGCGCCACGGCCCGCTGCGCCGAGATGGCGCCGCGCATGGACGCGTTTCTGGCCGAGGCCCGCAAGCGGGGAGCGCTCATCATTCATGCGCCCAGCGGCGGCATGGAGTTCTATAAGGATCATCCCGCCCGCCGGCGAGCCCAGCAGGCGCCCAAGGCCCCCGAGCTTCCAGCGGGGATCGCCAGCGGCTGCTCCCAGCTCGACGCGGAGAAGCGCGGCACGTGGCCCATCGATCAATCCGACGGCGGATGCGACGACCAGCCGCCGTGCCCCATGCGCGAGGCCAATATGGACCTGCACCAGACGCCCCTTTTGGAAATCCGCGACGAAGATGCTATCAGCGACTCCGGCGTGGAATGCTGGAACCTTATGGCGCAGCGCGGCATCAGCAACGTCATGCTGGTCGGCGTGCACACCAACATGTGTGTGGTGGGCCGGCCTTTCGGGCTGCGGAACATGGTGCGGTTCGGCAAAAACGCGGTGTTGGTTCGCGATCTGACCGACACCATGTACAACCCGCGCCGCAAACCCTTTGTCAGCCATTTCCGCGGCACGGAACTGATCGTGGAACACATCGAGAAATACATCTGCCCCACGATCAGCTCGGATCAACTACTGGGAGGCCAGCCCTTCCGCTTTCGCGGCCAGGACATGGCCAACCCCGCGGGTCCCGAAAGGCCGTGTGCGGCGGCGCCACGCCAGAGCGCCCACCCCCGCGCGGTCGCCGCGCCGCAGGGCTGTTTTGCAATGCGGCTGGGATCAGACGATCAGATGCCGAATTCCGGCCGGCGCTTGGCCAACTGGTTCTGAAGCCGCTGGACGATCGCGCTGTGCATCTGGCTGACGCGGCTTTCGGAGAGATCGAGCGTTGCGCCGATCTCTTTCATGGTGAGCTCTTCGTAATAGTACAGGATGATGATCAGGCGTTCGTTGCGATTGAGCCCCTTGGTGACCAGGCGCATCAGATCGGCTTTTTGGATGCGCTTGGTAGGATCTTCGCCTTTTTTGTCTTCGAGGATGTCGATTTCACGGACATCCTTGTAACTGTCGGTCTCGTACCATTTTTTATTGAGGCTGATGAGATTGACCGCGCTGGCGTCGAGCATCATTTTTTCCAGCTCTTCGGTGCTGACGCCCAGCTCTTCGGCCAATTCGGTTTCGGTCGGCTGCCGGCCCAGTCGGGCTTCGAGGGTTTTCTGCGCCTCATTGAGTTTGCTGGCTTTGGACCGGACCAGGCGCGGGACCCAGTCCATGGTGCGGAGTTCGTCGAGCATGGCCCCGCGGATGCGCGGAACGCAATAGGTTTCGAACTTCACACCGCGCGAGAGATCGAACGCGTCGATGGCATCCATCAGCCCGAAGACGCCGGCCGAAATCAGATCGTCCAGCTCGACCCCCTCGGGGAGCCGCGCCCAGATCCGCTCGGCGTTGTATTTCACCAGGGGCAGGTAGATCTCAACCAGCCGATTGCGAAGTTCCTGGTTGGTGGGATCTTTTTTGAACTCGATCCACAATTGCTCCACATCTTCCGGAGCAACAACAGTTGCCATGCATTCCTCCCTGACGGCGCTTCATTGCACCGGAGCTACGAGTTCCCTCTCGGCATCGGTAAGGGGGTGGGAATTACGGGTTGGGGGGGCGTTGTGCGCTCGGCGGGGGAGCCATCCGTGCCCGCAGCGCATCCTCGAGGGTTGCGACGCCGATCCGGCCGGCGACGTATCCCACCGCGGCGAAAAGCCACAAGCTGACCACAGCGGATTCCAAAGTAGCCTCCGCCGATCGCCCGTGAAGTATGCCGTGGGCGAGCGTTATCAGCATCGCCAGGGGACCGAGGATTCCGGCGTAAATCCGCGCCACAACCCGCTCCCGGGCAGCCCCTAAACCCGATGCATCCGGTGCAATTTAACATGGTCCTGGCTGCCCAGATTGTTTCTTAGGATCGGCCCCTGTTACGCTTGGCTTGAGTCGTTTTCCTGGTTCAACGAAGCGCGGGCGGCGGCGGCCGTTCCTAGTACTTCCGAAAATACGCCATCTGCCAGCGGTGCGGGGGTCCGACACGGGATCGAAAGCAATCGGCTGGCCACGTGTTCCAACTGCCGTGCAGGCCGGCTCCGCGGCGCTTTGATGGTCAGCGGCAGGCTGGCAGCCACGGCCGCTCGTACTACCCGGTCGCGTGCTACCCATCCGGCCGGTCCCAGACGGCATCCTAAGAACCGCCAGCACGCTCGCTCCAACCGGCGGTACACCTCGTTGGCCTGTCGCTCGGAATCGGCCGCGTTGACCACCACCCAAATGGGTTGCAACACTCCATGTGCGAAAAGGGTTTTCAGCGACGCGTAGGTATCCAGGATGGCTGGGAGTTCCGGCGTAGTTACCAGCAACAGGAGATCCGCGGCCGCCCACAAACTGTGCTCCCCGGGAATGAAGCGGTCTCCCAGATCCAGTACCACCCAGTCCGGCGGGGGCGTTTTCTCAATGAGATAGCCGAGCAATCTCGACCGCGTATGGCCCGGAAGCGGGAGACGCTGCCGGCTTGATTGGCCGCAAAGGATTTCCAGCCTTACCGGGCCCAAAACCAGACTATGCGGCGAATCGAGCTGGCCATCCGGCATGTGGGCCTGAGTTGTTCGGGGGGCAAGCCGGCACATGACAGCAATGTCGGAGGCGTCGGGATCGGCATCGACCAGCACGGTGGCTTGCCCCCGGCGAGCGAAGGTCGCGGCCAAGTTCAGCGCGATCGTGGTCGTCCCCACGCCCCCCTTGCCTCCGGCCACGGCCAGCCATCGCGTGGTCCCGCGCTTGCTTGATCGGCGCGGCCCGGCGCTCAAGGCCAGCAGTCGCAAATGGTGTGCCTGATCGATGCAGATCATCGCGCAGCACTCCCGGCCGAGGTCGGATGGGTTACCCGCGGCTGACGCTTTCCAGCCCTAGGATGAGTCGCGCGACGCGGGCCGGCTCCGCCACCTCGATATCCTCGGGTACGTTTTGTCCGTTGGTCAGATAGGCCAGGGGCAGGCGGCTGTGGCGGATGACCGGGAGCAAGCCGCCCAGGCTCGTGGCCTCGTCGAGCTTGGTAAACACGAGGCCAGTGGTCCCCACCGGCGCAAATCGCTCGGCCGTCTGGACCAGCGTTTTGGCCGCCCCCACCGCGCTAAGCACTAGATAGACCTCATCCGCGCCGGCCTCGGTCAGGAAGGCCCGCAGTTCCTGAATCTTGATTCCATCCTTGGGGCTGCGGCCGGCGGTGTCCAAAAGGATCAGGTCCAAGGCGTTCATCCGCCGCACGGCATCGCGCATTTCGCGCGGTGTGGAGACCACTTGCATCGGCAAGTCGATGATATCGGCGTAGGTCCGCAACTGTTCCACCGCCGCAATCCTGTAGGTATCGACGGTAATCAGCCCTACGCTCCGCTTTTGCTTGAGGCGGTAGATGGCCGCCAGCTTAGCGATGGTCGTGGTCTTGCCCACACCGGTGGGGCCGACCATAGCCACGAGCCGACGCCGGCCCGGCGTGATGGGAATGGGGCCCAGAGTTACAAGTTCGCTTTCGATCAAGCGGGCGATACGGGCCCGAAGTAGCACGGGGTCGGCAAGTTCCGTATCGGAGGCGTCAGTTCGCACCCGCTCGATCAGTTCCCGGGCCAGTTCCTCGTCGAGGTCCGCCTCGATCAGATCGGTGAACAGGCGGAAGAGCGTCTCGGGCAGATCGCGCGGGCCCCCTTGGCGAGTCTGGCGGCAAAGCTCGCGAACCATGGCTTGCAGTTCATTGAGCCGGCCCCTCACCTCGTCGGAAAGCCCCGACGCTAGCTGATCTTCCCAAGGGGCAGCCGCTGCGCCGACAGCCATGGTGTGGTTTGCCGGCGCTCTGCGGACCGACAACCCAGAAGCCACGGTCGTGTCGGTGCGATCCACAGGGCCGCAGGCGGCCTGGGGCAGGCGACTGGGCACGTTGACCCCGGCCGAGGCCGTCACCTCGATCTGCCGCGCTCCACGAAGCCAACCCCACCACCCGCGTGCGGGCACTTCGCGGGTGTGCAGGACAGCGGCATCCGGCCCCAGGTCGCGCCGCACCATGGCCAGGGCTTCATACATCGTGGCTGCCCGGTAGGTCCTGACATCCATGCTGCTCGTTTGCAGGTCCATTTTGCAGCTCCTGATTGGGCGGTCCGGCAGTTGGCGGGCCCGCCAGAACTTCCGTATGTGCTACTTCGTATCGGAGACCATAGCCGCCGACTCGATCCGCGTATCGCGCGTGATCTCGTTGTAACTGAGGATCACCAGGTCGGGCAGGTGCGCCTGCGTGATCTGGCGGAGCGCCGCCCGAATGGCCGGGCTGACCAGTACCACGGGCGCATGCCCCTGGCGCGTGAGTTTTTCCACCGCGGGAGCGATGGCGCGGCAGATGGCCTCGACCCCGGCCGGCGACATCCGAATGAACAGTCCCCGGTCGGTGTGCTCCACCCCCGCTCGGATCCGGTCCTCCAAGGCCGGATCCAGCGTCACCACATGCATGGTGTTAGTGGCATCGCGGTACCGGGAACAGAGGGTCCGCGCCAGCCGGGCACGAACCATCTCGGTCAGCACGATGGGGTCTTTGGTGCGGCCGGCGTGGTCACCCAGGGCCTCCAGGATCGTACCCAATTGCCGAATGGGCACCGACTCGCGCAGGAGCATTTGCAGGATTTGCTGCACCTCGGCCACCTTCATCTGGCCGGGAATCAGCTCCTCGACCACCGCCGGGGAGGTTTTCTTGAGTTCATCCAGCAAGTGCTTGGTGGCATCGCGGGTCAGGATTTCGTCGGCGTGACGGCGGATGGTCTCGGTCAGGTGGGTGGCGATGACAGCCCCGGGTTCGACCACAGTGTAGCCGAACATTTCCGCTTGGTCGCGCTGCGGCGGTGCAATCCATAGGGCCGGAGTGCCGAAGGCGGGTTCGCGCGTCGGCTCGCCGGCCACCTTGCCGGTGGTGCTTCCGGAGTCGATGGCCAGGAACATATCCGGCCGGACGGTGCCGCTGGCCACCGGCAGGCCTCCGATCTTTACCCGATATTCGTGCTGGTCCAGCCGGAAGTTGTCGCGGATGCGGACCTTGGGCAGGATGATACCGATCTCCGCTGCCACGTTCTGCCGGATCCGCTGGATGCGTTCCAAAAGGTCGCCGCCGCGCTTGGGGTCGGCCAGCCGGATGAGCCCCACGCCGATCTCCAGCTCCATGGGATCGACCAGCAGATAGTCTTCGACGCGCTCAGCCGGCGGCTTGGCTTCTTCGGCTTTTTTCTGGGCCAATTCGGCGGCCTGGGCACGGGCTGCCCGGCGCGACAGCACCACGGCCAACCCCACGCAGCCCGAGGCCAGCGCGAATAGGGGGATTCGCGGCAAGTTGGTGAAAATGAGTATCCCCAAGAAACCACCCGCCACCACCAGCGCCTGCGGCCGCACGAACAACTGCTTGAGAAACTCCGAAGGCAGGTTGACCTCATAACTGCTCCGGGTGACCAAAAGGCCAGCTGCCAAGGAAATCAGAAACGCGGGGACCTGGCTCACCAGGCCGTCGCCAATCGTCAGCTTGGTGAACACCGAGGCCGCTTGCCCGAGCGGCATTCCGGCTTCCAGTACTCCGATGGCCAACCCGCCGATGATATTGATGAGCGTGATAATGATTCCGGCGATGGCGTCACCCCGCACGAACTTGCTGGCACCATCCATGGCACCGAAGAAGTCGGCCTGCCGGGTGATTTCCTGACGGCGGCGCTGAGCTTCGTGCTCGTCGATAATGCCCGCATTCAGGTCGGCATCGATGGCCATCTGCCGGCCGGGCATGCCGTCCAAAGCGAAGCGTGCCGCCACCTCGCTGATGCGCGTGGCCCCCTTGGTAATCACCACGAACTGGATGACCACGATGATTACGAACAGTATCAGCCCCACGACGATATCGTCGCCTGCGACGAATTCGCCAAAGCTCTGGATCACCCCGCCGGCGGCTGCCATGCCTTCGCTGCCGCCGCGGGTGAGGATTAGCCGCGTGGTGGCCACGTTGAGCACCAGCCGCAACAGAGTAGTGGCCAACAACAGCGACGGAAAGATGCTAAACTCCAGCGGCGTCTTCACGTAAACCGTCGTCAACAAAATGACGACCGCCAGAGTTATATTGGCCGAAAGCAGCACGTCCATCAGCGCGGCCGGAAGCGGGATCAAAATCACCAGCACACTGGCGATCAGCCCGATCGGCAGAACGAAGTCTTGAGGTCGCGCGATGGGGGCGGCCGCGACGGCGCGCGGCAATGCGCCTGAAGCCATCCATGCCTCCGGACGCAAAGCAAACGGGGATCCGTCCCCGCAAATCAGTTCGGTAGAAGAGCGAGCGGAAAGTACCCGAACGGGGCTCAATTGTCCAGGTCGCTTTCCGAAGAACGCCCCTCCGATTAGTGGGTATCCAGCGGATCCCCTACATATTGGGCCAGAAGTCCCTGCTCAACCGCCCCTTCGGTGGGCCGTGGCGGCACGTACCCCCAACGCTGGGCCCTCAAAGTTATGGGGGGACGCGCTACGTCGCCTGCGCCGAACTGCGGCCCGGCGAAAAGCGCGGCCCCCTCCGCGGACCTACGGGAAATGGTACTCCGGGTTTTTCGGGTCGAAGTCGCGGTCCGACAACCCCACATTCAGCTCCAGATCGCGGTAGGTATACTGCTCGATCAGCTCGGGCTGGCCGCCGGACTCAGTTGGCCAGTCGTAGGCCTCGTAGCGCAACGGTACGTCCAGTTGGCGATCCAAATATACCCGGCCGAGGTGAAAACGAAAGTAGGGCCGGCGCTGGGGATGCACCACTTCGACGCAGGTAACCGGCCGGCCATTGAGTTCTGTCTCGTGGAAAGCCACTTGGCACTCCTCGTGGGCCATGTCTTCCTGCACGATCTCGATGATCCGGCGGCTAAGGTTGAGGATGCCGATCTCGGTAATGGGGTAGTGCTGGTTTGTCATGGCGATCGAGCCGCGCGGGTCGATGGCCACGGTTCCCAGAAGTCGCCCAGGGAAGCTTTTGGTGTAGCCAATCAGCTTGTTGTCGTTCCGCCCATCGACGAAGATGCCTTCATCGCCGGGCTGCCCCTGGGCATCGAGGCGGCAGACGTACACACTGAACGGCTCGTGGCGGATTTTGACCTGCAAGTGCTCCTCGCGGATTTCGCTGCCGATGCGTTCCCGCTTCACCAGCGTCGCCCGGTAATCGTGGATTTGGGAGCTGATACGCTGCTCGATCCGCCGGGCCAGCTCCAGCGCAGGGTAGAGGGGGTGAGACCGGTTGGCGTTTTCCAGTGGGGGCGGGCTGGGAGCCGGCCGGGCCTGGGCGTCCGGACCCGTGGGGCTACCCCAGCCGTGCCACCACACACCCGCCACGACCGCCGCGGTCCCCACCCCCATCGCCAGCAGTATCCCCCGGGCCGTCCTGCCAATCTTCGAACCAAAGAACCGTCTTTCCATGGGCTGACCAGGGCTGATCGGCACTACACATCGCACAGGCGCACGGCCTCTTCCAGGCTCTTCAGAGCGTCGGACCGTTTGGGAATGAATTCCTGCCCCACGTACCCCTGATAGCCCGTGGCCGCAATCGCCTCCATGATCTTGCGGTAGTCGAGCGTCTGGGTGTGGTCGATTTCGTTCCGGCCCGGATACCCGCCGGTATGGTAATGCCCCCAGCACTCGTGGTGCTTGTGGATGTCGGCCAGCACGTCCTCCTTCATCATGGCCGCGTGGTAAATATCATACAGCACCTTCACTCGAGGCGAGCCGACGCGGTGGACCAGTTCCACGCACCATCGGGTGGAATCGGCCATGTAGTCGCGGTGATTGATCGAGTTGAGGAACTCCAGGCAGACGGTTACCTTCTTCTGTTCGGCATAGGGGGCAATCTTCTTCAGGGCGAGGACGCAGTTGGCCAGGCCCTCCTGATCATCCATCCCTTCGCGATTCCCGGAGAACGTGATGACGTTGGGGAACCCGGCCTCGGCGGCCGCATCGATGCTCTTGCGGATGCGGGCCAGGCACTCCTCATGGTTCTCCTTGCGGTTGAGCCCTTTGGGGATGCTGTGGCTGTTGCACATGGCGCAGATGAGTCCGTGTTTTTGGAGCGTGGGCCATTGGTCGGGGTTCACCAGTTCGATGGATCGCAGGCCCAGCTTGGCGCAGGCCGCCGCGAACTCGTCCAGGCTCATCTTCTTCCTCTGCATGAAGCCCTGGTAGCACCACAGGCAGACCGATTGTTTGATCCGGCCTTTGCGGCTGGCGGCCGCCAGCACCGCCACGTCCGGAAAGCCTGCCAGCGCCATGGCCCCCGCCACGCCCCCGAGCCACGCCCGACGACTAACCCGGACTTCACCGATTTGTTGATCTGACGCACTCATCCCATGTTCCTCTGCCATTGCGGGAACAACCCAATTGCCAGTGACAACAGCGAAATACCCAGGCAGCCTCTCAGAAGACGGTCACACAAGAGGCCACCACCGACCTTACAAGGCAACCTCTTGGATGCTATCCCATGGCACCGGGCAGGGCAACCTGTGCCGATTAAGCGCATGCGGTCACGATCACTCGTACTGCAAAGCGATCAGCAGATTCAGCCGCGCGGCGCGTTCGGCTGGCACCAGCGCGGTGGCTATCACCAGGGCCAACCCTCCCACCATGCTGCCT
>Ga0068707_1002613_pt1 | contig 12649 bp, 14 predicted proteins | sample YNPNPMetaG_FD_66600 | JGI IMG/M metagenome (GOLD analysis project Ga0068707, IMG submission 66600) | Anoxygenic and chlorotrophic microbial mat microbial communities from Yellowstone National Park, USA - YNP NP MetaG | ecosystem: Environmental > Aquatic > Thermal springs > Hot (42-90C) >... | reverse complement strand
AATCGGAGAGTGCCCGTCCTCGGGCACAATCGGAGAGTGCCCCTCCTCGGGCACAACTTGTGCCTCCGGCACCATCGAACGAGCGCACTTCCTCGGCTGCTAGAAGACATAGGCAACTCCAGCTCGAATGGTTATGAGGTCAGCAATCATACTCAGCCCTTTACCCGGGCGCAGTGCCCAAAACAGGCAGTTGTTCAGTCCGACACAGAGCCGGCTCTTGCCCTCGCGCTGAACCAGGTTCAGGCCGAGATGACCAGCGAAGGGCCGCCCCGTTTCCCGGCCGGTACCGAGCGTGCGCTGGGCAAAGGTGTAGCCGGCACCAGCGGCCAGTTCCACGCCCCATCTCGGCCGGTGCAGGACCTCATAGCCGCAGCTCAGGGTAAATTCACTCAGGTCCAGACGATAGGCACTGCTCTGTTTTCCGGGCAGTCCGGCATAGTCATAGGCCAGCTCAAACCGGAATCGCTCCAGGAAATAGCCGACTGCTGCCCCCACTACTGCGCTGGAGCCGTGATTTCGTTCCAGCCCGGCCGCCGGAATTACCGCACCGACACGGCCGCCAGCCGCAACGCTACTGGTCAGCATCAGGGATAAGGTCAAAGGGAGCAGCACGCTAAACTGTAACAGAAGGAATCAGCGAGTCAAGGATGCGCGAGTGCTTCAGATGGGCGAGTACCTCCGCCGCAAGATAAAAGGAGCCGGCAACCACGATGGGGCGCCGGCCTTGAGCGATAGCGCCTGCTACCCGGAGTGCTGAGCGGCTGTTGGCTGCGGCTTGGGCCTGGATGCCGAGCCGACCCAGACGGTGCACCAGTTCTGCCACCGGAATGGCTCGGGGCGAGTCGGGTGCGGTGACGATTGCCGCCGCAAGCCAACGCTTCAGCGGCCGGACCGTCGTCTCCACCAGCTTGCCGGTCAAAGAGCCGTAAACGAGCACCACCCGGCTCCTGACATAATCCCGAATAACGCGAGCCAGGGCCAAACCCGAATCGGGATTGTGGCAGGAGTCAACGATGATGGGGGGGCGTTTACGAACAAGCTGGCAGCGGGCCGGAATGGAGAGGTGTTGCAGGGCTCGGATGACCGGTTCCAATCGGATGCGCGGGTCCTGGGCTGCAAGGGTGCTGAGCGTGCACAGCGCGGTGCGGCAGTTTTCAATCTGGTGCCGGCCCAGCAGGGGCAACCGAATTCGGAATTCGGAATTCTGAATTCCGAGGTGGAAGGCCACGCCCGAGGGCAGGAGTCGCGTTCCGCGGACGCGGGTGCGGGCCGTGACCCAGATGGGTAACGCTTTTGTTTGCCGGCAGGCCCGGGCCAGCTCCTGGAAGGCCTCCCTTTTCTGGGCCGCAATGACCACAGGTCGGCCCGGCCGCATGATGCCGGCCTTTTCACGGGCAATCTGGCGTAATGTCGTGCCCAGGGTTTGAACATGGTCAAGTCCGATACGCGTGATGACCGAGATTTGCGGATGGGAGAGATTGGTGGCATCGAGCCGGCCGCCTAAGCCCACCTCCACCACCGCGTAGTCAACCCGGTGACGCACAAACAGGTCAAAGGCCATTGCCACGGTAAGTTCAAAATAGCTGACCGGCTGACGTTCCACCAGAGGCCAGAGCCGGCCGACCGTCTGGCTGAACTGGTGGCTGGTGATGGGGCGGCCTGCGAGCTGGATACGTTCCCGGACCGTGGTAACGTGGGGAGAGAGAAAGAGTCCGGTTTTGAGCCCGCAGCCCCTGAGCCCGGCCTCAATCATGTAGCAGACCGAGCCTTTGCCTTTGGTACCGGCAACCAGAATGACGTTGTTTAGTTGGGCCTGGGGATTGCCTGCCCAGGCCAACAGCCGGCGGATGTTGGCCAGTTTGAAACCGGGTGTCCTGGGCCGGACCTGTTTCTCATAGTTGACCAGCGAGTCGAGCCGGGCCAGTGCCTGGTTATAAGAGCAGTGGGCCATCGCCTCTCTCCGGGCCGGTGCGGAGCTCGATGCCCCGCTTTGACGAGCGACAGAACTGGATAAGCCGCCGGAGCATGTCCGCGGTCCGCTCATCGTTATCCGCGGTCGTTAGAAACTCGCCACCCGCCAGCGCCTCTTCAAGCCGTCTCAGTGCCTGGTCCAGATTCAATCCGGAACGGTAGAGCAGTCGGAAGACCTTCTTGAGAACCCCAATCACCTCTGCACCGAAGCCCGCGCGGCTCAGGCCAATCGTGTTTATCCCCCGGATGCGACAGGGCCGGCCCGCAGCGATGACAAACGGCGGAATGTCTTTGTTCACGAACGAGCCGGCACCAACCATTGCCAGCTCACCAATCCGACAGTGCTGATGAACCCCGACCAGCCCGCCAAGATTCGCCCGGTCAAAGACCTCAACGTAGCCGGCAAGTTGAACGCCGTTGGTGAGGATGCAGTTGTTTCCGATACGGCAGTTGTGCGCAATATGAACATAGGCCATCACATAGTTGTTGTCACCAATGAGCGTTGCGCTTCCCTTGCCGACCGGCCTAGAGACCGTGGTGTAATCGTGGAACACGTTACCTGAGCCAATCAGCACCAGCTTGTCCGGGCCGTCCGAGATGTCGGATATGTCCGACGAATGCGGGATGCGGAATGCGGGCCGACCGCCAAGTACCACGCCGGTTCCGAACCAGCAGTCCGGGCCCACCTGAACCGTGCCTTGAAATCGGCAGAATGGGCCCACCTCGGTGCCCGGACCGAGGGTCACCGTCGGGTCAATGAGCGCGGTGGGATGAATGAAGGTTGATTTCAAAGGTCGCGCACAACGCCGGTGACCGTTGCGGTGCAGGCAATCTCGCCCGCCACGGTAATCTTCCCCTCAATTCGATACACGCCGGCCTTTTCACCCTGGATGGTAGCGGTGATGACCATCCGCTCCCCGGGCCGAATTATTCGCCGGAAACGCACCTTCTCGATTGCCGCAAAAAGAGTGGTGCCTTTCTTGGGCTGAGGCTGCCGGGCCCGGGCCAGCAGAATCCCGGCCTGGGCAATCGCCTCGACCTGAAGAACCCCGGGCAGAACCGGATTACCCGGAAAGTGGCCGGCAAAGTAGAACTCGTCCGGCCGCACATCCCGGTAGGCCTCAATTAGGTTCTCTTCGAGCCGCTGGACCCCGTCAAGAAAGAGAAACGGCTCCCGATGGGGCAGTAACGATTTGATTTCTGCGATGGTCATCCAACCTCCCAGCTGGTGAAGTTCACCCTTGACACTTCGTCATTCTGGACCTGCCGGACAAACGCCAGGTTGAGGCGATGTCCCGGCCGAAAGGCAAAAATCTCGGCCCGGATGGGCCCTCCCAGGAGCCACAGGTCGCCCAGCAGGTCAATAATCTTGTGCCGGCACAGCTCGTTCCGAAACCGCGGCCGGGCTGCGAAGACGAACCGATTTACCCGCTGCAGCCCGAACCGCAGCCTAAGTGAATTCCGCAGTGCGCAGTGCGGGGTGCGGGGTGCGGGGTGCGGGGTGCGAGGGATGCAGAATGCGGTCCGCGCCGGCGCCAACTCCTGCTCAAAGCGGTTCGCGGCTAACCCAAAGGTGTGGAACTGCGGCGCTATCCCGGTAAATTCAACCAGACAGTTGATGCGGAGTCTCGGGCTGGGGATTGCGGCAATGAAACGCCGGCCATGCTGCACAAGCAGCGGCTTTCGCAGGACGACCGGCGGCAGCTTGGTGCCGAAACGAATAATCCCGGCCCGGCGCAGCGTCCGGAGATAGCTAAGGGCGCTGCCATCGCCAAGGGGCAGTTCCGAACCGTCGGTCTCAATCCTCAAGTCGGTTATGCCCAGTGCATGGCAACTGGCCAAAAGATGCTCAACCATCCGGACCTGGTGGCCGCCCCGGCCGATGCAGGTGGTATGCCGGTGGACGACCGCATTCTCGATTCGTGCCAACACGCCATTGGCCACTATGCCGGTTCCCGGCGGTGCGGGCCGGAACCGGACCTTGACCGGCCTGAGGGTCTGCGGTCCCAAGCCGCTCAACTCCACCGGCTGCCGGATTGTGGCGCGGCTTAGTCTGACCGGCCGAACCTTTGCCACAGCCTTGCCCAGAGCCGTTGGACCTCGCGATGGGGCCGGCCGGGAATCCCGGAATAGTGGGAACCCGGCGGAATTGAGCGGAAGAGCGCCGACTTGGCATAGATGACACTGTCCGCACCGATGCGGATGTGGTCCTTGATACCGGTCTGACCCGCGAGCTGGACGCGGTCACCGACCCGGGCACTGCCCGCGATTCCGGTCTGAGCAACAATCAGGCAGTTGCGGCCGATAGTGACATTGTGGCCGATGTGCACCTGGCAGTCGATCTTCGTGCCTTGACCGATGCGTGTCTCCCGGCCGGTCTTGGCCCGGGCGATGGTGCAGTTCGCACCGATATCGACATCGTCTTCAATCACCACCCGGCCCTGATGGTCGATACGCCGCAGCTCGGTACCGTGACGCTCATAGCCAAATCCTTCACAGCCGATTGCGGTGCCCGGCCCAATCCGACACCGTGCGCCGATAACCACCGAACCCAGAAGGGCAACAAAGGGAAAGATGACGGTCTCCGGCCCAACCGTAACATCCGGCCCGATGTAAACGAACGGCGCAACTCGGACAGTGGCGGCCAGCCGCGCGGACGGCGCAACCCACACCGGGCCGGAAGGGAATGAGAATGACGAAGGTAATCCGGACAGCCCAGAATGCCGAGCGCAGAAACCAGCAGCTAGCGAATCGGAACTTGCTGATTTCTGGTCTCGGGTCTCTGATTTATCTGCGGAAAAGGCCACGGGGCCACTTGCCTCTCAGGGTCTTTCAATGCTGGACAGCAGGGTTTGGACCGCGGCGCCGATTCTTTCCCGAAGGAGGTCATCGCGGTCCGCTTCCGCCGTCTTGGTCGCGACCAGCGTCCCGAGCCGCACATCAACAATACTCAGCTCAAAGGCGGTCTTGCGCTCATGCTTGCTGCACGTCCCGAAAATGGCATAGTCGGCGTTCACCGCCCGCGCCACGTCCAGCACCTTCTCGAGGACCAGCTGCTGAGCGGTCAGCCCGCGCTCCTGGATGGTATTATCAACCTTGGCATTGGCAACCAGCTTTATCTTGGGCCGGTTCTGAACCAGCTCGTAAACCAGCGCGCGGATTTTGGGGCCGACCTGCTCCTGACGGGCGAGGTCATTTACCTCCGCAATGGGCATGACCGCATAGTAAAACGTCACCGGGCCGGCCGGGGTAACCGGCGCATACTGGCGGTTCAACTCTTCGATAACGAGCTCGGTCAGGTCAAGACCACTGGCCGCATAGATGATCCCGGCCTTGGTGGCATCAAGCACCAGCGCGATACCCTCCTCTTGGGCCAGCTGGCAGACAACCGTATCAATCTGTTCGACAATCGGGGCAATCAGCTCCTGGTTCTTCTGGTCAATCTTGCCCCCGGTGCCATAGACTTCGTTGAGATAGCTGTCATAGCGGCGCTTGCGCTGCTCCACCTCGGCCAGCTTAGCCCGTTTCCCTTCTTCGGAGAGGGTCAACTGCTGGGACTCATACTCCTCCTGTGCCTGCTGGTACTCCCGTTGGAGCGAATCGGCCTTGGCCTGATACTTGGCAATCTCGGCAGCAAGCTGCTTCTGCGCCTCACTGGCCGCCTCATACTTGGCAATTATCCGGTCCAAATCAATGTAACCAACCCGGAACTCCTTGGCCGTCAACGGAACTGACACCAGGAGTCCGAGGATTGCTGTCAGCAGCAACGACCGCATCCTGCCTCCTCTTTTCTGCGATTACCACCGTGAATAGCGTGCCCGGGCGCAAGTTTACGTCCGGCACGTGCACCCTCAGATAGTTGTCGGTCAACGCGGTCCGCCCCGCCTCGAGGACCGCCGGCCGAAGGTGACCGATAAACCGCCGCTCGTACGCTCGGCGCCGGCGCACCGCGAACGCCCGCAGCTCAGTGACCCGTTCCTGCTTCACCGCCGGCGGCACACTGTCGGCTTGGAGAGAGGCGCTGGTTCCCGGCCGCGGGGAGTAGGGAAACACGTGGAGGTAAGCCACCGGCAGGGAGTCGAGAAAATCCCGCGTTCGTTGAAATGAATCCGCATCCTCACCGGGATAGCCGACAATCACATCGGTCCCGATGCAGGCGTCGGGGCGGAGGTCAATGATGCGCCGGATGAGCGCCGCATAATCCCGCACCGAGCCGGCGGGCAACCGCCCCATGGCCTCAAGCACCCGGTCGTCGCCACTCTGCAACGGGATGTGAAAGTGGGGGCAGATGCGGGGGTCGGCGAGCAGCGCCAGCAGCCTCGTGCCCAACGCCTCCGGCTCCAAAGACCCGAATCGGATTCGGAATGTTCCCGGGAGCGCCAACAGCTGCGCCACCAGTCCGGCAAGGTCGGTACCGGCCGCGCGGTAATCGCCGAGGTTGAGTCCGGTCAGCACCACCTCCTGGTACCCCAACGCCACCAGCTGCCGGAAGCTGTCAATTACCCGGGAGACCGGCACCGACCGGGATTGACCCCGGAGCAGTGAAGCGAGACAGTAGCGGCAGCGCCGGTTGCACCCGTCCTGAACCTTGAGCAGTGCTCGACTCCGCTGGGGCCAAGGGCAGCCGGCGGCCACCGCCCGCTGTTTCCGGGAGTTGTCCCAAACTGCGCTGACGCCCGGGATGCGGCGCACCCGCTCCGGCGCATACTGGGCCAGACACCCCAGCACCACAACCTTGGGCTGGGGCCGCACCCGACACACCTGGCGGATGAGCTGAATTGAACTCCGCTCCGCCCGGCCGGTAACCGCGCAGGTGTTCACGTAGCACACCGCCGCCGCGTCCGGGCTGGCGACCACGGTGACACCCTTCTGATGCAGTTGGGCGCGCAGGCCGTCACTCTCGGCCTGGTTCAGCCGGCAGCCGGTAGTGACCACCGCCGCGGTCACCCCCGTTTCCTTACGGGCCATCGGCAACTTTCGGGGGCAACGCGGTCCTACGATTCGCTCGACCCCCCCAGATGATCCTCAAGCGTGAACCGGTCACTCAATTCCTTTTCGTAGCGCTCCAGCTCCTGGGCCTCGGTTTCGGACTCAGCCGCGCCCGGTTGGAGGGCCCGTTCGCTCAGCACGATGCGCCGGTGGGCCGCATCAATCCGCAGCACCTTGAGCTCAAGCTCCTCGCCAATCTGATAGGTGTCCTTGACCTTCTTACCACTGCGGGCGAGCTGACTCAAGGGCACGAACCCCTCAATACCGTAGTTCAAGGCCACCACCGCGCCCGGCTTGGGAAGGTCAACAATGCGCGCCTTGATGACCGCGCCCTCGTGCAGCTCTTTGCTGATGGTGTAGAACGGGTCTTCCTGGGTCTGCTTCAGGCCGAGGGTGATACGGCGGTTTTCCTTGTCAATACTCAGGATGATTGTTTCCACCGTCTGGCCCTTCTTCAGCTCGTCGCGCGCGTGCTTGACCTTCTTGGTCCAGGAGATGTCGGCATTGTGAATCAGGCCCTCGATACCTTCTTCGATTTCGACAAAGGCACCAAACTCCTTGAGTGCCTTGACCCGGCCGACAACCCGCTGGCCGACATGATACTTCTCGTCAATCAACGACCAGGGGTCGGGCATCGTCTGTTTCAGCCCCAAGGAAATCCGGCGGTTGTCCTTGTCAATATTCAGGACCACCGTCTCCACTTCGTCGTCAACCTTCAGAAGCTGGGACGGATGGTGGATGGACTTGGTCCAGGACATCTCCGAGATGTGAATCAGCCCCTCGATGCCCTTCTCCAGTTCCACAAATGCGCCGTATTCCGCCAGGGTCGTGACCCGGCCCCGGACCCGTGAGCCAATCGGATACTTCTCTTCAACCCGCTCCCAGGGATGGGGCGTGAGCTGTTTCAGGCCGACGGTAATCCGGCCGGTGTTCGGGTCCGCCGAGAGGACCTTGACCTTGAGCTGGTCGCCGACATCCACCACCTCGTTGGGATGAACCACCTTGTTCCAGGCCAGGTCGGAGATGTGCAAGAGGGCGTCAACGCCGCCAATGTCGACAAACGCACCGAAATCGGTCACCGTCCGGACGGTGCCGTCAATCACGTCTCCCACCTTCAGCCGGGTGAACAGCTCGCGCCGAATCTCCTGCTGACGCTCCTCGAGCAGCGCCCGGCGCGAAACCACGATGTTCTTCTTGTACCAGTTGACCGACAGAATCTTCACCTCAATCTGCTGGCCGACCAGCTCGTCCAGATTCGGAACCGGCCGGATGTCAACCTGGGACCCGGGCAGAAAGGCGTCAAGTCCCAAGATCTCAACCGCCAGTCCGCCCTTCACCCGTTTGATGACCGTTGCCGGGACAGCCTCGGCACTCTCCGACTTCTGCTTGATGGTCTCCCAGGCCAGCTGGAAGTCGGCCTTCCTCTTGGAGAGGACCGGAAAGCCGTCGCGGTCTTCCAGGGCATCGACGTAGACCTTGACCTGCTGCCCTTCCTGGACCTCATCGGGATTGCGAAACTCGGTGAGCGGGAGAATGCCCTCGGCCTTCACCCCGATGTCCACCAGAACCGCATTGGGCAGCTTCTTGATGATGGTGCCGGTAACAATCGCGCCTTCCGCGAAGGTCGGGAATGACCGTTCGTAGACCTCGGCGGCGGTCATCCCGGCCGGGGCCACTTGGGCCTCGTGACCGCCGAGTTCGGACTTTTCCTCAGCCGGTGTCGTTGGATCACTGTTTGCTTCAGCCATTGTTTACGGACCTCCTTAGAGTCGGCGGCAGCCGGTGCCGCCGCGATTTCGGACAATGTCGAGAATCTCCTTGACCACCGGAGAAGGGGTGGAGGAACCGGCAACAATACCGATTACCCGCGAACCGCGCAGCAACGAGCGCTTCAGCTCTGTCCCGCGCTCGACCCACACCACCCGCGGGCCGGCTGCCCGGGCAATCTCGGCCAGCCGGGAGGTATTGGCGCTGTTGCGCCCCCCGACGACAATCACCAAATCGGCCTGGTGCGCTATCCGGGCGGCCGCCCGCTGGCGGGCCTTCACCTCTTCACAGATGGTATCAAAGACCCTCAATTCAGTATAACCAACTCGGGCGAGGTTGGCAACAGCTTCGTGAAACCGCTCCGGTGCCATTGTCGTCTGGGCCACCACCCCGATTCTTTCGGCTGGGCCATGCCCGCGCGGGGAGTAAACCCGGGCGCCAGGGCCGCTGTAGGCCAGGATTCCCTGCACCTCGGGATGCCGGGCATCGCCGACAACCACCACGGTGTAGCCCTGTTCCGTGAGCCGCTGCGCCACAGTCTGAACCTTCCGGACATAGGGACAGGTGGCGTCAATCGTCTGGATACCGAGCCGGCGACAGTCGGCAAGCACCCGGGGCGGACAGCCGTGGGCGCTGATGACCAGTGCACCAGTGCGGACTTCACGCACCGACCGGGCGGTCCGGATCCCCTCCTGAGCCAGTGTCGCCAGCACCAAGGGGTTGTGGACCAACTCGCCCAGGGTCCACACCGGGCCGAACTGGGCCCGACCCTTCCGTGCCAGCCGGATTGCCCGCTCCACCCCGGAGCAAAACCCGGTCGGCCGACCGACAATCACTCGGACCATTGCCCGTGCCCCCTCAGCTCCGGGCCAGGCTGCGCACCCGGGCCTCAACCTCCTGGGTCAGTGCCCGGTAGCCAGCCCGTCCTAATGGAAAACCGACCGGCAGGACCGGTTCAGCAAACCGGGCAACAATCGGTCCCCGCCTCCTGGGGCGCTGGCGATACCCCAGGCGCACAAAGTCCCGGTCTACCCAGTAGGAAATCAGGGACCGGGTCATGCCGGTGATGTGCAGCGGAATGACCGGAACCCGGTTGACCAGGGCCAGCAGCCCCACCCCGGGTTGAAACGGCCGCAGCTCACCGGTGGGGCTGCGCGTGCCTTCGGGAAACAGGACCACGGTCTGGCCGTGCTGCAAGAGCCACGAGCAGCGCCGGATGGCGCCGGCATCACCGGTGCCGCGGCGCACCGGCCACGCATTCCAGCTGCGGAGGAGCCAGGCAAACAGCGGTGAGGCACAAAACAGCTCCTCCTTGGCCAGAAAGTGAAGCTCGCGGCCGGCAGCCCAGCCGACAATCAAGGGGTCAAAGTTGGAGGTGTGGTTGGCGGCAATAATCTGCGGCCCACCGACCAGGTGGTTCCGGCCGCTCACCTTCAGCCCCAAGAGCCACTGGGCCCAGGGATAGGTCAAGAGCCAGGCAATCCGCCAGCGCGCCTTCATTTAGTGGCCGGCCGCCGCTGCCGCACCAGCGCCCCCACCACCGCCACCTGCTCCGCAATGGTCAACTGGGTGGTGTCCAACAGCACCGCATCCTTCACCCGGGTCAGGGGACTGAACCGCCGCCGGGAGTCAATCCGGTCCCGGGTCATGAGGTTGTGGAGCACCCGGGTGTGGCTCAGCCGCAACCCCTTTGCGGCCAGCTCCTTTTTGCGGCGCTGGGCCCGCACCCGGGGCGCGCAGTCTAGGTAAATCTTGAGCGGTGCATCCGGGAAGACCACGCTGCCGATGTCGCGCCCCTCGCACACGATGTTCTTTCCCTGGGCAATCCGGCGCTGCTCGGCAACCAGCTTCTGGCGCACCGGCCGCAGGGCCGACACCGTTGACACCAGCTCTGCAACCCGGGGCTCCCGAATCGGCTCAGTCACATCCCGGCCGTCAAGCCAGACCCGGTAGTTGTCATCATGCCAGGTGATGTCCACCCGGGTCTCGGCCAAAAGCCGGGCCAGGGCCGGGCGGTCGTGCGGGTTGATGCCGGTCGTCAGCACCTTGAGGGTCACCGCCCGGTACATTGCGCCGGTGTCCAGATGCCGAAATCCCAGTGCCCGGGCAATGCGTCGGGCGGTGGTACTCTTGCCCGAGCCGGCCGGCCCGTCAATCGCCACGACAAAACCTCGGTCCGGCACGGTCACGGGATTGCGGCGCTGGGGCTATTCGGCCGACTCATTGAGCGCACACTGCTGGGCAAGCTGCAACTGGATATGCTTCAGCCGGGAGGCGATGGTCTGGGCAACAAGCCGCATCATCACATAGCCCAGCTGCGGGTCCTCCTCAAACAGCTTTAACAGTTGGCCAACGTCGAACTCGAGATAACGGCAGTCGGTCAGGCACTTGCTGCCCGCGGTATAGTGCGGGTTGCCGACCAGCCCGGACCAGGCGAACATCTGGCCCGGGCCCAGGGTGGTGACCATATAGCTCTGCCGGGCAACTCCGAAGTCCAGCTCCAGCACCACCCCGAGCCGGCCCGACTCCAGAATGCAGAACTTTTCGGCGGGCTGGCCCTGGACATCAATCGGCTGGCCGGCCGCCGCGGTCCGGACCTGGGCGATATTGGCCAGCCGTTCCAGCTCGCTGTCGCGGAGCCGGTCAAACCCCGCAATCGTCCTCAGAAACGCCTTGATATTGATAGCCATCGCTCCTCCCAGAGCAAAGTGAGTCCCATCAGCAAGAGCTTAGAACCGCTCGCTGAACGAAAGGTCAATCACCCGGTTCTGCCGCGTCTGGTCCCGGTTGCCCAGGATGTCACGCAGCGCCACCGCGAACCGGAACCTCTCCGCGAACGACCATGCCAGCCCGAAGTTCAGAAACCCGCCCCGCCAGTTGTGCCCGGGAATATCATAAAGTGCCGGGTCAAACTCGGCAATCACCTCAAACCGGTTGGGCAACTGCTCATTCACCGCCAGAAACGCATTCACGCCGTCCCAGTAGGAAAGCCCCAGCGCGCAATAGGTGTGGGTGACATCAATCGTCTTGCCCACGCACAGATAGCCGCCCTTCTCCCGCACCACGAACTCGCCGTCAAGGCAGTCGTCATAACCCTGACTTTCAAACCCGAGCACCAGGTCCGGGACATAGCCCAGCTCCTCAAGAAGCGCCAGCCGCGCCTGAAACTCCGGCCTGGGCCTGGAGCCGGTGGGCGTGCCGTTACCGATGAGGCTGTCCGCACTGTAGGACATCCCCAGCGTCACTCTGTCAAACAACCCGATTGCAAACCGGGCCATCACCCCGCCCTTGCCCCAGAGCCGGACACCAACGCAGTACTGACCGTGCTCCAGCGACACCGGCACCGGCTGGTCAATCTGGTACAGATTACGATACTGCGCGGCACACGCCGCAGCCACAACCAACGCCACAACTGTCACAAGCTTCATACCGCCTCAGGATATGGTGAACAACCCCCTGTGTCAAGCCCAGCCAAACTGCGGTCGGCGGTCGGCAAGCCATTGCTTCCGGACCGCCATTTGGCCACTGCTCTTACCATCAGCATCATCTTCAGCACCCGCATCCAGGCTGGACAGGCCCATCAGCCGGCTAACATTGTGACAGCGGCCTTGGCTCCTGGACCATCAGCTCAATCGGTCGCGTCCTGGGCCTAGCCCGGGGCTAGCCCGGGGGCTAGCCCCTAGGCCGCCCCCTGGCCTGCACCCAGACCAGGGCTGCCCTTAGCCTAACAAATTGAGAACTCAGGCAGTTAGCACCCTGTCCCACGAGTGGAAAATCAGACTGAGAAAGGGGCAGACTGGCGGCCGCTGACTAGACCCTGGTCCCCTGGGCCTTCGGATGCGGAATTATAGAGATAAGATGTTGAGAGACAATAAGTTGTGGCGATTCTCTGGCTGAGGCCCAGTTTAGGCCGGTTTTGCCT
>Ga0068707_1002610_pt1 | contig 12653 bp, 7 predicted proteins | sample YNPNPMetaG_FD_66600 | JGI IMG/M metagenome (GOLD analysis project Ga0068707, IMG submission 66600) | Anoxygenic and chlorotrophic microbial mat microbial communities from Yellowstone National Park, USA - YNP NP MetaG | ecosystem: Environmental > Aquatic > Thermal springs > Hot (42-90C) >... | reverse complement strand
CGCAACGCACGACCCGCCCGCGCAATGGTCGCCCGTCGTGCAGGGGTTCCGGTCGTCGCACGTGCCACCGTCGACGTTCTCGCGACCGCAAATCCGGCCGGTCCCGCCCGGCACGGGCACGCAGACCGCACGCTGGCACTGGGGCGGAGGCGAACAGGCGGCCGGCGTCTGGCAGGTGAACCGGCACGCGCTCGTGCAACCGTCGGTGTCGTCGGTGTTGCCGTCGTCGCACTCCTCCAAGCCTTCGGGGGTCCCGTTGCCGCAGCGCGGGCCTGCCTCCGTCAGGACATCCGACACCTCGGTCGGAACCTCCGATGCATCCGACGCGTCGGTCGGCACATCGGCCGGCCGGTCGGCCGGAACGTCCGATGCATCCGACGCGTCGGTCGGCGCATCGGCGACCGCATCCGGGACATCCGGAACGATCTCCTCCGGCGCGTCGGCGACCGGCACGTCGCCGAGACCCTCGGCCGGCACGTCCGCCGTCCCGCCGTCCTCGTTCACCGCGGCCACCGAGCCGCAGGCGAACGAACCCCAGGCGATCGATCCGCACACGATCCACGCGTACCGTGAGCTCGCCCTTGTCCTCATCGTCGTCCCTCCATGCCTTGCCTCGTCGGCTTGCCTCCTCACACCCGACAGTCTAGCACGGCGACCGGCCACCGGCCAGGCCGCCCGGTCGGCCGGGCGACACCTCGCCTGCCACGAACATCGCCGGGCGCGCGGCCATGCGCCTGCCGTGTTCGGGGTTCGCGGGTGGCCCGCCCGGGCCGTGGAGAACGGTTGGAGAGAACCGCCGCCCCCGCCCTGGACCGGCGCCTGGCGCGTCCCCTGCGCCCTGCACCCGACTCACCCGGACGCTTCGAACCGCCGCGACGCTACGCCCCGCGCAGCCGACCGAGGAAGGAAACGCCGTGACCGGTGCCCGGCACCCCGAAGAACTCCGCGACCGTTGCCCCCACGTCCGCGAAACTGTCGCGCGTGCCGAGATCGCCGCCGGGACCGCCGCCGGCCACCAGCGCCACCACCGGCACGTACTCCCGCGTGTGGTCCGTCCCCGGCGTCGTCGGGTCGCAACCGTGGTCGGCCGTGATCACCAGCAGGTCGCCGGGCCGCAACACCCCGAGCAGCCCGCCGAGATGCGCGTCGAACGCCTCCAGCGCCCGGGCATAGCCCGCCGCGTCGTTGCGGTGCCCGTACGTCGTGTCGAAGTCCACCAGGTTCACGAACACCAGCCCCCGCTCGACCGTCCGCGCCAGCTCGATCACCCGCCGGCAACCGTCGTCGTTGCCCTCCGTGTGGATCGACTCCGTCACCCCCCGCCCGGCGAAGATGTCGTGGATCTTCCCGACCCCGATCACCGGCAGCCCCGCCCCGGCCAGCGATTCCAGCACCGTAGGTCGGGGCGGCGGCATCGCATAGTCGCGCCGGTCGTAGGTCCGCCGGAACGACCCCGGCTCCCCCTCGAACGGCCGCGCGATCACTCGCCCGACATGGAACGGGTCGAGGATCTCCCGCGCGATGGTGCAGGCCCGGTACAGCTCCCCGAGCGGCACGACGCGGGTGTGCGCCGCGACCTGGAACACCGAGTCGGCGCTGGTGTACAAGATCCACTTCCCCGTCGCCAGATGCTCCCGCCCCAGCTCCTCGATGATCCGCGTTCCCGACGCCGCCTTGTTCCCCAGCACCCCCCGCCCCGTCCGCCGTACGAACGGCTCCACGATCTCCGGCGGAAAGCCGTCCGGAAAGGTCGGGAACGGACGATCGTTGGGCACCCCCGCCAGCTCCCAGTGGCCGGTCGTCGTGTCCTTCGCCGGACTCCGCTCCGCCATCCGCCCGGTCCACGCCGCCGGCGTCGCCACCGGCGGCACCCCGCGGATCCGATGCGCGTTGCCCAGCCCCAGCCGTTCGAGCTGCGGGAGCCGCAGCCCGCCCACCGCCTCGGCCACGTGCCCCAGCGTGTCGGCCCCAGCATCGCCGAACGCCGCGGCGTCGGGCAACGCACCCGCACCGACCGAATCCAGCACGATCCAGAACGCTCGCCGGTCGCCCATTGCTTCCCTGCCCGCGCGTTTCCCCGGCGAGGGACGAACCCGCGCCGAACGCCCCGTGGCCCCCCTCACCGGTGCCGGATGGCGGCGCGGATGAGGTCCAAGTTCATCCGGGCGATGAAGTCCATCGAGATTCCCTTCGGGCACGCCGCCTCGCATTCGCCGTGGTTCGTGCACGAGCCGAACCCGGCCTGCTCCATCGCGGAGACCATCGTCCGGACCCGATCGAAACGCTCCGGCTGACCCTGCGGCAGCAACCCCAGGTGCCCGATCTTGGCGGCGGTGAACAGCATCGCGGAGGCGTTGGGACAGGCGGCCACGCACGCCCCGCACCCGATGCAGGCGGCCGCGTCCATCGCCCGCTCCGCGTTCTCTTTCGGCACCGGAATCGCGTTCGCTTCCGGCGCCGCCCCCGTCCGGATCGAGATGTACCCGCCCGTCATGAGGATCGCGTCGAACGCGCTCCGGTCGACCACCAGGTCCCGGATCACCGGGAACGCCCTGGCCCGGAACGGCTCGATGCAGATCGTCGCGCCGTCGCGGAACGAACGCATGTGGAGCTGGCACAGCGTCGTCCGCCGCTCGTGCCCGTGCGCGTAGCCGTTGACCACCGCGCCGCACATCCCGCAGATCCCCTCGCGACAGTCGTGGTCGAAGGCGATCGGCTCCTCGTTCTTCGCGATCAATCGCTCGTTGACGATGTCCAGCATCTCCAGGAACGACGTGTCGGGGCTGATCCCCTCCGCGGGATAGGTCACCAGCCGCCCCGGCGCCTGGGGTCCCGCCTGCCGCCACACCTTGAGCGTGAAGTTCATGGGTCGCCTCTCCTTCGCCCTACTTGTAGCTGCGCTGCTCCGGCTTCACATGGTCGAAGCGCAGCGGCTCCTTGTGCAGCTCCGGTGCCGCACCGTCCCCCCGGAACTCCCACGCCGCCACATACGCGAACCGCTCGTCGTCCCGCTTCGCTTCCCCGTCCTCCGTCTGGTGCTCCTCCCGGAAGTGACCGCCGCACGACTCCTCGCGGTGCAGCGCGTCCCGCACCATCAGCTCGGCGAACTCCAGGAAATCCGCGACGCGCGACGCCTTCTCCAGCGTCTGGTTCAACGTGTCGGCCGTCCCCGGCACCCGCAGGTTGCGCCAGAACTCGTCCCGGATCCTCGGGATCTCCTCCAGCGCCCGCCGCAGCCCCGCCTCGTTCCGGCTCATGCCACACTCATTCCAGAGCAGCCGGCCGAGCTGCTTGTGGAACGAATCCGGCGAACGCTCGCCCCGGATCCCGAGCAGCCTCGCGATTCGCCCCCGCACCTGCTCCTCCGCCGCGACAAACTCGGCATGGTCCGTGTCGATCCCGCTCTTGCCGGCCGTCGCCAGATAATCGCCGATCGTGTATGGCAGCACGAAGTACCCGTCTGCCAGCCCCTGCATCAACGCGCTGGCGCCGAGCCGGTTGGCGCCGTGATCCGAAAAATTCGCCTCGCCGATCACGAACAGCCCCGGCAGATTCGACATCAGATTGTAGTCGACCCACAAGCCCCCCATCGTGTAGTGGCTGGCCGGATAGATCCGCATCGGCGTCCCGTACGGGTCCTCGGCCGTGATCTTCTTGTACATGTCGAACAGGTTGCCGTACCGCTCCTCGATCACCGGCCGCCCGAGACGTTCGAGGGCGTCGGCGAAATCGAGGTACACTCCGAGGCCGCCGGGACCGACACCCCGCCCCTCGTCGCACACCGCCTTCGCCGCCCGCGAGGCGACGTCCCGCGGCACCAGGTTGCCGAACGCCGGATACCGCCGCTCCAGGAAGTAGTCCCGCTCCTCCTCCGGGATCCGATTCGGCGGACGCGTGTCGCCCTTCCGTTTCGGTACCCAGACCCGCCCGTCGTTGCGCAACGACTCGCTCATCAACGTCAGCTTCGACTGGTGATCCCCCGTCACCGGGATGCACGTCGGGTGGATCTGCGTGAAACACGGGTTGGCGAAGAACGCTCCTCGCCGGTACGCCCGCCAGATCGCCGTCACGTTGCACCCCTTGGCGTTCGTCGACAGGTAGAACACGTTGCCGTAGCCGCCCGTCCCCAGCACCACGGCGTCCCCCGCGTGCCGCTCGAACTTCCCCGTGATCAGGTCGCGCGTCACGATGCCCCGCGCCCGCCCCTCCACCACCACCAGGTCCAGCATCTCGCAGCGCCGGTGCAGCCGGACCCGGCCCGCCGCCACCTGCCGCAGCAGCGCCGAATAGGCCCCCAACAGGAGCTGCTGGCCCGTCTGCCCCCGCGCGTAGAACGTCCGCGACACCTGCGCCCCGCCGAACGAACGGTTCTCCAGCGTCCCGCCGTACTCCCGCGCGAACGGCACCCCCTGCGCCACGCACTGGTCGATGATCGCGTTCGACACCTGCGCCAGCCGGTACACGTTCGCCTCGCGCGCCCGGTAGTCGCCTCCCTTGACCGTGTCGTGGAACAACCGCCAGATCGAATCGCCGTCGTTCGGGTAGTTCTTCGCCGCGTTGATCCCCCCCTGCGCCGCAATCGAATGCGCCCGCCGCGGACTGTCCTGGAAGAAGAAACAATCGACCGCATATCCCAGCTCCGCCAGGCTCGCCGCCGCCGACGCCCCCGCCAGCCCGGAACCGACCACCAGGATCCGGTACTTCCGCTTGTTCGCCGGGTTGATCAGCTTTAGCCGGGACCGGTGCCGGTCCCACTTCTGCTCGATCGGCCCCTCCGGCACCTTGCCATCCAGAACCATCGCCAGACCCTCCCCTAGACCGGACGGACCCAGCCGGCCAACACCGCCACCGGCACCGCCGCCATTCCGCCGCCCACCAGCACCGCGAAAACCACCGCCAGAATCCGGCGCCACCGGTTGTAGCGCGGGTGCGCTACGCCCACCGTCTGCAACATGCTCCACACCCCGTGGTACAGGTGCAACGCCACGAGGAACACCGCCGCCAGGTACACCGCCGACGTCCACGGTACCCGGAACCCGTACACCACGTTGTTGTACACGTCCGACCCGTCGAAATGCGGTGCCGACGGGTGCAGATGCCCCGTCGTGAAATGCAGCAGGTGGTACACCACGAACAACCCGATGATCGGACCGCCCCACCGCATCGTCCGCGCCGCGTACGTCGTCTCCCGATACCGCCGCACCGCATACCCCTCGGGCCGCGCCGCCCAGCTCTGCAGCGTCACCTGCGTCGCCGCCACGATGTGCAGCACCGCCGAAATCATCAACAGACCGCGGAACGCCCAGAGAAACGCCCCCGTCCCCTTGAGAAACCGCGCATATGCGTTGAGCTTCTCCGGCCCGAGGAAAATCTGCAGGTTCCCGAGCATGTGCACCGTCACAAACCCGAAGACGATGAAGCCGGTGACGGCCATCACCACCTTCTTGCCCACCGAGGTGCCGTAGAAGGTCAGCCCCTTCGTCGCCATGACGCCCCTTTCCTTCGACCCGCCGGCCGGCCTCGACCGCGCCCGCCGGATTCGATCGGCCGCGCCTCATACTCCGGTCCGTCGGCGATGTCCACCGCCCGGAACGCCCCGCCGGCACAACCGCCGACGCCCCCCCTCAGGGCACCCCCGCCAGACGCCGCTCGATCGAATCCGCCAGCTTCGCCGCCTCGTCGACGTGGATCGCCACCATCCGCTCCGCGTCCTGCACCCGCCGGCGGTAGATCTCCGCGTCCCCCGACGCACCGGCCTCTCCGGCCTTCGCCGCGTCGACCTCCATCGCCGCGATTCGCCCGCGGAACTGACCGAGCTGGAACCGGACCTCCTCGATCTCCACGTTCTTCGCCGCCAGGTCGCGCTCGATTGCCTCCCGCTCCGCCACCGCCTCCCGCCACCGGCGCGCCGCCTTGCCCGCCGTCTCGAACGCGATCGCCGTCCCCACCCCGCCCGGCTCGTCCCGCTGCAACCGCAAGACCTGGGCGCGCGCCTGCGCGAATTCCCCCTCCGCCTCCCGGAGCTCGGCATGCGCCCGCGCCAGCGCCGTGCGCAACCCGTCGATCTCCCGCCGCGACCGCGCCTCGTCCCGCGTCAGCTCCTCCACCGCCCGGCGGAGCCGGTCGAGCGTCCCGCGGCCGTGCTCGACAAACTCGCGCAGATCCCGATCCGCCCGCTCCAGCTCCCCCTGCGCCCGGCGCAGCGCCCCGATCGATGCCTCCAGGCGATCCAGGTCCCGCCCGACCCGCACGTCCCGGCGCGGCCCCGCCTTCTCCCAGCGCGTCCGCGCCTCCGCCAGCCGGCTCGCCAACCGGTCCGCCGTGTCCGGCGGAAACCGCGACCCCTCGTCCGCCCCCCCCCGGACCGTCGAAAGCTGGCCGAACTGCCGCCTCGATGCCAGCCGGCGCTCGCACGCCGTCAGCGCCTCGTCGAACTCTCGCGCCGAGGCGAACCGCTCCGCCGGCTCCTTGCGCAGCAACTTCAGGACCAGATCGTCCACCTCCGCCGGTACCTCCGGCCGCACGTGACTCGGAGGCTTCGGCAGCTCGTGCAAGTGCTGGTAGATCAACCGCGCCGCCGAACCGGTGAACGGCAGCCGCCCCGTCATCATCTCGTAGAACACCACCCCCAGCGCGTAAAGGTCCGAGCGCGCCGTCACCTCCGCCCCCATCGCCTGCTCCGGCGACAAGTACTCCGGCGTGCCGAACACCTGTCCCGCCGTCGTCAGCCGCTTGTCCCCCAGAATCTGCGCCAGCCCGAAATCCAGCAGCTTCACCCCCTCCCCACCGTCCTGCCGCCGCACCAGGAAGATGTTCTCCGGCTTGATGTCCCGATGAAGGATCCCCAGGTCGTGCGCCCGCTGTAGACCCAGGCACACCGGATGCAAGATCTCCACCGCCCGACGCAACGTCACCGGCCCCCGCGTCACCACGTCCGCCAGACTCTCCCCCTCCAGGTACTCCATCACCAGATACACGAGCCCGTCTTCCGTCTCCCCGAAGTCGGTGACGTCGACCACGTTTTCGTGGTGGATCCGGTTCGCCGCCCGCGCCTCCCGCAGGAACCGCTCCTTGTGGACCGGATCCTCCGACAACATCCGCCCCAGCACCTTCACCGCCACCGTCCGCTCGAGCTGCTCCTGGCGCGCCTTGTAAATCGAGGCCATCCCCCCCTCCGCCACCCGCGCCTGAATGCGGTACCGGCCCCCGATCACCCGGCCGATCAGCTCGTCCACCTGCTCCAGCAACGTCGAACCGTCGATCGGACAGCGCTCGACCGCCCCGAGAAACTGGGAGTTGCACTGTGGACAGACCCGCATCGTTCGACCGAACCCGACCCCCGGACCCGCAGCATAAGTGGACCGCTCGCGCCTTGTAAAGGATCGGGGAGGCTGGCGGCCCGCCCGTCCCGCATGCTCCACCGAGAAACGATGCCAGCGGCGCCGCGCCCGGAAATCGGGCCGACACCGCCGACTCGGGAAAACGGCGAGCGGAGCGCTTTACATCCTCCGTCCGTGGTGCAAGATCCCCGATGGCCGTCCTCGCGCGGCACCAGGAGGATTCCGATGAACCACCGTCGCACCGCGCACCGCCGCCCCGCCGCGGTCGGCCTCCCCGGGCCGGCCGTCGCGCTCCTCGCCCTGCTCGCCGCCGCCTGCGGCAAGAAGGAATCCGGCGACCGGGGCCCCACCGCCGCCGCCGAAGTGGCGCCGCTGCCGCCGCCCCCGACCCAGGGTCGCCCGGAGCCCGAGGATGCGACGACCCAACCCCCCGACGCCTCGACGACCGCCCCCCGGGCCCTGCCGCCCGAGTCCGCCGGCGGCGGCGCCGCCCTCTGGATCACCGCCCCGAACCTCGCCCGCTCCCTCGAACGCCTCGCCGCACTCCTGGAGCGTCTCCGCGCCGGCGGCGGCGACCTCGCCGCCCAGTTGCCCCCGGCCGCCGACCTCCGCGCGCAGGCCGAGATGATCCTTCGCGGCGCCCTCTTCGGCCAGCTCCTCGGCCTCGCCGACCCGTCCGCCGTCGACCTCTCCCAGCCGCTCCGACTGCGCCTGTCGTTCCCCTCCACCGGGGACCCCAGCGTCGTCGTCTCCCTCGGCACCACCCGCCCCCTCGAACCGATGCGCACCGGCTCCCTGTCCGGCCGCACCGCCCCCGACGGACGCTACTGGATCGGCCTGGGCGTTGAACCCGACACCGCCACCCCGTGGCCCGCCGGGGAGCCGGACGCCACCGCCGAAGATCTCTTCGTCGTCGTGGAGGCCCGCACCGCGCTCCCCGCCCTCGTCCGCGCCCTCGGCAAACTCCAGAATACCACCGCCCGCCTCGGCGGCGCCGAACCCCTCCCTCCCTGGCTCGGCGACTTCATGCTCCAGGCCGTCCGCTTCGCCGTCGAAACGGTCGGCATCGACCGCATGATCGCCGGCCTGTCGCTACCCGCCGCCGAAGCCGATCCGCCCCTGCGCCTCCGGTTCGGCACGCGCACCGACCCCGCCAGCCCGCTTGGCGCCGCCCTGGCCGCCCTCGGCGAGAACCCCCCGCCCTTCGCGTTCCTCGATGCCCTCGACGCCGGCCCCGAAATGTGGCTCGCCGTTCGCCTGAACCCCGAAGCGGCCCGCCGCTACATGAAACTCCTGGCCGAGCCGATGGAACGCTTCGTCGGCGAGGCGCTCGCCGAGGAATGGCGCGCCGGAACGCTCGAGATCCTCCGCGCCATGACCGAAGTCTACGACACCTTCGACGGCCGCGTCGCGATCGCCTCCCGCACCCGATCGGACGGCCGCGGCGCCTTCTCGATCGTCGTCGGCCGCACCGGCGACCCGGCGGCGACCCGCGCCGCCCTGCGCCGCGGATTCGCCGCCGCCGCCTCGCTCCTTCAGGCCGTCTCCGACAAGTACTCGTTCGGCGCCACCATCACCTGGACCCAGGCCGCCGCCCGTTCCGGCGGCGCCGAGGTCGACCGCTTTACCGTTGTCGTCCCCCGCGCCAGCGTCGGCGCCGCCGTCGCCGCCGCCCTCCAGCCCGGCACCGCCGACCTGCGCTGGGACATCTCCGTCGCCGTCGCCCCCTCCGCCGCCGTCCTCACCACCGAGACCGACCCGGCCGTCCTCCAGCGGATCCTCGCCGGCCGCGGCCAGGGTGGCGGCGCCGCCGCGGGCTCCCCCCTCGCCGCCCGCCTCGCCAACCCAGAACCCGGCCTCGCCGAACTCGGCTGGCTCGACTTCGCCGCCAGCTTCCGCAACAACCCGGCCCTCGCCTGCCCCCCCGGCACGACCTTCCCCACGCTCCCGATCCGCATCACCGCCTCGTTCGTCCCGGCCGGCTTTGACCTGAGCCTCGACATCCTCCCCGGTGGCCTCGGCCAGGTCGGAGCGTTCGCCAAGGCGATCCAGGCCTGCACCTCCCAGCCGCCCTCCGCCCCCGCTCCCTGACGGAACCGCGCGCCCGGACCCCACCTTGCCCCTCCGACCGTTCCGTGCAAACCTGACCCCGAACGCATGCGCGACGCGGCGGGACCGCGCCGCGCCGGGAGGGACCCATGACGCGCACCGCCACCCGACCACTCCTCCTCGCCGCCGGCCTTGCCCTCGCCGCCACCGCCTGCGGCGACGATGACTCGTCCCGGGACGCCGCCGACGACGGCGGCACGGACGACGTCGCGACCCCCGACGACGCCACCCCGGAGGCCGACGTCGACGCCACCGACGACGGTGCCGACGACGCCGCGACCCCCGACGACACCACCCCGGAGGCCGACGTCGAGGACGACGGCGGCGCCGACACCGACGCCTCCACCGGAACCTGCCGCGAGCCGATCCCGCTCGCCTGCGGCGACCGCCGCACCGCCGAAACCACCGTCGCCGGCGCCGCGTCCCTCGACCGCTACTCCTGCACCTCCTACCCTGAAACCGGCCGCGAAGTCGTCTACTCCCTGGTCGGCACCACCCTCCACCGCGTCACGATCTCCATGACCCCCTCCGGCGGCGAGGACCTCGACCTCTTCCTCCTCCCCGCCGCCTGCGAACCCGCCGCGTGCCTCGCCTCCAGCACCTCCACCGGCACCGAGTCGCTCACTTTCTCCGCCGAGGAAGGGACCGAGTACCGGGTCGTCGTCGACGGCTTCGAAGGCGCCGCGGGGGGCTACTCGATCGCCGTGGCCTGCGCCGCCGGCGAACGGTGCGACAACGGCGTGGACGACAACGGCAACGGCCTCGCCGACTGCCTCGATTCCCAGTGCTGGACCGCCGCGGCCTGCGTCGAACGCTGCGCCGGCGGGAACGACGAGGACCGCGACGGCCTGGTCGATTGCCGCGACGCCGCCGACTGCGCCTCCGACCCAGCCTGTGTCGAGCGGGCCTGCGGCGACGCCGCCGACAACGACCGCGACGGCGCCACCGACTGCGACGACTGGGACTGCATCGCCAGCCCCGATTGCCCCGCCGGTCGCGGCGACGTCGGCGACCCCTGCACCTCCCACGCCGATTGCGCCGACCGCGCCTGCCTCCTCGAAGCCGAGTGGGGCTGGCCCGGCGGATACTGCACCCGCTGGTCCCTCGATGACGAAACCTGCGGCGGCTGCCCTCCCCACAGCACCTGCTACGACGTCAGCGGCGCCGGCCGCGGCCCCTTTTTCTGCCTCCGCCGGTGCCCCACCGGCAACGAATGCCGTGCCGAAGGCCAGGTCTGCCACTCCGCCGGCGTCTGCGTCGGCGCCTGCACCGACGACGTCCAGTGCGCCGCCACCGGCTTCTGCGACGCCGGCCTCTGCCGCACACCCCCCGAAGACTGCACCACCCCCGGCGACGAGGACGGCGACACCCGCGCCGACTGCGCCGACCCCGCCTGCGCCTTCTCCTCCCCCTGCACCCCCGCCCCCCGGACCCTCGAAGGCGCCGCCACCTGCCCCGCCGCTACCCCGCTCCCCCTTCCTCCCGGCGAACGCGGCACCGTCCTCGTCACCGGCTCCCTCGACACCGCCGACGGCGACGACCGCCTACCGGATTGCGGCGACCGCGACTCCGTCGATGCTTTCTACCGCTTCGAACTGACCCGCGCCGCCCGCGTCTCCCTCTTCGCCGTCTCCCTCTCCCCCACCACCCTCTCCGCTCCGATCCTCGCGCTCGCCTACGCCTGCGACGAACCGGACTTCCAGTGCGCCGCCCAACCCACCACCACCCGCCTCGACCTGACCCTCGGCCCCGGAACCTACTACCTCACCGTCGACGCCTACGACGGCGGAACCGGCAACGTCCAGCTCGGCCTCCTCCTCGCCGATCCTTGATCGCCCCTGTCCCCACGTCGTCGTCGTGGGCGCGGGCGTGGGCGTCGTCGTCGTGGCCCCCGCGCTACGGCGATCCCCAGGCCGTCTCCACCCGATTGCGCCCGCGCTCCTTGGCCCGGTACAAAGCCTTGTCGGCCTCCCGCAGCACCGCGGCGGCATCGGTCGTCTTCCCGTCTCGCTCCGCCGGGTCGAACACCGCCGCGCCGAAACTCACCGTGACCACGCCCGGGTCGTTACCCGCGTGTTCGATCCGCGCTCTCTCCACGCACCGCCGCAAGCGCTCCGCCGCCCGCACGGTTCCCTCGCGCCGCTGGTGCGGGAGCAGGAACGCCAGCTCCTCGCCTCCGTAGCGGAACAGGCTGTCCACCTTGCGGATCGTCCTCCGGAGCAGACCGGCCACCGCCGCCAGCACACGGTCCCCCGCCGGATGGCCGTACCGATCGTTGTACTGCTTGAAATGGTCGATGTCGGCGATCAACAGGCCGTACGGCACGCCGTAGCGCACGGCCGTCGCGTGCTGCAACGCCAGTGCCGCGTCGAACGCCCGGCGGTTCGCCACCCCCGTTAACGCGTCGGTCGTCGCCAACTCGTCCAGCTTCCGGTTGAGCCGCTGCAATTCGACGAACTGCCCGTTCACCCGGATCGCCACCACCGCCAGGTCGGCGATCATCTCCGCGAGCTGCCGGTCCGAGGCGTCGAACGGCTTCGCGCCCGGCGCCCGGCCGAGCAGCAGGATTGCGACGACCCGCTCGCCGTCGCGGAGCGGAAGACCCAGCATCGGGCCGATGCGCGGATGCCACTCCGGCCATCCGGCGAAGGACGACTCGGCGTCGGGCCGCACGGTCTGGATCGTCTCGCCGCTCGCGATCCGACCCAGCAGGCCCCGGAGGCCAATCTTCGTCCCCGGAGGCATGCCGTCGGTCGAGATGCCCGACGCGACCAGGTCCGCCGCGCGACCCGCTTCCCGATCCATCCGCAGGATGGCGGCGACGTCGGCCCGCGTGAGTTCGCGGGCTCGCTCGACCGTCGCCTGCAGCATCCGGGGGAGATCGACTTGCTCCGCAATCTCCCGCGCCACCTCCCCCAGCCGGACCAGCCGCTGCTGGTGGGCAACCAGTTGCTGCTCGCGCTCGCGGTCGAGCGTCCGGTCCTCGGTCAGCACCAGCAGGTGGCGGCCCTTCGGCAGGTCGAGCGGCACGAAATGGAATTGCAGGCAGACCGGGCGGCCGAACGTCGTCTCCCCGCGGGTCTCAAGCTCCGTCGGTTCGCCCCGCGCCAGGCACGTCTCGGCCCGTTCCAGCAGCCCGTGCCGCCGCCACGATTCCATCCGCCGGAAGTTGAGGCGGCGAACCTCTTCCACAGGGCCGCCGAC
>Ga0068707_1002604_pt1 | contig 12684 bp, 11 predicted proteins | sample YNPNPMetaG_FD_66600 | JGI IMG/M metagenome (GOLD analysis project Ga0068707, IMG submission 66600) | Anoxygenic and chlorotrophic microbial mat microbial communities from Yellowstone National Park, USA - YNP NP MetaG | ecosystem: Environmental > Aquatic > Thermal springs > Hot (42-90C) >... | reverse complement strand
CCGCCGCGCAGACCGCGCTGGCGCTGGCGGAGATCAGCGATCTCCGCCTGCTCCCGCCGGAGTACCGTCGGCAGGCGCACGCCGACGACTCCGGCGACCGCGCCGACGCCCCGCCCCCTGCGCCGCGCGCCGAACTCCGGCGGCGGCGCGGCGGCGATCCGTGACGTTCGCCGGGGGCGCGGCGTCCGCCGCGCCCCCCAACGCCGTCCGTCGCTCTGCGACGGACGGCAAGGAGGAGGCCATGAGCGCCATCACCAACAACGGTCGGCGCCGGGATCCGATTCCGGACGCGCCGACCTGCGATGATCTCGACGCCGCGCCGTCGCCCTACGACGCGACGGCGGCGGCGTTGCGCGCCTACCTGGACGCGCACACGCCGCTCGGCGTCGTCGAGGACCCCTGGACGCGGGTCCTCGACGGCTTTCTGGTCAGCGTCCACGAGACCCGGTGGCCCGGGCTCGTCCGGCTGGAGCCGGGCGACCTCGGGCTGGACCGCGCCGCCTACGCCGCGCTCGCGCGGCGGCTGCGCTGGGGAGCGCTTGATCTTCTGCCGGACGGGATCGGCAAGGAGATCGAGGCGCTCGTCTCCCGCGCGCGCCGCCTGCCGCGCCGGTGGGGCGTGGCGGTGCATTGGGGACTCTTCGTCCCGCTGCGCGCCATGGACGCATTCCGGCGCGAGTGGGACGAGATTGCGGCGGCGTTCGACGCCGCCGTCGACCGATGGGTCGTCGAGTACAACGCCCATCGCGCCGCAGCGGAGGCGGCGTGCCGCGAGTTCGCGGCGCGCAGCGCCCGCGTCGCCGGCGCGATGGGGCTGGCGGCCATCGACCCCGAAGCGCTGGCGCAGCGCCTCATGGCGGCGTATCCGCCGCGCGACGCGCTGCGCCAGCGTCACCGCCTGCGGTACGAGACGGCGTTCATCCCGACGCCGGCGCTCGTGGCCGAGCAGGCGAACTACCTCGAGGCGCTGGCGGAGCAGCACCGCCAGCGCATGGCGGCGCTGCGCGCCAGCGGGGAGCGCCAGGCGCTGCAGGACCGCCTGACGCGCCTGGAGCTGGAGGCGCGCCTGGATGAGGCCGAGCGCGCCGCGCAGCTGCGCGACGCCGCGCTGCGCGCCGAGGCGGAGCGCATCCGCGCCGACGTGCGGCAGCGCGCCGATGCGCTGCTGGCGGAGTTCGAGCGCACCTACGCGCTCGACCTGCGGCGGCGGCTGCACGACGCGCTGCACCTCCTCATCGCCGCCGTGCAGCGCGGCGGGTCATCGGCGTCGGCGACGCGCAGCGTCGTCGAGGCCATCAACGACCTGCGCCTGCTGGCGCGCGAGGAGGATGTCGAACTCCAGGCGCTCATGACGCGCCTGGAGGAGGCGATCGCAACCCGCCGCGCGCAGCGCCGCCGCGCCGCGTCGCGCGCCGACGTCCTCCAACGCATCGAGGACGTCGGCGCCGTGCTCCAGGCGTCGATCCTGGCGCTTGGCGGCGGACTGCGGCGCCGCAACGCCGACGACGCCGACGACGCCGACGACGCCGCCGACGCCGCCGACGAGGCTGCGATCCCGTTGCTCGACCCCGCCGACCCCGTCGGCGACGTGCGGCGACGGGTGCAGCGCCTCGGCATCCCCGAGCGCGACAGCCTGGCCGTCGCGCTGACCGACGCTGCCGCCCCCGCCGCCCTCGCCGCCGTGCGGCGCGCGCGCCTGGGGGCGCTGTAGGAACCGCACGCGCGCGGCGGCGGACGCCGCCGCGCGCAGGACGTGCGGCGGCGGACGCCGCCGCGAGGAGGGGCCATGGACTATGACGATCTGCCGGACGACGCTCCCGGCAGCGACGACCCGGACACCGGGCCGCGCGCCGACTGAGCGTCGTTCGACCGCCGACCCCGCATGCCGCCGGACGACCGACGCCGGCGGCGTGCGGTAGGATGGATTCGCGAGCGAGCGCGCGGCGGCGCTGCCCGCCGCCGCGCAGGAGGATGCGCGATGAAACGAAAAGCAATCGTCCGGGTGCGCCTGACCGGCGCCCCGGTCGAGCGGCTCGTGCGCGCCGCCGTCTACCTCGGCGAGACGCACCCGTCCGTCGAGGTGCGGCGCGCGATGCAGGCGCTGCGCCTCGCCGACGTTGGCGAGGCGCGCAGCGTGACGGCGGCGCTCCCCGCCGACCTCGCCGACTGGAACGCGGTCATCGCCGCGTTCCGGCGCGCCGGCGTGGACGGCGTCGCCATCGGTGCGGCAGAATGACGGGGGGCGGGACGTTCCCGCCACCCCCACGCGAAAGAAAGGAGGAAACAAACAATGGAGGATCGGACCTTTGCCGCCCGCACGGTGGGCGGCGTAACCGTGATCAACGCCACCCCCCACGAGGTGACGTTCCTCGCGGGGGAGACCGAGATCGTCGTCCCGCCGAGCGGGGCGACGCTCAAAGCCGATGCGTCCGACGAGGTCGTCGGCCGCGTCGGCGACGCGGAGATCGTCCGCGTCGCTTTCCGGCGCAGCGCCGAAGGCGACGCGGAGCTGGCGTCGATCCGGGCGCAGCACCCGGACGCGCTGATCGTCGGATCGATCATCAGCGCGCAGGCGTTCGGTTATCCCGTCGTCGCGCTCGTCGCGGCGCCGGGGCACGAGCGCCTGCCGCCAAACCAGCGGCGCTACCGCGCCGACCGGTTCACGGTGTTCGGGGACCTCCCCGACGCCGTGCGCTGCTGACCCGCCGGGGGGCGGCGCGGGGTCATCCCCGCGCCGCCCCCCGGTCGTTGTTGGGAGGTGATCCGATGAGTCATGCCCCCCCCGCCGTCGTCGTGGTCGAAGCGCCGCTCGGCGTCGTCGCGCTGGCGCATCCGCGCGACGCCCGGGTGACGCTGATCGGCTACGAAGTGCAGCGCAACGGCGTCCCCGTCGCCGCCTTCGCCGATGCGCGCTGCGCGCAGTTCTTCGCCGCCGCCGTGAGCGCCTGGCTCGCCGCCGCACCCCCCGACGCCCCCCCCGACTCCTGGCCGCCCGGCGCCGTGTCCGCCCTCGCGCGCCTCTGCCACACCCACGGCGCGCTGCGCGTCGCCGATCCCGCCCTGCGCGCCGCGCTCGACCTGCCCCTGCGGCGCTGATCCCCGCCCGCGCCGCCGCCGCCCCCCCGCCGCCGACCGCCGCTCCCGGATGCGTCCGGGGCGGCGGCATCGTCGTTCACTCCCCTCCCCTCCTGCACCCGCCCGCACCCCGCATCCCTCCGCACCCCTCTCCCGCAAGGAGCGAAGGGGGACCGGCGTCCTGACGCCTGAAACGGGAGATGGCGCGAAAACCCGCCGCGTCGCCTTCACCGCAGCGCCGACGCCGCCGGCGCCGCCGGCGGCGTGCTATGCTGAGCGCAGATCTGCGCACCGGCGCAGACCAGACCTCGTTTTTCGCCCGCCGCATGGCGGGCGCCAACCGCCCCCGCCGCACGGCGCGGGGCAAGGAGGAAAAATGAAGGAAGCAGGCTTCCCGCATCCGGGCGAGATCATCGACCGGATGCGGGCCGACGGGTACGTGTTCCGTCGGGCGGAGGAGCTGGGGCTGACCGCCCTGCTCCTCCGCCCGAACGGGGATGGCCCCCGGACCCTCCTCCTGGAGGGTCCGTCGGGGACCGGCAAGACGTTCCTGGCCGAGCGCCTGGCGCGGGCGCTCGGTCTCGCGGAGGGGGAGGGCTATCACTACGCCCTCCTCCACGCCTGGACGACCGACGAGGACCTCCTCGTCGGCGTCGACATCGGCGCCGTCGCTGCCGGAGCCGTCCGGCAGCGCGCGGACGCCTATCGTCCAGGCGTGCTCCTCCGCGCGGCGCAGGCGTCGACGCGCGGCCTGGCGCTTCTCTGCCTCGATGAGGCGGACAAGGCGCCCCCGCGCGTCGACGCGCTGCTCCTGGACTTCCTCATGCACGGCCGGATCACCGGCCCGCATGGGGAAGTCTGGCGCGCCGACCCGGAGCGGTTGCTCGTCATCCTGACGAGCAACCGCGTCCGGGAGCTGTCCGAAGCGCTGCAGCGGCGCTGCACGCGCATTCGGATCAATTTTCTTCCGGAGGGGGTCGAATGCGACCTGCTCCGGAAACAGACCGGGATGTCGCCCGGCGTCGTGCGCCTGGCGGTGCGGATGGCCAACGCCATTCGCGCCGCCGGCGCCACGGCGCCGAGCGTGCAGGAGATTCGCAACCTCCTGCACGACATCCGCTGCGCCGAAAGCGCGGCGGATGTCGACATCCTGCTCGCCTCGGCGCTGATCAAAAGCGCCGAGGACGAGGCGGCGCTGCGGGAGGCGTTCCCGCGCCCCGGCGCCGCGCTGTGGGGCGAGCTGCGCCGGGCGGCGGAGGGTCGGCGATGACCCCCCGCCGTCCGCTGCGCATCTGCGACATCCAGCGTCTCGCCGCCGCGTCCGGCGGGACGCTGGACCCGGAGGTGCGCTGGCGCCCCGGGTGCGGATTCGTCTACCGGTCGGCGACGACGCCGACCGGCGTGGCGGATGCGATCATGCATCCGTTCGCCACGACGGACGGCCGCATCCTGCGCGCCGCGCCGCACCTCGCGCTGGGCGGCGCAGCGGCGGCGACGCTGGCGGTCGCGATCGCGCTGGCGGCGCGCGCCGGCGGGTCCGCGGCGCGCCTCGCCATGCGCCGCGCCGACGGGCAGGGCATGCTGGACGCCCTGGCCCGTCGCTACGGCGGCCGGGAAGCGCTCCACGCCGCGATGGAGCGCTTCCTGGACGATCTGCTGGCCGAGGCGGAGCCGTGGCTCCCGCACGCCCAGCAGGTCGTGGCGGCGGCGCCGCCGTCGTCGCCGCTGCGCCAGGCGCCGCGCGCCGAGTCCGGCGCGCCCGCGGCGCCGCTGCTGACGGCGGCGCAGCAGGCGCTGCCGCCGGACGCCGACGACGACGCGCCGGACGGCGAACGGCGCGGCGGGGGCGCCGACGGCGCGCCGCAGCCGGGACGCCCGGCGGGGAACGGCGCCGACGGCGCGCCGCAGCCGGGCGCGGCCGCCCCGTCCAACCCGGACGCCCCGGATTGCGGCGGGCATCCGGGGCGCGGCGGCGACGCCGACCCGCCGCCGCATCCGGGGCGCGGGCGGGCGGACCTCCCGCCGGACGCGCCCCCGGCGGCGCCGGGAGCGGGGAACGGACGCGGGCGCGGCGGACGCCGCCCCGACGCGCCGGACGCCCCGGACGCCCCGGACGCCGACGGCGACGCGCCGGACGCGCCGGAGACCCCGGACGCGCCGGAGACCCCGGACGCCCCGGACGGCGCCGGACGCGGGCGCGGCGGACGCCGCCCCGACGCGCCGGACGCCCCGGACGCCCCGGACGCCGACGGCGACGCGCCGGACGGCGACGCGCCGGACGCGCCGGACGCGCCGGACGCGCCGGAGACCCCGGCGGCGCAGCGCCGGCGCGAGCGCCGGCGCCGCGCCGCGTTGCGCGTCCGGGATGGCGCGCCGTCCAACCCCGCCGGGCGCGCCTACGGGCGCGTCTTCGGACGGCTGCCGCCCGAGGCCGACCCCGCCGTCGTCGCGCGCCTGCGTCGCATCCTGGCGACGCTCGTCGCCGACGGCGGCGAGGGGGAGGACGGGCCGCGCCTCCACGTCCGGGAGGCGACGGTGCGCCTGATGACGCACCGTCCGCCATACCCGGCGCGACGCCAGGAGCGGGGGCGTCCGGCGATCCTCGTGATCGCCGACGTCTCCGGATCCTGCGCGGCGTTCGCCGAACCGGCGTGCGCCGTGGCGCGCGCGGCGGCGGCGATCGGCGCCCCCGGCGCCGACGTCGTCGTCATCACCGTCTTCACGCCGCGCGAGGGCGAACCCCCCGGCGGGTTCGCCCTCGGCGACGTCACGGTGAACGGACGCGTCGTTCCCGGTCCCTGGCAAACGCCGGAGGATCGGGGGCGCGTCCGGGCGCATGACGACCTCCTCGCCGATCTCGCCCGCGCCGGCGCGGGCGAGATCGGCGTCATCATCGCCCTCGGCGATGTCGACGAGGCGATGAACTACGCCGCGCTCGCCGCGCGCGACCATGTCCGCCGGTTCATCTGGCTGGACACCTACGGGTCGCGCGCGGGCGGACTCCGCGACGCCCCGCCGGCTTACGCCCAGGCGGCGCTCGGCGGGTTTTCGGCGGCGGCGCGCCGCATCACGACGCATCTCGTCGGATGCGGCGACGTCGACGCCATGGTCGCGGGGCTGGAACGGGCGCTGCGGCGCGGCTGACGCCGCGCCGCAGCGCCCCCGGCGCGGTACACTAAAAAAAACAAAAGATTCCCCCCCGCCGCACGGCGGGGGGATTCCTGCGGCCCGGTGCGGGCCGCTCGTCCGACCTCCAAATCACAACACAAGGGGGTGTCAAGGGGGGCGAACCGCCGAGACGCGCCGGAGACCCCGGCAACGTCGGCGTGAGCGCCCCCCGCCCCCACGCACCCGTCCTCCTGACCCCGGCGTGGCCGGGTCGGGCGCGGAGGACGTCGGACGCGCTGAATCGCCCCGCGCCCCGCCGGCTGAACGGCCAGGCCGGCGCGGCGCGGGGCAGGCCATCGGCCCGAGCCCTCCGACGAATCTCGTCGGAGTGTCGCCCCCGCGAGGGGGAGATCGGGCCGCGCTGCGGGCGCGGCAGTCCCGCTTGTTACACGCCGCCGCCGCGGATGCGTCCGCCGGCGGCGGCGTTTGCGTTGGCGGCGCATGCGGCGGCGCCGCGCTGCGGTACACTGGATGCGACTGCGGCGCCGACCGCAGCCGATCACGACTGCCGCCGCCGCACGGCGGCGTCACACAAGGAGGAAAAAAAAAAGGATGGCAATCGGGCGAAACGCCGTTCGCCCGGTGACGGACGCCGTCACCATCCAGTGGGCGAACGGCAAGAACGAGGCCCGGCGGTCGCCGGGCGGACGGTTCGCGCCCCACGTCGGCTTTTTTGCCGAGGCGGGGCGTGACGAGGCGTTCGACGCCTTCGCGGCGTCGCATGGCCTCGGACACATCGAGATGCGCCACCCGCGCCCGGGCGCGGCGGCGCAGATCGTCCGCCACTGGGACCTCGGCGAGCGGGTGCGCTTGTACCCGCTCACGCGCGGTCCGGTGGCGCCGACCGTCGCCGCGAGCGTGTCGCCGCGATTCATCGCGGAGACCATCGCGGCGGGGATCGGCATCCGGTGGGGGCGCGGCGAGGGCGAACGCTCCCGCCTCGCCGTGCGGGGGTTCGTCCAGGTCGCCGTCGGCGACGCCTGGGCGCTCTACCCGCATCTCGCCCAGCTGTCGGTCCGCTCGCGCATGACCGACAAGCTGCTCGCCGCGCTCGTCGATCACGTGCGCGTCTGCGAAATCGCGGACACGCTCGTGGACCGCACGAAGCACCCCGACGTCATCGCCTGCTACGAGCTGGCGCTGCCGCTCGGCGCAGGCGACGAAGAGGAGTGGGGCAAAGGCGAGACCGCGACGGTCGCGCCGCTGGTCAGCCTCCACCCGCAGGAGGTCGACCTGACCTACCTGCGCGCGCTCTGGCGACCTGATGAGGTCGCCGCGCGCGCCGAGGCGACCTGGCAGGACGTCGTCGCGTGGGCGGCGGCGTTCTACGGCGCCGGACTGACCGATCCGGTCGACGGCGTCGGCGTCTCCGGCGATCACGGCGCGGAGGGGACGCCGTGATCACCGTCCTGACCCACGAGCGCCCCGACGGCGACGCCGTCGGGGCCGCGCTCGGGCTGGTCGCGGCGATCCGCGCCGGCGGCGGGGAGGCGCGCGCCTATCTGTGGGGCGCCGCGCCGCGCTGGTTTCCGGCGCTGCACGCCGCGCTCGGCGGACCGGCGTATGAGACCGGCCCCTACGCGCCGCTGGACGGCGAGCGCGTGGCGCTGGTCGACGCCGGGGACCCCGTGCGCTGCGGCGCGGCGCTGGGAACGCCGCCGCCGCTGACGTTGATCGTGGATCACCACGACAACCCGCCGGCGGCGGCGGACGTGGCGATCCTTGACTCGCAGGCCACCAGCGCCTGCGACCTGATCGTCCAACGCTGGGACGATCTGGCGCAGGCGCTGGGCGTCGCGCTGACGCTGACGCCGCAGGCGGCGTCGTGGCTCGCCCTTGGAATCCGCACCGACACGCTCGATCTGAGCGTGCCGGGGGTGGACGAGGGGGTGCTCACGCGCCTCGGCCGCCTGGCGGACGCCGGCGCGGACCTGGCGCGCATCGCGCAGGTCGTGCGCCGCAGCGCGACGTCGGCGCACCTCGACCTGCAGTGCGAGCTCTGGCTCGCGCGGCGGGTCGTCGGCGACGCCGCGCTGTTCGTCGCCTCCGCCGACCGGTTGGCGGCGGCGGGCGTGAGCGTCAACGACGCCAAGATGGTCCTGACTCTGGCGTCGTTGGCCAGCGACGTCGACCTCGCCGTCCTCGCCGTCGAGGACCGGGAGGCGGGGAAGGTGCGGGTCAGCATCCGCTCGGCGACTCCCGGGCGGGCGCTGATGATGGCGCGCGCCATCGGCGGCGGCGGGCACGGCGAAGCCGCCGGGGCCGCGGTCGCGCTCCCGCTGGAGGAAGTCGTCGCCGGCCTCCAGGCCGTGCTGGAGGCCGGCGCATAACGCGCGGCGGGCGGACCGGCATGCCGGTCCGCCCGCCCTGCGTTCATGGAGGGGCGCCATGGACATCCTCCGCATGTTGATCGCCGATGACGACCCCGTCGACGCCGCGCGCGCGCGGCATGCGGCGCTGGCGGCGGCGGCCGCGCATGGGCGGGCATGCGCCATCGGACTGGCGGCGAGCGTCGGGGATGCGCTGGCCTGGTCGGCGTTGGCAGGGACGCCGGATGTCGCCATCATCGACCTCATGCTCCCCGGCGGCGGCGGCGCCGCGCTGGCGCGGGCGCTCGCCGCGTTGCATCCCCCGCCGCGCTGCATCGCCTGGAGTTTCATCGATCCGCCGGCATGCGATGCACCGTGGTTCATCGCCGCCGTGCACAAGGACCTGGACGATGCAGCGGTGACGGCGGCGCTGGCGGCGCTGCTGACGCCATGATCGGCGCCGCGAACGGCGCGCGCCTCCCCGCCCCAGGACCGCCGATCCCGACCGGCATGATGCCGACGCCGACCTGCCCCCGCGGCGCCGCGCTATCGCGTCGGCATGGCGCGGGCATCCGCGCGCCATCCGGCGCCGGGCGGGCGCCGCTGCGGCGTGGCAGAATCCCTGCCAGACCGGTCGCACCGGCGACCGGGACCATGCCACAGGAGGAAAACGATGCCCAACAACACCGTGCGTCTGGACGCGCTCCAGGCGCCGCCCGGCACCCGCCTGGCGGACGTCAAAGACGGTCGCCTGGCGTGGAACGACTACCTCGCGGCGCTGCGCAGCGCACGCGGCGCGGCGGGCGGCTGGCAAGCCGACGGCTCCTGGCTGATCGATTTCGGCCAGGGGATTGCCGATCCCGGCGGCGCGCCGCTCGACATTGCCGACGTGCTGGCGATTGTGCGGCAGCTGATGCCGTCGCCGCTGCGCAGCGCCGGCAAAACCATTGTGCTGCGCGGCCCCATGCCCGGCGCTGCTGCGGCGCTGGTCTGCCGCGTCTGCTACGCAGCCGACGTGGTCATTGAGGTCATCGACCGCGCGACGGGGACAACCCGTCGGATTGCGGTCGACCGGATGGAGCGCGACCGGGTGCGCCTGGTCAACCCGGACCGCACGGAACGGCTGCGCGACGTCGGCGGCGGCATGGTCGAGGCGCGCACAAGCCAGCTCATCTACCGGCGCCCGAGCGCCGCGCCGCCGTTCGCCTACGACCGCGTGCTCGAGCTGGTCTTTCTCGAGACGCGCTCCCCGCGGCGCGCCAACGTGCGCGCGCAGGTCTACGACGGGCGCTACTTCGCCTGGGTCGATGACCTGAATGCGCTGGAGGATGTGCCATGACGCCCGCCGCGCCCCTGGCGGCGCCAGGGGCGTTCTGGCGCGACTGGCATGTCGTCGCCATGCTGGGACAGGGCGGCAGCGGCGCCGTCCTGCTTGTGGAACGCCGCGCCGGCGGGCGCGCCGCGCTGAAACGCTACGCCGCCGCCACGCCGCCGGACGAGCGGTTGCGCGAGCTGCGCAACCTGTGCCTCGCCGCCACGCTTGGCGTGGCGCCGCGCCCGCTGGCGTTCGACGGCGACGCCGTGCTGATGGAGTACATCCCGTTGCCGACGTCCACGCCGCTCCGCGAGCGGGCGCGGCGGCTGCTGGCGGCGCTGACCATCCTGCACAATCGCGGCTACGTCCACCGCGACGTCAAGCCGGAGAACGTCGTCGGCGACCGGCTCATCGATCTCGGCGCGCTCGCGGACACCCTGCGCGATGGCGCGGTCGAACCGGTCGGCACGCCCGGCTACGCCGCCCCGGAAGCGTATCAGGGAACGATCACGCCCCTGCTCGACGCCTACGGCGCCGGGTGGACCATTGCCGTCTGGGGCGGCGCGACGCCGCCGACGCTCACGACGCCGCCGCCCGCGCCCGCGCCGCCGGGATGCGACCCGGACCTGGCGGCGCTGATCGGCGCGCTGACCGACCCCGATCCGGAGCGCCGCATGGGATGCGGCGCCGCGTTGGCCGCGCTGACGCCGCCGTGGATTGCGCTGCCGTCCGGGGCGCAGGTGCGCCGCGACCTGGTGACGGCGCAGGAATGGCGCGCCGCCCTGCCGGACGCGCCGTGCCGCGCGGTCGGCGGCATCGCCGTCGATCTGCGCCCGGACGACGTCCGGCGCTTCCTGGCGGCAACCCGCACGCGCCTGCCGACCGTCGCCGAATGGCGCGCCATCGCACAGGGCGCGGACATCCTGCCCGCCCCCCGCGCCCTCGACGCCGCCCTGCGCACGGCGCCGGTCAGTGACGCCGGCGCCGTGCACACATGCGGCGTGGTCTGGCAGCCGACGCAGGACGGCTGGCTGGTCGGCGGCACGCCGTACACCGAGCGCCGCCGCATCCCTGACCCGCAGCGCCCCGATCCGATGATCGCGCTGCGCCTCGCCCGCGATCCGTAGAATCGCACCCGTCCGCCGGCCTGCGCGCGCGCCCACGCCGCCTCCCCGCCGCTCTCCCTGCTTCCATGGGACGCCGCGCTATCGCGTCGGCATGGCGCGGGCATCCGCGCGCCATCCGGCGCCGGGCGACGCGGCGGCGGCGCCCGACCTGACGATCCTTGACCTGCCGCCGCCGTGAGCGCCTGGCACGACGCCGCACGGACGGCGGCGCCGCCGGCGCCGCCGCCGTGATTTGACGGGATGCGGCGCATGTGGTATGCTCGCTGCATCCCAAACGCATTCTGTTGTCGCGCCGCCGTCCTCGCCTCGTCCGGCATTCGTCCCCGCCCCGTCCGGCTCCGGCGCCCGCCCGCATGATGGACGAATCGTCGCTCGCGCATTCGAGCGCCCCCGCCGCCCCCGACCGGCGCGGGGGCGGGCCCGCCGTCATGCCGCTCGTCATCGTCGCGGGCGGCGCGGTCGGCATGGCGCTCGGCGCGCCATGGCTGGGGCTGCTGCTGAGCGGGCTGGCCCTGCTGCGGCGCGCCATGGCGGAGTCCGACGCGGGCGGCGCCGCCGCCGCGCTCGCCGCGCTCGCCGCCGTCGGCGTCATCCTGGGCGGCGGCGACCCGGCGTGGGCGGCGGCGCTGCCGCTGGCCGCAACCATCGCTCCGCGTCGCCCGGACGCGCTGGCGCCGGCGGCATGCGGCGGGGCGCTGGCCGCGTTGACGGCGGCGTGGAGTCCGCATGCGACGGCGGCGCTTCCTCCCGCCGTGTTGGGCGGCATGCTGATCGGCGCCGCCGCGTGGGACGGCGCCCGCGCGGGCGCCGCCGCCTTTGTCCTGGCATGGACGCTGGCCGCCTGGGGCGCCGGCGATGCAACGCTGGCCGCCATCACTGCGCCGGCGGCGCTGCTGTGGCGTCCGCCGCGCGCGGCGCTCCCGCCGCCGGCGCGCGGCGGACGCCGCGCACTGGCGGCGCTGGCGATCCTCGGCGCCGCGCTCCTGCCGGACGGCGCCACGTTCCCCGCCATGGCGCTGCCGGCGCTGATTGCCCTGCCGGCGCTGCTGGCGCTGCTCGCGCCGGCGTCCGCCGCGTCGCCGCCGCCATCCGGCGCGCCGGCCGCGTCGCCATCGCCCCCGGCGCCTGCTGCGTCCCCGGCGCCGCCGCCATCGCCCCCGGCGCCTGCTGCGTCCCCGGCGCCGCCGCCCGATGCGCTCGACCTCGCCCTGCGCACCGTCATCCACGACCTGCAGCACGCCCGCCGCACCATGCGCAGCGGCGCCGACCCGACCGCTGCGCTGGCGCTGGTCGACCGCCTGATCGCCAGCCTGACGCGCTACCTGAGCGACCGCCAGATCACGGCCCCGCCGGTCATCGTTGACGCCCGCGCCGCCCTGCACGCCGCCGCCGCCGCATGGACGCCCGTGGCGCAGCGCCACGGCATCGCCCTGCGGGTGCGCCCGCCGCGCGCCGGCGCGCCGCTCCTCATCCGCGCCGACCCGACCGCCGTGCGGCGCATCCTCGACAATCTCATCGACAACGCCGTCCGCGCCACGCCGCCCGGCGGGCGCATCGAGCTGGCGGCGTCCGGCGCCGGCGCCATGGCGCTCCTCACGGTCAGCGACACCGGCTGCGGCATCCCGCCCCACCTGCGCGACGCGGTGTTCCGCCCCGCCGTCACCACCCGCCCCGATGGCCAGGGACTCGG
>Ga0068707_1002602_pt1 | contig 12686 bp, 7 predicted proteins | sample YNPNPMetaG_FD_66600 | JGI IMG/M metagenome (GOLD analysis project Ga0068707, IMG submission 66600) | Anoxygenic and chlorotrophic microbial mat microbial communities from Yellowstone National Park, USA - YNP NP MetaG | ecosystem: Environmental > Aquatic > Thermal springs > Hot (42-90C) >... | reverse complement strand
GGGTTCAGACGGCGATGCTCAGGGGAGAAATCTGGCCAAACGGCTGACGGGTTTGACTTTGCACCCGTACCCCACTCCTTTGGATGCGTTGTGGGGCTTGAAGAACAGCGAGGTGGAGGCAGTCCTGATTGACGCGGTCTCAGCCTATCACTTTATCAAGTACGAAGGAGCAGTCAAAATCGTGGGTGAGCCGGTGACCGACGCATCCTATGTCATCGCCGTGGGGCCCACCAGCACCGAGCTGCTCTCGGCTCTGAACGCCGTCTTGCTGGCCCTACGAGACGATGGGACCCTTATCCGTCTGCGCGAGAAGTGGTTTTGAATCAGCGGGTCGTATCTAACGATACGACGACCCAATCGGGGGGCACAGCCGCATCGGCGAGCTTCCGCTGGCCGCTGCCATCAGCATTCATAACCCATATTTCCCATCTGCCCTGGCGCGCGGAGAGGAAAACGAGAGCACGGGAGTCAGGCCACCAGACAGGATTGACATCGTTTTCAGGGTTATTGGCCGTCAGGCTCTTGCGGTCCGAGCCATCTATATTAACGGTGCAGATATCCCAGGTATCCCCTGCCTTGCAGGCAAAAGCGACCTTTTTCCCATCAGGAGACCAGGCTGGTACAGCGTCGTCGGCCGTGGTAGTCAGTCGAGTCTTACCACTGCCGTCAATGTTGATAAGGTATAATCCACAGACAGGCCCCTCACAGCCCTTAAAGACCAGACGCTGGCTATCGGGGGACCAGCCAGGCTGCATACTGCCGTCGGCCAGCTTGCGGGGAGTGCCTCCGTTAACGGAAATAACGTGTATGCCCTTCCGGGCGTCGTAGGCAATCAGTCTGCCGTCGGGGGACCAACGCGGGTTCCTGGCCTCTCCATCGTTGATCACCAGGCGTGGATCGGTGCCGTCTACTTTCATGGTCCACAACCCGCTACCCTGGGGCCACCCTTCCCAGGCATAGAAGACGATGCGCTCACCATCTGGGGAGAAAGAGGGTGAGCTGATGTACTGGGAGGGTAATACCGTCTGAACCCTGCCCTCGGCGTCCATGATTCCTATCTGGTACTTTCTTTGATCCTCCAGGCCGATGGTGTAAGCTATCCTCGCTGTGACAGTTCTGGCAGGCGGTTTGCCAGGGGACGGTGTGAGGGTGCGGGTGGGGGTCAGCGTGCCCGTAGGAGTCGCAGAGGCAGTCTCTGCAGGAGTAGATACGGGCAACAAAGCAGTGCTCGCCGCCGGCGTTGGGGTGCCCGCAGGGGACGCAACTTCGGCGAGGGGCGTTGACGTGGCCGGAAGAGGCGGGGTGGTCGGCAGGGTTGTCACTACAGCGATGACCGGCAGGGCAGTAGGCGTCCCCTTCTGAAAAAGTCCGGAGAGGAGGACACCGGCTGTGATGCAGGCAGCGGCTACAAGAATCATAGCGGCGATGCCCAAAGCAATGGACAGCCAACGGCGCTTCCTTCGGGGATATCTCACCGCAGAAACCGGGGTCTCCGCCAGGTCCGCCCTGAAGGCCGGTGGGCTCGTTTTAGAAGGGACGGGAGGCCTGGCGACGACCCCCGCTTCGCTCTGCAAGGCCTGATCAATGGCCGCTATCAGATCGGCCGGAGTAGCATAGCGGTCTTCAACTTTTTTGGCCATGCACTTACGCACGATCTCGTCCACAAGGGGAGATACCTCAGGGCGCCTGTCCCTCACCGAAGGGATAGGAGCCTCAAGGTGCTGGATGATCAATTCTACGGGGGATTCGCCTGTGTAAGGCAGTTCGCCGGTCAGCATCTGGTAGAGGCACACTCCCAGGGAATACATGTCGGTACGGGAGTCCAGGTCCTTTCTGCCCTCGGCCTGCTCTGGGGAGATGTAGTACGGCGTGCCCAACACCCCCGTTGAGGTCAGGCCGGTGTACATCAGGCCCCGGGCGATGCCGAAATCCATGACCTTCACGGTGCCTTCCGGAGTGATCATCAAGTTGGCCGGTTTGAGGTCCCGGTGGACGATGTTCTTCCGGCTGGTGACCTCCAGACATTCGGCCACCTGGCGGGCGACATCCAGGGCCTGGTCAACGTCTAAAGGCCCTCTGGCAGCCAGGATTTCGGCCAGAGTCCTGCCCTCCACAAATTCTGTGACAATGTAGACCATACCCTCTTCCTCGCCAAACTCGTAAAGCCTGACGATATGGGGGGATTCAAATTCTTTCAAGTCGGCCAGGATGCTCGCCTCTCGCTGGAAACGCTCCATGAACTGGCCATCTTTGGTCAGGTACGGATGAACAACTTTGATGGCCACTATTCTGGCTTCCTCTTGATCACGAGCCAGGTAAACGCTGCCGGCTGCACCTTCGCCCACCTCGTCGTAGATTTTGTATCTGCCTTTGATGGTCTTTCCTATCATTTACAATTCCTTCCGCCTCACATTGGGGCCTGCGCAATACGGTTTGGTGGCTGCGGTTGAAACCTGAGCGCTGCCGAAGCCCCGCGCCTGCCGAGGGCAATGCCTTCGGCCTGGGCCCCGGCTAACCACCTGCGCGGTCAGGTTTTGCGTCCCCGGAGAGCAGGCCATGCTTGCGCCACCGAAGGGGCGAATGGCCATTCGCCCCTACTTCGGCACTCCAAATCGCTGTAACAGGCTTAGGGGCGCGGTACGGCCAGGGTCCCTTTGGCGGCCCAGACCTTCAGATTGTCAAAGGTGATGTGGACGTCGGGCTCGGCAAAGCTGGCGGCGAAAAGCCCTATGTCGCCATGATCGTAAGAATCGTCGGTGACGGTCGCCAGACGCCGGTCATTCACATAGAGGGTAAGTTTTGCCCCGGCGCAGGTGACCTTCAGACGGTTGCTGGCCTGACCACGATTGATGTAAGGTGACTCCGTCCAGTCAATGACAGACACCCACTCGCCGCCCATGGATTTGTCCAGGAAATAGAATCCATCACCGGAGATGCCAAAGCGGTAAAAATGCCCGGCATCTTCCATACGGAACAGTACGCCGTAGCTGTTGTTACTGGGACCCTGATCCTGGGTTGCATCCACCTCCAGCACGAAATCGGCAAAGTCTCGGCCCAGTTTACTCCAGGTAAAGACGTCACTTTGTTTGGCGATGATGTGGTAGCGGCTGCCCCCGTATTGCCTGACGGTATAAGGCTCAAAGACCTCACCCCACCCTGTCTCCGAATCGTTGAAGTCATCAGAATAGATGAGGGTCAACCTGGCCAGGCTCTGCTCAGCGGTGGTTTTCCCCTCCAGTAGAGCCGAGCCTCTGAGGAGAGCCACCCCTCCGACTGCGATCAGGCAAACGGTCAGCACTGCAGCGCCAGCTATCCAGGCTCTGGCAGGCATCCTGGCCATGAACCGGGGTACCGGTTGGACAGCGGGTTGGGTAACGGCCCTGGCCGACGGAGGAACTTCGTAGAAGGTCAATTCCGTGTCGCCCACAGAGATGACGTCCTCCGCCCGCAAAGGGTGGTTGGGCTCGCGCACCAGGATTCCGTTCACGAAGGTCCCATTGGCGCTTTCCAGGTCAGTGATGCTATAGCGATCTCCGGTAAAGGCGATGACGGCATGGTGGCGAGAGACTTTCGGATCCTCCAGAACGATGTCGTTATCCGGTGCCCGGCCCAGGGTGGCTCTGGCTCTCAATTTGAACTCCCGCCCTTTTCCCGCGCCGGCAGTGATCACCAGCCGGGGAAGACGGGGAATCTGAATCAGGGTGCTGCCCAGGGAGTCATCGAGAGGAAGCGGTTTTTTAATCGTCCCGGTCAGAGTGTCCTGTTTCGATAGCTCTTCTGTGTCCATTTGCCCCTCTGCCAGGGCAACCGAAACAGATACAGAGACTATCGTCCCGCATTGGGCACAACAGTTGTCCTCTGGCTTCAGTTCAGCGCCACAGTGCGGACATTCCATAACTTCTCTTCTCCTGTCGTATTCAGAATTCATCAGCAGACCTGGCAGGTTTTGAGGATGAGTGAGGTCAAAAACCTGGCGGATCTGGCCTGCTTACGGTGCCCACCAGGAGAGGCGTTCCTCAAACCAATCCGGACCCATAGGCCCCGGCAGGTTGAAGAGTTTCCGTTGGTTGCTGCCGTCGGCGTTCATGACCCAGATGGCCCACTGGCCGTCTCGGGTTGAGAGGAAGGCAATGTGTTTCCCATCGGGAGACCAGGCAGGCAGGCCATCAATGGCCGGGCTGTTCGTCAGACGGGTGATGCCCTGGCCGAGGTTGTTGGCTTTGTAGATTTCCCAGTTGCCGTCCCGCTGGTCGCACATAAAGACAATTTCGTTGCCGTAACCGTCCACGGCCAGGTCGTTGCCAGCGCTCGTGAGCTGCGCCACACCTGTTCCATCTTCCCACAGGGCCCAAAGGCCACAGTTGCCGCCCTTGCCCGTCCAGAACTCGCAGCCGTTGAAAGCGATGCGGCCATCGGGCAGCCAGGTGGGGTAACGACCCAGGACATGGTAATTGCCAATTTGCAGAGGCCGTCCCTCGGTCTGATGGGCAGTATCATCCTGGATGTAGAGGTTCCACCTGGGATTTCCCTGCTCGTCACGCCGTCCATGCTGGCTGGAGGTGTGGACGACTTTCACCCTATTCGGCGACCAACTGGGTTGTTTGTCCTCGGGATGGTTGGTGATAGGACGTCGGTTGCTCCCATCGGGATTCATCACGACGAGGGTATCCCAACCAAGGCCATCGCCGTTGGCCACAATGATCCCATCGCCACCGAACTCGCCTTGACGGGTGTATTCGTAGAGAAGCCGCATGTCACTGCCGTCAATGTTGGCGATGTAAAGGTCATAGGTACGCGGCGTGTGCAGTTCGTTGTAGACAGTGAAAAGGATTTTGCCCCTGAGTTCCGACTGAGGGGGCGGAATGGGTGTAGGTGTTTCTGCCGGCACTGTTGGTGTCGGCGTGGCTGGCGGCGACGTGGGCACAACGACAATAACGACAGGCGTTGGTGTGGGTGCTGGCGTCGGCGTGTTGGTGGGAGCCTGGGCGGTCATGGTGGCCACAATGGACTGAGCGATGGCCGTGTTGGTGGCCGCCAGATCAGGGGTAGGGGTTGGACGGGGCGTGTCTGTCGGTGCTGGTGTGGCGGTAGGCGCAGGCGTGTCTGTAGGCACCGGGCTGGGTGAAGGCACCGGAGTAGCCAGGGCCTGTGCTGGGGGTGTGGGCGTAGCCGGGGACGGCCTGAGAACAAAGTAGCCTCCTGCTACGGCTGCCAGCGCCAGTAGAAGGAGGAGTCCCCCGCCAACCAGAAACGGCACCAGAGAACGGCGAGGCTTTTCAGCTTTGGGGACGGTCACCACCGGAGCGGCAACCCCGGCTTTCCTGGGTCTGACAACCGTTGGGGTCAGTGTCTCCGTCGAGACAAGGGGAACGGCCGGGGCAACAAGCGCCTGCTGCAGGGCCTGGGCCATCTCACCGGCCGTCTGATAGCGATCATCAGGGTTCTTGCTCAGGGCTTTGAGGATCACTCGCTCAACAGATTCCGGCACCTGAGGGTACACCTGACGGGGCAAAGGCAACGGGTCGTTGATGTGCTTCATGATGATAGCAAAGGGGGTATCTGCATCGAAGGGGACACGGCCTGTAACCATCTCGTAAAGGATGACGCCGAGAGAGTAAATATCGCTTCGCTCATCCCCACTCTGCCCCTGGCCCTGTTCAGGCGACATGTAGGCCGGGGTGCCTGAGACAGCCCCAGTCACGGTGTAACGCTTGGCCCCCACGATTTTGGCAATGCCAAAGTCGGTCAGGACGGGTTGTCCCTCTCCGGTGAACATGATGTTGGCCGGTTTGAGGTCACGGTGGACCATACCTCGACGATGGGCATAGTCCACCGCATTGGCGATGGGTGTCAGGATACGGGCGGCTTCTTTTGGGGTAAAGGGCTGCCCCATGCGGCTGCGTTCGCTCAGCTCAGCTTTCAGGGTGGGGCCGTCAATGAATTCCATGACCATGTAATACAAATCGCCCTCATGGTCATAGTCTATGACCTGCACAATATTGGGATGCCGCAGTTTTGCCACCGCTGTGGCTTCTCGCTCAAAGCGCCCGATGAAATCTTCTTCCTCGGCCAGGAAAGAGTGCAAAACCTTCACAGCCACATAGCGATCCAGGCCAGGCTGATAGGCTTTGTAGACGTCAGCCATACCACCTCGTCCCAGGCGTTCGATGATGCGATATTTGCCGATGGTTCTGCCAACTAATTCCGCCATGTATTCCTCCAGGTTTTGAGGCTCTGTTCCCCGCACGATTAATTACAATTCCGTGATTTCTGGAATATGGTCGTCTTCGTATTTCTCGATCAAGACTCCCAAGATTTCCATGAATGATGCTAATGGATGAGCCTCGTCTTCGCCGACTTGATCAATTAAACTGTCAAGTAACTTAACCACCTCTTGATATTCTTCTTCCGTATGTGGAACATATAACACTTCTGAAATAGAGGGCCAGATGCTCGTTACCTCTTGAATCTTAGCGGCTAACATAATCTATTCCTTCCATTTACCTTTGTCGTACTCGTCATGGGTCAGAACAGCACGGATATAAACTTTGCGCCGATTGTAATGAATTGCGGCAATGAGCCTGACTTTATTTCCACCAATGTTGAACACAGTCAAGTTGCCTACCTGGTCTGCGCTCGGAAAGATTGCTCGCAAATCAGCAAAGGATGTAAAGTTTCTGGATTTCATTAACTTGTACCAGTGCTGAAGAGCCGATTTCGCATCTGGATGTTTTTCTGCAAAATCGTTGAGTCTTTTCCTGGTAATGATGTGCATAGGGGATTTCCACTCTAGGGAGCCCAGGATATGCGCTCGGTGGTCCAATCGTTTTCTGTACCGCTGCCGTAACCCCCGTTCAGATCGAAGAGCTTGCGCCGACCGCTGCCGTCGGCGCTCATGGCCCAGACAGCCCACCTGTCTCCCTCATCGGAGACGAAAGCGATGAACTGGCCATCGGGTGAAAAGGTGGGCAGGCCATCGTTGACACCGTTGTTGGTCAGGCGTTTCAGGTCGCTGCCGTCGGTGTTGACCGAGTAGATTTCCCAGTTACCGTCACGGAGGGACATGAAAGCCACCTTGCTGCCATGAGCAGCCGGGGCCATGTCGCTGCTGTGGGTGGTCAGCCGCATGGGGATGGCGCTGCCGTCCGGGGGAACAATGTAGAGGCCGCAGTTCCCACCGGTTGCCCAATAGTCGCAACCTTTGTAGACGATGCGACCATCAGGCAGCCAGCACGGATCCCGGCCAAAGGTGTCGCCACCGGCATGGCGCAGGTAGCGCCAGGAGTCTCTCGCTCTATCGGAGACGGTCTCCAGGATAAAGATACGGTCTCTTTTATCACCGTCCAATTTGGAGTCGAAAACCAGATGGGCACCGTCAGGCGACCAGCTTGGCCGGGAATCCTCCAGGTGTTCGCTCACCTCCATCAGGTTGCTGCCGTTGGCATTGGCCACATGGAGGTTATCATGGTAGTGGGCCTCGCCATTGACAGCGATCCTGGAGCCATCGGGGCTGAAAGCGGGCTGGCGCATTTCCCCGATGATCCTGGTCCGCCCGCTGCCGTCCACGTTGGCCACCCAGACATCGTATTTGACCCCGTTCCAAATGGTAAAGGCGATTTTGCCTGTAAGGGCCGCTGTCGGCACGGGAGCAGGTGTGGATGTCACCGCCGGGGTCGGGGTGGCCGGTCGGGGGGTGGCCGTGACGAAGATGACGACAGGTGTGGGGGTGGCCATCGCCACCTGGCACTCTGAGAGACCCTCCTGGGCCTCAACAAGATCGGGTTTAAGGCTCAGGGCCTGCTGAAACATGGGCACCGCCCGGTCACATTGGCCGAGCCGGACGTAAACCTGACCCATCGTGGCATAGGCTTCCCCTGACTCCGGGTCTAACTCGATGGCCTTTTGCAGATGGGGGATGGCCTGTTCATACTGGCCCAATTCGTAGTAGCAGGCTCCCAGACCGGCGTAGCTCTGGGCATGAGGCCGGAGCTCAATGGCTTTCTGGTAAGCGATGATGGCTTCCACGTAGGCTTCAGAACGGCGGCGCACGGAAGCCAGTTCGTGCTGCCTGAGCCACAGGTTGGGCTCCATCCGGGCTGCTTTTTCGAATTCGGACAAGGCCTGAGGCAGTTGCTCTTGGAAGAAATACACCCAGCCCAGGCTGCGATGGGCTTCGGCACTCTGGTCATTCAGTTGCACAGCTCGTTGAGCCTCAACGGCAGCCTCATCTATCCTGCCCAGGTCCAGGTAGACCATCGCCAGGGAAGCCCGCGCCCCGGCGTGGTTGGGATCAAGTTCCACTGCCCGACGGGCTGCTTCCAAAGCCTGGTTGAATTGGTGGTTCCAGTCACAGGCATAAGCCAACTGAGTCAGGGCCTCAACACTGGTCGGATCGAGCTCGCTGGCCACCTGGGCCTTGGCCACGGCCTTTTCGAACTGCTGATCCAGGTAGAGGGCCCGCGCCCAGCGAGCGTAGGCCAAAGCGTTGGTGGGGTCAGCCTGAGTTGCCCGCTCATAGGCTCCTACGGCCTCCTCGAATTTGCTTCCCAGAACAAACTCGTCGCCCTGAGCGATAAGCTGGCCCGGGTCCACGGCGGGCAGAGGCTCTGCTGTGGGGGTCATCTCCAATACGGAGGGGCTGGGAGTGGCGACTACGGCTGCCCCTTCTGGTGCCCACACCCTGAGGTTATCAAAGCTGATGTGCACGCCGCCCTGGCTCAATGTCCCGGCAAAGAGGCCGATTTGGCCATGGCCGTAAGAGGGGTCGCTAAAGTCAATGAGGTGCCGGTCATTGACGTAAAGGCTGATCCGTGGGCCCTGACAGATCACCTTGAGGCGGTTTGTAGCCTCCCCTTTGTAGATGAAGGATGACTCCGTCCAATCCACCAGGGTCACCCATTGGTTCTCTACGCGTTTGCTCAACAGGTAGAAACCATCGCCGGAAATGTCGAAGCGGTAGAAGTGTTGGTCGTCCTGAAAGCGGAAAAGCAAGCCGTAACCGTTGTCGTTGGGACCGCTGACCTGGGTCGCCTCAACTTCAGCCACGAAATCGGCCAGGTCTCGCCCGGCGATACTCCAGATGAAGAGCTCAGGAGCATAGACGGTGATATGATACTGGCCGTTTTCATATTTTTTGATGCTTTGGGTGTCAGAGGTCTCGATCCAGCCTCCTTCAGGCGTGCTGAAATCATCCTGCCAGGCCAGGGGAAAGGCGGGTGCAGGCCAGGGCGTAGGCGTTGGCCGTTGCCAGAACGCCAGGCGGTCTCTACCGGCCAGCAAAATCACCAGGAGCACCGCCAGGAGTCCCATAACGACCAAAGCTGCACAGCCGATCAAGACCCAGCCGGGTACTCCACCTTTAGCTGGAGGAGTAACATCTCTGTACGATATCGGCGCAACAGGTGCTGAAGGGTTGGCAGGAGCATCCTCCATACGGTGGCCACAGTGGCCGCAGAAAACGGCACCTGACTCCACAGGCTGGCCACAGTTGGGGCACGGACCTCCCGGCCAGGACTGAGTAGTTCCCGGAGACGGATCCGGCACCCATTGGCTGCCATCGTAGACGCTCATCCACAATCCTCCGAGTCGGATTCCTTGCAGGTAATGTCATTATAGCACACAATTGACTTCCTTTCAATTTTTGGGGCAAGATAACATCCTGCCCTGCGGTCAAGGTGCGACGCACTGGTGCGTCGCATCTGCCTGGTGTGGCTCGCTTTCCTGGCCTTTTTGTGGTAAAATAAAGTGCATGAAAAGACGTTCACCCTCCCGCAACGGCTATGAAGACCGCTGATTTCATCCGCCATCTTAAAAGCCAACGCTTCTATAAGGGTCAGATCGCCCATGTCGAGCACATCCCGGCCCGCCAGGCCCGCTACGGGCATCTCAGGGAACCCCTGCCACCTCTGCTTCAGGCAGCGCTGAAACGGATAGGGGTGGAGAAGCTCTACCCTCATCAGATCCAGGCCATCAACGCCGTGCGTCAGGGGCAAAGCGTGGTGGTGGCTACTTCTACAGCCAGTGGCAAGACCCTCTGCTACAACCTGCCGGTGCTGGAGGCCATTATCACCGATTGGCGGACCAGAGCTCTCTATCTCTTTCCCACCAAAGCTCTGGCTCAGGACCAGCTCCGTTCCTTGCGGGAGTTGACCGGTCATGACTTGCGCGAGGTACGCTTTGGCACTTACGACGGTGACACCCCCCAGTCGGCCCGCGCCCGCCTGCGCAAATCGGCGGCCATCATCCTGACCAACCCTGACATGCTCAGTCTGGGCATCTTACCCAACCACACGCTGTGGGCCCATTTCTTCAAGAACCTCAGGTTTGTGGTCATTGATGAGGCCCACGTCTACCGGGGCATCTTCGGCTCGCATGTGGCCTGCGTTATCCGGCGCCTGCGCCGTCTCTGCCGGTATTATGGCTCAAACCCGCAGTTCATCTGCTGTTCAGCCACCATCGCCAACCCCGGCGAGCATGCGGAAAGGCTGACCGGAGTTCCGGCCGTCGTGGTGGACGACGACGGCTCACCTGCGGGCAGCAAAGACTTTGTCCTCTGGAACCCGCCCTTTGTGGACCTGGCCCGCACCGCCCGTCGCAGCGCCAACTCGGAAGCGACCGCTATTTTCGTGGAGATGGTCAAACAGGGGATACGCAACATCACTTTTACCAAAGCGCGCCGGGTGGCTGAGCTGATCCTCCTCTATGCCCGCCAGGCTCTGGCCAGGGAAGCGCCAGAGCTCGTTTCCCTGGTCAAATCCTATCGGGCCGGGTATCTGCCCCAGGAGCGGCGGGAGATCGAACAGGAGCTTTTCAGTGGGCAGTTGCTGGGAGTCACAGCCACCAACGCTTTGGAGCTGGGGGTGGATGTGGGCCATCTGGATGCCACCATACTGGTCGGCTATCCGGGCACTATCGCCAGCACCTGGCAACAGGTCGGGCGGGCCGGGCGTGGGGTGCGCCATGCGCTGGCTTTTCTCATCGGCCTTGACAACCCCCTGGATCAATTCTTCATGCGCCATCCCCAGGAGCTCTTTGGCCGCAGCCACGAGCACGCTCTCATCAACCCGGGCAACGTCCACATCCTGGAAAAGCATCTGCCCTGCGCTGCCCACGAGATGCCACTGTCTACCCAGAAAGGCCCCAACAGCCTGGACGACGAAGCCCTTTTCGGTCCCGGCTTTGTGGAGGCCATGATCAACCTGGAGCGCAAGGGCCTCCTGGCATACCGCAACGGCCGCTGGTACTACGCAGGCTTCGGTTATCCTGCCGAGGGAGTCAACATCCGCTGCATCAGTGGCGGCAGTATCCGCCTTCTGAACGAAGCTGAAGGGTATCGGGCCCTGGAGGAAATTGAGTTGACCACTGCCTTCTCCCGCGTCCATCCGGGGGCCATTTACCTGCACCAGGGCGAGTCCTATCTGGTCACCAACCTGGATTGGGAGATGGGCCTGGCCTACTTACGCCCCGTTGAGGTCAACTACTATACCCTACCCCGGCAGATCAACGAGGTGAGTATCATCCGCTCGCTGAGGCATCAGCAGTTATCTGCGACCACCGCCTATCTGGGCCAGGTGCGGGTCACCGAACAGGTGATCGGCTACAGGCGGGTACAGCAGTTCACCGAGACGACGTTAGGTGTGGAATATCTGGACCTGCCGGCCCAGTCCTTTGAGACGGTGGCCCTCTGGTTCGACGTACCCCCCGAGCTCGCTCAGCGGGTCATCTGTCACCGGCTGGACTTTCATGGTGGATTGCACGCTGTGGAGCATGCAGCTATCGGCATCCTGCCGCTTTTCGCCATGTGCGACCGTCTGGATATTGGCGGCCTTTCCACACCCCGTCATCCTGACACCGGCCAGCCGCAAGTTTTCATCTACGATGCTTTCCCCGGTGGGGTGGGCATTGCCGAAAAGGGGTTTGAGCTTCTGAACGAGCTGTGGAAGGCGACGCTGGAGGCCATCAGCGAATGCCCCTGCCAGTCCGGATGTCCCTCCTGCATCCAGAGCCCCAAGTGCGGTAACAATAACGAGCCGCTGGACAAGGAAGCCGCCATCCTGATCCTGCGCGGATTGCTGGAGCCCCACGGGTGATGGTCAAAGGGATCTGGCTCAAGTCATGAAACGAGAAAGCGGAGTCGAGAACTTCAACTCCGCTTCCCCCTTGCCAATCAGCCCTGAGCCGAACTGGCCAGCCTTTTGCCCACTGCCCTTCCGCGTTCCTCCGACCCAGGCGATTTGGCTCGCAGTAACGACTTTAATCGTAACCACCTGCCCGGATGCCCGCCGCCGTGCGCCGATTGGAAATCGGCCTTCCTGGACGACTGCGCCGGGTCGGCCTGCGCCAACACTGAAACAACGGTCGGCAAAGGCCGACCATCGGCCGAAGGCCCAGGGTGGGCAACTTCAGCCGGCGCCATTGGAAATCGGCCTTCCTGGGTGACTGCGCCAAATCGGCCTGCGCCGACACTGAAACAACGGTCGGCGAAGGCCGACCATCGGCCAAAGGCCCGGGGCGGGCGACTTCAGCCGGCGCCATTGGAAATCGGCCTTCCTGAATGACTGCGCCAGGTCGGCCTGCGCCAACACTGAAACAACGGTCGGCGAAGGCCGACCATCGGCCAAAGGCCCGGGGCGGGCGACTTCAGCCGGCGCCATTGGAAATCGGCCTTCCTGGACGACTGCGCCAGG